>Ga0181372_1000089_pt1 | contig 23339 bp, 30 predicted proteins | sample LowvirmetaG_5_FD_130161 | JGI IMG/M metagenome (GOLD analysis project Ga0181372, IMG submission 130161) | Marine viral communities from the Subarctic Pacific Ocean - Lowphox_08 viral metaG | ecosystem: Environmental > Aquatic > Marine > Oceanic | place: Subarctic Pacific Ocean | collected...
GCTGAACTGGCTACTGCGGTACTTGTAGTGCTTGAAACCCCTCCAGAAGCCACAGAATTGCCTGTAGACTGTATAGATGTGCCTGATGTAGTCCCGCTTACGCTATTACTGGCAGCTCTAATAGTATCAGCAACGACATTAAGTTGTCTTTCTTTCTTGCCGTCTTTGCTTTCTTCATTATCTACGAGGCTAACTTCTGAATCTTCTTCTGATTCTTCTCTCTCTTCTCTAAGGTTTTCGTTATCCTCCAAATCTGAATCCTCATCCATTTCTTCAACAACCAAATCCTCAATAACCTCATCTTCTGTAAACTCTTCTTCTTCAAAATATTCCTCTAACTCTTCTATTGTTTCAAATTCTAAAAACTCTATCGGTTCTTCTTCAAACACATCTATATGTTCTTCATGCTCGAAATGCTCTTGTAGTACATCTTCTAGTGGTGGCAACTCATACTCAATGCTTTCATACGCCAATAGTACAGGCTCATTATATAACTCTTCTGTATAAAGTTCTTCTTCAATATAATCAAAGGTTATGTATTCTTCCTCTCTAAGTTGTTCTTGTTCTAAGTCGTATTCATCCATTAACACATCTACATCGTCATACGAATCCATCGTAGTTGTTTCCCACTCTACTGTTCCGTCAGAACTAAACTCTACCTCTGTACCAAACCATTCATCCACTTGCTCTTGTCCAAACTGTTCGACATCTAACTCATACCAATCCTCATCTGTAAAACCCTCACAAGCATTTTCATAACAAGGATCACTGGGGTCTAACCATTCATCGTATTCTTCGTCATACCACATGTCGTCATCGGTATAGCCATAGTCAAATTGTTCTTCTTCCTCATAATAAGCAACAGACTCTTCTTGAGTGTATCCTCTACAAAAAGGTGCGTATTGTGGGTCTAGGTCACATTGCTGATCGTCATAAGCATCCCAATAGTAAGGGCATGAAAGATTGTATAAAGAATCTATGCCACATTGTTGTGTTAAATAAGCAGCGTCATATCCAGCACACGATGTATTATTTAATGGATCACTACAATCTATACCATTGCCAGTACCCAAGCCATAAAGTGAACCACCATTTTCTAATAAAGTATTGAAAGTATTAGAACTAGAGTTCCAGTTGTAATTAACACAAGTAGCAGAAACATTAGTTGTTCCTGTGCTACATTCGTCAAAGAACGCATAAGTATAAGACTCACTAGCTGAACCTTGCTCACCTATTAGGACATCATGATTAATAATATCTAATGCACCATAGCGAAAATCAAAAGTGTCATTGGTCCAAAGGATTACTTCAAAACTATTATCAGAACCACTACGATTGTACTCTCTTAGGTCATACCAACCGAACACAGTCTTATCACTAAAACTTTTAGCCAGTACCTTCGAGTTATTATCCCGTATTAAATCAGTCCAGAAAGGATATAGCGTATATGTAATTTCAGGTAAAGGATCAGGTGTGTAATCATTACAATAGCCTCCTGACGCTTTAAAATGTAAGCAACCATTAGTAGCCATTCGTGCTGATGTAAAATCTTCGCCATAAAATGTGAAGGTAAACCCTAAGTTAAAAGCAGCAGAGACAGAATCATCACCAACAGCTAAACTTGTTGTTCCTGTTTCGTTTGTTAGGTCAATTAAACTCTGACCAGATTCATAAACATAAGTAGCATTAACTGTTGCTACCGAGAAAACCCAAAGACTAAGTACCTTTACTAAACTCTTTAACACAAGTTCTTCTCGATTTTCTCTGACCAGCAGTATTTAAAGTATTTTTACATCGAGACACATAAGTATCTTTTGCTTCTTTGTAATCTGGTCTGTCTTGTGGGTTCGCTTTCCATTTCGCACTAGCGTCTACCCCAATCTTGCCTTCGTATGGACAAGGCGTTCCCGCCATAGTCATTGCTTTAAAAACTCTTATGTCCTGGCACAGTATGGCCACACTCGCTACTTTCATGCCTGTATCATATAGATACTTGGATAATTTTAATCGCTCACAATTTTCATCCCTGACTGTACGACCTGTGGATAACCCAAACACTTGTCCTTGAAATGCGCCTGATCTTCCTACAGTACACAAGTCTTGGCTGTAGCTCATAATACTAGGAGCAATCGCAGAAGCAGGCGGTGCTTTTTGATTGATATTTTGTGTAATAACTTGTTCAGACTTGCTCTCATTTATATTTCTGTTTGTATTATCTGAAGTCGATTCATTTACATTTTTATTATCCGTCTTAACCTTTGAGTCAGAAGTAGACTGATTAACATTGGTGTTGCTGTTTGTATTACTGTTTGTACTTGTACTTGTGTTGTTATTGTTGTTGGTGTTATTACTCGTACTCGTACTCGTATTGTTGTTATTGTTTGTATTTGTACTGGTATTCGTGTTCGTATTGTTATTGGTACTTGTACTTGTGTTGGTATTCGTGTTCGTATTGCTAGATGTCACATCTGATGTCACATCTGAAGTAGAGGTATTGGTATTAGTATTGTTATTGGTATTAGTGTTAGTAGCTGTCGAACTGTTTGTATTATTATTCGTATTTGTATTTGTACCCGTAGTAGTCGAAGTTGAAGTATTAGTATTGCTATTTGTGTTCGTAGCAGTAGCTGTCGAAGTCGATGTATTATTATTCGTATTACTATTGGTGTTGGTATTAGTGTTAGTACCCGTTGTTGTCGTAGTATTGGTATTGGTATTATTGTTTGTATTAGTGTTAGTGTTAGTGTTGGTATTTGTATTTGTATTAGTATTGGTGTTTGTTGTAGTTGTTGTGTTTGTTGTATCTAACGAACTTTGCTCACAATACTGACCAGTCGTACAGTCTCCTGTAGGTTCAGAGTTTACAGTAGTCGCACTAAATAGAACGCCACCTATAATTAAATAAAAATACAGCCATCTGTTATATAACTTCATTTGGATTAAATAGCCTCTTTTGTATCAATACTTCACGATTCAACATGTGTTGTTTTTCAATATCGTCTTTACTCTGACCATAGTATTCAACCGCGTAGCACTCTTTAACCATTAATTTATTAACATTTTCTCCACGAACAAGCATCTCCCCTAAAACGCGACCAAACTTACCTTTTTTATCTTTACGAGTCCTGATAATAACATCATCCTTTTCCATCCATTCTTTCAGGAAGTCTTTGCTCATTAATCCTCTAACTTTCTCGTCTTTGTTCCTAGTTCTGCTTTCAGGTGTGTCCATACCATATAGGCGAACACGAGTGGCAAAATGAATGTCAAAGCCAAGGTCAATAACAACATCGACAGTATCCCCGTCAACGACTCTTTTAACCTTGCAATTATATTCATACATTATAGCCACCCAAAGGCATGAAACATGTCCCAAAGAACATAGGCAAAACAAATCCAAAATGCTTTTCTATAGAAAGTATATTTGCTGTAAACAGCTTCAGGTATTTTGCCAAGTCGATATAGTTCTTCCATCCATGTAATCAATGCTCTATTCAGTTTCTGAAGTTTCTTCTTCAATCTTATCAATAACAGTACCTACAGCGCCAACTGGTATCGAAATAGCAGTTTTGCTTATGTCCACAACATCATCAACAACCGCACTAGCAATATCTTTGCCAGCATTAATTGTTGATTCAACTGTAGAACAGCCCGTTAATACAAGACCTAATAGAGATATAGAAATTAAATTTTTCATTTATTCCTCCTTATTTATCTTTTGCTTTCCATAAATTCAACGCGCCTGTGTCGATGATTTTATAAAGTTTTTTCATCCAACCCGTTTTTTGAGGGGTTGGGGTTATCATAGCGATAACGCTACAAGTAGTAACAACAGTCATAACTATTGCTATTATATTTGCGAGTGTTTGCATAATTTTCTCCTTTTATCCAAATAAAATTCCAGCCATACCAACTACTAAAGTAATTAGTGTAGCTACTATAAAATGTTCGAGTCGTTTGACTCTGTTGATAACTTCTAACCAACGCTCTGCACAGACTGCCTCATGGCTTTCTATTTTTCCATTGACTTTAGCTATCGTTAATTTGCTCATGTTTCTTCTACTACATCCCAACAATTAAGGTTAGAGGCTACAGTTCTTCTTTCGCCATCACCAAAGAAAGGATAAACCATGTGTTGTAACCAAGATGGGAACAGTAGTAGCTTTCCTACTTCGGGTTGCATTTCAGCACTTTGCGGTGGTCTTAGTCGTTCTACATTCATAATTTCATTACGACCATAGTTAAAAGCTAAGTAGCCATCACAAGAACCCGATGAATTGTATTTACTATACAAAGCTGATCCAGCAGTAGGTTGGTCTAGTATTTGTTGTGGTACTTTAGTCCAACAAGTAGTAGATAAACCCATAATGGTTTTAGTGCCATGATCATGTATTGGGTTGTAATCGCCTTCGTAACTATGAACTGACCATATTTCATCAATCGCCACTTGTTTGTTTTTAGGTAGGCTAGTGCCTGTTTGATTCATAAAATTATTAATGTATTCAGCACCTAAATGGGTGACGAACTTAGAATACTCTTGCAGTCTTTCATCCTCTGGTTCCATATTAAGTTGTTCACCTCTATGAATCTGTCCTACTAGGGTGTGTGCGAGAGATCGTCTATCTTCATCTTCTAACAGTTCATCTAAGTAGTCATTAAGATCATCAACCATTTTCTCTGGCATTCTTGTTTCCAACATAAAAACTGATGGAAGAGCGTGTATCTCAACCTTAATATCTGTATCTTCTACAGGTGTAGCTTTTTTATCCATCTTTAACTGGAAGGAACCTCAAAGGCTTCGTCTGGTACTGGACTAACTACAGGATTAGTAATCACTGAATCCACTTGACTAGCAAATACATCATCCCACTGTGATACAGGACACATTGCTGTTAGTGCTGCTAGGTTAAAACTACTTTTAGCTGCTTTGGTAAAATCACCATTGGCTGCTATTGCTCTATGACTAAACCCAGACTTATAATAAGTTGCATCGCCTTCGCTGTCGTTCTCGTAAGTCATTTCTAACTGCCACTCCAACACTTTACTGGATTTAATAAAAGGGATAGATTTCGTTAGTGTTTTAGTTATTGCCATTTTTTATTCCTCTATTTTATTTGTCACACTTATCGTGTGCTTGTTTTTTTAATTCCTCAACTTCTGCCGAGAGTTCTTGGACTGCTTTAATAAGTGGATGTACAAACATTTCTTGAGATATTTCTTGTGAGCCATCATCTGAATCTTCAGACCATCCGCCAAAAGTATCTACACCTGCTTTATCAAGTGCTGCTTTAACATCTTGAGCAATCATTCCGTGCATGATTTTTCCAGTTGTCATTTTGTTTTCTTCGCCATAGTCTTTAAAATGTTCTGGAAATTCGTTATTAGGCTTCCATTCAAAAGTTACAGTTTTTAAATCATTGATAAAATCTAATCCAAGCGTATCGTCTTTAATGTTCTTTTTCTTTCGTTCATCTGAAGTTCTCGTCCAAGAAGCATTGCTTGAGAAAACATTATGAACAATATTACTAGCTTTACCGAAACTAAACCTGTCATTACCAGAGGCTGCTGTAATTCCCGAACCAATAACAATAGCATGAGAACTGTTAGTTCCTCCTGTGTTTGCACTACAACCAAGAACAGTATTTTCTGATGCACCTGATGCAAGATTATTACCTGCTTCGTGTCCAACCGCTAAATTAAGCGTTCCTGTAGTTACTGATCCTAAAGTGGCTCTACCAATACCAACATTAGTTCCACCTGTTGTTAAACTTGTACCTGCGTCTTTGCCAAATAAGCAATTACTAGAACCCGATGTATTGGCTCTACCTGCTTCGTGTCCAAAAAATACATTGTAACCGCCTGATGTATTAGCTTCTCCTGCCATTTTACCTACAGCAGTTAAGGCTGCTCCAGAACTATTAACTTCTAAACATTGTTGTCCAATACCTACATTATCTGCTGCTGCGTTTGCATTACCTGCTAAATTACCAACAAATACACAATCGTTTTGTGTTGATATAGTTGCGCCTGCCTCCGCTCCTATAATGGTGTTTCTAGAACCTGTTGTTATTGAATCACCTGCTTCTAAACCCATAGCTACATTCGATGCGCCAGTTGTATTGGCTGACAAAGCTAAATAACCAACACCAGTATTGCTATCTCCTGTACCTGCACCACCTTGAGGTCCACTTTCTGTTCCTACAAAAGTATTTTTATCACCTGTTGATATTTTATATCCCGCATATGAACCAATTAAAGTTGTATGCGTTGCTCCATTTGCATCTCTCCCTGCAAGATATCCGAATATTGCTGCTCCATCATCACTCGTGGCAGTTTTAAACGCATCCATACCAACAACAGTAGATTGCACTCCATCAACATTTGCTACAAAAGCACCTTTACCAACGGCTACATTTGAGTGTCCTGTGGTGTTTGCTCTTAAAGCAGTATAACCAAAGGCTGTGTTGTTTGAAGCTGTGGTGTTAGCATCAAGTGCTGCATCACCCATTGCGGTGTTATTATTTCCTGTTGTATTAGTGTCTAGTGCTAAATTACCCACTGCTGTGTTTGAAGCACCTGTGGTGTTTGCTGCTAAAGCGTCTTTACCGACTGCCACATTTTCTGATCCTGTGGTGTTTGCTGCTAAAGATTGATAACCTACGGCTGTATTGTTATCAGCGCCTGTCGCTGCACTCAATGCTCCATAGCCTACTACTGTGCATTGGTCTGATGTAGTCATGCCGTCGGCTGCTGCCGAACCAACAATTACATTTTTCTCACCTGTTGTTATTGCTCCGCCTGCATCTCGACCAACCGCCACATTGTAGCCACCTGTTGTTTGTGCATCTAAAGCTAAATATCCCACCGCCACATTGTCTGTTCCTGTAGTGTTTGCTGCCATAGCGCCTTTACCTACCGCTACATTAGCTTGAGCCGTGGTGTTTGCTTTTAAGGCTTCAAAACCAACAGCCGTATTGTTAGCACCTGTGGTGTTTGCTAATAAAGCAGTATAACCAACAGCAGTGTTAGCACTTGCTGTAGTATTTGCATCTAACGCATAGGCTCCAACAGCTACATTCTGTGCGCCTGTTGTATTCGCCTTCATTACATCAAGACCAATACTCGTATTTAAAGAGCCTGTGGTGTTTGCTGTTAAGGCATTATTTCCTATCCCAACATTACTATCTGCTGTTGTATTTGCATCAAGTGCTGCTCTACCAATGGCAATATTTTTTGCACCAGTTGTATTTTGCTCTAAAGCACTTGAACCAATCGCTACATTGTAATCTGCTGTTGTTGTTTCTGATCCTGCATAATAACCAAGAAAAGTATTTTCTCCGCCTGTGGTGATTGAATGTCCTGCTCCATGACCAACTACAACACTATCTGAACCTGTAGTCGCTTCATCCATCGCTTGATAACCAATAGCTACATTTCTTTGAGCCGTTGTTGCGACTAATAAAGCATCAGCACCCACCGCCACATTATAACTACCAGTTGTTAGTGCTCCACCAGCATTATCGCCTACTGCTGTGTTATCCGAGCCAGTCGTGACTGCATCAAGGGATGCTTCACCAATGGCTACATTGTCTGTTCCTGTCGTTAGGGCTGTGCCTAAGTTACCTGAACCTAGTCCTACATTGCCTGTACCACCTGTTAGGTCTAATACATCGGTCACTGCTGCGCCTGCTCCTGCACCATCAGCAACCACCATCTTAATTCCGCCATTCGGAATAACGACATTAGCGCCTGTGCCTTGTGATATTGAAACCGCGTATCCAGAAGAGTTCTGAATTACCCATGTTTTATTAACTGTATTAGGAGCAAGGGTTACTGTGTTTAACGCAGTAATTGATCCTGCAAGAGTAAGGGAATAGGCCCTGGCTGCATCTGCTGCACCATCTGCCATTGTAATGGTGTGCGAAGTTCCTGTGATTGTTTCTGAACCACTACCCCATGCTTCTGCTATTAGCTCTAAATTTGTGTTTGTTGTTGTACCCCACGTTCCACTACCATCACCAGTAGCCATCTCGTTGAGTCTTAAATCATTTACATATGTACTTGCCATTATCGATCCTCCAATCTTATATGAGTATAACTGTTATAAATTATCTTTTCCATTATTACGCCACTTCCTCCCAACCAGGGCTTTGAGCATCGTCTACAGCGCCCCAACTTGGACTTTGTGAATCATTAACTCCGTCCCATTCTGGATCTTGTCCTGGAACAACTACTCCCCATACCAACACAGAAGTTATTTGTCCTGTTCCCACCACTCCCGTTGGATAAATGTTTGCGTGAGAAGTTGTTGTAAGTGAACCAACTGCACCTGTCGCTGCATCCATTGTAACGGCAATATTGTTAGTACCAATAATGCCAACACTTCCTAATGCTGTTGTTCCTACTACATTAGTTGGATAAACATTCGCATCACCTGTTACAGTCTCATCACCGAGTCCTACTGTTGATGCTGTACCACTAACTCCTTGTATTGCAAATCCAGCAGCAATTATAGTTCCAACTGCTCCTGTTCCCGCAAGACCTGTTTCTACAACATTAGCGTCACCACTAACTGCCTCAGTACCTAAAGCAGTAGTTCCTGCAAGTCCTGTGACCGAAAGATTAGCAACACCCGTAATCGTAAGGGAACTTATCGCACCAGTAGCTGCAACCCCTGTTTCTGCAACATTTGCAGCCCCAGTAATCGTAAGGGAACTTACCGCACCTGTTCCTGCGACCCCTGTCTCAGTAACAATTGCAACCCCTGTCGCAACAACTGTGCCAACAGAACCTGTTGCTGCTACACCTGTCTCTGCGACATTAGCGTCACAACTAACGGTTTCAGTGCCTAAAGCCGAAGTACCTGCTAGTCCTGTTAATGTAACAGTGACATTAACAACAGCAGGTTCGCCCCAAGGACCTGCTCCCCAAGTAGATCGACCCCAACCAGCCATTAGCTGTCCTTACGCTATTCTAATAACAGCGTTACTTGCGTCTGCGGCTGGGAATGTAATCGTAAAGCTGCCTGCTGTACTGGTTTTGTCTCCACCAAAATCAAAAACGGCAACAGATGGATCGCCAGTAGCTGTATCATTATAAATCATACAACCTCTCGCAGTGACAGTAGCTGTTCCAAAAGTCAAATCAGCAAAATCAGTAAACGCAGTAGTGCCTGATGTAGTCGGATTGACATTTGTTAAAGCTGCTCCACCCGCAGTATAGTTTGTTCCCGATGCTTCTTGACCTGTGCTATAGGCTGTAGTAGAAGCGCTCATAGTCGCAGAGCTAGTATATAAAGCGAGCTTGAAAGAGTTTCCTCCAGATGCTTTAAAGTTATGTACCGCTTGCAGAAGCTCACTTTTGAAAGAAGTACACATTGCCTGTGTTATAGCCATTATAGTCTCCTAATAATATTTGCAAGATCTTTATGACCTTGCGATTCTAATTGATTGCCTATTGTACACATGTGGTTTTTAATCGCCTCTTGCATATAATAAACAATGACCTGATGACACACATTTTTAAAAGCATGTGCCTGTGCTTTTATTTCATTCGGAGCAGTATCTGCAACCGAAATTAATCTATCGGTAGCCATTTCAGCTACTTCTTCTACCGTATGGCCTCTATTATGAGTTGTTTTTACACCCAACTCGCCTACAGCCATATCTATTTTAGCTTGGAACATCTCTAATATTTCTTCTTTTTAGAAGATTTTTTCTTCTTTTTAGGGGAAGAATAAACTGCATCATCCCCAGGTCGAAGAAACTTCTTAGGATCACCACGCATTTTATCGCGTCTTGCTGTCATTCCTGGCATTTCTTACTCCTTTAGTATTGGTTGGGTTCTGCGGGTAGAAGACCGTTTGTTTTTGAAACCTTCATATAATCTTTCCTTCCTGAAACCCCAACGAGTTTTTTATTATCCTTTTCCACTTCTGAAAACTTAGTTGTTTTTAAGTCTCCATCTTTTAAATATACCACAGGAGGATTTTGTAACCTGTGATATCCATATAATTTTTCTTTTTCAGAAACATTAGTATCTAACATAGAAGATGTTGCCGCAATAGAAATATCAATTCCTTTGCTCATACACTTTGCCAACCAGAACTCGCAACAAGCTCTTCCCATCTCTCCAAAATGAACATTGGTTGTGTAACTAAAGTCAGCTCCAAACATATTAATTTTTCCTACATTGTTTAATGCAGCAAAAGCAATAGCATAAGCAATAGTATTGTTTAGATACCCACAATTTAATTCAGAAACAACATCATCTAAAGGATAAAGTTCTATTGATGGTGCTCTTTTATCTAACTCACATGAATAAATAGGACACTTTAGTTTGGGTAATAACTTCCTCATAACTTTTGTTTGTGGTCCTGAATCTTCAGTGTCAAAAAATCGAGAAGCTGGATCCATCATAAAAACTCTATCCGATTTTACAACAGCACACATTGAGTTAATTGCCCAGACTTCATCGTATTCTTGACTATGACTAAGCGACATATGGTAGTCGAGTTGGCTTTTACCCATAGCGACAATAGCGATGTTTTTACCTTCTAGTTCTTTAATCATTATAAAATAGACCTAGTTTTATCGTATCTCATCTCTTCTTTGGTGTTTCTTCCTTCTGCCCAAACTTTAAACTGCATCATTTCTTTATCATAATTTTGCTTATAAGTTCCTACTTCTGTCTGATCTAACTTCATAAACAATGCTGCTTGTAACAAACACCCCGATAATAAAACATTGGGTGCGTTAATAGATAGATAGGTGGTTCCATCAGAAGCACCTGCGGTTAAAGAGTTAGGCCTATAAAAATAATGCAATTCAAAACTATAGTCTTCATCAGGCGTTGGTGCTAGGATAAAGGTATCGTTATCAAAATCTGCATAATATTTTGGCGTGCCTGTTGTTGATGCATTCGGTGTGTAATCTCTAATAAAAGAAGGGTGTTTAAGCAAAAGATAAGTATAAACACTAGAACTAATAACAGCCAGGCTAAAGGCTGAAAGAAAATCTGATGGCATTCCTAAATAAGCATTTCCAGAAGAAGCTGTTCCCGTTACATTCTTCTTATAATAATTAAGTTCTACATTCTTCAAAATGTCCTCTTCAGTCACTTTAATAAAGTTATCTAGGTTGTTAGTGAAAGTAGTTCCACTGTCTTCCATGTAGTCTTGTATTGCTGTTTTTAGTGTTGCATAAGTAAAAGACATTATGAGCCTCCTGTAGCTACTATAGTACCAACTTCTCCAGTGCCTTCAACACTCTCAAAATCAGTACCAATTGGATCGTTCGTTGTTGTCATACCGCCAGTTCCTAAATAGACTCCTTTAGAATCAAACTCTGAAATTGTATTGGTAGTGACAACGCCTAAAGAAGCTGTTCTAAAATTTATATCAGGTCGCGGTTCATATAGAGCCTCTGGATCCGCAGTATAAGGAAGAGGTTCTAGTTGTGGACTTTTAGGTTCAAAACACTCAGGACAAGTCTTTAAGTCATTCCATTCTTTTGTCAGTTCTGATAAATGATAACGCCAACCGCATCGATCACAAATTCCATATGCATATTTGCCTGAAGCATATGCCATGATCAGTACCCATAAGAACGCATATTAGGCTTCACCCTTAATGGTCCTCTATCTTCATCTTGAGCTAATGCTCTAGCAAACTCCTCTTCATACATTCCTTTTAAGATTTGTATTCTATCTGGCGCACGTTTTTGAGCTATATAATAAGCTAGGCCTGCAACCAAACAAGGGTAAAACCTAAAAGGAACCTGGACATCATTGGCCGATGCATCTGCGTCTTCTATTCTTAAAATTTGATTCATCTTGATAACATCTGTACTGTTCTCTGGTGCTGGCCATACATATATTTTAGGTGTTTCTTGTTTGTCTAAGAAATATTGTGTGGGTCTAGCTTGAGTCGATTTAGAAGGAATGTTCCAATATTCAGAACGACCTACTTGAGTCATTTGATAATCTGTTGCCACACTGTTTACTGTTCTTCTTAAAACAACATCTAAAACATCAACTACATAACTGTTTAAACTATAAGACTCAGTTCCTTGGGTTAATGTTTGACTGACATTATTAATGGTCCACTGATTCAAACCTCTGTTTGCCCAGTCTGCAAAAAGAATATTTAAAGAACGGCGGGCTGTTCTTGCGTCATAAGCAGTACGCATTTCAAGCCCACATCGTTCGTAGGCCTCCTCGATCCATTCAGCTACATCGGGCTGAAAATCTCTTGATCCAGAAGTAGCCATCCTTATTAGTAGTTCTTAGTGAACTCACACCAAACGGTGTATTCATTCCCAGCATCAGATGTCGATGGAATAACAAAAAGTACATCGCCTGAGTAACCAGATGCTTTAGTATTGGACAAACCGCCAAAGCCACTAAAATCAAACGAATTGTCGTAAGACAATGTTAGAAAAGTAACATCTGTGGTTGCATCCCAATCTAAAGAAGCGGGTGCATCAGGAGCGCCACTAACTGTATACCAAATCTTTTTTAAGGTAACAGTAGAGCAAGCGGTTCCGTCAGGAGCAGCATTCAATGCTGAAACATCAACCAAGGTCGTACTGCTTGCACTTCCATCTGATAAAACTGAAGCATAAACAATAAGTGTTTTTTCTCCGTCAAACTGATTAGTGGGACCTGTGACTGTATTAGCCATAATCTACCCCCTATTAAGCGTCAGCAAATGGTGTTACTAAAGTTCCTGAACCAAGTAGCTGTGCTGCAACATGGTATTTAGCGCTGGCTATTGCAGTAACCACTACAATACTTCCTGCTAAACCGCCTTTAGTTGTGCCGTTTTGTGTAATAACATCATTAGATGCGCCAGAGATAAAAGTTTTACCTGCTGCGCTGTCATCAATGCCGGTATAAGCACCACCGACGAATTTGTCTGTGCCGTCTGTTACGATGTCCATATCTGTTGCTGCCGTGACAACAACAAAAGTGAATTGAGCGCCTAAATTACATAATTGTCCTGGGTCGCCCTTATCAGCAGGTTCTGTTACAACAATGCTGGGAAGTGTAAACACTCCGTCTGCATCATTACATAATAGCGTTCTGCCAGCATGAGCTGCCACTGTGATGGTTGTGTTTGCCGTTAAACTAACGGTTGCTTTGTATCCTGCATTAATAAAACCAGCGAGTGATCTTACAGGACCTGCAAAAGTTGATTGTGCCATAATTAAGTCTCCTTAATAACCCCATCGTCTTTTGGCTTTGTCTGCTAGGCCAGTCGATAGGTAAATATAAAATCCTAGGTAAGAGTTTATATTACTGTTAAATGAGGAAAAGATAAAGGAAAAAAGAAAAAAGGGGCCGAAGCCCCTTTCTCTGTAATACTGAGTAAGAAAGTGTATTACAAACTTCCATTTACTGGTTCTTAAGCGCCTTGCGAGCCATATATGCCACGAGGATTACTCCAACCAAAGCTATAACGTTCTCTAGCCTTGAACCTAACATTTCCGGTATCAAAATCACCTTCCATGTTTGTGCTCATAGGCGATCTCACGAAATGCTTCATGCCGTCTGGACAATCTGTTAATAGAAACCATGCATCAGTATCTGTTAGGAAATGGTTAACAGCATAGCCGTTAGGTATCATTCCCATATTCTTGATTGCATTGATATCATTATCAGACGTTCCGACACGACCTGGCGTTTCGATTAAACGTTCTGCTATGAATTGAAGTTGCGGTGGCACAATTAGCTTCATTCCCTGAAGAGCAAGAGTTAGATTACGATCATCAACAAGAGTTGATATTGTAATTAAACCGTCTTCAAGTGATGTTTCGTTCAAGTCAACTGCGGTACTAGGAGTATTTGAGAAAGTTCCGCCACCCGCTAGGGTATGCGCACTGTTTACCAGTGATAAACCATCTCCACCTGTGTAACTAGAGCTAAAAGCATTATTCAAAACGTTTGCAGCTTTAACCTGTTTGGTGTGAGCCATAGAACGCGCAAGCGCTTTCGTATAACGAGCACCGAGTCGGTCATAGAGGTTATCCTCTACAGCTTCTTCTGTTAATGCAAATGCTAATGCAATAGTTTCATGGGTGTAACGAGCAGTAAAGCCTTCATAGGCTGTATCAAACTCAACTCCATCACCCTCTCTTTTCACTGGGGCATTTCCGAACCCTGCAATAAGAACTTCTTCTTCAAATGCACGGTCTGAGCTTTCGCTCTCGAAAATTTCCTCGTGTTCATTCTCATAACGAGAATACTCCATGCCGAAAAGGGCGTTTAAACCAGGCTCTAATTCTTTAACGAGCTGTGCTCTTGAAATTGCCATTGTCTAATTCTCCTTTATGCTAAACCAACTTGAGCTTGTCTATACAAATGGTTTTGTACTAGAACAAGAACGTTAGTGTTTGCCGTACTAACATCAGAGTTTTGAGGGTCTGTAGATATCTCAATTGCTTTCATTGGCAACGTAGCTGTAGTAGCTCCCGTTGTCACATCAAGCTCAACATTAGATCTACCACTACTGGTATCTCCTACTGTCGACTGGTCTACAATATCAAAATTACCCCACAGATCAGCGACTGGGAAAGCAGCGTCAGCTTGTATTTCATAAACGATATAAGGATCGTCAAAAATAAAAGCGACTGCATCCGTAGCAGCGTTTCCTGGCCAGTAATTGCTCCAAGTGGGCTTACTGGTAGTAGGGTCAGTGTAGTAGCAACCATTAAACACACCAACAATGATATCGCTTGTAGCACTACCACCATCAGCTCTGGCTATTCTTGTAACAATACCAGCTGTGTTTTGGGTCACAATGTCACCATTGTAGATTTTAGTCGTATTAGTAGCATCTCCTGTTGTAATACGATATCTAGATTGACCTCCGTTGAACGGTGAACCGCTAACATGCTTAACTGGACGCAAACCAAATGCGGCGTCTTTATTTGCCATGATAAACTTCTCCGATCACGAGATTAATATTAAGTAACACTTAAGGTTTCCCTTTAGTATTACCGCCAAATGTAACCCTGGACTGCCGACTTTTAGTGATCGGCATTGCAGGATGTTCTTCACGCATGAGGTTATTGTCAACTGCATTCATTTGATTCATTGTTTTATCTTCAAAATACTGATTTCGTTCTTCAGCAATTGATGCATCGATTTTACAAAGCATAAGCCCACCAATTCCGACTACACCTGCGTGTTTGCCGTGGTCAATGGTTGGAACATCAAACTCTGGAATTTCTTCCGGTTTAACTGGTTCCCATCCTTCGCGCATTCGTTGCATGACATTCTTTCGATCTTCCTGACCTCTTATTTCAGTACGAACCCAACGGTATTTTATACCAGGAGGGGGTTCAGGCGTTTTCAAAAGAGAAGGCGGTTCCCAAGGGCGTCTAGCTTCTTGAGTCTCGCGTGTTTCTGAACTTCGAGAAGTTCTGTCAATTTCAACGTTTTCTTCGATTTCAATTTTATCATTCATGAGTTATCTAACCTCGCTTTGTGAACTGCATAATCCTTGAAAGAAACTCCTAAACGTTTAGCTAATTGCTGTTCGCTAGGTGTCAACTCTACCTGATTACGATTTTTCCTGCGTCCATTTGAGTTACCGCGTGATGGTGAAGCAACGGTCTGGACGGGTTTCCCATCGGCTTCCACGTTATTTTCAAAACGATTTGGCAATTCTTGCTTCATCCTTTTGTTAATTTCAGAGTAATAGTCATCTGACTCTGTGTCAAATCCTTCTTGTGCTAACTGTTCATGAACAGCAATAGCTACATTGGTCATTATTTGGTCTTTTCCAAACCAAGTATTCTCATTGGCCCAAGATTTAGCACGCTGTGAAGGAGGATTATAAGCTGGCTGATTTGGATTTTGTCTTTGTTCCAACATGGCCGCTTGTTGTTGTTGAGCGTATATATCTTGTTGAGCATTGTATTGCTCTAGTTCTTGGTTGTACGTTGCAAGCTGTGTTTGATATTGGTCATGTGCAACCTTATCAGCCGATGCAGCAGCCAATATGGACTGGGCTTCAGCAATTTGACCCGCATCGCCCTCTTCCATTGCTTTTTGCAAAGCAATCTTAGAGCCTTCTAATTGAGACTCCACTCTAGCACCAAATTCATTGCCATAACTTTCTGACATTTGTGCTTGTTGGTTTTTAAGGGTTTTGTTTTCTTCGGCAATTTCTTTTGCATATTGAAGAGCTTGTAGCTCTCTTCTTTGGAAATCTTTTGCTTGTTTAACAGCTTTGTTAATTCTGTTTTGTGCTAACTTAGCGCGTTGAGTGGCTTCATCTTCGCCTTTTTCAGCATCTTTTTTAACATGATCGCTAACCTCAAAGTCTTCTTGAACCTTTTCTTCTTCTATCGGAGCAAGACCTTCTAGGTCTTTCCCCTCTAGTTCAATAAAAGTAGATTCTTCAGAGACTGTTTCATTAGCCCTCTTGTTTTCTGGCAATGCTGCCTTTTCAATCTTTTCGTCGGTAATTTCTGGTAATGCTTCAGCCATTTTTTTTCCTTTATAAGCTCTGGATATCGTCAGGGTTTAAAATAGTACCAATGACTTCATCATCATTAATAATTCTAACTTCTGCGCCATCATCTAGTCTAAAACGAGCACCTGCATATCTCCCAATCAAAACCCATTCGCCTTTTTTACACCAAGATTCACCGTTAAATTTTCCAGAATCTTTATAGGCCAATGGTCCGAGTTTTAAAACATACGCAACAACTGTCGCTAAAGCCTCTCTATCAACCACAGAATCTGGCAATACAATGCCACCTTCTGTCATGCCTTTTCCTTTGTATGGCAATACCAATAACCGCCAACCTGTTGGTTGCGGCATTCTTTCTAAAAGGGAGCTGTCTAAAAGAGAAGGATCAAGCACCAGTTCTTTTGGTTCAATGTAAGCATCTTGAGTCGTTGCTTTACCGTTGCTTTCTTCTATTTTTTGCGCTTTATTTTGAGCCTCGCGTTCGGCTAATATATGTTGTGGGACTGCTAGGTCACTCATCAAAACTGTCTCCAGTTGTTTTTTGCAACACTTCTTTTAAATCTGATTCAAAGGAGCGAAGTGCCGTTAACTCTCCAATCAGAAAACGATAATCTTCCATCGTTTTTATTGAACCACTAGACAGATGTTGTGAAACTCGTTCTTGTCTATCTCGAAGTTCTTTTAAAATATACTCCGCTAATCTTATTCCGTCCACTACTTTCTATCTATTTCTCAAAAAAGAACTAAAGTCTAGATTATAGTTAGGCATTTCTTGTCCTTGTTGAGCTATAGCACCTGGTGCAATTCTAGGTCCTCTTTGCTGTGGAGTAAAAAACCCCGGTCCGCTATTAAACATTTGTGGCATTGTCGGTGCTGTCATTGGTGCGCTTGCATTGCCCATATTAAACGCAGCTACAGGTGGTCGCGGTGTAGGCAGTGCCATTTGTTGTACTGGTTGTGGTGCTGGTTGTGCAACTGGTTGGCTTCTTTCTTGAAGCGCTTGAATCAATTGCATCAATCTTTCCATAAATTGATCTTGAGTCGGTTGTGCCGTTTGTTCTGGCTCATCTGGAAAAACCTCTGGCGGCATCCGTTCTATAAGTTCTATAGGGGGACCTCCATCGGGTGCTGTTTCAATGGGATCACCCGGTGCAGGTATATTAAAACGAGGATTGTTTCCTTCAAATCTTGGTAGAGGCATTCCTGGCATTTCATCTGGTTGTGGAGGAATCCCCTCCCTCTCTACTTCAGGCATTGACTTTAATATAGCCAGCATTTCTGGTGTCATTTCTGGCACGGTCCGCGGTTGACGAACCCCCCAGTTCCTCTTTTCTTCTATAGACAGTGGGACAGCTTCTGGGACAGGTGGGTTAGCAAGTCTTTCTGCCTCTAGTTTAGCGAGTCTGAGTTCCGACTCTCTATCCGCAGCTTGTCGTTCTTCAGGTGTTCTTGTGTCTGGTGCTAATCGAGGAATAACAGGGGAACTCATAGGTGTTTGTGGCATCGGTATCAAAGGCGGCATTCCAGGTGGAGGTCCGACAGGTTCTGGATCTCTTATTGGCTCCATCATCCCTGGGAACTTTGGTTGTCTTCCTGGGAACTGTGGCATCTCTGGAGGCATTTCCATTATAGGAGCGCCTTCACCAATGTATTGCATAGGTGGTCTGTCATTAATACCCATAAACCTTTCTGGAGTATTAAAATTATCTAATAGCATAGAAGGAGCAGGTATATTAAAACGAGGATTGTTTCCTTCAAATCTTGGGCGATCATCATTGATAAACATTCTTGGTGGTCTTTGTGAAGGAACAGGTGTTGGCAGCATTAAAGTTGATCTTGGCATACCGCCTGCGGCGTATCCTAGCATATATTTTTTACGCATGCCTGGCATCAGAATCTTCCAGCAAATTTGGTGCCACGAATCGCTGCACCTCCACCTCTAGATTTGCCAGCATCCGCACCCGGTTTAGGGGGTCCGCCATTGGCTTCTTGTTTAGGTTGCGCCAAGGGCACACTGCCTTGGTCTTTAATTTTCATTGATTTACTAGCGGCGCCTGGGCTTTTTGGCACTGCGCCTCTGAACTTTGCGGGTCTTGATCTTTGCATTGGTCTTCCTCTTCTTTTTGGCTTTCCCTGCCTTGCTTAATGCAATGGCAATGGATTGTTTCTTCTTGTAGCCTTCTTTCCTCAGTTTCTTTATATTAGCAGAAACTGTTTTGTTTGCACTACCCTTTTTTAGCGGCACTTTTTTTCTTTACTGCTTTTTTCTTTGGCGCTGCTTTTTTAACAGCTTTCTTTTTAGGCGCTGCTTTTTTCTTTGGTTCTTCTTTTTTCTCATCCTTAATGGGTTCTCTGGATTTAATAAGTTGTTCTTTCCTTTTGGGATCACCACGCCAAGCCCTTTCAGCTTGGTGTTCGGCTAATTTCTTTTCTTCTTCAGCCCGTTCTTTTAATTTGTTCTCTTTGTGGGCCGCTTGCATGGCTTGCATTACTGAACTCATGTTCTATTCTCCTTTTGTAAATCGGCAATTTTAAATCGTTCTGCTTGTTCCAATCGATCTTGTGCCGTTTCGTTTTTCATAACTGCAATGTCTTCAGAAAGATTAATGCGATCTTTCGCGATATCGTCCTGTTGATCTACTTTCATTATATCTAAATTTTGTTTTTCTCCAAATTCTTGCTGTTTGCGCTGTAAATCACCGGCCTTAATGTCCAACTCTTGACGTCTAAGTTCCACCAACGGATCTTCTTGTGGTGGTGGCGGAGCAAACTGCTCATTAATTTGTTGCATCAAATCAGCAATAACAGTAGCGACTTGCGCTTGCTGTTGAATTTGCATTTGTTGTTGCAGTTGTTGTTGCTGTTCGGGTGGCAGTTGCATTAATTGCTGTTGCATCTGCATCATTTGTGGGTCTTGTGCCATTTGTTGTTGTACTATTTCTTCCGCTTTTAGCGTGATGTGTTCATACACATGGGCTTGAACCATTGCCATTCCTTGTGGGTTTTGTTGCATAATCGCAGTGCCATAAAGACTCATGTGAGTCGCTATATGGGCATCGTGTTCTTGTCCTTGGAAGGCTTGTGCGCCCTTGCCAATCAACAAAGAAGAGTTTTCATTGCCAGGATCCACCGGTTCCGGTTGGGGCGGTGGGGGCAATAGCGCTTCAATGTTCTGCACATTGAGTGCTTGATACATACGGCGATACGCCTCGTATAGACCCATTTGACCGTGAACCTCTGGATTCGATTGCACCATTTGCAGCATTTGCTGTGCCATCATGACCCGTTGGCTCATCGAGAAGATGTTTGGATCCGAGACTGGAATGATATCGACTCGATCATCAAAGTCAGCTTGTTTAACGTTTTGATCGCCATTGGCGGTCATGTAAGGATAAGAGGGGGGTAGGTACTGGGCAAAAACGGTGGCCAATAATCTAAATTCTATTTTTTGTGCGTAATGCAATCGTTTGTGAATTGCTGACATCACTTTGGTGCCACGCTCCAATAACGCCACCGTGGTACCCACTGGCATTTCTTGATTGGAATCGCCCACTTGAATGTCGGCAATGGACGCGAACCGCTTACCGGCATCAACCATCAATCCCAATAAGGACAACAGTGTTTGCGATGGCTCTTTAAACGGTAATGCAACAAAGGCTTCGCGTAAACTGCCACTGGGGGCATCCATGTCGCGAAACTCACCTGGTTGTAAGGGCTGATCGTCGTCCCGGATACGAATACCTCGTGCTTTAAATCCGGCGGGCAAGTTGGCGAGTGTGCCTGCGTCGATCAGCTGACGCAAAATTGAAGTGGAAGCCCGTGAAAGGCCGCCAATCATGTGCGTCAAGCCAAAACCGTAAAAACCAAGTCCTGGAAGGAACTTGTAGTGAACAAAGTATTGTATTTTCTTTTGCATTGGATCGTTCTCGTTCCAATTGCGACGAATGGAGAGCACCGCATTGTTGCGTTTAGACAACGTCACGATGTAGGGCAACTTAATCCCAGTCGGCTCACCCATCTGATCTAAGTCTTCAAACCCAGGGAGATCCAAGTCAGTATGCATTTCATACAACTCGCAATCGCCACTGTCGTTGCTTGGCTCCACGCCTTGCAACTTATCAATTTCTTCTTGAATGTCTTTATTGTCGTACTGAGCACCCATTGAATTCAATGGCACATCACGATAAAACCCACTGTTTTGTAGCTTCAATACATCGTTCATCGACATCGAAACAATGTTGGTAATCCGCGTCGCGGACTGTAAATCACTGGTGTCGTAAGGCACGACGAGGTTTTCACTGGGGATAAACTTCGATACCGCCCGTCCTAAGTTCTCATCGTAATAGACCTTACGGAAAGCCGATCCTGAAAGGGGTAAGTAGAACAATAACATGTCCGTTTCAGGATCGTATTCTTCCATGACATTCATAATCTGGTAATTCATGTACTCTTTGACTCGACCGGCTTGCGCTTCGGAGTCGGGCGTAACCGCGCCCATAATCTGTGTTTTTACTGGCCCTTGAGAGGGCAGTATCTCGGCATAAGCCTGGGCTTGAAATTGAGTCACGGACTCAGCTAACAAAGGATGCGTAATGCCCGACGCTCCTTCAAAGGGTTGTGAGCGTTCTTCGTATTTCATGCCCAAGTATTCTAGACCATCGCGGTATTGCTGTTCCCATTCGGAACGAGAGCTTAAGTCGTCTTGCACATCACCGACGCATTGATTAAAAATGGTGTTTAACTCTGAATCATCGAGTTCTTCGGCCAGATTGGCGCCAAACTCCACCTCATCAGACATCATGTCGCCTTCACCGACAATAATGTTTCCGTTTTCCAAGGGCGTGATGGCGACGTCTTCACCATTAAACTCGGCTAGGGTGGGATCCTCTAGTTCAATTGTTCGTGAATCGTCGATAACCTCAACTGGCTCTTCTTGAACCGGATATATTCGTTTATCGACTTCCGCCATACTAACGCCCTTGTACTAATTTAAAAAGAAGTGCACTGATCCAATTGCGATATTGGGTCAGCGGACTCATTACTGTGTATTTCATTCTATACTTGAATTTAATAATTTTCATTAAATCCTTTTTTGCATTGTAAATTTCTTTCATTATTAAATATCTTTACTGCCACCAGCAATAGCTTTATCGACCATGCCGCCGTGTGGTTTTGTTACCGTGCCGCCCTTGGAAAAGCCACCAAAAAAATCGCCTAATTCTCCAAATGTCGGATCTTTAAATGTTTTTTGCTCAATCCCGGACTTGTTGAAAGAAGGTGTGTAGGTTACGAACTTATCACCATCTCGGATAAAAGTGTTTGGTGCTTTTTCCGAGACATCAAAAACCTCTTTATAGCCCATTTCCTCCAAAAACTGCCAAGTCATATCATCACCCCTATGGCTCCGTGGAATATTCGGCCACATCCTGTCAAAAGCGCCTATCCTACCAGTCCCCTCCTCTACATATAGATTCTCGCCGGCAATGTCAGACACCACGGGAATAGGTGCCATGCCGGGCTTTTGCCCAGGATTCATCGACTCCCACATGGAGGCAATCCCACCCTTGATCTCTTCTTCTCGGCGCGAGCGTTCAATAGCTGAATCCAAGAGCCTTTGTATTCGTTGTTCTTTAGTTTCTTCCATCAATAATAAATGCGCTGTTGGGGCACATACTCCTCATCTTCTTCATCCGAGTATAGACGAACAAAGTTCCCTTGTCTAAATCTCAATATCGCTTGCGTCATGGAATCGACATAATCGTCATACTCACCAAAAGGAAAAGCGGCACATTCCTCAATCACCTCTTCGGCAAACTTCTTCTTTGGCGCCCAGACCATACCCGATTCAAACACCGGACTGACCGCATGCACACGAGTCACCTTATCATTCCCCCTTGACGGGCGATAATTGACCACCGGTATGCCCATATTCCTTAGTTCCTGAGTCAGAGGCGTACCACTAGCTTGGGCTTCCACCAATACCATTTCAGGTTCCCAATAATGATACTCTTCAGCCGCCACTGCTTTCAGCTCTGGAAAATCCCAACGCCCACGCTTGGCATCGAGCAATATAATCGAATCGCCACTCTCTTCATCGGGCTTAAAAATGCCCCAAGTGGTAATCGCCGAGAAATCAGCCGTTTCATTGCGAGAAAAAGCCGTGTCATAGCTCTGAATGATGTAATCCACTGGCGGAATCTTCTCCTTTTCCCAAACTTGCCACCAATCCCGTTTGATAATCGCTCCTTCTTCGGAAGTGGGGTTCTGCATGTATTGGGCGTTCCACTTGGTCACCGGTAGTGATGCTTTCACCGCTTCGAGTTCCTCCAATTTCCAATACTCAGGCCACAATGGATTGCCCGTGTCTTCAAAAATAGCGGGTAATTCGACCACATGCCACTGATCGGCATGCGTTTCCGTTTGTCGTTTCAACAATTTCGCTGTTAAATCAATGGTCGACCAGCGTGTCATCACAATCACAATGGAACCGCCTGGTTGGAGCCGCTGACGAGGACCAGAAGTATACCATTCATAGGCTGAATCCAGTGCCGAGGGACTCAAAGCGTCTTGTTCGGAGTGCGGATCATCAATGATGAGCAAATCCGCGCCACGACCGGTAATCGCTCCACCGACACCCGCTGCGAAATACTCACCGCCTTTGTTGGTTTCCCAACGCCCAGCCGATTTCGAGTCGGCACGCAGCACCACTTTGGGAAAAACAGCTTTATACTCTTCAGAATCCATAAGATTCCTTACTTTACGACCGAACCGCACGGACAATTCCGAGGTATGGGTGGTTTGCATGATTTTCATGTTGGGATTGAGTCCCATCACCCAGGACGGGAAGTACACGGAA
>Ga0181372_1000093_pt1 | contig 21813 bp, 16 predicted proteins | sample LowvirmetaG_5_FD_130161 | JGI IMG/M metagenome (GOLD analysis project Ga0181372, IMG submission 130161) | Marine viral communities from the Subarctic Pacific Ocean - Lowphox_08 viral metaG | ecosystem: Environmental > Aquatic > Marine > Oceanic | place: Subarctic Pacific Ocean | collected...
CAGCAAAGTGTGCCCACTGTCTCGGTACGCGTCGATGAATTCAGATAGTTCCATATTATATTAAAGTAGGCTTCCCTGATATTATATACCAGGAAAGCCTAAATATTTTTCAATTAAAACTTATGAGATAGCTACCGGAGACATTACCGAATCGATATCAGAAGTTTCAGTGAACTGAACAGCAAAGTCGTAGCGTAGTGTCATCTCGATAGTATGGAACTCGTTAGTTGAGTAGTTGAACTCACCAAGCTTCCAGCCTTTAGGGTAACAGCCGTACAGATTAACGTGAGTAATCGGGTTACGGTGAGCATCTAATTGCCAGATAGTTACAGTTCTCTTAAAGATAGGCGCTTCAGTAATACCCGCCAGACCTTCCGGACTTGGGTTTACGTCACTAGTGCCATTACCTAAACCACCGTAATGAATACCGTAGACTGGGTCATAAACACTTCTCATCCATGCAAAAAGCGAGTCAGCAATATCACCTTTGATTAAGTTATCAAAAGTAACTGTGATTTCATCAGGACTTGCTTTACCTGGGTAGAAGAACTTCTCGTTAACACGATGAACTTCAATATCTTCAACAGTGAAGCCCGGTTGCGTGATTTGCTTTGCAGCGAGAGTAAGTCGGTCTTGAGAATCGAGACCAGGAACGTTAGAGAGAGCGCCTGCAAATTGGGGAATCTGAATCTCCCAAGCGTATGCACGGAAAGACTCCAGTGCGTGGGAAAGACGGGGACTGTCGGCGATTAGCTCGGCAGCTCTGTCTACGTAGTATTTTCCATTAGCCATGTTGTTTGTTTACCTATTATTATATAGTGTTATACACTAGCTGATTGATTTGTGAGATTAAGCTCGAATACCAAGATTTCAGCGGTCTTAGTAGGCTTAAGAATAACCTTGCACCAAAGTTCGTTTCTATCAACGCGGAGAGGGGTGTTAGTAGTTGCGTCACACGTCACAGAGAATTGAGTGATACCTCGTCTCTGTTGGATGTCAGCTAATGCTGGGTTGATGACGTTTCTTACTGCTTCCCAAGTAATTGGGTCGTTCGGCTCAAAGACAAACCTTCGTGTAGATTGAAGAACAAGTCTACGTAAGTAAATCATAAGGCGACGAACATTAATTCTGTCTAGAGCAGTAGATGCTCTTTGAGTTGTTTTTTGTCCGTAGATAACAATTCCGTCTTGAAGGAACTTAGTTACTGGGTTAACAACGTTTCCTGGACCATAGAGAGCATCTCTGTCCCCTTGATTCAGTTGTACCTCAACATCAGTCGGTTTCGTTAAACGACCTCTACGCAAGCCAGCAGGGGCAAACCATGGGTCGGATACTTCGTCCGTGAAACACATTTGACCGATAGCGAAGATTGATGGGTCGAACCACGTATCTGCGCCAGTGAAAGCGTTGAAGGATTTTACCCACGGCCAATATAGAGCAGCGTAACTACTGTTTAGAGAAGCACTTCTGCCTGTTGCGGTACCGTTAGACCACGCAATAGCTTGTTGCGCACTTCTAAATCCTACAGGAGGAGATACAATCGCAATAAAGTTTTGAGTAGTTTCAGCTAAACTAACTAGTTCGTTTTGTACGTTCTGGTCAGTTACACCCGGAACAGCAGCCATAGTAACCGGAGTTGCTTCCGAATCTAGAGCTTGTAAACCTTGGCTAGTCGTTTGACCAATCAATGCGGTTCTTACATTAGAGTTACTTAAGTTACCTCCGTAATCCGAAGCGTCACCGTTCTTACCCCCAGAGAAATCAAACTGAATGTTAGGGTTATTAGCCGTACCGTCTAAAGAAAGACAGCGGAATACGTGAGCAGCTGTCGCAACCTCTGCAGACTTACCTATTTGGTAAGCAGTCGTAATTGTCGTACTGCCAGTGAACTTAGTCGGCGCAGTCCAGCTATTGGTGCCCGAAGGTTCAATACTCGCATCATAACGGTAGAAGTTACCTTTTACATATTCAGAGACGGCATTATTTATACCTTGGTTAAGAACATCTTCGGGGTAGAGACTCGTAGCTGAAGTGACAGAACCAGGTTTCCACATACCCATATCATAACTTTCTTCGAGCCCTCCATCAGAATAGATGTTGGTAACAAATCGACCTTGGTCGTTAGTATGTACAATGTCAGCCTGGATACCACGGTATTGTAATCCTCCAGTATAATTTATTGCAGAGTAATTATAACCTTTTCCAGGGTATAGGGAATTTACTTGGTAAGCACCAGCTTGAGTGGCATCTACGTAATCAAGAAGAGCTCCAGAAGGAACGTTTCCAGTCCATGCGTTGTCGTCATACCCTAAAGTAGCAGCTTGGGCTGCTTCAAGCACACAGGCACTCCCGCCGAAATCATAAGTGTCGGGACCAGTTGCCATATTCGGAACATTGAATAGAGGGATAGATGAAGCGGTTCCTACAGAGGCTACAGTTGTTGCAGCTGCTGACCAGACCATGTCGTTAACGTCGAATGGCTGACCTGAGACCCAGGTTCCACTAAAATCAAATTGACCTCGGGCTCCGCCTCCCACACTAAGGGAAGAGGAAATAAAGGTGTTGATTGTGAATCGTGAAGCGGTGGATGTAGTTGCACCAGGCTCTTTTCCTACAAGCATACCACTTGCTGCGCCGAACCCACTAGGAACAAAGCATATTGCTCCCGTAGTTGGATTGACTGCGTCTCCTAGACCAGCTTGAATAGCTTCTTGCCATCTGTCGGTGTTCATATCTGAAGCAGCCAAAGGAGCTGGCATGATAGATAACCCGGAGGCGTATGGACGGTCACGATAAGCGTAGAAAGTAGTAGTAGCATCTCCAACAGCCTTACCATTCTTATCCCAAGCATCTACGTCAAATCTATAGGCTACTGTACCGTTTGCGAATCCAGTGAACCCAGCCATATTTACAACAGCGGTTGGATGAGTAACCAAAGGAATGGTATACCTTGAATCCTTAGCTTGAGCAGTCGCGGCGCGAACGTAATAAACTTGGTTAGTCTTTTGAAGAATCTCCAAAGCCGCGTAAATGCCTTGACCTCCAGTGACGAGGTCTGGAGTACCAAACTCCCGAATCACTTGCGCAGGATTAGTTAGCAGTGTTGGAGTATCAACAGGACCGCGAGAAGCAAATCCTACCAAACCAACGATAGATGGATTGACAGAAGGAGCGTAATCAGATACGTCCTTTTCAATCGTGTATACACCAGGGGAAACGAAATTAGCCATATTTTACCTTAAATTATGTTGAGAAGATGTCTTTTTTGAAGTTCCAGACAAGTGTCTGTAATCGATTTTTCCGGAACAGAAATCTTCTGTCCGGCAGTCAAGCAGATGTGCTCAAACAAGCGACCAGACTTTAGAATGATTTCTAAATCCTGTCCTGCGATATTTACAATGGTACGATTTTTCATAAACTTCTTCCTCTTTAGTATTTAGTTAATTGGAAGGCAAAAAAAGTCGTATTTTGAAAATTAACTCGAAGGAAGAGGCGGAACAACTAAAGTCTCTAACCCGGAGGTATCAAGGATAGAATTTGAAGGCATTGCGGTTCCAGAGAAAGAGATATCAGTTTTCAACTCTACGTCGTAACGCATCTCTCTAATGGCTCCATTGCTTTGAATCATATACTTTCTCGTAGGCATCCATGTTTCCACTTCAAAAGTAACGGTTTTCTTAATAATTCGGTCTTCTCTATCAGGAACAGTAAGGGTAGAATTATCAGACACAGCAGTAATAAAGGCGGGTGCATTGGTAACGAAGTCGGTGCCAACCCTTAGTTGGGGTCGAAACTTATTCATAACATACTCAATAAGCTGATTCATATCTTCCACGTAGCGTGACCATAGATGCAACTGATAAGATACTTTGACAGCTTTAGGGGACATAGCAGCTACACGCGTGTACCTCATTCTTTTTTTGTCGTGGATAGTCCAAAATTCTATATCCGTATTAGGTTTTCTTCTTTCAAAGTCTTCCACGGTATCGGAAATAGCCAAGGTTATTTGTGGGAGGGTTAGGTTGCGAGCCTTAAACAACATAGCAATAGCTCTTTCATAATTAGCGTACGAAACGTTAACCGGTTGTATTTCGTTATCACTCCCTACAATTTGTGCATCAGAAAAAATATTTAAAAGTTCTCTAGATGTTTTTCTATAAAACTCTAGACTTCTAAAATTTTTATTTTCTCTTTCAAAGATTTGTCGCTTAATATCAAAAACATTAGAGAGACGTTTGCCATTATAAAACGTTTCCCTGGTACCGTCCACCATAGGGGGATACCTATCGTACGGGGGTCCAGATACTTCAACCATTAGTAAGTAGTAAATACAGCAGGCTCTTCAATCTCTTGCAATAATTGATTTTCAAGCATTTCCATCTCTCTTTGAGATTCTGCGATAAGTGCAGGACCGTTGAGTTGTGCGCCTCCTTGAGGAGATGGTAATGTAGCATACTTACCACGAATCTCTCCTAAAATACCTTTAGTTATGGCTAAGGTGTATCTTTGGAGCCAGCTAATAAAGTAGTGGTGTAGGGTGTCTGAGTTAAGACATTTATATTCAATAACTACACTTTCAGAATCATCGGCTACTGGGGTGGGGTATACCATAAGATACTTGTTGTTTGTGATTTGGAAAGACCCTTCTCGCCCCAGAATCTTTCTAATAGATTTAAGATGCATTTTCATCAAAAGGAAATCACTAACTGCAAAGTCCTGAAAGAGGAAATTGTCCTGAAAGTACTTAATAAAGAAATCCATTTCTAAAGACTGACCTGCAAGAGGTACGCTTAATAGGGATTTCTTATAAGCAGCATACCTAAAGTTGTTTACAATAAACGATGGAAGCTCATACATGTTAGCTCCTGCCACAGTATTGAAAGCACAAAGTTGGGTACACCAGTCAGGTGCGTGGTAGTCCAACTTACTTATTGATTCGTCGATAGCGGTCAAGATTTGGAAATCATCCAGCTCAACACGCACAACAGGGTGCCCAAGTCGAGATTTCACCCAATCTTTAATAATCATATAAAACCGGTTAAACTCGACGTTCTCAGAGAAGTACCTTCTGTTTAAAGAATCATAAGGGATATCTCCAGATGGGGCTGTAATATTAGAAACGTTAGACCCTGCGCCGTAACGGTCTACTAAGAAAGGTCCCCATTGAAAATTAGGTTTTACTGGTCCACTTGACATACACTATTATATATGGAAGAAGCCCAGCTAAAATAGCTGAGCTTCTTTTTATTACTATACTAAGAAGTCTTAGTAGCCCGCGTAGCCATTTCCACCTTGAGTGGTTAGACCAGTGGTCAACGCCTTCATGAATGGAGTCGTTAGGTATCGGCTGTCAGCACCAACAATACGGATGATACGGTAGAACCTTGAAGCAGGGTTAATTTGAGCAGTCGCATAGCGAGTAATCAAACCTTTTCTTGGCTGGAACGTTTCTGGGTCCGTGATAGTTGGAAGCATTTGTAGGGGAATGTACGGAGCGTACACAAAGCCTGCATCCATTGGGGAAGCACCTTTGTAACCTACAAGAATCTCGTCTTCAGGATAGAGAGGGTCGACGTAAACGTCGTATTGACCCATCCACTTACCTTTGTACTCAATCGTAGCACCTAACTGACCGGCTTCGCTAGAAGCGATACCGCCTTCAAGTTTAGCAGCAGATTGCAACATCGCAGCCACGAATGGTGACACGATAAGGTAATTAGCTGCAGAACGTAAAGTTGTTCTGTAGATGTCTTGTGATGCGAAGTTAACAACAGCAATCAAGTTACTGTATACTTCACCTACGTGACGAGGAGCAAGTCCAAGTGCCGTAGTACCGAAGTCAACGAAGAACACGTTAGAACCTCTATTTGGTTCAGTTGGCATTCCGTCGCCATCGCCAGGGTTACTCCCTAAGCCATAAGCGTCAGATTCAGCCCCACCTTCGCCACCAAACGGTTGGTCGTAAGTAAAGCTACCTTGTGCGCCAGTACCAGTATTAGTACCTGCACCCATAGGCAAACCAGTGTTACCAAAGTTGTTAGAGTTGCCACCGTTAGTGTAAGCATCCCATTCCGAGTTATTAAGACCCGGTACGATGCCGTAAGCTAGAGTACGAATAGACTCAACGATTTCACGGTCGATTTCCAAAGCAACTTCCTTAGAAAGAAGCTCAGTCAATTCACGCTCAAGGTCAAGGTTGTGGTATGCACGAAGGTCTTGTGAAGCTTCCAACGTCCATAGGGCGCGGAACTTACGAGTACGTGCAGTCACAGACTGTTGCTCGATAGTGAAGTTAACTTCAGGAATACCTGAACCAGCAATACGCTCACCAGCAGACACGAAGAACTGAGGACCTGCGATACCCGAGTTAGGGAAGTTCGCAATACGTGACCCAGCAGTCATACCTGACATAGTGTCAGCGCCACCGTTTTCCGACCATGCTAGAGAGTCAGTATAAGCTTTACCACCAACACCACCAGAAAGACCAGACAAGTTGAAACCGTCGCCACCGTCAGTAGCGTAAGTAGCAGCGTCTAGACTACCAATGTTGCTTTGGGATTTACCCATGCGACCACCATATACCATGCGGTACTTAGAGTAAACCACATCAGATAGAGACGCACCAGTTGCGTCACGACCAGCACGGTTATAACCTAGGTAGAAAATCTGAGACACAGGACCTTGCATAGGCTGTACACCACAGATTTTGTTAGCAATTAGTTCCGGGAAGACCCGGCGGACGAGAGGAAATGCGAACTTTTGGAAAGTACCGAGGTTACCCACAGTAGTAGCTTCTTCAAGAGTACCCTGCTCGCGAGTGTTCTCTGTAAGAATACTTTTGGCTTGGTTTTCCAGTAGAACGGCAGTCATCTGACGAGTAGATTCATCGCCGATTCCTTCCAGGATTGGCTCCCACTTCTCACATAAAGATTCATTAAGATTTGAATTTAACATAATTTTTTATTTTAGCCTTTCAGGGCTTCCTGCTTTGACAGGTTGATTACGTCTTCGGTGAGGAAGATGTTGTTAGCCGCTTCCGGAGAAGGACGGCTCGAGTCGGTTTCGTTAGTGATAACAACGGCAGCTTCAGAAGATTTAAAAGGTAATTTAGCACTTTCAGTTAACTGTTCGTTTGCTTCGTTCAAACTCTCTACTTTACTAGAAAGCATAGTGTTTTCATGAAGAGAGTTGGATAGCTTGTTATTTACAGCGTTCAGGCTCTCTTGTAGTTCCTCAAGCTCTTGAGCTTGTTGGGCGATTTTAGAATCAACGTCGGAAGTTTCCACCTCAGCAGCGACCATAGCACGAATGCTTTCAAAGATTCTATAGCCACGAAGAATTTCATCATCAGACTCAACCTCTTTCTTGGCTACTTCCTTTAGGTCAGCTATTTTGGTACGGAGGAAACCACTTACTTTGGTCTCCATAAGTTTAACTTCCGCAGCAACTCTTTCTTCGACAGCCTCGTTAACCATCTTCAAGACCTCTTGAAGACCGGTTTCGGACAAGCTATCGGGGAGTAGTTTGGCAATTTGTGTTAGTTTATCATTCATAGAAATTCTCCTACTGTTTATATCTACTGGGTTTACGAAAAAAAATCGTTAATTTTCATTCAATAGTCTGCGTAAAGCTGTTAAATAAACTCTCTCTTCTTGTAGTTTATCTTGGTAGTCTGAAGAAACATCTCTGTTCTCCATTAGTTGCTTATGCTCGACTAGGGATGGAAATGCGTTTTGGCATGATGGGTCAGCTACCATATCCCAAGTAATCATACGTAGATTATCTTGAACCATATAAGCGTCTTCTTTCATATCATGCTCAACGCTACCAGTAGCGCGGGAAGAAATGCCAATACGTACACCAGCTTTAGCTAGTTCTTGTAGGATTCTTCCGGAAGGGGTATCGAGGAATTCAGCTTCTCCAATCAAATTATTTCCTTCCATTTGTAAGTCCGTAATGATATGAGAGACATTCGAAAGATGTACAATCTCATCATTAGGGTGGTCTAGCTCACCGCATAGACGGCGCTCGCTTAAAAGAGGCTGTAGTTTCTGTACCTCTCTCTCTAACAACTTTCTTTCATAAATTCTACCATTGCCATTCTTCTTCTCAGCTTCGCTGAAGATACCACGCACTTTCATGGTCTTAGTCCCCTTACCTTCACTTAGAATTTGTAGGGGTTGGAAATCGTTGAAGTCTCTGAGTAACATTAGGCTTTTAGATAGGATAAGAAGCTGTCTGTAGCTTCGGTTTTCACTTTTTTCTTAGTGCGTTTTTTAGGAGCCGGCTTTTCATAGTCTGGTCCAGGAAGTTTAACTTTTTTAGCATCACCTTTTGCTCCGCCAGCCATATTAACCCCAATGTTACCGACGCTTGTCATTTCTTGAATTTTTTCAATTATTCTTTTAGCTTCGGACAAAGTCTCTAGTTCTTGGGCAGTAAGCTCTAAGCTTGTAGGTGGGGCAGGAGTTTCTTCTTTCGTTTCGACGATAACTTCTTCCTGAACAGAAATGCCAGCGACTCCCATGAGTTCAGCTCGTTGGTTATCGTTCATTTCTAACAACCGGTCCTTAGGGTCCATAGCTGGCATCGATGATTGATGACCTTGTATAGGGTCATACGGATTCTTGGTAGTGTCGGTTAGAGCTCCACCAAGAATCTCATCAGCCATTTGCGCCATGGATTTTTCGCTCATGGGAATTATCGGTCGCCGTGGGCGGTAGCGGAGTCGTTAGAGCTTTTCTCAGAAGCCGGCTTTAGCTTGTTACGCAAAGCAACCTGCTTAGGGTCTTTAGGAGCGTTCTTGTTCATAGCTGCGTCGATATCGGCATCGGACATATTGTCGCCGTTTGCATCCTTTATAAAGTCTCTACCTCCATGGGTCTTAGACTTATCACCTTTCTTGCCGCCATAAGCGCGTGGGTCACCCTTCTCATCGTCCTTCTCAAAGTCTTTGCCTTTATGGGTCTTAGACTTGTCGCCTTTACGTTGGTCGGTAGTAAAATCTGGCTTATCACCTTTCTTAGACTTTTGGTTAGACTTGTCGCCTTTACGTTCACCAGTTTCGAAATCACCTTTGTCGTTGTCCTTATCTTTGTCAGCAGACTTATCGCCTTTCTTCTTACCTTCATCTAGCTTGATAAAGATTTCGTTACCAAAATCATAGATGTCGCCGAGAGAGAAAGGAGACTCTTCAAAACGTACTTCGTTAATGAAGAGGTCAGCGTGACTTTCATCCAAACACATACGAGTTTCAGAATCAAGCTCGATAGCCTTTAAAAATAAATCACCTTCAATTTCAAAAACTTCATCATCAAGCGCAAAGACAGCGCTGTCCCATTCGTAAAGGGTAGGCATATCAGTGTTGTCTTCAACATATTCTTGTGGAGCGGCAGATTCAGTAATCTGCTGGGATGCTTCCTTTTTATTAGGAGAGTAACCCATCCCTTCCAAGACCATATTGCGAAGGTCATCAGTGAGACTGGCTTGACCACAAGTGTTATTTTTGTTCACGAGATATTTCATAATGTTTATAGAGGTTTCCTCTAGTTATATCTAGAGGGGTTTAAAAGAAATCTATTCTTTTTTATCTAGCATTTCTTCAATCTTCTTTATACGCTCGTCTTGTTCCTCATCACGAGCGTCGATATCTTTCTGAGATACGGTGTTATGGATGTCAGTAAATTTCTTAATCCACGTTCTACCGCGTTTACTTATTAAAGGTACTAATACAATTAAGATTAAGTACCACCACCCTAGCTCAAAAATTAATCCTTTAGCTTCGTGTAGGGTAGATGCAGTAGTTCCAGGAGCTGGAATCCCTGCTTTTGCAGCTGCTAAAGCCACAGTTGTATCAACCTGCTCATTTGGAAAAGCCATTTGTGCGGCTGTAACGCCACCAGCACCTCCAATAGCTGCTCCCCCGGGTCCCGCAACAGCGGCTCCAATAGCCGCACCGGTCGCTCCTCCTGCAATTGGTGCTAAAGTGGAACAACCGGTTAAAGTTATTAATAGCAGTAGTTCTGCTATTCGATTCATATTACTCTTCCGTAGGGGCTTCTGCTTCCTCGTCCGAGCCTGTTACATACTCAACAGCTTCCGTAAGCGCTTCTTGCGTTGCATCTACAGCAGTGTTAATCATAGAGCATGACAAAAGAAATACTCCAGCGAGAGCACCCAACACAAACATGAATAAAGATTTCCAGTTCGCGAGAATTAGTGCATTGATGTTATTTAAAATGTTTTTCCACATAGTGTTATTATATAGGTTTGAAAATTATAATTGAATTATTTTTCTTAGGCGCCAGCTAGATTAAAGCCATCTCTTGCTTTGCCAATAACTGTTGCGCAGCAAAAAACGCGGTCTCCATCATTGTTAACGCTTCTGATTTGCCAGTTAAAGGTTAGTCCATTCGCTAGAGTAAACACTTTGTTAGCGCGGTTACTTGTGTAATCGGAGCCTACTGAGTATCCGTGGTTACCTTCTTCAATATCTCCTACAGCATAAAAACCGCCTATGGCTATAGCGGAGTTAACTCCATTTTGGTTATCGAGACCGTATTGGTAAAGATTGAAAGGAAGTGTTATTGACCCGTCGTAATGGGGGTAACGGGCATGTCCCACCCACATACCATTGATTATTACAAATTGCCAGTCAACGGACCTACCTGAAACACTCATCCACTTGTTTCTATACTGGAAGTCCTTATTGACCATATTAGGAAGTATTCCATTTATAAGGTTACTAACCTGGTCTTGTATAGGGTCTTCCCCGTTCCAATTGATTTGAGTGTCTATCGCGTTCTTCAAGTGGGTCTCAGTAACCAAAGGGTTATCTACACTCGGAGATAGAGAGGCAGCAACAGCTCCTCTTTCAGCATTGGATAGTTCTGCTGTTCTAAAGAAAGGTCTAATATCCTTTAAGTACTGTTGAGGGATTGGGTTTCCTTCCACATGGCTTTGAGGAACATATACATAAGCTATTGGCAGAAAGAAGCTTGCGTTCTTATTTGAGTACGCCCAGTCCCATATGGTCTGGGAAATTTCCCCATTTTCCATTATATCTCTAGCGTAGTTAATATTTATTGCATCGTCAGGAGCAGGCGTCGTTATCCATGTTGGATTAGGGACCACATCACCGTCTAGATTTCTTCCGTAATCATTGGCGGACTCCTGAGGCAATCCGATAGTGAGGTACCTTTCGCCAATCACTACCTGTCGTCTTCCGTTATCAGATGTTACCATTCCAGCCCCTTTTACGACTGCCAGTTTAGGTTGTCCGTCACCTGTCTCGACTCCGGGGAGTTCAGTTCCTGGGAGGTATGGGTCGTCCATAGCTCCATTCACAGTAGTGATACCAATAAGGTCCAGACGTCCTAGAGGTGCTGTAACCCCGCCATCTGGTCCTTGGAAATCTGTGAAACCAAACGAGTCAACAGAAATGTTTCCGCCTGGAAAATTGAAGACTGCGGTTCTTCCCACACCATTAGCTGCGTTTGCTGGTCTATTAGGGGGATTGTTTACATTATAGGTTCCTGTTGGATTCTCCCCGGTTCCGAATGTAGTTGGGGGGTTGTTAAAATCCCAAAGACCGTTATCTATTCTGTCGACTTGTTCGTTGTTGCCGTAAAGCCCACCACCATTAGTCCTCTGTGCTCGACCGATGAAGTTACCTGGTCTAACGCTGACTGTGCCGGGTAACGCGCCATCTATAAAAGGTTGTAGTTCAGTAAACCCAGCTCGACCAACAGTGTTTCCTCGGTCCGCTGAATTAATTTCATCAATCTGAGACTGAAGTCGTACATCGTTGGATAACAAATCCTCTAAAGGAAGGTTATCTACTTGATAGTAGTACGGGTCTGCTGGTAGGTAAAACCTAATATCTTCGTTAATTCTTTGTGTCATTATACTAATCTCTCCAGGTCAAAAACGTTAAGCGACCTTACGCCCACTCCATAAGAACAGGCGCCGCCGGAATCAAATTCCGCATCACAATCTCGTCCCTCTCCTCCCGTGAGTCCACCCATGTGGGACCTATAAATGGAGAGCCCATTAACTTTATCTTCAGCCATATGTTTAGCGTTTTGCCACATACCAGCTGCGCTCTCATCCAGCCAATTTCTCATGTATCCTAGAGAATCCATTCCAAGAGGAGGGAGAGGAGTTACAGGTTCAGCAGTGGTGTATATCCACGCCCCGGATGGTTGTCCTTCAAGTCCTGAAGTTGCGTTATAAGCACTGAACCCACCTAATCTAGGTTGCATAGTTCCTACCCCCGCAGACGGGTTCATGGAAGGCATTCCCCATCCAAAGACTCTTAAACAGCTGGAAAGTTGATAAATTCCTTGAGGGTAATCAGAGTCAGTTCCTGTCAGCCGGCGAAGGTTATCAGCCGCGCCGAGAACACGAACATTTTGTGTCCAGTGTGGATACCCTTGTCCGTTAACTTGGTCAACGGGAGAACCCCCAGAGAGTGCAGTATTACGCCATCCTTGAGCGCCGGTAGAAGTTCCACTTAAAGTACTTACATCATAGAATGATTTTAAGTCACCACGAGTTGACATTATTAGGCGGAAAACCCCAGTATTAGCAAAGACAGCACCACAACCACCATAAGTAGTTCTTCGACCACCCAAACCATAGTAATCTAATGCTACGCCGTTACGCCATTTACCCATAGGACCATGGCAGTTACTTGGCGCATTAGGATTACCTACTGAACTTAAAGACCAGGTCATTGGGTCCATTCCGTTGGCTAAAATATTAGAAGCGTGAATACGAGAAGTGTCTGCGATATTCCAAATCTGAATTTGACTACCCATACACTCAACCTCACTCATAAGTTTTCCTTCAGGGGCATTAATATTTGCTCCAGCCTTGGTTCTCATGTATGCGCGATAACGTACCTTAGGGTCTCGTTCGTCTCCGATAACCGTCATACTTCCTACTTGGTCGTTATCAGTGTTACCTCCAAAGGTTGAGTCTTGTGTTCCTCGACCAGCTACAGTAAACATGTCACCTTGGTTGGTGGCATCATTGTCCGTTGTAGTGTAATTATTTCCGCCTGCAATAATAGTGTCCTCGAAATCAGAGTTACCTCCAGAACCAGTGCCGCCACCTTCGCCGGTCCCGTCGGTGCCTATTGGACCCATTCCCCCAGCTTCAATAGCTTCATCGCCGGCATACACCACATAAGGGTTATCTTCACCGTCTCCACCACCGCCAGGACCTGCATCCCCTCCTGTATCTTTAAATAGCTCGCACCCAGTTCCCTTTAGATTGTAGTAAACCCCGGATACCGATGAAGGTTGTCCCTGGAAATGGAAATTAACGAGATTAACGTCGACACTGCTATCTTCGACCGCTCGAACACACATACCCCCAGTCATTCCATCTCTATGATAATTATCAGTAGCACCAGTATCTGGACTCTTAATGTAAGAGTTGGTGGTGTTAAAAGTTTGGTTTACCGCCACGCTCGGCGCTAAAGATACACGGGTGGCGAAATCAGTTATTACACCACTAGTAAATGCATTTGGGTAAAACTTAACATACCCAGCAGAGGTGGACCTATCCCATTGAGAGTTTTGGTCTCCGATATAAGCATCCGCATACCCTGTGGCAAATACATCTACCGAATCCATAGTATTCCCTGTGGGACCTTCTACAACTTTCCCACCTAAACCAAATAATTGAATATTGGAGTTTTTGTTTGCAACCAAACAAGCTCTAGTAGAATGAACTTCCAGTTTGGTATGGTTGGGTTGGTTAACCGAGGTGCTTACATAAGGTATAAGATGATAGCCTGAAATGTCTAGGATATTATCCGTACCCACGAAAGTAGGGGGGTTCACCTTAAAATTGGAGTTATTTTCCGCTAGAAAAGGTACTCCAAAGCGAGCCGACTTAGTAGGTCCAGTCATTTCCACATTTGAGTTCTCAGTAGCTACTACCCCCGCCGACATCCAACTTCTAAATTGTTGTGCGTGGGTAGTCACAGGATAATAATTCATAGTGGTACACGTAGAAGATGTTCCTCTGAATGTTAAGTTAGAGCCGTTAGACGCTATAGCAATTTTACCTTTTCCGGTATCGTGCGAGTCTACAGCATAACTAACTCCGACAAGTTCGGCATCAGAGTTATTCGTGACCACCATTCCCGGCTTGTTATTTGCTCTATACGGAGTTGCCCCGAAGTGAGTTGCTGGTAGGTAACGTACATCGGTGCTAATACTATAAGTAGCGTCGGTACCATTAGCGTTAATCCAGTCACTTCCACCCCATTGTCCTACATGCAAAGGAATATTATTTATTTGTGCGACTTGGACAGAGGATGATTTATCCACCAATAAATTTTGGTTATTGGAGTCTACGTGAAATTGGGCACGGTTTCTAATTCGTCTGTTTGTTACTTCAGAGGGACCGGCATTAAAGTTATTTGTGCAGAGAGCTCCATTAAATAACTTTAATGCGGGGCTAGCTGCCGAGTAGCCGTCAGCCCGTATTGGGAAGTTTTCGCTTCCTCCTGCATACGTTAGTTGGGACCCTTCTAAACTTATACCCCAGCCTGCATTATTATTAGAAGTAAATTGAGGTAAGGCTGCCTGAGAGCGTCTCAGACGAATACCGTCACCTACATTCAGATAACAGTTGAAACGTCCATTGAAATCGATATCAGTTCCTTCACTATAAAGACCGTGTTCGTTACAATCAGAAATATTGATGACAGTAGTTAGAGTGTCTCCCCCCGTTCCTGACGTAGAGACATAACTCACCCCATTCACTGTGCGATTTTCTTGAGTGGAGAGTTGGGAACCTCCGTTAGGAACAGCGGACAGTGTTGTTTCGTTCCACGCGATTCCTCCTCGTACCGTGGAGTTTCTTAAATCCATACCCCGCTTAGACTTAGTAAATAGGTTAATATATTTTCTTGAATCTTCGTAAGATGTGGAATCCCATTCCAAGTCACTGTTGAGTGAGTAGAAACCTACACCGTTTTGTAATCTGTCGGCAGGTTGTTTTCCAGTTTTGGTATAATTACGGTAAGCCATACAATGACCTGTTATCTTAACTCTAGAGTTTGTAGCTCTAAATCCTCCTACCGCACTTCTCATAGAAGTAACATTGTCCAAAATCACTTCGGAGTTTTCTATATCCAGACCATACTCTCCCCTGTGAACTTGTCCTGTTGCACCATCATAATCATTTTGGGCATTACCCGCATCAACTAGTATGTCTCTAAGAATAACTGTGCCTTGACAATCTTTTAAAGAAATCGAACTAAAGTATGCCCCATATCCCACCAGAGTACTTTGTCCGGTAGTGTATTGCAATGCCCGTTTCTGCACCATGTAGTCTTTAGTAGCCGAGCCATACCAAGGAGTTGCGTCTCCCCAAGCACTTGCGGCAGTTCCAGCTATAGCGGTATCCGCTCCAGCCCCCCAATCATTTCTCCAATCATAAGGGTGTGGGATTCGGAATCCCCCATTGATTGCATATTTCCAGCTACGAGTGGTTCCTCCAGATGCCACATATGCTGTGATATTATTGGCTTGTCGGTCCGTGTCCGGTCCTTGCATAGTAAACAAACGAGCGTTATCATACCAAGAAGTTGCGTTAGCAAACTCTAATCCAAGTTTCGTGGACGAAACATTCATCATTGTGGCTGACGCGTATGGGGAATAGACCGTTTTTACATATTTCCGGTCTGTAAGGGCTGCATCAGCTGGGCTTCCTGATACATCTTCGGTCGCGGCAGCAGAGGCATTAACGTCTTGAAAAAAGCATTTGTTTCTAACTTCTAATTTTCCCTCACCTTCACAAGTTATGTTGGCGAGGTCGAGGTGTCCAAGCTGTCCGTAAGTACAAATCTCAATTAAAACAGGGAACTTAAGCCTTTTAGGGATTCTCTCAACAATATCGTCAATCGAATCGTAAATGGCTTTGCTTTCGTCATAATTACCTGTTGACGAAAGAGTAAAGGTTACGCCTTCAGGATTACCCCCGGGATAGCCCATAGCGCGGTAGAGGGTATCTCCTCTTTGCTCAATGGACCATAAGGGAACATTATCCTGCTCCCAGTTATAAAAAGAACTAGGGTCATACTTTGGAACACTATCCCAATTAAGGGGGATGATTCCATCACCTCCTACACTGCTAACATTTTTGAAACTTACCATTAGAATTCAATCGTCCATCTAAAGACTAAAATAAATGCGTCGGTTTTATAAATCTTTTTAAAGTACCGGTACGCGCATAACATGGAAGCGTCAGTCGCTTCCACATAAGGGTTTTTGCTATACAATCCAATCTCGTTGATGTATCCTTCAGGATAAGAACTGGTTGCATCTCCTACATTCAAGGTTTGTTCGTCAAGAACGATTTGCCACATACATTTAGTAGGGGTAACTCGTTTAATATAACCATAAGGGATTGCTCCAAAAGGAGTAGTAGAGCCTCCTTTGGCTCCATTTTCGATGAGGTAGTGAAGACTCATATCCAAGTTTCCAGTCCCATACTGAGTACGGTCAAAAGGGGTTACAACATCGGAAGTACCGGAGACTTGGGCTCCAACCGAGCCGCCCGACCCACAACGGAAATATACACATTGGAAATTCTTTACATCTACAGTAGGCTCCGCATCAAACATCTCGGCTAGCGTAGCTCCCATACCACTGCAGATAACATTATCATCTTTGAAGTGGAGTTCCTGTTTTCCATCTGGGTAATGTTTCCAGACTTCTAAGTGTCCATGGGGTTCTGATTTTTCGAGAAATTGCATTTTAGTAATTGATATCCCATATTATAGTAATATGAGTTGTGTTATCGTAATCTATTTTTAGACCAGGAGGAAAAGTTACTTTCTTATTGGTTAGATTAAAGACAGGATTCCGTGAAGGGTCTGCTATTTTATATAGTCCTACACGAGAACCTGTCGAATATGAAGCGGCTGTGCCGCTGAGTTGCCATGCCATCCCTAGTTTTGCATAAGTTTTCTTATAATCTAAGGTATTTAAGCCCATGGCTCCTAGACCCCCCATATAATAATCGAGAAATCTCCAATCATCTTTATGAAGTTTCAAAATATATCGCAGGGTTTTATGTTTATAAGTACCTGCCGCACTTTGGTATGATGATACGATAAACCCCGCACTTGCATCTCTAGCATCATTGTTGGTGGGGGTGTGGGGGTGACGGTAAATATACCCATCACTGTTCACGACTCCCATTTGATTAAGAACACCCGATACTAATCCTCCGCTAGGCTCTAATCCGTAAGGCTGTCGCGAGTTTTGCAACCCATAAGTTCCTGAGCCGAAGAACAGCCCCGCTGATGGAAGATAAGCGCCCATAGCTACCGCTTCTTCCAAAGTCTTTTCCCCTGTAACGGAAGGAGACATCGGGTTGTTGATAGCCCGAAGTCCACTTGCAGGTACTCCGAATCGATTGGAGCCAACACTAAACGGAGCCGGGTAGTAATTAAAGAAATTAATTCTATTTAAGAATTGACCTAACTGTCCCGGGTGACCCGAGGGCTGAGTGGATTGAAGAGTTGCATCAGCTGGGGTGGGGAACTCAGGAAAATTAAACGTTGCTCCCGACACATGGTAATGAGTGTAAGAAGCATCGGTCCATCTATAGACTTTAAAATCTTTTATATCTATATCCCTTTGAGTACTGTTTCCCGCGTTAACTACAAAACTTGCTGTAATTTTGGTATTAGGTCCAAACAAAGGAGCCACTATTGGAGGTGAAAGTAACTGATTCCAGCTTTTAGCGTCTGCGTAATATTCGTCCTTGTATTGGGCGTCTCTATCATACAATGTAAACGATATTGTTCTATCTTCTTTTCCTTGAACCCATTCTTTTGAGGTTGGGTTATATTGATAACGAACCCCATTGTATTTCGCGGCAATAGACATTTCTATAGTGTCATTAGTTTCGTCGAGGGAAATTCCCTCTAGACCCACCGCAAACATATCACCACCTTTGAGATTGTATTCTCCTAAAGTGAAGTTCTGAGTGAGCCATGGGGCGAAGGTTGTGCTTCGTTCGTTTTCCACACGCATAACTGGTACAAAGATAGGGTTGGCGATGGTGCCAGTCTCCCCCGAGGTTGCTCTAAACATAATTCCTCCCGGTACCTTCCAGCTGGTCATGGCGGAAGGGGAGGTAGTGTTAGACAATATATTCGAGCCGTTATTCTTATTTCGGAGTTTGAATACAGCGCCGTCATCGTACTTATCGTAATGGAAATTGCCGTAAGGCTCGCTTGTCCATTTACTTGCATCCCGAATCCATCTACTTCTTCCATTATTACCGACAAGGGAAACATCCTGTAAACTAATATCGTGGATAGTATAAACCCCTCCTGCTGCGTCTATAATATTAAGCTGGTATTCAGTATCTCTATCCAAACCAAATAAAGACATTTTACTAATTAGGTTTTGTGGGCATGAAATAAAACTTTCCGGTGAATCATCTGTGTTCTCAGAGTAATAGTCTGCCACTTGGACTGGGCTTGGTTGCCAATCGCCTGCTGTAAAGTTATAATATAATTCTTTCCATATATCGACATTGGTTCCTAGACCAGGTCCCTTAAGAGCAAGGTCGCTAATTAAGGTGGACCCACTTTCTGCATTAGGACCATACACGGCTGCCGTTATCCTATAATCGCCACGACTGCCTAGACCATCTGGCGTCTCTGCATAATATCTGCGAAGTATTCCAGTGTTTACGTTGGGCAGAGTAACAGTGTTGGGGTATGTGTAGGATGTGAAGTCAGTAGTATTGGCGCCCGAAGGTAAAGGTAAGAAGTACATTCCGGATGTGCTCCCGCGGTACCTAGGAATGGTTCCTGTTATGAAAGAATCCCATTCTGCTGTCTCCCAGTTAAAAAATGTGGGAAAGCCGGAGCCTCCATCCATAGAACTTAATACAAAGTAAGAAGGTGTTTCTGCGCTGTTGAATACCTTCATAGAAAGTGTGTAGTCTCCAGGATTGGCAGCAAGGATATCAGAGGTAACAGAATTTGCGGGGGAAGAGCTGGATGCCGTCACCCACAAACCCCAATCTAAAGGGGTGGAGCTATCGTCGTTTAGGGATTTAGAGAAGAACGGGTGGGTAGCTCTGTGAGCATCTGTATTGGTAAAATAAGGGTTTAAGTTGGTCGGGGTGTTTAGTGCGCTGTAGTTTCCCCCATTCTCTTGCATCCATGTGGATAAGACATTGTAGTTATTTGTTCCAGGGGTAGTTCTCGCTTTCGCCTTTAGGCTATACTTAAATTGAGGAAGAGTAGTTCCTGCGTAAGTGCCTTTGACTGCGACCCTATAAGTTTTGGTTGGTTCCAATCCAACGAAGTTTTGAACTAATTGTGTTTTAGCGGGGACATTAATCCCATCTATTGAGGCGGTAATGTCAGTAGCGGCTGTGCCTCCTAACGTCGCGTATCTAGTAGCACTTAGCTGTAGTCCTGAAAAAAGTTTGTTGGTTGTTACACGGCTTCCGGCTGAGTTAAGTGACCATTTGGCAATACCGCTCTGGTCGTACACATAAGTTCGCCAGCCCGCTAAAGGTCCAAAAGAAAAATTTCTTATTAAGTAATAGCAGAATCCGTTAGTTCCATCGCTTCGACCTGTAGCCGCTATCTTAATAGTATACGTCTCTTGTTGTGCATCTGCCGGTAGAACAACTTGAACTCCTTTGGAGTACCAAGTATTTTTTGCCGCGTAAGAAATATTATAAGTGTTTCCGTTGGCTACCCAGATATCATTTTGTAAAGTTGTGCTTTGTTCTGTAAAGCTATACTCATAGCCGTCAGAATCTCTCGTTAGCGTGACTTGAAGATTTCCGCAATTGGCAGCAGCAGCTTCCCCAGATACCATTGTATCGAAGGATAACATGAGAGTTCTATTATTATCGTACTGACCGTTAGCTTGGGCGAGTAACAATGGGGAGACCCAATCCTCGGCAAACGCGAAATTATTTTTGTACTCGTTCCCTAGGTTGAACTTTTGTTCTATTAAAGCAGCTCCGCTAGAATCTAAATCGATGGAAGATGCGTACAAAGCAACGCCGTCTACTTGAGTCGCATTAATTGCTTTTTGGTTTGTTGATAAAGGGAAGACTGCACCAAACTGAGCATTATCCTCCCTGTTAGAAGGGTCGTTGGCGTCTCTGGCAAGAGGGTTTAATTGTCTCCACCCAGGAATCTTATAAAGACCTGCTTGGGTACATTTAGCAACATTCTTAACCTCAGTAGAAGGGAATTCACTTACGATATTAAAATCGTTATTTACTAGCAAGCTTTGGTGCTCCAGAAAGTTAGGGTTCTTTAAAATTTGGTGCCGTTCATCGCATACTTCTAGACGCACAATATTAATGTAAGGATTTATATAATTAAAATCCCACGGTGCAAAACTTTCATCTACGAAACCTATGGACGGAAAGATATACTCAACAAAGTATTGGTTGTTTGGTTGGAATGCTTCGTCGGTTTCGTTGCCTCTCAGACGGAATCTAAATTCATCTACCTCATAGAAATTCTTTAATGCTACCGTATGGCTCAAATCGTTATTGTCTTTGTCCAGAACAACAAATCGTTCAGTAACAAAATCATAGTACTCCAAAGGAACATTATTCCTTCCGCGCGAGATACGAATATCCATGGTGGCGTTATGCGCTTTACCGTTAGTGTAGCAAGTGTACACTCCTCCCATCTTCATTTCAGGGAGTCTTTGGCGGAGAGTTACTTGCTCTTGCCCAGCAACCAACTCAAATTTGGTGATATCAATTTCTCCTTCCGAGGTGATATCAGTTGTCCGCGTCAGCATACCGGCGGACAGATTATACAAGAAGTCTATCTCCCAGCCTGACGTAGAGGTTAGAGTAGGATTTACTAGTAGATTGGCATCTACTTGGTTATCATATTTCCATTGATTGAATCCGATACTAGAGTAGCAATCCCACATTTGAAAAACGGCATTGTCCGTAACTGGCAGTAATTGATAGTTCTCAGCGGAGGTAGCCATACTACTATACCAGAAGCGGGAATCCCTCTGAGAATACCCTTCCTTAGCGCTACCCAAGGTCATGGCTTGGATTTGGTAACTTGATACTGAGCTTGTTCCCAGTTCCATTTGTGCACCTCCACTAGGATTAGGCATATAGGTCATTACATCCGCAATAGTTTTTCTAAAACCATCAACGACCATATTAGAGCCTTTATAAAGACTCTTATTTTCGTTTCCATAACTTTGAAAAATTTCTATATTACCCTTAATCATTTTCTATAAATCCGTAAACTCCGTTTGTGGCAGAATGACTACCCCCCCAATATTCGAGATATTCACTACGGCTTCCTCCTGATAGTAGGTAGGTTCCGGACGAATCTCTCGCATCTCTAGAAGATTTGCTAATATTTAAATCATCAAAGAAATCAAACATATCCACAAAATCTTTTTTGGAATAATCTTCCGCATAAACATTATAGCGTTTATTTACAATATCTACGCCTAAAAGTGTGACTCCATTAAATTCCCCCGTCCTATCCATCTTTCCGACCTCTACGTAGTAAACAGTTTGGTCATCATGAACTGGACCCGCCGAGACAAAGTATCCTCCAAGCGGACCATCCTGAGAAATAGAATGATACTGAAGAGGGGTTCTAGAGTTGTTCGTATTAAACTCCAAGATGTGGCGAGTTGGCTCGATGGAACTTCCAGGGAAGGTTAACCGTTTCCATTGACTATCGTTGGAGGTTTCTCTTGAATTAGACCATGATTTTGATGTCCAATCATAACACCAACTCTTCGC
>Ga0181372_1000097_pt1 | contig 21576 bp, 17 predicted proteins | sample LowvirmetaG_5_FD_130161 | JGI IMG/M metagenome (GOLD analysis project Ga0181372, IMG submission 130161) | Marine viral communities from the Subarctic Pacific Ocean - Lowphox_08 viral metaG | ecosystem: Environmental > Aquatic > Marine > Oceanic | place: Subarctic Pacific Ocean | collected...
GGCGGAAAACGGCAGTTGCGGCTGGCTGGCGCCAGTATCCCGCACCCCTGTGAGGGGAGCGGACTATAGCAAAGCCCGCCACGGCGCTCAATAGAGCAATGCCGGGCGCTACGCCGGGTTCAAGCGCGTTTCCATCCCGCTATTCTTCGCCCGCAGCCCCGGGCCCGGGCGGAAAGGCCGCAAAGATCACTTCCGCCGCCTCGTTGTAGCGCTGTTGGTCCTGCAGCTGCTTGCCGGTCAGGCGTGAATGGGTGACGCCGCGCCAGACGGAGCGCTCCATCTCCGGGTCGATCATGTCGACGATGAAGGTGCCCTCGGTGTAGTCGCGTACGCTCACTTCCGTGGACATGCCCATGCATGACCAGCAATTGTAGTAGCTGTAGCGGTTGTAGCCGTAGTACATGCCCATGTAGCCGGGACGGTCGTAGGTCTGCACATCGGTCTTGAACTGGGTGAGCAGGTGCCAGCTGACCAGCATGTCGGCGGCAGCCGCGTCTTCCACCAGTGTTATGCCTTTCAGGGACAGGGCATGCCGGATGGCGGTGTCAACGCGGTCTTTCTGGATATCGCTGAGTTGCAGGGGGTTATCGCCTGCCACACTCCCGGAATCTTCAAGGAACGCCACGCTGCGAACCTGGCTGAAGTCGTAGCTTTGGTCGTAATCCACATCGGGTTTGGGCGGGCCACTGGCGCAGGCCAGCAACAGTATGCTGAGGCCCCCGAGCAGGGCGATTTTGGACGTTTGGTATACAGTTTTCACGCGGTACCCCTTGCGGTTGTGTGTTCTGAGGCAGTGCTTTCCATCACTGCTTGGACTCGCCCTTCGCCACGGAGTTTCCCGGGATGCCAAATAGAGTACGTCCCCGGCTCTTCAACCGGCTCGCCTCCCGGCCCCGCCACAGGGCTCCAGCGTGGCCTGCAGCGCCTTCACATGCTGCCGGGGTGCCTCTGTCCAGCGCGACAGGCTGGCGTCACGCTGGGCCTGCCAGCTTTGGTAGGCCGGGGGCAGGGCGGGGGCCACTTGCTGTTCCAGTTCGTGAAGGAGTGGCAGCAGGTCGTGCTGGCGGCGGCCGAGGTCTGCGGACCACGGTTGCACGTCGCCCACAAAGAATTTTTCTATCACGGTGTTCAGTGTGTCTGCCGCCGCGGGCCGCAGGTCGCCGCGGCAAAGTGGCCCCTCGGCGCGCTGCGCGGCCAGCACCGCATTGCCAGCCGCCAGCCAACCCTGCTGCAGCGCCAGTGCTCTGAGCAGCGCGCCGCCATCGCCCAGCGCGACTTCGCTGAGCTGTATCTCGAACGCCATATTGTCAGCACGGTAGTCGCCCGCCAACCAGCGGCGCACGCTGGCATTGATGTTGGAGAGCGCGGTGAGCGGCGCGCTGCTGGTATTGGCGGGGTACTGGCCCAGGGTCGATGGCGGCCGCCACAGGGCGCGGTACTCTGGCCCGCCGAGGGTGGCGTTGAAAATGAGCGCCGGCAGTTGTCGCCGCTTCTGTGCATGGGCACTCGCCAGCAGGTCGGCCAGTGCGTCCTCCCCCTGGCTGCGCTGGTAGTCGATGCATTCGGGGGCCAGCTGCAGGAATTCCAGCTCCAGTAACAGGCGCTGGGAGGCGCTCGCCATGAGGCCCAGGCTGCTGTTGCGTTTGCCAATGGTCACCTGCACTGCGCAACCGGTGAGGGCGAGAAAGTCCAGGGTTCCCAGGTTGCCGCTTTCCAGCGTCAGCTTGAGTTCGCTGCGGTGGGGTAGTCGTGGCAGAGTGACTGGGGTTGCAGCCGGCGCGGGGTGCCCCAGGGTGCGCTCCAGCCGTTGCACATAGTCCGCGAGTGCCGCGTCTGGTGAGGGCTCGGCGCAGGCAACAAGCGCCAGCGCACCGGCAAGGAATGCGGTACGCAGGAGCCGGCGTTGCGGGGAACAGGCGTGCATGGCGCTGTTATAACCGAATTGGCACGGCCGCGCTGCGGGCAAATGTGAGCACGCTGCAGTCTGCCACCTCGTTGCCGGGTGCAGCGCTGCCCTTGCGCCGTGCTATTGGTCGCCTGCGGATTCCAGGGCGGCCTTGGCCCGTGGCAGCCAGGCGTGGATATGCCCGCACTCTTCGGGTACGGCGGCCTTGATCCAGCCCGCAAACTCGACGCAGATCAGCAGGTCGATATCCGCCATGGAAAAGTGCTCGCCGGCGAGGAAGGTGCTCTTTGCCAGTGCGCGGTCCACCATGCGCCAGCCACCCTCCAGGCGCTGCTTGCCCCGGTCCACCAGGGCTGGAATCTGCGCCACGTTCATCGGCCCCGGGAGCGCGCGGTCGGCAAACGCGGGGTTACCGTTGCGGAATACCTCGGCAATGGCGTGGAAAATGCTGTTGAACAGGCGGTGGTTCCAGCTGATCACCTGGGCCTTCTCCAGCGGCGTGGTGCCGAGCAGGGGTTTCTCGGGATAGAGCGCCTCCAGGTAGACGCAGGCGCCGATCACTTCGGTGAGCACCGTGCCGTCATCCAGTGCCAGGGCGGGCACAGTGCACATCGGATTAACCCTGCGGAAGTTTTCTTCGAACTGTGCCTGCTTCATCATATCGACTTGCTCGGTGTCGAGCGCAATACCCTTGTAGTCCAGGAACAGCTGCAGGCGGCGGGGGTTGGGGGCGGGGTCGTAGGTATAAAGCTTCATGCGGCTTCTCCAGGTGATGTCCGGTGTGCGCGCTATAGTACGGGCAAACCGCGCACCGGTGCCAGCAGTGCACAATGCCGAGTTTTCCCCCGGCGCATAACTGGCTATAATGCGCGGCCAGTAAATAGAGGACTCCATTGTGATGAGCCGAATTGTAGTGAGTATCGTGGCGCTGTGTGCCGCAATGGCAGCCGGTGCAATTGAACTGTCTGACAGCCAGCGGTCAGCCATCGAAGAACGCATCAAGCCCATGGGTGAAGTCTGCCTGCAGGGCGATGCCAGCTGCGGCGGCGCGGCGGCGGTGGGCGGTGCAGCCATGGCGCGCTCTGGTGAGGAAGTGTACAACGCGGCCTGCATGGCCTGTCACATGACGGGTGCGGGCGGTGCGCCGGTGGTGGGCGACGTCACGGTGTGGGCCGATCGCATAGCCAAGGGCATGGAAGTGTTGCATGACCACGGCATCAACGGTATTCCCGGCACCGGCATGATCGCCAAGGGCGGCTGCATGAGCTGCTCTGACGAGGAAGTCATGGCGGCGGTAGACTTCATGGTGGACAACAGCCAGTAAATCACTCCGCCACGATAAAGCCGCCCCGCTTCGGCCGGGCGGCTTTTTTGTGCGCGATGGTTTCTAGTCGGTTCAGCAGCATGCATGTTTTTGCCCCCCTGTGCTCTGTTACAGTGGGTGCACTGACCACAACCGGAGGTGCCGCGTGTCACGCTTGAAGCTCTTGATTCGTGCTCCGGCAGTCTGTTTCCTGCTCCTGCTCGCAGCCTGTTCCGAACCCCCATCCACGCCGCCGCCGGTTGGCGTAGTGGTGGATACGGTGCGGGTGGAGCCCTATCAGGCGCAATCCGTGTACGTGGGGCGCCTGGTGGCGCGCGACGACGTGACCATTCGCGCCAGTGTCAACGGCTACCTGCAGGAGCGCAGCTTCAATGAGGGTGAGCAGGTGCAGGCGGGGGATGTGTTGTACGTTATCGACCCCTCTGAGTATGCGGCTGCGCTGGCCATTGCCCGGGCTGACCTGGCGTCAGCCAAGGCCAACCAGACCAATGCGCAACGCAATTATCAGCGCGGCCTTGAGCTCTTACCCAAGAACGCGATTTCCCAGGTGGAGATGGACAATCTCACGGCGCAGAAACTGGATGCCGACGCGCGCATCGAGTCCGCGCAGGCGCAGGTCACTGCAGCCGAGGTGAACCTGGGCTTCACGACCATCAAGGCGCCCATCTCGGGCCGCATCGGCCGCAGCCAGGTGAGCCCCGGAGACCTGGTAGGCCCGAGCAGCGGTGACCTGACCACGCTGGTGAGCATCGATCCCATCGAGGCGCTGTTTCAGGTGTCGGAGGCGACCTACATCGACCAGATCAGCCAGCGGGTGACCGCCAACCCGACGGTGGATGACCTGAAGAGTATCGAGGTGACCCTGGAGCTTGCCGATGGCCTGCAGTACCCGGAGGTGGGCCAGATTGACTACTTCGGCAACCGCATTGACGCCGCCACGGGCACCATGGAAGCCCGCGCACGCATCCCCAACCCCTATGGCCTGCTGGTGCCCGGGCAGTATGTACGCGTCACCTTGCAGGACACGGCACTGAAGGATGGCCTGTTTGTGCCTCTGGCGGCGGTGCAGGCTGACCAGCAGGGTGCCTTTGTGCTGGTGGTGACAGAGGATGGCACGGTGCAGCGCAGTAATGCAGAGCTTGGAGAGCGCCTGGATGACAGGGTGCTGGTCACAGGCGGTCTGCAGGCAGGCAACCGCGTGATCGTGCGCGGGCTGCAACAGGTGCGGCCGGGCATGCCGGTGACCATCACCGCGACGGTGGGCGTCGCCGCCGACGAGGGCAGCTGATGTTCAGTGCCTTCTTCATCCGGCGGCCCAAGTTTGCGCTGGTGATTGCCATCGTGCTCACCCTGTTGGGTACCCTCGCGCTGCGCCTGTTGCCGGTCAACGAATACCCCCCCATTGCGCCCCCCAACATCGTGGTGTCCGGTGTGTACCCGGGCGCGGCGGCCGAGGTGGTGGAGATGGCGGTGGGCGCCCCTATTGAAGATGCGGTAAACGGGGTGGAGGACATGCTCTATATGTCCTCCAAGAGCGCCAATGACGGCAGCTACTCCCTCACCATCACCTTTGCCATTGGCACGGACGCCGACATGGCGCTGGTGCGGGTACAGAACCGGGTCAAGCTGGCGGAGCCGGCCCTGCCCGCGGAGGTGACGGCTCGCGGCCTGCAGATTGTAGAGCGTGCGCCGGACATGCTGAAGATCATCAGCTTCACGTCGCCGGACGAATCGCTGGACTACAAGTTCCTCTCCAACTACGTGAAGATCAATGTGGCGGGGGCGCTGAGCCGGGTGCCAGGTATCTCCGGTGCGACCGTGATGGGGCAGGCGGACTACGCCATGCGGCTCTGGCTGGACCCGGACAAGATGGCCAACCGCAGCCTGTCGGTGACGGATATCCAGGCGGCATTGCGTGAACAGAACGTGCAGGTGGCGGCCGGCAAGATCGGCGGCCCACCCTTCGACCAGCGTATGGAAACCGAGTTTACCCTGCGTGTGAAAGGTCGCCTGCAGGATGTGCAGGAGTTCGAGAACATTGTGCTGCGCGCTCGCCCGGATGGTTCTGCCATTTACCTGCGCGATGTGGCGCGGGTGGAACTGGGGCAGTCCTCCTACGGATTCTACGGGGAGATCAGTGGTCGCCCGGCGGTCAACGTTGCCCTGTACCAGGCTTCGGACGCCAATGCGCTGGAGGTGGGCAAAGCGGTGGATGTGCTGGTGGCGGACCTGGCGCAGGCCTTCCCGGCGGGCATGGCCTACCAGATCAACTACGACACCACACGTTATGTGTCGACGGCGGTCTCTCAGGTGCTGCAGTCCCTGCTGGTGGCGGTGTTGCTGGTGGTGCTCATCACGTTCCTGTTTCTGGGCAGCCTGCGCGCTACCCTGGTGCCGGCGGTGACTATCCCGGTATCACTGGTGTCATCGCTGGCGGTGCTGTTCCTGCTCGGCATGTCGATCAATACCATGACCCTGTTCGCCCTGATCTTGGCGATTGGCGTGGTGGTGGATGATGCCATTCTGGTGATTGAAAACTGCGATCGGCACCTGCGCGAAGACCCGGAGCTGCAGCCGCGGGATGCAGCCCTGCAGACCATGCGCGAGGTGGGTGGGGCGATTATTGCGACCACGCTGGTGTTGCTTGCCGTGTTCCTGCCGGTGGCGGCGTTGCCGGGCATCACCGGCGAGATGTACCGCCAGTTCGGCGTCACTATCTGTGTGGCGGTGGTGTTTTCCTCCATCAACGCGCTCACCCTCAGCCCGGCCCTCTGCGCCCTGTTACTGCAACGGGGCGGCCAGCGCGACGCGGGCTGGTACCGGCTGTTTCTGGCTGGCTTTGCGCGCGTTACCGGCGGCTACACGCGCGGTGTGGACTGGGTGCTGCGCAAACTGCTGGTGGTGGGGCTGATTTTTGTGGCGTGGATGGGTGCGCTCGCGGTGGGGGTGATCGCCACGCCGACCGCGCTGGTGCCGGATGAGGACAAGGGTGCGCTGCTGGTGAACATCCAGTTGCCGGATGCCGCGTCTCTGTTGCGTACCCGCGATGCCGTGCGCAAGGTGTCGGATATTATCGCTGCCGATGATGCCGTGCAGAGTGTGACCGAGGTGACCGGGTTTTCCATCCTCACCGGTGCCATGGCGAGCAATGCCGCCACCCTGTTCGTGGTGCTCAAACACTGGGACGACCGCCAGCGGGCCGAGGAGCTGGTGTTCGCTGTGGCGCAGCGTATCAATCAACAGGCATTTTTGCGGGTGCCAGAGGCGCAGGTGGTGGCTATTGCGCCTCCGGCCATTCCGGGCATGGGGGCGGTGGGCGGCCTGGAGTTGATGCTGCAGGATACGCTGTCGCGCGGGCCAACCGAGCTGGCCACGGTGCTCAACAATTTCATTGTGGAGAGCAACGCACAGCCGGCCCTGGCCGGCGTGTTCAGTACCTTCCGCGCCAACGTGCCCCAGTATTTTATCGACGTGGACCGGGTGAAAGCGAAGAACCTGGGGGTGCCCTTGAGCGAGGTGTTCCTGACCCTGCAGGCGCAGCTGGGCTCCCTGTATATCAACGATTTCAACAAGTTCGGCCAGACTTACCAGGTTACCATGCAGGCAGACGCTCCGTTTCGCGCGGACCTGGAAGGTCTGGAGCACTTCTACGTCAAGTCTGGCAGCGGACAGATGGTGCCCCTGAGTACCCTGGTGCGCAGTAGCCTTACTCTGGGCCCGGACGTCACCCAGCGCTACAACCTGTACCGCGCCGCCACCGTACGCGGCAGCGTCACGCCCGGTTTCAGCAGTGGCGACGGTATGCGGGCCTTCGAGGCGGTGGCCGCCACCTTGCCCGCCGGTTACCGCGTGGCCTGGACGGGCGCGGCCTTCCAGCAACAAGAGGCAGGCAACACGGCGTTACTCGGCTTTGGTCTCGCCCTGGTGTTCGTCTACCTGTTCCTGGTGGCGCAGTATGAGAGCTGGTCGGTCCCCATCGCTATTATCCTGGTGGTGCCTATGGCGATTGGCGGGGCGATTCTGGCGCTGCTGCTGACCGGGCAGGCGCTGAACCTGTACGCCCAAATCGGGCTGGTGTTGCTGATTGCCATGGCGGCGAAGAACGCCATCCTGATCGTCGAATTCGCCCGGCAGCTGCGCGAGGAGGCAGGCCGCGGCATCGTCGAGGCCGCGGCGGAAGCGGGTCGTTTGCGCTTTCGCGCCGTGTGCATGACGGCGGTGTCTTTCATCCTCGGCATCCTGCCGCTGGTGTTCGCCAGCGGTGCCGGAGCGTTCGGTCAGCGTTCGCTCGGCATCACCGTGTTTGGCGGGATGCTCGCGGCGCTGCTGGTGGGTACGTTTTTCATTCCCGGCTTCTATGCCATTGTGCAAATCGCGCGCGAGCAGCTGAAACAGCGCCTGGGTATCGGCGCGCGGGATCAGCGCGGCTAGCCGGCAGGGTTTGCATCAGGTGCGAGGTTGGCGGGCCTGCGCAGTCATCGGGTGTGCTGGTCGCCGCCAGCGGGGGCACTTATACTTCCGGTGACTGTAAAGAGGTGGGCACGGTATCAACACTGACGCACGCTATATGGCCTGGCTACTGGATTTTCTGGCCGGTGAAGGGCTCGACGCCGACGTGCTGGCGCGCGCCCACGGTATCTGTGTCCAGAAGCTGTATCGCCCGGAAACCCGTATCAGTGATGCCAGCCACCGGGGCATTCTGCGTGACGCGCAGGCGCGCTTTCAGGGCGGCTCGCTGGGCCTGCAGCTGGGTTTGCACCGCTCGATTGCCACGCTGGACCAGCTGGCCTATCTGATGATGAGCAGCGCAACGCTGCGTGAATCCATTGAGCACGGCCTGCGCTTCCAGAACTACCCCGGCCGCTTCTCGGGCTTTCACGTGGTGACCGCATTCAGTGAAATCGAGGGGCAGGGTTGCTATCAGATCCACGCCCACGACAGCCTGGCTGACCTGCGCCTGCTGGTGGTGGAGGAGCTGCTGGCCGCCATCGTGACCACCTCGCGCTGGGTACTGGGCCGGGCACTGCCGGTCACCGCCCTCAAGGTGGATTACCCGGCGCCTGCCCACCGCGACGAATACACGGCCATTTTCAACGCGCCCGTGCAGTTCGACAGCGCGGCCATACAGCTGTTTTTCAATGCCGATATTCTGGACCAGCCCCTGCCCCACGCCAGCCCCCAGAGTGCGGCCCTCTATGCCCGGCTGTGTGAGGAAACCAGCATCAGCCGCAACCAGGGCGACATCGCCTGGCGCCTGTGGCGGATCATCGTCGACAACCTCGCGGAACCGCCCAGCCTGGAGGCCTGTGCCTCACTGTTGCACTGCAGCGTACGTACGCTGAGCCGTAAATTGCAGGCCCAGGGTTGGCAGTACCAGCAGCTGGTTGATCAGGTGCGGGAGATCCATGCGCGCCGCTACCTCAGCCATCCCGGGCTCAGCGTCACGCACATTGCGCATCAGCTGGGGTACGCCGACAGTTCCGGGTTTCACCGTGCCTTCAAAAAGTGGACAGGCCTCGCCCCGAGTGAGTACCGGGCCCGCCTGTTTGCCTGACCCGCGGATGGCGTAATCGGCCATGCAAGTGGCAATATTCGCCATGCCGGAAATCGTGTGCCTCACTATGCTTCACGGAATAACCCTGGCCCGGGCCGTTTGCCATGCCCAGAGGCCGGTTGAACCGGATCAGTTGTAGACTGCAGTCAGTTCATTCACTCGCCAGACAATGGAGTTGCGCCATGAAAAAATATGACGGTTTGAATCAGGCCATGGTGGAGCGCTTCGCCCCCAAGCCCGGTCGGCACGCCCTGCTGCCCGAAATGAGCGCGAAAGCCCAGGTAGCGCTGATGTGTCGCATGATGTTTCGCGAGGGATGGAACGAGCACATTGCCGGGCATATCACCTGGCGCCAGAGCGATGGCAGCATACTCACCAACCCCTGGGAGCTGGCCTGGGATGAGCTGACCGCCAGCGACATCATGACGCTGGACGCCGAAGGCAATATCATCGATGGCGAGTGGAACATTACCCCGGCCATCGGTCTGCACCTGCAGCTGCATGACCTGCGTCCCGATGTGCATGTGGTGATTCACAACCACACGCACTGGAGTGGCATCTGGGCCAATTTACAGCGCACACCACCGATCTATGACCAAACCGGCGCTCACTGCGGACTGGAACTGCCGGTCTACAACGAATACAGCGGCACCTTCGAGGACGAGGCGACCACGCTGTCGGCCGCCGAAGCGCTGGGCGATTCCAAATGGGCGCTGCTGGCCAATCATGGCGCGCTGGTGGTGGGTAAAGATCTGCGCCAGGCGCACCTGCGGGTTATCACTCTGGAATGGCGCTGCAAACGTGCCTATGAGGTGGAGTTGCTCGGCGGGGCTGAACCCCTCAGCGACGAGGTGGTGGAAAAGGTCAGCATCACCGATGGCAATGGTTTCCCCTTCTGCTTTGAAGCCATGGCCCGTCGCGAACTGCGCCTTGACCCCAGCATTCTGGAATAGGGAAACCGTATGAGCCTTACCGTAAAACCGCTTGCCAACATTGGCGCTGAAATCAGCGGCCTGGATATTAACGAGCCCGTTTCCGAAGCGCTGGCGAAAGAGCTGAAAGACCTGTGGTATGAATATGGTGTCTTGCTTATCCGCGGCCAGAGCATCACCCCGGAAAATCAGATCGCGTTCAGCCGTACCTTTGGTCCGCTGGAAATACACCCGCTCAAGGCAAAGACCTCGGAGGCGAACCCGGAGCTGTTCGTGCTGGAAAACGGCGGTGACAAGGACCAGTACGCCACCGCGTTCTACAAGGGGGAGAAGATTGTCGGACGCCTGGACTGGCATATCGACCTGCACTACACGGGCAAACCCAATCATGGCGCGCTGCTGACGGCCGTCACCGTGGCGGAGGAAGATGGCCTGACCGGTTTTGGCGACCTCAGCAAGGCTTACGACGCCCTGGATGACGATACGAAAGCCCTGCTGGAAAAGCTGGAAGTGGCCTATTGTTTCAGCATGCAGCGCCGCCACATGCGCTACGTCGATCTGGAAGGCTACGAGCCCGGGCCCTACAGCCCACGCAAGCCGTCAGACGTGGGCTTTCCGGATTTCCCGGATGCCGTCTATCCCGCCGCGCACAATCATCCGGTAACCGGTCGCAAGGTGTTGGGCATTGTGGAGCAGTTCCTGGATCGGGTGATCACCCCGCAGCAGTTCGGCCTGTCCAACGATGAGTCCATCGAGCTGCTGGAGATGCTGGTAGCACACACCCGCAAGCCGGAGTTCCACTACTTCCACAAATGGCAGCAGGGTGACCTAGTGCTGTGGGACAACTGGCGCATCATGCACTGCGCCACAGGCACCAAGCCCGGCGTGCGCCGTGTGATCAACCGCACGACCATCGAGGGCAACACCATGCTCGGGCGGGTGCTGGGGGCTGAGCGATAAGGGCTACCTGATCGTCAGGCAAACAGCGATTTCAGACTGCTCAGCGTCTCTGTGGCACGCTGTTCATTGGCTTCGGCGGTGTCGGCATCGCCGCCCTGCCATTGCAGGTCTTCCGCGGGCAGTTCATCGAGGAAGCGGCTGGGTTCGCAGCGCAGTTGCTCACCGTACTGGCGGCGTTTCAGCGCCATAGTCATGGTCAGGGTCTCGCGGGCACGGGTAATGCCGACATAGGCCAGCCGTCGCTCCTCCGCGATATTGTCTTCTTCGATACTCACCCGGTGCGGCAGCAGGTTTTCCTCCATGCCGATGATGAATACATGGGGAAACTCCAACCCCTTGGAGGCGTGCAGGGTCATCAACTGCACGCTGTCCGGCCCTGCCTTTTCTTCTTCCTGTTGCTCCAGCAGGTCGCGCAGTAGCAGGCGGCTCACCGCTTCGTCCAGGCCAATCTCTTCGTCCCGCGTGACCCGTTCCAGGCTGTCGATCAGAAACGTGACGTTGCCCATGCGGCGCTCCGCGACATCTTCACTGGAGCTGATTTGCAGTAGCCAGTCAGCGTAGTCGATATCCCGTACGAGTTGGCGTATGGCGCCAATGCCGTCGCCGCCGACGCTGCGCCGGCGCATTATGCCCAGCCACTGGTTGAATTCCCGCAGCCGTTTCAGGCCAGCCTCCGGCAGGGTGCTGGCATCAACGTGCTGCAGCGCCTGGCTCAGGCTGCAGTGACGTTGCGTGGCGCAGGTGCCCAGTGCCTCCAGTGTGGAAGGGCCCAGCTTGCGCCGCGGCACGTTGGCGATGCGCAGGAAGGCGTTGTCGTCGTTCTCGTTCACCAGTAGCCGCAGGTAGGCCATGATGTCCTTCACTTCGTTGCGGGCAAAGAACGAGGTGCCCCCGCTCAAGTGGTAGGGCACCTGCTGCTGTTGCAGCGCCAGTTCCAGCAGGCGCGACTGGTGGTTGCCGCGGTAGAGAATGGCGTAGTCGCCGAAGCGGGTGCGTTTGCGCAGTTTGTGGTCGAGGATCTCGGCTACCACCTGGTCCACTTCCTGTTGCTCGTCGGCGCAGCGCAGCACACGCAGGGGCTCGCCGGCCCCCAGTTCGCTCCACAACTGTTTCTCGAACACGTGTTCGTTGTTGGCGATGAGCGTGTTGGCCGCCTTGAGAATACGCGCGGTGGAGCGGTAGTTCTGCTCCAGCTTGACCAGCTTCAGGCCGCGGAAGTCGGTTTGCAGCTGCACCAGGTTTTCCGGGCGTGCGCCGCGCCAGGCGTAGATCGACTGGTCGTCGTCACCGACCACGGTGAGCGCGCCGCGCAGGCCCACCAGCTGGCGCACCAGCAGGTACTGGCTGGCATTGGTGTCTTGGTACTCGTCCACCAGCAGGTAGTGCAAGCGGTTCTGCCACTTCTCGAGTATGTCGGGCTGGTGTTCGAAGAGCACCGTGGGCAGCAGGATGAGGTCGTCAAAATCGAGTGCGTTGAAGGCTTTCAGTGCGCGGCGGTAGCGCTGGTAGGCCTGGGCGAACAGCATGTCGGCCGGTGAACTGGCCTGCGCCAGGGCGGCTTCGGGCAACAGGCGGTCGTTCTTCCAGTTGGAGATGCGCTGCTGGATAAGCCCGGCCTGGTCGCCCTCGGCCCCGTGTTCCTGAATCAGCAGATCGTGGATCAGTTTGCGGCTGTCCTCGCCATCGAAGATGGAAAACCCGGTTTTCATACCCAGGGCCTTGCGCTCCTCGCGGATGATTTTCAGCCCGAGCTGGTGGAAGGTGCTCACGGTGAGCCCTTCCGAGGCCTGTGCGCCGAGTAGCCCGCCAACACGCTCTTTCATCTACCGGGCCGCCTTGTTGGTGAAGGTCACCGCGGCGATGCGGTCGGCCCGAATACCACAGTCCTGCACCAGATAGGCGATTTTGCGGGTGATCACGCTGGTCTTGCCGCTGCCGGCACCTGCGAGTACCAGCAGGGGGCCGTCGATGTAGCGCACAGCCTCGCGCTGGCGGGGGTTGAGCTGGGTCACGTGGGTGTCTTTCAGGTGCTGCCTATGGCTGCGCAGTGTAGCAGGATTTTTCCATCATCCGTGCCCGTGGCGTTTCCCGGGGCGCAATACTTTGGTCATACTGGCCGTTTATAGTGCCGCCACAGGTCAACCGACAGCGCGCCTGGCGCGCACTGCCTCACTGCTGGAGTTCCCATGCCCGAACGCTTTATTCCCGGCCACGCCGACCCCGCCTTTGTCGCGAATGAGGAGCCGCTGCGTGAGCCGGTGGCACAGCCGGACTTTCAGCAGGTGGTAAGTGCTCGCTATCAGCGCCGGGATGTCCTGCGCGGAGGCGTTGGCCTGACCCTGGGCGCAATGTTCGGTGGCCTGCTGCCAGCGCGAACGGTGCAGGCGTCTGCTGGCGCCAGCGCCGCATCCTCGCGCCTGGGCTTTCCGGCGGTGGCTGTGGGCAGCGCGGACGCGGTGGTGGTGCCGCCGGGTTATCGTCTGCAGGTGCTGTTGCCCTGGGGTGAGCCGCTATGTGGTGAGTACCCTGCTTTCGCTGCGAGTAACGGCGCCGCGGAGCAGGCCCAGCAGATGGGCTCGCATCACGATGGCATGCATTTCTTTCCGCTGGCGGGCAGCTCGTCTGAAGGCCTGCTGGTGATGAACCACGAGTATGCGGAGCCGAGGTTTCTGCATGGGGGCGCAACAGGGCTGGAGCTCAACGCGTTTGACGTTCCGCTGCGGGCAGACGGCAGCCGCGATCCGGCGCAAGTGCTCAAGGAGATTCATGCCCACGGGGTGAGCGTGGCGCATATTCGTCGCGATGCACACGGCGTGTGGCAACTGGTGCGCGACGTCCGGAACCGGCGCATTACTGCGGCGACACCCATGGCCATCAGCGGGCCGCTGCGCGGGGACCCGCGCCTGCACACGGCATGGAGCCCGGAAGGCACACAGGCGCGCGGTACCCTCAACAACTGCGCGCACGGTGTGACCCCCTGGGGTACCTACCTGGCCTGCGAAGAAAACTGGCGCTATTACTTCGTGCGCGACGCGGGCCCCGCGCCGGTATCGTTGACCCGCTACGGCGTGGAACCACTCAGTGCCTGGCGCTGGCACCTGGCCGCGGGCAATGCAACAGATGACCCCGGCCAGTTCGCGCGGTTCGATGCCAGCCGGCGCGCGGAGTCGGCCCAGGGCGACTTTCGTAATGAGCCCCATGCCTTTGGCTGGGTGGTGGAAATCGACCCCTTTGATCCACAGAGCGCACCGGTGAAACGCACTCACCTCGGGCGTTTTGCGCATGAAGGGGTCATTTTTGCGCCCGCTGTGGAAGGCCGCCCTCTGACCCTGTACTCGGGCGATGATGCCCGGTTCGAGTACGTCTATAAATTTGTGTCCAGCCGCCCGTACCACGCCGCTTCCGCCGATGGCTCGCTACTGGACGAGGGAACACTGTATGCAGCGCGCTTTTCCGGCGATGGCAGCGGCGAGTGGCTGGCGCTGGTGCCCGGTGAAAACGGACTGACGGCGGCAAATGGCTTTGCCACGATTGCCGACATTCTGCTCAACACGCGCGGAGCGGCAGACCTGGCGGGGGCTACTCCGATGGATCGTCCCGAGTGGGGGGCGCTGGACCCGGCAACGGGCCAGGTGTACTTCAGCCTGACCAAGAATGAACGACGCAAGCCGGAGCAGGCGGGTGGGCCGAACCCGCGCGCCCGCAATGCGCACGGCCAGATTGTGCGCTGGCGGGAGGCCGCAGACGATCATACGGCAACAACGTTTGAGTGGGAGCTGTTTTTACTGGCGGGCAAAGCACAGGAAAGCCTCGACCTGCACGGTGAGCCGCTGACGGAGGATGGCAGCCTCTCCAACCCGGATGGACTCTGGTTTGACGGTGACAGGCGCCTGTGGATACAAACGGATATTTCCGACCAGGAACTCAATACGCGCGGCTGGTCTACGTTTGGCAACAATGCGCTGCTGGCGGCGGACCCTGATACCGGCGAAGTCAGGCGCTTCCTGGTTGGGCCTCGCGGCGCTGAGATCACCGGCTGTGTCGGCACACCTGATGGCGCAACGCTGTTTGTGAATGTCCAACACCCGGGGGCGTCGACCAGCGCACACGACTTTGCCCGCGGCCGCTTGCAGAGTTACTGGCCCGACGGCGGCCCTGCGATGCCGCGCTCGGCAACGCTGGTGATCACGCGGGAGGACGGGGGCGTGGTGGGTGCCTGAGTGTCAGGCGCCTGTTCGGGAGAGCGGCGTACTTTCCGCGCGGCCTCAGGACAGGCGCTCAATCAGTAAGGCGCATCCCGTACCCGCAGCCCCGGCTGCCGAAACCACGCCCCGCTGCAGGCCGCGCCGCTCCAGCTCATCCAGCAAGGTGCCTGCCATCATGGCGCCAGTCGCTCCCATGGGGTGCCCCAGGGCAATCACGCCACCGTTCACGTTGAGCTTGTCCTCCGCGATGCCCAGCTCGCGCATGGCAACCACACTCACCGCGGCAAAGGCCTCATGAATTTCGAACAGGTCGATATCCGCGGCGCTCAGTCCCTGCTCGGCGAGCAGGGTGCGGGTTGCTTCCACACAGCCGCTCAGCACCTGCAGCGGGTCGGCGTTGACCGTGGCCGACGCCACAATGCGCGCTCGGGGCCGTGCGCCATTGCGCTGCCCCCAGGCCTCGTTGGCAATCAGCACCAGGGCGGCGCCATCCGCCATGGCGGGTGAATTCCCTGCTGTGTGGATGTGCTCGACGGCGGCAAGCTGTGGGTGACCGGCTAGTTGGAAAGCGTCGATGCCTGCAGCGCCGGCTTTGGCAAATACCGCGGGCATCTCAGCCAGCTGCTCAAGGGTGGTGTTTGCGCGAATGCACTCGTCGGTGCTCACCACGCTGCCGTCTTCCAGCGTGATGGGCACGATTGAGCTGAACCAGCCCTGCTCGCGGGCCTGAGCGGCGCGTTGCTGGCTGGCCAGCGCGATGGCATCCGCCTCGGCGCGGCTGATACCGTGCAGCGTGGCAATCAGATCGGCGCCATTGCCCATCATCAACATGCGGCACTGGGCGGCAAATTGCGGGTCGGTGAACACCCGTGCCTTGTCTGCGAGCATGGGCACCCGCGACATCATTTCCACGCCGCCGGCAACGGTCACCTCGGCCTGTCCGGCGCTAACCTTCAGTGCCGCCAGGGCCATGGCATCAATGCCGGAGGAGCAGTAGCGGTTCACGGTGAGTCCGGGCACCGAGCCGGGCCATCCGGCGTAGAGGGTGGAGTTCTTGGCGATATTCCCGGCCTGTTCGCCCGCCTGGGTGACACAGCCGAGAATGACATCGGCTACCTCGCCCGGCACGAGGCCGGTGCGATCCACGAGGGCCGCGTAGAGTTGCTGCAACAGCGCCTGGGGCGTGAGTGCATTGAGGCTGGCGCCTTCCTTGGCGCGGCCGCGGGGGCTGCGCAGGGCATCATAGATCAGTGCGCTTTTCATGAACCGACTCCAATAATCAGGCTGACACAAGTGGTGGCGCTACCACCGAGGTTGAAGGTCGCCATGTTTTGCGCGCGCGCAAGCTGGTAGCCGCCGGCCCGGCCGCTCACCTGCCGGGCGCAATCCAGGGCCATGCGCACGCCGGTGGCGCCCACCGGGTGACCGAGGCCAATCAGGCCCCCGCTGGGGTTGATGGGGAAGTCGCCTTCGCGGGTAATGCGGCCGTCTTCCACCGCCTTCCAGCTCTCCCCCGGCGCGGTAAGCCCGCTGTGGTCTATGGCCATGTATTCGGTGACGGAAAAGCAGTCGTGGGTTTCCAGGCCGTCGAGGTCGCTGATGTGGCTGAATCCGCCGCGATGCAGGGCATCCTCCATCATGGTGTGTACGTGCGGGAACAGCAGCGGCATGCCGGCACTGAGCTGCAGTTTGCGCTCCAGCAGAATGGGTGCAGAGCGGTGGCCCCAACCCTTGATGCGCGGTATGTCGGTCAGTTTCAGGCCGAGCTTCGCCGCGTGCTCGCGCGCGGCGCGCTCACTGGCAAGAATGACGCAGGCTGCGCCATCGGTGATTTGCCCGCAGTCCAGCTTGCGCACGCGGCCCTCGATAACCGGGTTCAGTTCGTCGTTCTCGCTGAAGCAACCGGCCGGGAACTGCCATTCGCGGGTCTGTGCGTTGGGGTTGTCTCGCGCGTTGCTGAAGTTGATTTCCGCGATACGGGCGAGGTGCTCGCTCTGGATGCCGTGGCGCTGCTGGTATTCGCGTGTGATGCGGTCGAACAGGTGCGGCCAGGGGTAGTCGCAGTCGGTGGCTTCGTGCCCCTGCCAGGCGGCAGCCCCCAGGTACTCGGCGCCGGTTTTGCCGTTCACATTGCGCATGAACTCCAGGCCCAGCACGCAGGCCACGTCATAGTGTCCGGCTTCAATATCGCGCATGGCGCTGAGCATGGCGATAGAGCCCGAGGCACAGGCGGCCTCATGGCGCGAGGTGGGAATGGCTGCGAGTTCCGGGTGCAGCTGGCCGAAGAAACCGTTGATCAGCCCCTGCCCGGTAAACAGCTCGCCGACAAAATTGCCCACGTGGCCCACCTCGATTTGTGCGGGCTCGATGCCGGCGTCGGCGATGGCGCCGTCCAGCGCTTCGGCGAACATGTCGTAGATTTCCAGGCCTTCGCGGGCCCAGTTGCGGCTGAAGTCGGTCTGTTTGCCGCCCAGGATGTAAACGTTGCTCATGTTGGGTTTCCTCGTTCTTTGACCTGTGCCTGCAGTTCGCCGCGCACCACCTTGCCTACCGGGTTGCGGGGCAGAGCCTGGAACACCTCCAGCCGCTCCGGCAGCTTGAATTTCGCGATGCCCTTTTCCTGCAGCCAGGCGCAGAGCGCTGCCAGCGTCGGCGGCGTGGTGTCTTCCAGGGCGACCACGCAGGCGCAGATCTTCTCTTCCAGGTCCGCATCCGGATAGCCGCAGACTGCCGCCTCGGCAAGCCCCGGAAAGCCCTCCAGCAGGGTGTCCAGCTCTGCCGGCGAGATCTTCATGCCGCCGCGGTTGATGATGTCCTTGCAGCGGCCAACGATGCGGTAGTAATTGGGTGGCTCGCCGGCGATTTCCACCAGATCCCCGGTGCGGAAAAGGCCGTCTGCGGTAAATACCCCCTCACCATCGTGATCCAGATACCCGTCGAATACGGCGGGCCCGCCGATGCACAGCTCTCCGGGGACACCGGCCCGGGTGATTTCGGCGCCGGACTCCGGGTCGATAACCCGCGTGGTGATGGATTCGTGGGAGTGCCCTTGCCAGGGCATGTTCGGAGCACCGAAGCGTGGAAACAAGCTGGCGCGGTATTCGGGTGTTGCCGCCACTTCGGGAGTAGAGAACAGGCTGATGCCTTCATTGGAGCCATAGAAGTTGATGATCGGCTTGCCGTACTCCCCTTCGATGACCTGAATCATCGCCGGTGACAGCGGCACGGAGCCTGAGCCGAAGGCCCGGATGGCACTGAAGTCACACTGCTGCCACAGCGCCGGTTGTTGCGCGAGCCGGTTGAGCAGCGCCGGCGGTGCAATGGTGAAGTTGACGCGCTCCTCCTGGATCTGGCGCAGGAACAGGGGTGGGTCCATGGGCTGGTGCAGCACCAGGGGGCAGGCGTGAATGATGGCGGGAAACAGGAATCCGCCCAGCGCCGCCATGTTCACCAGCGGGAACGGCACGAGCAGCGTCTCACCGGGCTGGTAATTACCGGCCGCCATCGTGTTGCGCGCCATGGCGCGCCACATGTTGTGTGAGCGTGGCACGCCCTTCGGGGTGCCGGTGGTGCCCGAGGTCCAGACTACGGTGAGGATATCGTTGGCGCTGGCCGGATGCTGCGCCCGGTGCGCGCGCAGGGCGGTCAGATCGTCGGGTGAAACGGGCCGGTCGAGGTCCAGTTCTGTGCCGAAACGCCAGATGGGTAGGTCGGGAAGGGCGGTTTGGGCTCGCGCGGCCAGGTCCTGGTCGCGGAACTGCCCGAGGGTGATCACGGCTGCGGGCTGCAGGGTCCGGGCAAAGCCGGCCAGCTCATGCCCGCCGTATTGTATGGGCAGGGGTGATATCACCACGCCCAGCTTGCTGGCGGCGTAGTAGGTGACCACCAGCTCGGCAATGTTCGGCAGCTGCACCAGAATGCGGTCGTCATGGCGCAGCCCGAGTGCCAGCAGTTGCGCGGCGAGGCGGTCACTCAGCGTGTCGAGCTCGGCAAACGTGATGCGCCGTGCGGGCAGGCCCGTCAACTCGGGTTTACTGGGCTGGTCGACCAGCGCCGTGCGTTCGGGCACGGCGGCGGCCTGAGCGGCGAGGATGTCGTGCAGCGTCTCCTCGCCCCAGTAGCCGGCCTGGGTGAGTGCGTCGATACGGGCTTTTGGACTGGTTTGCATGGTTTATCCCTCGCAGGCGGCGTGGTACTCGGTTTCCAGTCGGTCGACCAGATCCGCAATGGGCAGGATATCGCGTATCGCCCCCACGCCCTGGCCGGCAGACCACACATCCCGCCAACGCTTGGCATCGCTGGTGGAGGCGGCGATATCGATTTTCTTGCCGTCTGGCATATTCTCCGGATCGTAGCCCGCGGCCACCAGGCTGGCGCGCAACCAGTTGGCTTTTACGCCGGTCAGCGCAGCAGAGCAGACGATATCGGCACCGGTGGCATCCACCACCATCTGCTTGTAGGCGGGGTCGGCCATACTTTCCTGCGTGGCGATAAAGCGCGTGCCCATATACGCGTAGTTGGCTCCCAATACCTGAGCGGCGCGCACACCGCGACCGCTGGAAATGCCGCCGCCGAGCACAATGTCGCCGGGCCAGAACTGGCGCACTTCCTCTACGAAGGCGAAGCCGGCCTGCTGCCCGGTGTGGCCACCGGCGCCGGCCGCGACCAGCACCAGCCCATCGACACCGGCCTCGACGGCCTTGGCAGCAAAGCGCGTGTCGATCACATCCGCGAACACCTTGCCGCCATAGCTGTGCACGGCTTCAATGGCTTCACGGGGGCTGCCCAGGGCGGAAATGACCAGCGGGGCCCGATACTTCACGGCCAGTTCCAGATCGTCGAAGCGCCGTGTATTGGAGCGGTGCATCATCAGGTTGATAGCCCAGGGCCCGTGATCCTCCCCGCCCGTCGCCGCGGTGATGTCCTGCAGCCAGCGCTCCAGTTCCTCCGTGCTGCGGGCATTGACCGACGGAAAGGTGCCCACGATACCGGCGCGGCAGCTGGCGATGACCATTTCCGGCCCGGATTGCAGGAACATGGGTGCCTGGAATACGGGGAGCCTGAGTGTACTGAGTGATGTCGGCATAACGGGCGTCCCGAGTTACTTTTATTAAAAGACCACCATGGTAGTCGTGAATGTGATGGGCGACAAGGCATGGCCGTCGCCCGGCCGTCTCACACCGTTGCGGTCCTAGGCAGGCCGTTTGGGCGGTAGCGGAATCAACCCGCTGGTTCGTGCCATATACTCGGCGTAGCCGGGCTTTTCCCGGGCCAGCTTCTTGTCCAGCGTTTTCTGCCCGGTGACGTTGACCACCAGATAACTGTAGGCCAGCGGGCCGATGACGGTGAGCCAGCCCAGCGGCACTTCGCAGGCGACCAGCCAGATTCCCCACCACACACAGAGCTCACCGAAATAGTTGGGGTGCCGCGAGTAGCGCCAGAGCCCGGTGCACAGCACCGTGCCGCGGTTTTCCGGCTGGGCGCGAAAGCGCCGCAATTGTGCGTCCGCCACGGTTTCCACTACCAGCCCCAACAGCCAGAGCAGACTGCCCAGCATGGCCAGCAGGCCGATTTTGCTGGTGCCGGCAAACAGGCCCACCTGCACCGGCAGAGACGCCAGCCAGAGGACAACAGCCTGCAGCAGGAATACCTGGCGCAGGCTGAGCCAGATGAACGCGCGTTCGTTGTTTACCCAACTGCGCAGCTTGGTGTAGCGCGGGTCCTCGCCATGCCCCCAGTTCCGGCCGATAAGATGGGCTGTGATGCGCAGTGCCCACAGCAATACCATGGCCAGTAACACCCATTGCAATGTGTTGTAAGCCGGCGCGAGCGCAAACGCGGTCAAGGTGACGGCGACAATGATCAGCGCGAAAAACATATCGATGATGCTGACATCGCGCAACGGAATGCTCGCCAGCCACAGCGCCAACGCACAGGCCAGGGCTACGGCCGCAGTAGCGCTGAATAAGGTCAGTAAATCCATCATTGGGCAAGGTCTCCGGCAAAATCGAGAAACAGGGCCATGGCGGAATCAAAATCCTGTGCTGGTGGAGTGGCGGCAAGTCGAGTCCAGGCGGCCTCCATCGCTTGCGGGCTGTCGCCTGACTCAACGGCTAAACTGATCAGGTTGCGTGCGCGGGCCAGGCGTCCACCGCCCGCAACGAGCACCTCCCCGTTGAGTGTGCAGCCATCACTGACCAGCCATGCGACCACCGGCGCCACGGCCTCTGCCGGCAGTTGACCGGCCAGCCCGGGTGGCAGGCTGCTGCGGGTCATGGCGGTGTTGGCGAAAGGCGCAAGGGTATTTACCCGTACGCCATGCGGCGCGCCCTCCAATGCCAGGGCGCGACACAGGCCGATCACTGCAGCTTTCGATGCCGAATACGCGGGCAGCCCGTGTTCGCCGTGCAGGCCGGCAGCGGAGCTGCTCACCACAATGGCGCCGCTGCCTTGCCCATACAGGTGGCGGAAGGTCGGATGCAGCAAGCAGGCGGTGCCCATAAGGTTGATGTCGATGATGCGGCGAAATTCGTCGAGGCTCTGTTTGTGAAATGAGGAGGCTTCGGACACGCCCGCGTTGGCGATGACAATGTCCAGCCGGCCGTAGTGCTCAAGGGCCGTGGCCAGCAGGTCTTCGCCACAGCGCGGGTCGGCGGCATCGCTGTAGTCGGCAACGGCGCGGCCACCCTGTGCCA
>Ga0181372_1000104_pt1 | contig 21135 bp, 11 predicted proteins | sample LowvirmetaG_5_FD_130161 | JGI IMG/M metagenome (GOLD analysis project Ga0181372, IMG submission 130161) | Marine viral communities from the Subarctic Pacific Ocean - Lowphox_08 viral metaG | ecosystem: Environmental > Aquatic > Marine > Oceanic | place: Subarctic Pacific Ocean | collected...
CCCCCTCACCGGGGGTGCGATTCTCGGTGACCGCGTGCGCATGGGTAAACACACCCTGGACCCGGACGTGTTCATTCGCTCCATTGGTACTCGCGGTCAGGCCGGCGGCCTGGCGCGCTCAACCCACGATGCCTGCCTGATTCTCGACGCCATGGGTTACGACCTCGTCCTCGTAGAAACCGTGGGCGTGGGGCAAGACGAGATTGACGTGGTGGCACTGGCCCACACAACCGTGATCGTTGGGGTGCCCGGCCTCGGCGATGAAATACAGGCGGTCAAGGCCGGCCTGATGGAGGCCGGGGACCTTTTCGTGATCAACAAGGCTGACCGCGACGGCTACGAAGACACCTACAGGCAATTTGAGTTGATGTTGCATCTTCGTGCCGAGTCGAAAGCACTCAGTAGCGAACACTGGTCACCGCCACTGCTGCGCGCCGTTGCCGTAAAAGATGAGGGCATAGCAGAGATCGTGGATGCCATAGACCAGCATAAGGCCATGCTACAGAACACCGGTGAGTTTGGTCTGCGCTCGGCCCAGCGCGAGCGCGAACAAGCCCTCACGCTGACCTGTACAGAAATCATGCGCAGCATCCGGCGAAACGCCGACCCCGCAATACTCAGCGCCGTTGAGAAACGGGAAATGGACCCCTACCGCGCATCACAGTTACTGCTTCAAAATTGGCAAAAAGACCCGGACATCTAAAGCAGCCGGTCACTCACCTGGCGTGTCAGTGGAAGGGGTGTCGCAAACGGCGCGGAACGAGTCTACGGTGGAAGGGCGCTGAGCCACGAAAACTCGAACTCCGCGAAACCTTCTCGGAAACAAACCAATGTTGTGCCAAACTAGGCAGATACTTGTTGGATCAAAACAATGAACTTTGATATTCCAGACGATATTAGCGCGTTCCTGCACGAGCTCGACACCTTCATAGACGCAAAGATCAAGCCACTCGAGGCTGTCGACGACAACATCCGTTTCTTTGATCATCGGCGGGAGGATGCGCGAACCGATTGGGAACGAGACGGCCTCCCCAACGAGCAATGGGAGGCGCTACTGCACCAGGCAAAGCAGTTGGCCATCGCCGCAGGCATCTTCAGCTACCCCTTCCCGGCCGAGCACGGGGGTCGCGACGGCAGCAACCTCGGCATGGCCATTATCCGCGAGCACCTGGCCGCCAAAGGCCTGGGGCTGCACAACGACCTGCAGAATGAGCATTCGATCGTCGGCAATAATATTGGCCTGCTATTGATGCTTGAGTACGGCACCGAAGCACAGAAAGCCGAATGGCTGGACGGGCTGAAAAATGCGACCCGCGGGTTTGCTTTCGGGATTACCGAGCCCGCACACGGCTCGGATGCCACCTGGATGGAAACCGGTGCCGTCAAGGACGGTGACCACTGGGTCATCAATGGGGAGAAAACCTGGAACACCGGCGTGCACACAGCGCACTGCGATATGATCATGGCCAGAACCTCTGGAAAACCGGGTGATGGCACCGGGATCACCGCTTTCCTTGTGCCCATGGATGCGCCTGGACTCAAGGTTGAAGAGTACCTGTGGACCTTCAACATGCCCTCGGACCATGCCCGCGTTTCATTGACCGATGTGCGTGTGCCCGCATCGGCCATCTTCGGTGGTGAGGGCAAAGGCCTGCAAGTGGTGCAACATTTCTTCAATGAAAACCGTATTCGCCAGGCCGCCTCGAGCCTGGGTGCCGCACAATATTGCGTCAATGAAGCGGTGAAGCACGCGCGGGAAAGGAAACCCTTTGGCAAGCCACTGGCAACCAATCAAGCGATACAATTTCCACTCGTGGACCTGCAGGCGCGCTGCGAGATGTTACGCGCATTGATTCACAAAACAGCCTGGCTCATGGATCGGGACGGCGCATTCTCCGTGTCCGACAAAGTATCCATCTGCAACTACCAGGCTAACCGACTTTGCTGTGAAGCCGCCGACACCGCAATGCAGGTTCATGGCGGCATGGGTTATTCGCGCTACAAACCGTTTGAACATATCTACCGCCACCACCGACGCTACCGCATCACTGAAGGTGCCGACGAAATCCAGATGCGTCGTGTGGCGGGCTATCTGTTCGGCTTCATGAAACAAGACAAACCAAAAGGTGTAAGCTGATGTCAGTGGATTCCCGCTTCTTAAACGCCATGAAGACGGTTCTGGAACGTGAACTGGACGGTTTTCAGCGCATTGAAGAGTGTCAGCAGTTGACGGCCGGCGCCAGCCAGGAAACCTACCGCCTGCGCGTTGCGACTGAACAGGGGCAGCGGCGCTACGCATTCCGGCGCAGCCCGACCAGCGAGAAGGGCGCCCCCATTCCAGGCCAGGTTGGACTCGCAACTGAGGCAAAGTTGCTACAGCTCGCAGAAAAGGCCGGTATTCCCGTACCCGGTGTGGTCTACCTCCTCAAGGACAGTGACGAGCTGGGCTCAGGCTTCCTGATGCAGTGGCTCGATGGCGAAACACTGGGCCAGCGCATCGTGCGCTCCGAGGCTCTGGCCGGCGTCAGGCCACACCTGGCCAGGCAGTGCGGCGATGTGCTGGCGCGCCTGCACGCGATTGAAATCGATGAAGATACCGCAGCCAGTCTACCCACTGTGAGTCCGGCGGCGCTGGTACAAGAGACCTGGGATGCCTACCGCGTGCTGGATATCCCGGTGCCCATGATCGACTTCACCGCGCGCTGGCTACTGGAACACCTGCCAGCGGATACGCGGCAAACGCTGGTTCACGGTGATTTCCGCAACGGCAACCTGATGATTGATGAATCCGGCATCGTCGCAGTGCTGGACTGGGAACTGACCCAGATTGGTGACCCCGTCCGCGACCTCGGCTGGCTGTGCGTCAACTCCTGGCGCTTCGGTAAAGATGACCTGCCGGTAGGCGGTTTCGGCACCATCGAAGATCTTCTGGCAGGCTACGAGGAAACGTCCGGCATCACGGTCAGTGAGGAAGAGCTGCGCTTCTGGCAGGTCTTCGGCTCGTTCTGGTGGTCCATCACAACGCTCAACATGGCCCACACCTGGCGCACCGGCGACACGCCCAGCCTGGAGCGCCCGGTGATTGGGCGACGTTCCTCCGAAGCCCAGATGGACTGCGTGAATCTGCTGATTCCCGGCGACTTCGAACTACCGCCCGAGATCAAACTGGCTGAGGGCACACAGCTACCGATGCCTGCCGAACTTCTGGAAGGGGTACGAACATTTCTGACGGAAGACGTTGCGGGTGGGGGGGACGAGCGCTTTGGCTTTCTGGCAAAGGTCGCCGCCAATTCCCTGGGTATTGCGCAACGGGAATTGCTGTACGGCCCAGCCCTCGCCCACTCGGAACAACAACGGCTCAGCGCATTGTTCGGCGAGGGCTCGCTGGATGACTTGCGCTGGCAGCTCAGTCGCGAGCTGCGCAAAGGGCTTGAGCTGACCACGCCGGGGTTGGCAGCACACTTGCGATCTACCGTCGCCGGGCAACTGAGCATCGACCAGCCGCGCTACCCTGCGCTGCGGGGGAATGACTGACACGGCCGCTCGCGCGCACATCGTTCAATCCTTTTTGCCATCCATGTTTGCCTTTAAATTTGCAAACGGCTGGTGGGTGGCGGCTTGGCCCTTTTTTTCCTTGCTGCTGCCATAGCGCACATACGCTTCGAACTTGCTGTGCTCTTCGTCATGACAATAGAGACAGAGTAGCTCCCAGTTACTGCCGTCACTCGGGTTGTTGTCGTGATTGTGATCGACATGGTGCACGGTGAGTTCCGACAGGTTCCTGCGGTCGAACTCCCTGGCGCAACGGCCACAGATCCAGGGGTAGAGTTTCAGCGCACGTTCGCGGTAGCCCGACTCGCGCCTGGCGTTGTACTCCAGCTGTTCGGCCCGGACTTGCTCAAAGCTTTTTGCAGAGGACATGATGATGCTCCCGTAAACTCTGCTTAAGGTCGCGCTGCCGCGCTGCTCTCGCGCACCGCCCTGAACTCGGATTCGGCGCGCCACTGCGGCCAGCGCGTGGCGTTACCCAGGTCCTCCAGCAACTGGCGGAACAGCTCAATATCCTGCACGGCACCGGTGAGGTCCCAGTCGGGGGACCAGGCGTCACAGGGTTTGTGATAGCAGTTACCCACGTAGTCAGCTATCCACTGATTGCCCGCGGCGCGGCCACCGTCCACCAGGTCAGCACCCCCCGCGATGCCCATCAGCAGCAGTACCGGCACACCCGCTCGCGCCAGGGAGAAGTGGTCTGCGCGGTAGAACAGGCCATTCTCGGGGAGATTCTCGGGCGTCACATAACGGCCCTGCTGCGCGGCAACACGCGCCAGGTCATCTTCCAGGCTGCTCTGGCCTTCTCCAACCAAAATCACGTCGCGGGCCGCACCCGCGGTCTGCAGGATATCCAGTGTGAAATTCGCTACCGTGGTCGCCAGCGGGTACACCGGGTCCACCGCATAGGCCCTGGACCCGACCAGGCCCGATTCCTCGGCCGTCCACAAAGCGAATACCACGCTGCGCTCCAGCGGCGGCCCGGCTTTAAGCACACGGGCAATTTCCAGCACGCCTGCAGTGCCGAGTGCATCGTCATTGGCCCCCGCTCGCACCGTTCTGCCCTGCGCATCCGCGGGGCCTTCCCCGTAGGCATCCCAGTGTGCCGAGACCATCAGCACCTCATCCGGCCGCGCATGGCCCGGTAGCAAGCCCAGTACATTGCGGCTGTCAAAACGGGTGATGTTGACGCTTGATTGCGCGCTGAAGCGCACGCCATCCAACTCAAAAGCGCGGAAGTCAGGTTGGCGTGCCTCGCGGCGGAGTGTGGCCAGGTCGTGACCCGCCATGGCGAGCAGCCGGGTAGCGGCGCCCTCATGCAGCCAGCCTTGCAGCGCGACCGGCACCGGGCCGCTGGTATTGCCCGCCAGCGCTACGCGTTCGCCGGCGCCGGCAGCCGCCACACTCCAGTCGTAACCGGCGGCCTCGGTTTCATGAATGACCAGGGCCCCCAGCGCACCGCGCCGCGCGGCCTCTTCGTACTTGTAGGCCCAGCGCCCGTAATAGGTCATGCGACGGTTGCCGAAACGCCCGGCAACGGGCTCATCGGGCGCAGCGGCGAAGTCCGGGTCGTTCACCAGGAACACGGCAATCTTGCCGGTCAGGTCGATGTCGCCGTAGTCGTCCCAGTCGCGCTCAGGCGCCGTCACCCCGAAGCCGACAAACACCAGTGGGATATCCCGGGCATCAATGCGCTGCGTGGCGCGTACCGTGCTGACTTCAATGTCTTCGCCTTGCATCAGCTTTTCCTGACCCTGGGGGTAAGTAAACGCCAACTGCGGTGATTCCAGCAAGGTGCGCATCATCGGCACGGCCTGAGTCCATTGCCCATCCGGGCCGCCGGGCTCCACACCAATGGCCTCGAACTGGTCAATGAGGTAGGACACGGTTTTGTCCTCGCCGGCAGTGCCGGGGGCACGGCCGCCAAACTCGTCCGACGCCAGTAGCTTGACGATTTCATGGAGACGATCGGCTTCAATTGCCTCGTTGGCGGAGGTATCAGGACCCGTACTGGTGGAACAGGCCACGAGCACGCCGAGGGCGAATAATGCGAACAGTGCGGTGCGAATCACCATGAAAAAACCTCAATGCCTTTGCGGAACACAGGTCATTAGCATGAATGACCCCCAGCGCAAGCGCAATCCGCTTTCCCCCGCCTTCCACCCGGGGGAACACTTACCACATGGACAGAGCACACGGAGCACCGACAAGCTCACTAATCAATCGCATCAGCCTGTGGGAGGATACGACTTCCTGAACAGGCCAGCTGCGGGGATGCTATGTTTATGTTTATGTTTACGTTTACGCGCAAGCGCGCGCCCGCTGCGGAGATGCCCATGCCTCGCCTTGCCATCAGATACCTGGCCTGCCTCGTGAGCTTGCTCGCCAGCCTGCATGCCGCCGCTGATCCGGCGGCATTGCGCTCTTGGGAAGACTGGGTACTCGAAAAGCACCCGGACCACACCTGCCCCCGGGTGGTCGCAAAGCATTCTGAACGCGTGTGCATCTGGCCCGGCCAGCTGGCGCTGGACCTGCGTGCAGACGGAATGTCCTTCAATTACCGGGTGGAGGTATTTCGCGATGACGCCCTGGTGCCGCTGCCCGGGGGCGCGGGCAACTGGCCGCTGAGGGTGACCGTGAACGGGAGCCGCGCCGCCGTTCTGGACCGGGCCGGCACCCCCCATGCTCTGCTACCCCGGGGCAAACACGAGATCGCCGGCCAGTTCCGTTGGCAGCGCCGGCCCGCGAGCTTGCCGCTGCCGGAAAGTATCGCCCTGCTCAAGGTCACCGAGGCCGGGCAGCCGGCAAACACGGAACGCCGTGGCGCGCAGCTTATTCTCGGGCGCGACAGCGTCGCCGTCCCGGTGAAACAGAGTAATTCGCTGCAGGTGGAGGTGTTCCGCAAGCTGACGGACGGTGTACCCATGACGCTGGAGACACGCGTGGTGATGACCGTGAGCGGCGAACCGCGCGACGTTCAGTTGGGGCAGCTGGCCTGGCCGAACACGGCGCTGATGGGTATCGACTCCCCTTTGCCCGCCCGCATTGAAGACAACGGTGACCTGCGCATTCAGTTGAGCGCCGGGCGCCACACGCTGATCGCACAGGCGCGGTTTTTACAGCGCGCGGAGCAGCTGACCACAAACCGGCATGACGACAGCTGGCCCGCTGTGGAATACCTGAGTTTCGCCGCTGACAGCAACCTGCGACAGGTCACGCTTTCCGGGGCACCGGGCATCGACACCTCACAGGCACCCGTACCGGAGGAATGGAAAGAGCTTCCCACCTGGCGCCTGGGCGCGGACACGACGTTGCAGATCAACACCGAGTATCGCGGCGACCAGTCGTCCGGGAACAACACGCTGTCGGTGACCCGCAACCTGTGGCTGGACTTTGACGGCGACGCGCTTACCGGTGTGGAATCCATCACGGGTGCGATGCGCAACGAGTGGCGCCTTAACACACAGCCCGACACCCGGCTCGGCCGCGCGCAAGTATCCGGCCACCCGGTGTTGGTGACGCAGCACGCAGGCGGTGAAGGCGTGGAAATTCGCAGCCCTGAAATTGCGTTGGAGGCGGTTACCCGTATCGCATCCCCCACGCAGTTCTCGGCGACGGGCTGGGAAAGCCGCGCTGATACCTTCAGCGCCACCCTGCATATCCCCCCCGGCTGGCGCGTACTGCACGCAGCCGGCGTCGAGGACATACGCGGCACCTGGCTGAGCGGCTGGGACCTCTGGGACATCTTCCTGCTGCTGGTGCTGGTGGCCGCTACGCGCAGGCTCCTCGGCTTCAAGGCGGCAGCGCTGGCGATTGCCGCGCTGCTCACCGCCTACCACGAGCCGGGCATGCCCACCGCACTGCTGGCGACCCTCCTGCTGTTGCTGCCGCTCGCCGCCATCGCGCACGGGCGAATCCGGCGCGGCGTCACCGTTGCCACCACTCTCACCTGCATCGCCGCAGTCCTCGCCCTGGTGGCCTTTTCCATCAGTAATTTCCGTCTGGCCATCTACCCTTCTCTCGAGCGAAGTTCCGTGGGCGTATATGATTACGCCACTCAGTTTGACCACAATGCGCGCTCCGTGGCCAGCGACCTCGCAGTGGAAAGCATCGCGGCCATGGCCCCGCGTGCGACCCTGGAAGGGAAGATGCTCGCGGCCGAAGCCCCGGCGCGGAACCAGCAGAATGCCTACCTGCTGGGCGAGACAGACCGTGTACAAACCGGGCCGGGGGCACCGAACTGGCTCTGGAACAGTGTGACGCTGCAGTCTGCCAGCCCCGTGTCGCAAGCTGCATCACTCTCCGTCATGTACAGCCCGCCGTGGCTGACACGGCTTTGGCGCGTGCTTGGCGTGTTGCTCACCCTCGCCTATGCCGGGGTGCTGATGAGCGCGCTGGTGCGCACCCTGCGCAATCCACCGGCCGACACAGACCCGACCGCAAGTGGCGCACTGGCGGTGCCCGCCGCCTGTACCGCGGCCATGGCGCTGACAGCCGGCCTGGTGTTTTCAGGCCTGCCACAGCCCGTTGCGGCACAGGCGTTCCCTTCAGCGCAATTACTCAACGAGCTGGAGCAGCGGTTGCTGCAGCCGCCGACCTGTGCCCCGCACTGTGTAGCGCTCGACGAAGGATTGATCACGACCACGCGCCACACCCTGAGCATAGGCTTCAGCGCCTACGCCGCCGCCGATGTGCTCCTGCAACTTCCCACACCGCGCGAGGGGTGGCAGGTGTCCAGCCTGCAGGTAGATGGCGCCGATGCCACCGCACGCCTGCACGAGGGCTACCTGTCCGTGCGCCTGACCCGGGGGCCACACGTGGTCAGCCTCAGTGGCGCGCTGCAGAGCGACATTGCCAGCGTCAGCCTGCCGCTGGCAATTCACAACCTCAACACCCGCACAACCCACTGGCAACTGAGCGGCCTGGTGGATGGGCGGGTGCCGTCCGGCACGCTGTCATTGCGCGCGCTCTCGGCGGCGCGCCAGGAAGCCGGCAATCGCATCACGCCCGACCCCATAACCCCGTTCTTCGTTGTACTCCGTGAGTTCGATATCGGGCTGCAATGGCGCGTGGTCACACGGGTCACGCGGCTTGCCCCCATATCGGGTCCGGTCGCTGTGGACGTTCCTCTGCTGACCGTTGAGCGGCCTCTCTCGGAGGCCATCAACTTTTCCGGCGGGCAGGCGCAGCTGCAATTCAGCGACCGCCAGCGACAGATCAGCTGGGAGTCCAGCATCAACCCGCAGAGCCAGTTGCAACTGCAGGCGGCAGCAGGAGAACACTATGTCGAAACCTGGCGTGTGCGGCCCTCGGCGCTGTGGCGGGTGAGTCACGAGGGGCTGCCACCCACGCGCCCGGTCGGTGGCGCCGACAGCCTGCAACCCCTGTGGAAACCCTGGCCGGGTGAATCGCTCACTCTGAACTTCAGCCGGCCCGAGGGTATTGCCGGGCCCACCTTCACAACAGAAGCGGTTAATCTATCTTTCCAGCACGGTGCCGCACTGCGTCAGAGTCAGCTCAGCCTGAACGTCAAGGCCAGCATGGGGCAAGACTACAGCTTCACCTTGCCCACCGGGAGCCGCGTTACCGCCCTGAGCCACAACGGCAACGAATTGAGCCTGCCCAAGAGCAATACCGTCAGTGTGTCACTGCAACCTGGCGAGCAGCGGATTGGCGTTACCTTCGAAGAGGACGGCGGCAGCGGCTGGCGGAGTGAGTCACCCCGGGTAGAGCTGCCCGATGGCGCCAGTAATATCTCGCTCACCTACACCCTGCCGCAGGACCGCTGGCCGCTCTACCTGAGTGGTCCGCCCATCGGGCCAGCCATGTTGTACTGGGGGGTTTTCTGCGTCATCGTCCTCGGCGCCCTGCTGTTGAACCAGTTGAACAAACGCCTCGCAACCGGTATTCCCATCGGCCTGCCCGGTTGGCTGCTGCTGGGTATCGGGCTGTCCACGGTGAACAGCTATGGTGTGTTGGTGGTTGCCGGATTCCTGTTCCTGCTGGCCTTCCGGCAGCGCCTCCAGCCCGCTGCCATGAGCCGGCTGAAATTCAACCTGATGCAGGTGGCCCTGGGCATTGGCGCCTTCATCACTCTGCTTACCCTGGTCTCCGCGATTCCGTTGGGCCTGCTGTCCAGCCCCGACATGTTGGTGACAGGCAACAACAGCTGGTCACACCGGTATAACTTCTTCCAGGACCGTGCCGGGCAGAACGGCTTCCCCATCGCCACGGTGTTCAGCGTCGACCTCATGGTGTACCGCGCGGTGATGCTGGTCTGGGCACTCTGGCTGGCGAACCAGCTGCTGCGCTGGGTCGCCTGGGGATGGCGGGCGTATGGCATGCACGGCGTGTGGGCGGCGAAAGCGCCTACCGCCACCCCGTGACCCTGATGGAGCAGCGAGCGCGTATCGCCCCGCAGCCACACTCGACAATCTCCAGGTCAACCAGGCAGGCAAGATCGGCTCCCGGATGGTGCCGTACGGCGCCGGCCTGCGCCTCAGAGAGCAGACCCGCTTGCATCGGACAATCGTCCCTACCGCCCGCCTATTCCAGTTGCAACAGAGCGGCCAGCCCGGAATCTCGCTGTACACGCTGCGCGACGGCAGCAGACCATACGGATTCGCTCGCGACGACCTCCAGCGCGTTGCGTGCACGGGTGATCGCTGTATACAGCAATTCACGTGTCAGGCCTGCACTCGGCTGCTCAGGCAGCACGAGAGCCACACGATCAAACTCAGACCCCTGCGTTTTGTGAATGGTCATCGCGTACACCAGCTCGTGCTCAGGCAGTCGTCCCGGCGCCATGGGCCGAAAACCCCCGGCCACGGGAAACCAGGCCAGCAGCTGTCCATCATCATCTGGCCAGAGCAAACCAACATCGCCGTTGTACAAACCGAGGTCGTGGTGATTGCGGGTGATCATGATGGGCTTGCCGCAGTAGTGCGCCAGCCCCGCCGGGTTCATGCGCGCCAGTGCCACGCGGTTGATTGCGTCCACGCCCCAGGGGCCGCCGCGCGCCGGGCACAGAATACGGAAGCGCTGCAGTGCCTGGAAGGCATCATCAAGGCAGCGTGCTTCCGCAATTGGCCTGTAGTGGGTATCGAGCCAGCGGGTGACAGCTGCTGCGCTGCGCCTCCTGTCCTGCAAGGCCAGTACGTCGCCGGCTGTGGTGAGCGTCTGTAAGCTCCCGGCGCCGTCACCGGCGAGTACCTGCCGCGCCAGCTCGCCGATGCCGCCGCTGGCGTCGAAGCGACGGCTCTGGCGCAGCGTGGTCAGGTAGTTCGCTTCCACGGCACCCGGCTCCGCGGCGTCCAGCGTAACGCCGAGCCCGGCGAGCGCCGCCAGGCGTTGCGCGCTGTAATCACAGGGTGCAAGCGCGGCCAGGTCTGCCAGCACGGAGCCGGCCGCCACGGAGGGCAGCTGGTCGGGATCGCCCAACAGTATCACGCGACAGCGCGCAGGCAGCGCCTGAAACAGCCGTGTCATCAGTGGCAGGTCGACCATGGAAGCCTCGTCTACCACCAGAACATCCAGTTGCAGCGGGTTGCTGGCGTTGTGGCGAAAACCCGGGCGGTTGCGTACAACGCCTAACAGACGGTGCAGGGTGGTGCCGCTATCAGGAATGGCACTCAGCACCGCCGCGGGCACCAGGCCCGCGAGTTCGGTGCGCGCCGCGGCGATGGACTCGGCGAGCCGCTGTGCGGCCTTGCCGGTCGGCGCCGCCATGCGAATGACCAGTGGCGCGTCGTGCTCTATGGGCAGGCAGGCGATCAGACAGGCAAGCAAGCGGGTCACGGTGTAGGTTTTGCCGGTACCCGGTCCACCCGCAACCACCGTGAACGCCTGTAGCAACGCATTGGCCGCCGCCACCTTCTGCCAGTCCGGTGGCTCACCGACCGTGCGCGGGGGAAACAGCGTGTCCAGCACCGCGCGAGCCCGTTCCAGGTGTGCCACCGGCGAGGTCTGCAGACGCGGACGCAAAGCCGCCGCCAGGTTCTGCTCGAACTGCCAGTAGCGGCGGAGGTACAAGCGCTCCCCATCCAGCACCAGCGGAGTGTTACGGCCCGGCTCCAGCGGCAGCGCCGCCAGCTGCTGTAACCAGTCATCCAGTGACGGCAAGGTGCTGCCCACGGCTGAACCGGCCACGCCGCGCCCGGCCCAATCCGGGAGGAACAGGCAACTGTGCCCTTCCTGTAAAGCCTGACTGCTCGCCATGACGGTGAGCGTGAACCAGTCGGCCTCGCAACCATAAAATCGGCACAGCGCCTGTGCCAGGGCGCGATCGAGGCCAGTGCCTTCGCCGAAGACATTCATGCGCTGGCCTCCCGCGCCTGGAAAAACGCATCGAGGGCCGCCAGCGCCTCCAGGTCCACAACGCGATGATAAATCCCGGTATCGCCCTGAGGGTGCAAACCGCGCAAATAGAGGTAGTGCACGCCACCCAAGTGCTGGGCCGGGTCGTAGTCCGGCAGGCGGGTACGCAGATAACGGTGCAAGGCCAGCGTGTACAGCAGATACTGCAGGTCGTAGACGTTGTGCTGCACATCCGCCGCCAGTGCCGCCGCGTTATAGTCACCGAGGCGGGAGCCGAGGAACGTCGACTTGTAGTCAACCACGTAGTAGCGACCCTCCCAGCCATACACGAGGTCGATATAGCCGTGCATCATGCCCTTGAGCCGGACCGGAGCAGGCAGCGGCGCCTCACTACCCTTGCGGTGGCGGACGAGAATACGCCCCAGCGCATCAGGGTCGGCAGTGCCCTGCATGGGAAAGTAGAATTCCACTTCACGCAGGGTGCTGTGGTGCGCAAGGTCCGCAAGGCGCGCACCACTGGGCAGCGGTGCTGCGAGCTGCTGCGTCACCCACTGGGTCAGTGCCGTGCGCCAATCGGCCTGCCCCAGCAGCAGATTGGGGTAGCGGCGTTCCGCCTGGTCCAGCGCCTGCTCGAAATCCGGGTGCTGAAAATCAAGGTGTTCCAGTACGTCGTGTAACAGGTTGCCCGCCTCCGCACCGCGGCGCAGCGCAAAGCGCAGCTCGCCAGAAGCCGGCGCCGCAGGGTCTGCTAGCGGGGCCGCGGCACCGTCACGGTCCGGTGTCGACAACCCGCCGTGGCGCACATTGCGGGTCAGCGCGGAAAATGACGACAGCCACCAGTCGCGCTCAATGCGCCCGGTAAAGTGCGCCGGCGTCAGGGCCGCTGCCGGTGCGGCTGCGGCGGCAACCGCGGGCGATGACGCCGGCGCGTCCAGCAGCAGGCTCATGCAGTCACCGTCGGCAACCATGCCCTCTACCTGATTTTGCAGCGCCTCCCAACTCACGGCGCTGAGGCAGCGCGCCAGCGGCGAGGTGCGCAGACTGGTGAATGCCGCCGCCATCAGGTAAACCCGGCGCACGCCGCGCGTCGCCCCGACATACAGCAAGCGTATATCCTCAGCGGCCTGCTCTTCCCGGTAATACGCCAACTCCTGCTCCGTGGGTTCGAGCGCGTGCCGGGCACTGAAATCATCCCGCTGGTGGTAGCGCACAATACCCGGTCGCTGGCGCCCTTCGTCCCGCCCATAACTGACAAAGGGCAGGAACACGACTGGGTACTCCAAGCCCTTGGCGCCATGCAGCGTGACCAGGCGAATCAACGTGCCATCACTCTCCAGGCGCAGCTGCTGGATTTCCGTTCCGGTACTGCCCTCGGCCTCCAGCCGCGCCGTCGCAAACCAGTGCAGCAATGCTTCCGGTTGACGGTGATGCTGACTGGCCGCCTGCAGCAGCTCCAGCAGATGCAGGCCGTTGGTGAGCGTGCGTTCATGCCGGGCAGGCAAGGGCTGCAGGTGGCGCTGGTACAAGCCGAGAGCCATTTTCATGAAACCCTGGCCAAACCACTGTTGGCGCAGAGCCGCCAACTCGGCACAGGCCGCAGCCCAGCGGTGCTCGTCCTGGCGCAGCGCATGCAGTGCCGCGGTGTCGTAACCCAGCCAGGGCGTAGCGAGCGCCGCGACCAGCAGCTGATCGTCTTCCAGGTGCAGAATGCCCTGCAGCGCCTGTTGCAGGCTGGCCGCCTCCTCGCTGTTGAACACATTGTCCGAGGCGCTGAGGTACACGGCGTCCAGCCCCACCTCGCGCAGCGCGTTCTGCATCTCCGTTGCTTCAAAGCGGTCGCGCACCAGAATGGCAATATCCGCCGGCGACAGCGCCGCGCCGTCCACACGACCCTCACCCAGCAGGCGCGCAATTTCCCGCGCGGACCAGCGCGCCAGGTGTTGCTGACCTGCCCGGGTATAGCCGGCACCCCGCTTGTCGGCACCGGCCAAAGCAGGATCCAGGGGCAACAGGCACCATTGGAAACTGCCCCGCGGGGCCGGGTCCTCCAGGCCCGCAAGCTCGGCACGCCCCGCCTGTACCGGGTGGTAGTCGATACCGAACCCGAACACCTCCGCTCCGGTTGCTGCGGCCAGCTCGCGACCGTAGAACAGGCGGTTATAGCCGCGGATAACGTCGGCCGTGGAGCGGTAGTTGGTGTCCATCACCCACTGCGCATCGGCATCCTCGCGCGCCTGCAGATAGGCAAATACATCGCCGCCCCGAAAGCCGTAAATCGCCTGCTTCGGGTCGCCGATCATACACAGCAAGGGTGCCGGCTGCAGGTCGCTTCGATAGATCGCATTGAGGATGTCGTATTGCTCGGGGTCCGTGTCCTGGAATTCATCCACCAGCGCCACGGGGTACTGCTGCAGCAGGGCCGCCGCGAGTGCCGGGCCATGCTGCGCATCCTGCAGCCGCAGCCACAGCCGCGACACCAGGTCGCTGAAATCCAGCTGGTCCAGTCGATCCTTGGCTGCGGCCAGGTGTTTACGGGCGAAGTCGATCCCGGCCTGTGCCAAGGCGGCCCGATGCGCGCGCAGCGCCGCGGGCAGCTGCTGCATCAGCGCGTAGAGCGCCGGCATACGCTTCTGCTTGGCATCGGTATTCACATAGGTTTTGGGCGCTAGCATCGACGCCAGCTGCACCATTGGCGCTGCCTGCCAATCGGCTTCCAGTGCTGTGCTGAGCGCATCCAGCACGGCCTCGGCCTCGGCCCGCGTATGTGCCGAGCGTCGTTTGGCAACATCCAGGTCGTGAAAGGCCTTTGACTCTTCAGACCAGGCCGCACGCAGGTCGCGCCAGGCACTGCCCAGGTCAGGCATCGCCGGCGCCTGCACCGGCTCCGTACCGGCAATTACGCGCCCCCAGCTGGCAAAGAACGCCTCCGGACCACTCCACAACGCGTACAGGTCAACAAACCCGGCCTCCTGACTTTGCTGCCGGTACCAGTCCTGCAGTGCCTCCAGAATCAGGCTGCGTGTCTGGGCCTCCATATCCGCGTGAAAGCTGATACCGCTGCGAAACGCCTGCTGCGTCAATGCGCGCTTGCAGAAGCCGTGGATGGTGAATATCGCCGCCTCATCCATCTCCAGCAGGGCGCGGCGCAGCAGCGCTCGCGCTCTGGCTGCGGGCTGTTGCGCATGCAGATGAGCAAAGAAAGGCTCTGAGCTGCCCGCACCCCAGCCTTCAAGCGCGCTGTTGATCGCCTGTGCGAGACGCGCCTTCAGCTCCGCCGTGGCCGCGCGGGTGAACGTCATGACCAGAATCTGCTGTACGGGCAGTTCCCGCTCTACCAGCAGGCGCAGGAAAAGCCGGGCGATATTGAAGGTCTTGCCGGTACCGGCGCTGGCTTCGATCAGCTGTCGCCCCTGCAGCGGCAGCGTATGGGCGCACAAGGGCTCAGCCACCGGCGACCTCCAGCGCAATCTCGCTGTGCTCGATGTGTTCGAGCATGGGGGCATACAAGGGCAGCAGTTGCGCCTGTAGCGTTTGCGCTTCCGGCGGCTCGGGCCAGAACCAGGCGTGCCAGGGATCTTCACTCAAGCCGGCGGTATGGTAGCCGCCCAGCCACAGCGCGGGGAAGCGAGCCTGAATGAAATCGTCCTCCGCTGCCGCCAACCCCAGGCTGCCATGCAGCGGCAGGGGTGTGGTCAAACTTTGCTGCCACAACGCACACCAGTCAGCCAACAGCCTCTGGGCCTGCGCCTGGGGCAGCGACGACGCATGCAGCTCCAGCACACCCTTGTCCTTACCGCGAAAGTAGCCCACGGTGTCTGCGGGGGCCAGGCTGTTGGCCAGCAGGTGATGCAACCAGAGGGTGAGGTAGTCCCTGGCCTTCGGGTTCGCCAGGCGGGCAAACAGCAGGTCTCCCTGGACCCCGCGGGGCAAGGTGGCCGTGAGCTGCAGGCCGTGCATGTCCAATGCGACGGCTTCGCCCGCAGGCGGTGCCGAGTGCGCTTGCAAGTGCTGCACGAAACCATCGGCCTGTTCGCGCCATGTGTCGATTTGTGCCGCGGTCATTGGGTGCGCCGGCAGGCGGCCGGACAAGCGCTCCCGCCGCAATGCCTCGTCCAGCCCTGCGGGATCATCGGCCCACAGACGGTCAACGATAAGCTGCTGCACGCGGTAACGGTCCAGGTGGCTGCTGACAAAGGGTTCGCTGTCGCTGAGTTCGGCTGTGGCCGCGCGGCCCGGTGCCAGGCCCAGGCGCTGTTCGGCAAAATAGCGCGCGGGGTGTTCCAGCGCTTTTACCAGCGCGGTGAGTGGCAACGTCTCGGGCCGTGTCTCCGGCGGCGGCAAGGTGACTAATCGCACCGGAGCCGCCAGCGGCACGGCGAGGCGCTGCCAGTGGGGATCGAAAGTGCGCAAGGCCCCCGCATAGTTCTGTGCGCTGAAAGGCTGCAGCGGCAGCGTCCACAGGTCTTCACGCTGCCAGACAGACGACGCCTCCAGGTAGCGGCACAGTTCTTCGAGCACCAGCGACGGCTGGCGTTCGCTGTTGTTGCGCACATCCCGGCCCTGGTAGCTGAGGTAGAGGGCATCGCGGGCGGAAACCAGCGCCTCCAGAAACAGGTAGCGATCGTCGCCGCGGCGCGAACGGTCTCCGGCACGCGGGCGGTCCTGCGCCATCAGGTCGAAGCCCAGTGGCGGGCGCTGGCGGGGGAAATCGCCATCGTTCAGGCCCAGCACCGCCACCAGCCGAAAAGGAATGGAGCGCATGGGCACCATGGAGCACACGGTCACCTGCCCGGTGAGAAACTGGCGCCCGGTGCGCGTAGGGCTCTGCAGGTTGCGCTGCAGCACATGGCGCACCACCACCAGCGGCAGCTCATCGGCAAAGCCCGCTGCCCGGGCCTGCTCACCCAGCTCCTTGATCACGGCAATCAAATCCTCGTGCGCGGCATCCAGCGCGCCGCCCTGGGCGAACAAGGCAAGCCGCAGGCGCTCGTGCAGAAATGCCTGCCAGTCGGCGATACCGCGCGCCTGAGCGAGGTCATTGCGCAGCGCGTGCAAGGCACCGATAAACGCACAGAGGCGCCCCAGCAGCAGGGCATCCGCGCCCTCCACCTGCGGCAGCAGCAAGCGCTCGGCGAGCACAACTTCTTCGTCGCCCCAGGCGAAGCCCAGTAACAGGCGTTCCAGGCCCTGGGCCCAGGTGAAATCATCACCCGCCACACCGGGCACCCACGCCTGCCGATGCGCGCCATCCAGGCCCCAGTGCACGGCGGCGGCCTGCAGCCAGTGGCCGATACGCACCAGCTCCGCTGGCGTGACACCCACACACTGCTGGATTGCCGGCACCTGCAACCAGCCCAGCACCTGGCTCACCTGCAGGCGCGCGTCGGGCAGCTCCAGCAGAGCCAGGAAGGCGGCAATCGTGGGGTCGGCGTCCCCTGGATTGCGGTCGGCAATCGAGCAGGGCAGCGGCGGCACATCATCGCCCAGCCCCTCGTAGCGGCCCGCGAATACAGCCTCCACGAAGGGCGCATAGTCCTCCACGTTCGGGCACAGCACCACCACATCGCGGGGCTTGAGGCTGCGGTCAGCGTTGAACCGGTGCAACAGCCAGTCGTGTAGCCCCTGCACTTCGCGCAGTGCGCTGTGCGCCGTGGCGATGGTAATCGAATCGTCGGAGGACGCCGCTGGGCTCGCAGAGCCCTCGCTGGCATGGCAGCTGTCGCGCCCATCGACGAACTGCAGCATGTCGCGCTGCAGCCCCGCGAGCACCGTACTGCCTTCAGGTTCCGCAAACAGCGCGGTCTCGCTGTCGGCCCAGTCCGCCAGCAGGCGCACGAACTGCTGGCCCTGCTGCCCCAGGCTGGTGACCAGCGGGTTGCCCACCTCCTCGAGAAAGCCTGCCTCGCTGTCGTGTGTATCCAGCCACTGGGCGCGGCGGCGGGCGACCTGGCGCTCACTCGCCGCCTCTTGCCAGAACTCGTTGCTGGGGTTCAGGTACAACAGAAAAATATCGACACCTTGCTGCGCGGAAAGCGCCTGTAGAAACTCCAGCCACAGCGGTGCCAGGGAATTGACGCCGAACACGAAGAACCGCTCGGGCAGCCCCGGCACCGGCCGCACAAGACGCCGCATGGCTTCACGCAACAACGCCACCGGATGACCCGGCACCTCACGGGCCAGCATCCCCCACAGCAGGCCCTGCCAGTGCAGCGGCTCATTCGCGGCAGGCTCGCGCGCGCCGCGGGCACCGCGGTCCCACGCCTCAATCCAGTCCGGGCGGTACATCAGGTACTGCTCGTACAGGTCTGCGAGCTCTTCCGCCAACTGATAGCGGCGCAAGGGCTGTTGCCGCTCTGACTGCTGTTGCCAGTAGCGCGTGGGCTCAGCGAATGCCGGTTCCGCGGTCACTGCCGCGCGACCCAATAGCTCGTGGATCCGCCAGACCAGTACCTCGCGCTGGTAGGGCGAGGTTTCGGGCACGACGTGCTCTCCCAGCACCGCGCGGATGAGCGTCCACATGAAGCGCACCGGCAGTGGAAACTGCAGGTTCATGGCGATGCCCCGCTGCGGATGCTGCGCCAGCTGCATGCTCAGCCAGTGCTGCATGCCCCGGTGCTGTACCAGAATATGTTCGGGCGCCAATGGCGCGGCAGCGGGCACGTTGAGCAGGGTGGCCAGTGCGCCGGCCAGGTGCTCAAGACGGTTGGAGGGGAAAACGTGGATCATGCCCGCCCGGTTCCTCAGCCTTCGCGAGCAGCAAGCGTGTCAATGCGCTCGGTGGGCTGCCCCTCAAACGTATTGCGCCCCCGATGGCCACCCAGCCACTGGTCGAAGAGGCCATTGATGCGCTGCAACTGGGCCGCGGACAGGAAGCCCGGCAGGAGGGTGTAACCCTGTTGTGCCAGCGCGTCACAATGCAGTTTGAGGGCGTTGGAATCCATGGTTCGGGCGGGGCTCACTTGGCAGGGAAATGACCCGCCAGCGTAGCCGCGTTGGCGGCATTTGCAAAGGCATGTGATGCGCGACTACCCATTCCCGCCCCGCTTGCTTACCATGTAAGGTCCGGCTGACGAGCAACACCGCCTTCATGGACAATTTCCTGCTGATCCTCGCCTACCTCGGCATCGGCCTGTGCCTGCGCCGGGTGCGGGGCATGCCCGAGAACACCGCGGTGGCACTGAACGCCTACGCGCTGAACGTGGCCCTGCCGGCGGTCATCCTGAGCAATGTGCCACTGCTGACCTTTTCCAGCGCGCTGCTGATCCCAACCATCACACCGTGGCTGCTGATGCTGCTGGTGGTGCCACTGGTCATAGTGCTGGGCCGCCTGCTGCACTGGCCGCGGGAGGTGGTGGGCGCGCTGTTGATCGTGCTGCCCCTGGGCAACACCTCCTACCTTGGCTTTCCGCTGGTGCAGTCCTTCTTTGGCGCTGCGGGCATGCCCTACGCCATGGTCTACGACCAGCTAGGCTCGTTTCTTGCGCTGTCCAGCTATGCCGTGGTGATTGCGGCTCTCTACAGCCCGCAGGTCGACGCGCCCTCAGCCGGCGCCATCGCCAGGCGTATCCTCAGCTTTCCCCCCTTCCTGGCCCTGCTCGCCGGCCTCGCACTGCGCGGCGTTACCCTGCCGCCCCTTGCCGGACAGCTCATCACCAGTGTCGCCGCAACGCTCGTGCCGCTGGTTATGGTGGCGGTAGGTTTCCAGATCAGCATCCGCCTGGCGCGCAGCGAGCGGCTGACCCTGGCCATTGCCCTGGGCATCAAATTACTGTTGATGCCTTTGTGCACCTATCTGCTGTGGCATGCCTGGGGCCAGCGTGGGCTGGCCACGCAGGTCGCCGTCTTTCAGGCCGCTATGCCACCGATGATTTCCGCCGGCACCATCGCCATCATGGCGGGCCTCGCACCGCGCCTGGTCACCGGCCTGATTGGGATCGGCATCCTGATCTCGCTGGCCAGCCTGCCGACCCTGTACTGGTTGCTAAGCCACAGCACCTGACACCACTCTCGCCCCATGAGGTAAACATCTGCACCGTCTGTCATCACCGAGCGCGCGGGCGGGAAGGTCTGCGCGGGTGCGGACCGCGGGCCGTCACCGCGAGCAATATGTAACGAACCCGTTAACGTCGCACAGCGGTTAACCGCAAACGGCTTCGACTCAACTGAATACCGTGGCAGCTGGAGAACAGTTGAAAATGTGAACCGTGCCGCAAATTCGGCAAGCACATGGAGCAAACACTGGCATTGCAGCCCAAAGTTGCGTATTCACCCCACTTAACAAAACATGCAGGAAATAATCTTCGTGATTGTAACGCTTGTTACAAACGTGTCAACACATTTTTCCGAGCATGCGAAACTCGTTCGTCAGGGTGGATTTTCGTTACTGGAGCTCCTGATCGTGCTACTTATCGCAGCGGCACTGCTGGCTCTCGCCGGCCCTGCTTTTAGCACGAGCTTGCAAAACTCCCGACTGCTGGCCGCGGCAGGCCGTCTCGGCTCAGACATCGCCCTCGCACGCAATGAAGCCAGCACCCGCAGGTCCCATGTCGCCCTTTGCGCATCCGCTGATGGCACCATCTGCGCCGGCAGCGACTGGGAATCCGGCTGGATCGTCTTTGTCGACGATGGCGCAGGAGGCGGCATTGGCGCCAATGGTGCGCGCGATGGCAATGAAATACTGCTCAAAATCACAGAGGCGGCCGCCGAGGGCGTAACGATACGTAGTCACAACTTTGACTATAGCGACTGGATAATGCTCCAGGATTCAGGACGCCTGGGATTTGCCGAGGGAGGGACCTTTGTTATCTGCGACAGCAGAGGCGCTGACAAGGCCAGGGCAATCAACCTCAACGGCGTAGGCCATACGCGACTCGCGACTGATGAGGATGGTGATGGTATTGCGGAAGATGACCGCGGAGCACCCACCAAATGCACTTAAGCAGCCAATTGCATCGGCGAGCTTCGACTCCGCGAAGGCCCCACCGAGGCTTCACTCTGATTGAGGTGCTGGTGGCACTATTGATTGTGACCATCGGCACGATGGGTATTATCGGCGTACAGCTGCGCAGTTTTGAGGCAAACCGTGGTGCCCTGTATCGTACACAGGCCATCAATATCGCAGCAGAACTGCTCGATCAGATGCGCGCAAACCGTGATGCACTGAGCGCTTATCTAATCCATGTCTCGGCAATGCAGCTGTCCGACATCCCCGCCGCTCCGGATTGCGCAACCAGCGTCACGGGCTGCACTCCAACGCAAAGCGCCGCACTA
>Ga0181372_1000106_pt1 | contig 20976 bp, 18 predicted proteins | sample LowvirmetaG_5_FD_130161 | JGI IMG/M metagenome (GOLD analysis project Ga0181372, IMG submission 130161) | Marine viral communities from the Subarctic Pacific Ocean - Lowphox_08 viral metaG | ecosystem: Environmental > Aquatic > Marine > Oceanic | place: Subarctic Pacific Ocean | collected...
CATGAACCACGTGGCGCGCAACCTGATACACCAATTGCGCCTCGAGCTTTTTGACAAGATGCAGCTGGCCCCCAGCAGTTATTACGACAGCAACAGCCAGGGCGTGCTGATTTCCAAAATCACCTATAACGTGGAGCAGATCACCGGCGCTGCGACCAAGGCGCTGAAAGTGGTCGTGGGTGAGGGCCTCACGGTCATCGGCCTGCTCGGTTACCTCTTCTACCTGAACTGGCGCCTGAGCCTGATATTCATGCTGGTGGCTCCCTGTATCGCCCTTGTGGTGAGCGTGGTCGGCAAACATTTCCGGCGCTACAGCCGGCGCATACAGGACTCCATGGGGAACGTGACCCAGGTGTCCAACGAGAGCATTGGCGGTTACCGGGAGGTGCGCCTGTTCGGCGGTCAGGCGCAGCAGAGCAGCCGCTTCGCTGCGGCCAGCGAGTACAATCGCAACCAGAGCCTGAAACTGGCCTTCGTCGACGCCTTCAGTACACCCGTTATTCAGACCATGCTCTCCATTGCCCTTGGGGCACTGGTCTGGTTCGCGCTCAATCCGGAGATCTTGAGCGGGTTCAGCGCCGGGTCGCTGGTCGCCTTTCTGACGGCCGCCGGCTTGCTGGGCAAGCCCATTCGGCAGGTCAGCAGCATTCAGAGCATTATCCAGCGCGGACTGGCGGCGGCAGAGGACATCTTCGCGCAACTGGACCTGGAGGACGAGCTCGATACCGGCACGCACACCGTAGCGCGGGCACGTGGCGATATCGCCCTGCGCAATGTGAGCTTCAGCTACCCGGGCACGAACCAGCTGGTGCTCAACGCGTTGAACCTGGACATCCGCGCGGGAGAAGCGGTCGCCCTGGTGGGGCGTTCCGGGAGCGGCAAAAGTACCCTGATACAGTTATTGGCGCGCTTCTATCCACTGCAAAATGGTGAAATCACACTGGATAACATGTCCATTGCCGACTACGAGCTGGCCAACCTGCGGCGTCAACTCGCAATGGTGTCGCAGGATGTCACGCTGTTCCAGGACACCGTCTTCAACAACGTCGCTTACGGGGATCTGGCCGGCGCCAGTCGCGACGATGTCATCGCGGCCTGCCAGTCCGCACACGCCATGGAGTTCATCGAACGTCTACCCCAGGGCCTGGATACGGAGCTGGGCGACGATGGCGGTGGCCTCAGCGGCGGCCAGCGGCAACGGTTGGCAATCGCCCGCGCCATTCTCAAGGACGCACCGGTGCTGATTCTGGATGAGGCGACCTCGGCGCTGGACAACGAGTCGGAGCACCGTATCCAGCGCGCCCTGGACACCATCATGCGCAACCGCACGAGTATTGTGATCGCCCACCGGCTCTCCACCGTCGAGCGTGCCGATCGCATCGTGGTTATGGATGCAGGCAGCATTGTCGCGGCCGGTACGCACGAGGAATTGCTCGCGCAGGGCGGGCTGTATGCGCAACTCTACCATCAGGAGTTCAGTGACTAGTTCACCCGTGGAAGCGGCTCTGTTGCGGGCCTGGTACGAAGGTGCGCGCTGGGCGTGGCTACTGCGTCCCCTGGAGCTGGCTTACCGCAGCGCGATGGCCCTGCGGCGGCTCGCTTACCGCTGGGGCCTGCGCCGCGTATACCGTGCGCCCGTGCCCGTGGTGATTGTCGGCAACATCACCGTGGGCGGCACAGGCAAGACGCCTGTGGTGATTGCCCTGGTGGAAGCCCTGCAGGCGCGTGGCCTGCGCCCGGGTGTGGTCAGCCGCGGCTACGGGGCAGGCCCCACGGCCGCATTCCCGCATCGCGTCAACGCGGCCAGCACCGCCAGCGACTGCGGCGACGAGCCACTGCTGATATTCCAGCGCACCGGCGCACCCTGTGTGGTGGCTCCTGATCGACCGGCTGCGGTGCGCGCCTTGTTGGCCGAACAGTCGGTGGATGTGGTGTTGTGCGATGACGGCCTGCAACACTACGCGCTGGCCCGGGACCTTGAAATTGCCCTGCTGGATGCCGGGCGCGGCGTAGGCAATGGGTTCTGCCTGCCTGCGGGCCCTCTGCGCGAGCCTAGAAGCCGCCTCGGCAGTGTCGATGCGCTGCTCTGGCGGGGCGGCGAGGACGCGAACACGTCGGTGGTCTACAGCGTGGATGGTGTGTTTGCGGTGGCAGCGGCAGCGCAGGGCAGTGCGCCGGTGTCGGGCGCCGAAGTCCATGCGGTCGCCGGTATCGGGCAACCGCAGCAGTTTTTCAACACGCTGCGTGGCATGGGTTACCAGGTCGTCGAGCATGCTTTCCCCGACCATCACCGCTATAGCGCGGCAGACCTCAGTGCCCTCGGTGCGGCGCCGGTTATCATGACGGAGAAAGACGCGGTAAAATGCCGTGCTTTCGCCGCGGCAAACCACTGGTATGTCAAGATCAGTGCCCGCTTGCCGGACACCGTCATCGAGCGCATCGTCGCGCTGGCCACCCAATCGCATTGAGCCTGTATACGCTATGAAATTCACTGTGGTTATTCCCGCTCGCTACGCTTCAACCCGTCTACCCGGCAAGCCATTGCTGGATATCGCCGGCCGCCCCATGCTCCAGCATGTCTGGGAGCAGGCGCGGCGCAGCAGCGCCCGGCGCGTAGTGGTGGCAACGGATGACGATCGCGTATACCGCACTGCCACGGCGTTCGGTGCCGAGGCCGTGATGACTGACCCTGGGCACCCCTCCGGCACGGACCGACTGGAAGAAGTGGTGCGCCTGCTCGAGTTGCCGGATGATGCCATCGTGGTGAACGTGCAGGGTGACGAACCCCTGATTCCACCCGCGGTAATCGACCAGGTGGCGGCGAACCTGGCGGCACACCGGGATTGCGAAATTGCCACGCTGAGTGTCGCCATTGAAAGTGTGGAGGAGCTGCGCAACCCGAACGCGGTGAAAGTGGTAGCGGATGCACAGGGTCGGGCACTCTACTTCAGTCGCGCCCCGGTGCCCTGGCCGCGGGATGCTTTTGCCGCGCCTGACGCAAGCCTGCCCGAGAATGGCCGCTGGTGGCGTCATGTGGGTATTTATGCCTACCGGGTTGCCTTCTTGCACCGCTACGTAAGCTGGCCTCCGGCTCCGCTGGAGCGACTGGAACAGCTGGAGCAGTTGCGCGCGCTGTACCACGGCGTCGGCATCCACGTTGCCGCCGCGGTAGCCGAGGTGCCGGCCGGCGTGGACACCCACGAGGATTTGCTGGCAGTTCGCGTACGCTTAGAGGAGACGGCGTGAGTAAGTCAGACGCACCTCAGCCGGCCGCACCTGAGCCGGCCGCACCTGAGCCGGCCGCACCTGAGCCGGCCGCACCTGAGCCGGCCACACCTGAGCCGGCCACACCTGAGCCGGCCACACCTGAGCCGGCCGCACCCCAACGTGTACTGTTCGTGTGCCTTGGCAATATCTGTCGCTCGCCCACAGCGGAAGGGGTGTTTCGCCACCTGGTTGCCTCCCGTGGGCTCGAGCACCGCATTGAGGTCGACTCCTGCGGCACCGCCGAGTGGCACATCGGCAAAGCGCCGGACGCGCGCAGCGTTGCCGCGGCCCGCCGGCGCGGGTACTCGCTGGAGCCGTTGCGCGCGCGCCAGCTGTGCTGGGAGGACTTCTACTCCTTCGACTACATACTGGCGATGGACGAATCCAACCTCGACAACGTACGCCGCCAAGCGCCCCTGGACTACGCCGGGCACATCGGGCTGTTCCTCGATTTCGCCGCTGAAGTGCCCGAGCGCGAGGTGCCCGATCCGTACTACGGGACGGGGGACGGATTCGTGCGCGTGCTGGAGCTGGTCGAAGCGGCCAGCGAGGGCCTCCTTGCAACAATGCTACAGCATGACTGAGCAATACCCACCGGGGCAGCCAGCCAATAGCCTGCGCCTGTGTTCTCAGGCAACCGCCGTACACAGCGTACGCTCACTGGCCGAGGTGAATGAGGCACTGGCCTGGGCACGCGCGAAAGCCCTGCCGGTGTTGCCACTGGGGGAGGGCAGTAACGTTGTGCTGCAGCCTCGCTTGCGCGCATTGGCGCTGCTGGTGCAGGTGCCGGGTCGGGAAGTAGTTGCGGACAACGGGGAGTACGTGACGTTGCGAGTGGGTGCCGGTGAGAACTGGCATGCCCTCGTGGTCTGGTCGCTCGCCAGCGGATATTACGGCCTGGAGAATCTGGCCCTGATCCCAGGCACGGTGGGTGCGGCCCCCATTCAGAACATCGGTGCCTATGGCTGTGAAGTGGCGTCTTTCGTTGTGGCGGTACACGCCAGGCGCATCAGCGACGGCAGCCACCTGACGCTCAGCGCAGCCGAATGCGAGTTCGGCTACCGTGACAGCGTGTTCAAACAAGGCCTTGTGGACAGTGTCGTCATCACCCAGGTGGACTTGCGGCTGGGGAGAACGCCAACGGCCAATACCCAGTATCCCGCGCTGAGTACCGCACTGGAAAAAGCCGGTTGCAGCGGCAGCACGACACCGCAGCAGGTGTTTGATGCGGTTGTGGCGCTGCGTCAGGCGCGCTTGCCAGATCCCGCTCTTGAGCCCAATGCAGGCAGCTTCTTCAAGAATCCGATCGTGCCACACACACTGGCCGAGGCTCTGAAACACCAGCATGCAGACCTCCCTGTTTTCCCAACCAGCGGCGGTGAGTATAAATTGGCGGCGGCCTGGTTGATCGAGCAGGCAGGCTGGAAGGGCCACCGAGCAGGTCCGGTCGGCGTGCACCCCGGGCACGCGCTGGTATTGGTGAACTACGCTGCGGACGCCGCTCCTGCGCTACTGGCGCTGGCCGCTGAGATTCAGGCGTCAGTATGGCAACGATTTGGTGTGCAACTGGAGCTTGAGCCTCGTGTGTATGGAGAGGAGCGGTGAGCACCTTCGACGCAGAGAGCTTTCTCAAGCAGCTCACCACGCGCCCTGGTGTGTACCAGATGTACGATACCAATGGCGAACTGCTGTATGTCGGCAAGGCGCGCAACCTGCGCGCACGCGTCAGCAGCTATTTCCGCGCCAGTGGCCTGACCACCAAGACCATGGCGCTGGTCGCGCGCATACACGACATCCAGGTGACCGTGACCTCAACGGAAGTGGACGCGCTGTTGCTCGAGCACAACCTGATCAAGAGCCATCGACCACCCTACAATATCCTGTTGCGCGACGATAAGTCCTATCCGTATATATTCCTTTCGAGCGACGACGAGTTTCCCCGCCTGAGCATGCATCGCGGGCGCAAGCGACGCAAAGGCAGTTACTTCGGCCCTTACCCATCCGCTTCTGCGGTGCGCGAGTCGCTGCATTTCCTGCAAAAGGTGTTCCGCGTGCGCCAGTGTGAGGACAGCTTCTTTCGCAATCGCTCGCGGCCCTGCCTGCAGCACCAGATCGATCGTTGTACCGCACCCTGTGTCAACCTGGTCTCTGCCGAGGACTATGCCGAGCAGGTGCAGAACACGGCGCTGTTCCTCGGTGGCAAGTCGCAGGAGCTACTGGTGCGTTTGGCGGACGACATGGAGCAGGCCGCCGCCGCGCTGGAGTATGAAAAAGCTGCGGTGTATCGAGACCAGATCAGCCAACTACAGCATGTGCAGGCGAGCCAGGGCATTGAAGGCGCCAGCGGGGAACTCGACATTCTTGCCGCGGCGGTGGAGGGTGGCCGGGCCTGTGTTCAAGTGCTGTTTGTGCGTAACGCGCAGGTGCTCGGCAGCAAAACCTGGTATCCACCGCTCAAGTTGGACGAGACAGGCGCCGAAGTGCTGGCGGCCTTTCTGCCGCAGTTCTACCTGGCGGGCGGACGCCCCATCCCGGGTGAGATTATTGTCACCGAGCTGCCTGAAGACAGTGATGCCTTGGCGGCGGCGCTCACCCAGCAGGCAGGCCGCAGGGTGCGTATTCGCGCCAGCGTCCGCGATGCGCGCGCAAGGTGGCTGCAACTGGCCCGCCAAACCGCGGAAACCAACCTGCAGTCGCATCTGGCAGGCCGGCAATCCACACTGGAGCGACTGCAGGCGCTGCAGGCGCTGCTCAGTCTGCCCGCGCTACCGGAGCGCATGGAGTGCTTTGATATCAGCCATAGCTCCGGGGAGGCAACGGTTGCCTCCTGTGTGGTATTCGATCAGAACGGGCCGCGTAAAGCGGACTATCGGCGTTTCAATATCGAGGGTATTACCGGGGGCGATGACTATGCCGCCATGCAGCAGGCTCTGGAGCGGCGTTACAAACGCCTGAAGGAAGGCGAGGCGAGTCTGCCCGACATCCTGTTCATCGACGGTGGCAAGGGCCAGGTCGCGCAGGCCTTGCAGGTGCTTGAATCGCTGCAGTTGAACACCATCGAGGTCGTCGGTGTTGCGAAAGGGGTGACCCGCAAAGCTGGCTTCGAGACGCTGATCCGCGGGAACACCGGTGCGGAGCAGCAGTTACGCGGCGATAGTCCTGCCCTCCACCTGATACAGTCGATTCGGGACGAGGCACACCGTTTTGCCATTACCGGGCATCGCGCGCGCAGGGACAAGGCGCGGCAACGCTCTTCGCTGGAGGGTATTCCGGGCGTGGGCGCCAAACGTCGCCGTGAGCTGCTGCGCCACTTTGGCAGCGCCAGCGGTGTGGCCAATGCCAACGTCGACGAGCTGAAAAAAATCAATGGAATTAGTGCGACCCTCGCGCAACAGATATACGATCACTTGCATGGCACTGGCCAGTAATGGAGCAAACGTCCTTTTGAGTATCAATATACCCAACGCGCTGACCCTGATGCGTATTTTCCTTATTCCGGTGCTGGTGGTGGTGTTCTATCTGCCGTTTCAGCACCATCTCCTCGTAGCGGCGGGCGTATTCACTGTCGCGGCGGTGACAGACTGGCTGGACGGCTACCTCGCGCGGCGTCTGGGGCAGATGACCAAGTTCGGCGCGTTCCTGGACCCGGTAGCCGACAAATTAATGGTCGCCGTGGCCCTGGTGCTGCTGGTGGAGCGGCACAACACGATCCTGCTCACTCTGGCTGCCAGCGTCATCATTGGCCGCGAGACTGTTGTGTCCGCGTTACGTGAGTGGATGGCAGAACTGGGGCAGCGTACCTCGGTGGCTGTGTCCTATATTGGCAAAGTGAAAACGGCCTTTCAGATGATTGCCATTATCGGCCTGCTGGCGATTGACCCGGTAGTGCACGAGAATTGGCTGCAGGCGCTGTGCTACCTCATGCTGTATGCCGCCGCTGTGCTCACACTCTGGTCCATGGTGATTTACCTGCGTGCCGCGGTGGAGGTGATGAAGGGGCACTGAGCCCCGCAATGTTCTTGACAGGAACGTTACAGGCCCTAGAATAGGCGCCCTCACGCGGCCCCCGGGTCGCTTGAAACGCGGGAATAGCTCAGTTGGTAGAGCGTAACCTTGCCATGGTTGAGGCGGGGCGCGAAGCTTCGACGGTTCCGGCGACCAGAGATGAAGTAGTAACGAAGCAGTAAAGCGGGAATAGCTCAGTTGGTAGAGCGCAACCTTGCCAAGGTTGAGGTCGCCGGTTCGAACCCGGTTTCCCGCTCCAACCCCTTTTGTACTGTCTGGTACAGAAACGATCAAGGCTCGGTGGCAGAGTGGTTATGCAGCGGATTGCAAATCCGTCAACGCCGGTTCGATTCCGACCCGAGCCTCCATCTCCCTGTTAAATAGCGTACTTCGGCATCACGCCGGGGCATTGCTATGCCTGAAAACCCCTAAAGACAGATATTTTCGCAGCTTCGCCGGATCTATACTAAGGTGCTGGCATGTGCGGCCGCTTCAACATCACTCACCTGCCTGGTCTCCAGGGACTTCTGGATGAGCTGAACATTGGCCTCACACTGCCAGAGCCGCGCTACAACGTTGCGCCGACCGAAGATGTGTTGCTGCTCCATGAGGGTCATGCCGATTTTGCGCGCTGGTGGCTAGTGCCTTCCTGGGCGAAAGAGGTCGACACGAAATACAGCATGTTTAACGCCCGGGCCGAATCGCTGGCAAGCAGTCCAGGCTTCAGGAAGCCGTTTCGATCGCAGCGCGGCATTGTGCCCATGTCGAACTTCATCGAATGGCGGGCGGAGAGCGGCCAGAAGCAGCCGTGGGTTATCACCAATGACGAGCAAACCATTGCCGTAGCCGCGCTCTGGGACGTCTGGCACGGCGCTGAGGCGCCATTACTGTCCTGCACGCTGGTTACCACACAGGCTGCTGATGCTTTCCGGCCCTGGCACAGCAGAATGCCGGTGATGCTAACGCAGCAGGAGCGCGCTCGCTGGTTGGACAATACCCAGTCTATTGACCCGAACGACCCTATCCTGGCGCCTGTACTCAAATACAATCTGACGCTGTACCCCGTCAGCAAGGCTGTGGGCAGGTCTACAGAAAAAGATCCCGAGCTGTTCGAGCCCATCAATGACTCGGTTATCTTGAGGGCCTAACGGAAGCGTCCGGCTATCAAGGTGTGATGGCCGGACGCTTACGCTGGCACTTTTCGGCCTCGTTTTGGCTGGACAGGGCTGGAACCGACGCAAGAAAGCGTAGATCGGTTGCACGAACCCCAAGTCCTCTCAATGAGGGCTTTTTTAATGACTTGTTGCCTTCTGGGCCGCGTGAAGGCAGGATCGGTGGGTATCTCTTGTCACCATTGTCAGCCATTCTTATGAAGCATTCATTGCCAGTGAAGCTCCTCGCGGTTATCACCTTACTGCTCGGCTCCCATTTTGTCGTTGCGCAGCAAAACGATTCACTGCCATCCTGGAACGACACGGCCGCCAAACAGACCATCGTTGCGTTCGTTGAGCAGGTCACGCGCGAGGGTTCGGAAGGCTACGTGCCGCCCGCAGCGCGTATCGCCACCTTCGACAATGACGGCAACCTGTGGGCCGAGCAGCCTGCGTATTTCCAGTTGTTCTTCGCAGCTGACCGCATTCGGGCGCTTGCACCGCAACACCCCGAATGGCAAACCAAGGAGCCGTTTGCCTCCTTGCTGAAAGGCGACCTCGAGGCTGTGCATGCCGGCGGCATGGCGGCAGTCAACGATATCATCATGGCAACGCACGCCGGCATGACCACTGATGAGTTCGCTGCCATCGTGCGGGAATGGGTCGCGACGGCGCGCCACCCAACAACCGACCGACGCTATATCGACATGGTCTACCAGCCCATGCTGGAGTTGCTCGATTACCTGCGCACGAACGAATTCAAAACCTTTATCGTCTCCGGTGGCGGTATCGAATTCATGCGCCCCTGGGTCGAATCTGTCTACGGCATACCACCAGAACAGGTGGTTGGCAGCAGTATTAAAACACGCTTCGAACTGCGTGACGGGCAACCGGTTCTTGTGCGCCTGCCGGAGATTGATTTCATCGATGACAAGGCGGGCAAGCCAGTGGGTATCAATTCACACATTGGCAGGCGCCCCCTATTGGCGTCCGGCAATTCCGATGGCGACCTGCAGATGCTGCAGTACACCGCTGCGGGGGCGGGGCCGCGCCTGATGCTCTACCTGCACCACACGGATGCCGAGCGTGAGTGGGCCTATGACCGCGAGTCGAGCGTTGGCCGGCTGGACCAGGGGCTTGATGAGGCGCGCGCCAAAGGCTGGACGGTCATCGACATGAAAGCGGACTGGAAGGTGGTGTTTCCAGAGTAGTCGAGAAGGCGCGCGTAGCGCCTAGTTCCCCTGTCTTACCGAATAGTTCAGCTGAACGAATACCCGGGTGACGTAATCCAGCAGCGCGTATATGAAAAAGGCTATCCCCACCATCTCCAAGGATTCCTCAAGCGTGTAGATGATGGTGTAAGTGAGCTCCTCGGCTCCGGGAGAGGAGATGTACTTCCCACCCAGCATTTCCACTCCCAGCGCTCCCGCCAGATACAGCGTTCCCGAGCTGACAAAATATAGCCCGCTTGGCCGAGGTAATCGGATCAGAAATCTGGCGAACAGGCCGGCTACCAAGGCGGCAATGATTCCATAGGGAATAACCCAGGCGTAATAAAAATAGCCGGATGTGCCTAACGTGGTTCTGACATACACGGTCAGATTCTCGTGCAACGCGGCAGTTTCATCGATAGCCAGAAACACAAAAATTGCCGCCAGAACGTACCACAGAAGAAACGCCTCCTGTTGCTTGCGATGACCATACGCAATTCCGGCAAGCAGAGCGGCTGCCAAAAGCAACTGCAGGGAGGAAAACAACGTCGGGATATTCGCCTCAAGGTTTAGATTGAAGAGGTTGATCCACACGGGAATTTCCCGAATCGGCGCATTAACGATAAACCAGGCGACGCCCAGACTACTGGCGATAACCAGAAAGAGAATCGTGATCAGCAGAACCAGCAGTGTCCTGAGGGGAGATATTTCAATATACACGCAGCGATGTCTTGCAGTTAAAGAGCGATTGGAAGATGGAGGGTTAGCGCAGGTTACAGCTATACGGTGCGTTTCAGGCCGGCTCGTCCGGCAGCTGCCACTGGCTCTCGAGATACAGCTCAAGCGGCTGATAGGCTGTTTTATAGGCCATTTTATTGCAGTTACGAATCCAGTAGCCGAGATACAGATAATCCAGGCCCAGGGTGCGGGCCTGCTCGATCTGCCAGAGGATGGCATAACTGCCGAGGCTGCGTTTGTCTTCCTCGGGGTCGAAGAAGGTGTAGATGGCCGAGAGGCCATCGGTCAGCACATCCACCACCGCAATACCCAGCAAACGCTCACCGGCAAAAAAACGGTAGTAGCGCGTGCAATCCCAGGCGTCATTGAGGAAGGACTCGTACTGCTCCCGATCGGGCGGATACATGTCGCCGTCGGCGTGGCGCTGCTCTATATAGCGGTAGTAGAGGTCGTAGGCGGCCTCATCGCGGATATGCTCGCTGAGCTCAACACGGATATCGGCATTGCGGCGCCAGGTGCGCCTTTGCGCGCGGTTGGGCGTAAACGCATTCACCGGAATGCGTGCCGGAATACAGGCGTTACAGCGTCCGCAATGTGGCCGGTAGATATGGTTGCCACTGCGCCGGAAACCCATCTGCGAGAGCCGGCTGTAGAGCAACTGATCCATCTCCTGCCGCGGATCGATGAACAGAGTGGTGGCTTCCTGATCTTTCAGGTAGCTGCAGCTATGGGGGTAGGTGGTATATACCTTGAGATCCCGCAGGGATGAGGTCACGGCAGCAGGTCTCCGCAGTGGGTCGGCAGCACCCAGATGGACGGTTCAATACGCTTGTCTACAGTTTGGGCAAGCTCCGCCTCAAAGTCCAGCCTGCTGATATTGCATGCCCCCATTCTGTTCATGTGGTCGCTCTCTATCTGGCAATCGACCAGGAGAAAACCGGCCCGGCGCAGCAGGTGGACAAGAGCAACCAGCGCTATCCGAGAGGCACTCGGTACGCGGGAGAACATCGATTCGCCAAAGAATACGCGCCCTTGTGCCACGCCGTAGAGCCCACCCACCAGGTCGCCGTTGCCATTGAGTACCTCTACCGAGTGGGCGATGCCGCGCCGGTGCAAGGCCTGATAAGCCTGTAGCATGTCCTCGCTGATCCAGGTGCCGTCGCTGTCGCGCCGGGGTGCCGCGCAGGCCTCCATCACCGAGGCAAAGCGTCGGTCAACGCTGAGCTGCAAGGGAGCCTTGCGCAGTGTTTTGCGTAAAGAACGGGATATGTGCAGCTCGTTGAGATACAGCACCGAGCGTGGGTCCGGCGTCCACCAGAGTACCGGCTGCGGCGGTTCATACCAGGGGAAGATACCCCGGCGGTAAGCCGCTACCAGACGTTCAGGTGACAGCCCACCGCCAGCGGCCAGCAGGCCGTTGGGGTAGGAGAGGGCGCACCGGGTAGGCGGAAAATCGTCACCGGGCGCCAAACGGGCGATCCCAGGCATGCTGTTAGCCGAGGTTATCCAGGTACTTCTCGGCGTCCAGCGCCGCCATGCAGCCAAACCCGGCTGAGGTAATTGCCTGGCGGTAAATATGATCGCCTACATCTCCGGCGGCGAACACGCCGGGAACGGAGGTGGCCGTGGCGTTGCCCTCGGTGCCACTGCGGAGGGTGATATAGCCATCTTTCATATCCAATTGGCCCTGGAATATATCCGTGTTCGGCTTGTGGCCGATGGCAATAAAGACACCGGCAAGGTCGTGGTCGCTGGTTGCGCCGTCTCCGGTCGATCTAACCCGCATACCCGTTACGCCGCTGCTGTCACCCAGCACTTCGTCGAGGGTATGGTTCCAGAGCAGGCGCACTTTGCCTTCCTCGGCGCGCTTGAACAATCGGTCTTGCAACACCTTCTCGGCGCGCAGGCTGTCGCGGCGGTGCACCAGCACGACCTCGGAAGCAATGTTGGCCAGGTACAGGGCCTCTTCGACCGCCGTGTTGCCGCCGCCGATGACCGCGACTTTCTGGTTGCGATAGAAAAAGCCATCGCAGGTGGCGCAGGCACTCACGCCCTTGCCCATAAAGGCCGCCTCACTGGGCAGGCCCAGGTACTGTGCCGATGCGCCGGTGGCGATAATGAGGGCGTCACAGCTGTAGCGGCTGCTGCCCTCCAGCTGGAAGGGCCGGCTGGACAGGTCGACCTTCTCGATGTGGTCGAACACCACGGCGGTTTCAAAGCGCTCAACGTGGGCCTGCATTTGCTGCATCAACTCGGGGCCCTGCAGCTCGGCAGGACCACCGGGCCAGTTTTCCACCTCAGTTGTGGTGGTGAGCTGGCCGCCCTGTTGCATACCCGTGATCACGACCGGCTTCAAATTGGCGCGCGCCGCGTACACCGCTGCCGTATAGCCTGCCGGGCCGGAACCGAGAATGATCAGAGGGTGATGTTGAACGTCGCTCATGTGGTGATTTCCCGGTTGCTGGTGTTAAATATGGACCGGCGCGCATGCCGGCGTGCTGGCGTTGCCCGGCGCTGACCGGGGCAGCGTATGGTAATGTAAAGGCTGCGCTGCGGCAAAGGCGAGACCGTTTCTAATTTGTTCTTATAAGTAATTGAATATAATCATAAAATAAAGCACAATTGCGCAATATTGTCGCCCGTGGAAAGGCACTTTTCCACGCCAGTGAGGGGAAATTCAAGCGTGCCTGAGAAATCCGGTCAGCACAGCGTCCTGGGCCCGCGGTTGCGTGAGGGCGCATTTATTGGCGTCAGTGCGGCCTGCCTCTACGTGTTGCTGGCGCTCGTCACCTACAGTCCCAGGGATCCCGGGTGGTCGGCAACCGGTTCCGGCACACGCATAGTTAATGCAGGTGGCCCCACCGGCGCATGGGTCGCCGATGTCGCCTTCTCGCTGGTGGGGTTTGCCGCCTATCTTCTGCCCCTGCTACTGGCCTATCGAGCGCTTGTAATTCTGCTGCAGCGCCATCGCCAAAAGCCTTTCGACTGGGTGACTTTCGGTATCCGGGCCCTCGGCCTGGTGCTGGTCATGATTGCCGGCACGGCGCTCGCAGCGATGAACGATGCCGGCAGCTCCGGCCTGCCACAGGGTGCCGGTGGCATCCTCGGGCAGGCGATCGGGGATGGCTTTCCCGTTGCCTTCAGCTCTATCGGCAGCCGCTTGATCCTGCTAGCCGTGTTCCTTTTTGGCATGACGATTTTCGCCGATGTCAGCTGGCTGCGTCTGATGGAGCGACTCGGGCGCTGGACACTCAACGGCGCACAGCGTGTGCGGCTCTGGTGTATCAATGCTATTGATAGACTGCGCGACCGGCGCCAGCGTGAGAAAGCCCTGGAAGCACGCAAGGCGGTGATAGACGAGCACGTGGAGCGCAGCAAACAGCGCAAGCCACCGAAGATCAAGCCGTTGAAGCCGCGCCCGGAAAAAAGCGAACGCGCCGAAAAGGAAAAACAGCAGCCGCTGTTTGACGCGCCGGTCACCGGCGAACTGCCGGCCCTGAACCTGCTCGACGCGGAGACGAAGGACCCGACCAAGGGCTTTTCCGAAGAGGCTCTGGCGGCCATGTCTCGACTGCTCGAGCTCAAGCTCGCGGATTTTGGCATCAGCGCCGAGGTGGTGGCGGTGTATCCGGGCCCGGTAATCACCCGTTTCGAGATACAACCGGCTGCCGGCATCAAGGTCTCGCGCATTTCCAACCTCGCCAAGGACCTCGCACGGTCGCTGGCGGTCATCAGTGTGCGCGTGGTGGAAGTGATTCCCGGTAAGTCGGTGGTGGGCATTGAAATCCCCAACGAAGACCGGGAGGTCGTCAACTTCCGCGAGGTGCTGTCCTCGCGGGCCTTCGACCAGTCGCGTTCGCCACTCACCCTGGCGCTGGGGCACGACATTTCCGGCGAACCTGTGGTCGCGGACCTGGGTAAGATGCCGCACCTGCTCGTTGCAGGTACCACTGGTTCCGGCAAGTCGGTGGGCGTCAATGCCATGCTGCTCAGCCTGCTCTACAAGTCTACCCCCGCCGATGTACGGCTGATCATGGTGGACCCGAAGATGCTTGAGCTTTCGGTCTATGACGGCATTCCCCACCTGCTGACCCCGGTGATCACCGACATGAAGGATGCTGCCAACGGCCTGCGCTGGTGCGTGGCGGAAATGGAGCGCCGTTACAAGCTGATGGCACATCTCGGGGTGCGCAACCTGGCCGGTTACAACCGCAAGCTGGCCGATGCCGAGCGGGAAGGAACGCCTATTGTCGACCCGCTGTGGAAGCCGGACCCCATTCTGGCATTGACTGACGAGGAACAGGAAGCTCCGGCGCTGGAGCGTCTGCCTTCCATTGTAGTAGTGATCGACGAATTTGCTGACATGATGATGATTGTCGGCAAGAAAGTGGAAGAGCTCATTGCGAGAATCGCGCAAAAGGCGAGGGCAGCGGGCATTCACCTCATTCTCGCCACACAGCGACCTTCGGTCGACGTCATCACAGGCCTGATCAAGGCCAACATTCCCACCCGTATCGCCTTTCAGGTGTCCTCCAAGATCGACTCACGGACCATTCTGGACCAGGGTGGTGCAGAGCAATTGCTCGGCCACGGCGACATGCTCTACCTGCCCCCCGGCTCGGGCCTGCCCACACGTGTGCACGGCGCTTTCTGTTCCGACGAGGAAGTACACCGCGTAGTGGCCGACTGGAAGCGCCGCGGCGAGCCCCGCTATATCGACGGCCTGCTGGATGAAGGCAGCAGCACGCCGGTGACCGCTGGGGAACTTCAGGCCAGTAACGGGGACGAAGATCCAGAGAGCGACAACCTGTATGATGAAGCCGTACACTATGTGACCCAGAGTCGGCGTGCGTCTATATCATCGGTACAGCGCAAATTACGTATCGGCTACAACCGCGCCGCGCGCCTCATCGAAAGCATGGAGCAGGCAGGAGTAGTCAGCGAAATGGGCACCAATGGGCAGCGTGAAGTGCTGGCACCGCCGCCGCCAGAGTAACTCACTGCACTCCCCGCAACATTGCACAGGAATCAACACGTGCCTCATGTGAAAACACTGTCGTATCTTTGTCTGCTGCTGTTCGCCGTTATGTCCACACCCGTGCGGGCAGAGGCGGTGGATGAACTATTGCGGGCCTTACAATCGATAGAGCGCCTGCAGGGTGAGTTCCGCCAGCGGCAGTACGCCACAGACGGCAGCGTGGTGAGCGACTCCGAGGGCCGTTTTCGCCTGCTACGCCCGGGCTATTTTGCCTGGGAGATCCGCGCTCCCGACAGCCAGTTGATCATTGCCAACCGGGATTATCTCTGGCACCACGACCGCGACCTGGAAACGGTCACACGCAAGCCCGTGGTGGGCAGTGAAGCGATGACGCCATTGCAGGTGCTTGGCGGTGATGGGGCGGCCCTGCGTCGTGATTACACCGTGCACCGCGACGCGCAGCAGCGTTTTGTGCTTGTCCCCCGCGGACTGGACGCAGGTTTCCAGGAACTGACTCTGGCACTGGAGGGCAACACTTTGCAGGGCATGGAAGTGCAGGACAACCTCAACCAGCGCGTGGTGATTACGTTTACAGCCCTGGACACGCAGACCCCGATGACGCCTGCAGAATTCGACTTCACGCCGCCCCCCGGCGCGGATCTGTTTTACCAGGCAGAGTAGCGCTTGGCCGACGACCTGTTCAGCGCCGACGACGAAGCGGGTTACCAGCCGCTGGCGGCACGCCTGCGTCCGCAAGCCCTGGACACCTTTGCCGGGCAGGCGCATCTTCTGGGGCCCGGCAAGCCGCTGCGCCAGGCCATCGAGCGGCGCCAGCTGCACTCAATGATTTTCTGGGGCCCCCCGGGCGTCGGTAAAACCACCCTGGCGCGTATTGTGGCCGGCGCTGCCAACGCGCACTTCCTGCAGCTTTCGGCGGTGCTTGCCGGCGTGCGGGAAATACGCGAAGCCATCAGCCAGGCGCGTCAGCAGCGCGCCACAGGGCGCGACACGATTCTGTTCGTGGATGAAGTGCACCGTTTCAACAAGAGTCAGCAGGACGCGTTTTTGCCCCATGTGGAAGATGGCACCGTCATTTTTATCGGCGCCACCACCGAAAACCCCTCGTTTGAACTGAATAATGCGCTGCTTTCCCGTGCCCGTGTCTACAAATTGCGTGCGCTTGAGCCGGACGCGTTACTGGACGTGTTGCGCCGCGGTGTCGCTGCGCTTTCGCCCGCGGTTGGCGTCGACGAAGGGTGCCTGTTACAGATTGCCGGGCAGGCTGACGGTGATGCCCGGCGCGCCCTGAACCTGCTCGAGCTGGCCGCCGATCTCGCGGACGAGCACGACGGCAGGCGCATCATCACAGCCGCGACTCTGGAAGAAGTCTTGCAGGCCTCGTTACGGCGCTTCGACAAGGGCGGGGACCTGTTCTATGACCAGATCAGCGCCCTGCACAAGGCTGTGCGAGGCTCGGCCCCGGACGCCGCCGCGTATTGGCTGTGCCGGATGCTGGATGGGGGCTGCGACGCGCTGTATCTGGCGCGCCGCATCGTGCGCATGGCGAGCGAAGATATCGGCAACGCCGACCCGCGCGCGCTCAGCCTGTGCCTGGATGCCTGGCAGGTACAGGAGCGCCTGGGCAGCCCCGAGGGAGAGCTCGCCCTCGCGCAGGCTGTGATCTACCTCGCCTGTGCGCCCAAGAGCAACGCAGTGTACAGCGCCTACAAGGCGGCGTTGGCCGATGTACAAAGCCAGGGCAGCAGCGAAGTGCCTCTGCACTTGCGAAACGCACCGACCGCGCTGATGAAAGCGGAGGGCCACGGCGACGATTACCGCTACGCCCACGATGAGGAGGGTGCCTATGCCGCGGGCGAAAACTATTTCCCGGAGGCGCTGCAGTCGCGGCGCTACTATTTCCCGGTAGCGCGCGGTCTGGAACAGAAGATCGGCGAAAAGCTCGAGTACCTGCGCGGCCTGGACCAGAACAGCAATCGGCAGCGCTACCCGCGCAAGCCGTAAGCGCGGCGCAGGGCGCTGCCCCGGAGGCAAAAAATCAGTACAATGCGCGCTGGCAACTGCACGCTGCGGGTTTTCCCATGAAGTACCTGGTTTTCGTTGCACTCGGGGGAGCAGCGGGCTCGGTTTCCCGCTACCTGCTGTCGCAGTGGACTCAGGCACAGTGGCAAGGCGCGTTTCCCGTGGCCACCTTGCTGGTCAACCTTCTGGGCTCCTGCGCTATCGGTGTGGTATTTGCGCTTCTGGAGCGCCAGGTTCTGCATGCGGACTGGCGCGGTCTGCTGATGGTTGGCTTCCTGGGGGCGTTCACCACGTTCTCCACGTTTTCCCTGGAGACCTTCGCCCTCTGGGAGTCGGGCCAGGCAGCGCATGCAGTGGGGTATATGCTGGCCAGTGTCACGCTCTGCGTGGTCGGTGCCGCCCTCGCAATCACCCTGACCCGGACTCTGCTCTAGCGTCCGACACAACAGACAACAGGAACACAACAATGCTGGATATCAAAGCGGTGCGGCAGGACCCGCAAGCCATCGCGGCGCAATTGGCGCGGCGCGGTTTCACTTTCGATGTTGCCGCGTTCGAAGCCCTCGACGCACAGCGCAAGCAGGCCGACATGGACAGCCAGTCGCTGCTGGCAGAACGCAAACGCGCCTCCAAGACTATCGGCCAGTTGGTGGGGCAGGGCATGAGTGTCGATGAGGCGAAAGCCCAGGTGAACCTGACCCTCGATAAGATAGCCGCCCAACTCGACACGCTTACCGAACAGGCCAGGGGCGTACAGGCGAAGCTGGAGGAATTCATGCTGGGTGTGCCGAACCTGCTGGCACCCGAGGTGCCCGAGGGCACGCGCGAGGAAGACAACACCGAGATAGCACGCTGCGGTCAGCCGCGGGTGTTTGATTTCCCGGTGCGCGACCACGTGGAGATCGGTGAGGCCCTGCAGCAGCTTGACGCCGAGACCGCGGGCAAGATCACCGGCTCCCGTTTTACCGTGATGGTCGGCCCACTGGCTCGCCTGCATCGCGCCCTGATCCAGTTCATGCTCAACCTGCACACTGGCGAGCACGGTTACCGCGAAATCTACGTGCCCTATATCGTCAATGGCGAGTCCCTGCGTGGCACCGGGCAGCTACCGAAGTTTGCCGAGGACCTGTTCAAATTGCACGGCGACCAGGACTACTACCTGATTCCCACCGCGGAGGTGCCAGTGACCAATGTGGCGCGCGACCGCATATTTGAGGATGTTGAACTCGGCGCCGAGGGCGTACGGTTTGCCTGTCACACGCCGTGTTTCCGCAGTGAGGCAGGCAGCTACGGTCGCGACACGCGCGGCATGATTCGCCAGCACCAGTTCGAGAAAGTGGAGCTGGTGCAGTTGGTGCGCCCCGGGCAGTCCGAGCAGGCTCTGGACGCGCTCACCGGTCACGCGGAACGGGTGTTGCAACTGCTCGAGCTGCCCTATCGCAAGATGGCGCTGTGCGCCGGTGATACCGGTTTTTCTGCACGGCGCACCTACGACCTGGAGGTGTGGTTGCCCGCCCAGAATACCTACCGCGAGATTTCGTCCTGTAGCAGCTTTGGTGATTTCCAGGCGCGGCGCATGCGGGCCCGTTGGCGCAACCCGGAAACCGGCAAGCCTGAGCTGCTGCACACGCTGAATGGCTCAGGGCTCGCGGTGGGACGCACACTCGTGGCATTGCTGGAGAACTACCAGCAGGCGGACGGCAGTGTCACCATTCCCGTGGTCCTGCAGCCCTATATGGGTGGCCTGACGCAGCTCTGAGTACGCCCATCACACGCCAGGAGTCCGCTACCATGGAATCGCTGCCACTCTTCCTGAAGCTTCGCGATACGCCGGTCGTTCTGGTGGGTGGCGGCCAGGTGGCGACCCGCAAGGCCAGGCTGTTGCAGGCCGCCGGCGCCTGTATCACTGTGGTCGCGCCACAGGCCTGCAGTGAGCTTCTCGCCCTGCTCGGCTTGCAGGGCGCTGAGGAGGCTGGGGGCGAGCAGCCGCGTCATCATTGGCGAGCCTTTGGCTATGAAGGCGTACAGCAGCTGGCGGGCGCGCGCCTGGTGGTTGTGGCCACGCCCAACAGAACGCTCAACGCGGTGGTTTCTGCGGATGCCAGTGCCGCGGGTATTCTGGTCAACGTAGTGGACTCGCCAGAGTTGTGCACGTTTATCTTTCCAGCGATTGTCGACCGCTCACCGCTGGTGATTGCTATCGGCAGTAACGGCGCCAGCCCGGTACTGGCGCGGCAATTGCGACGGCGTATCGAGGCCATGGTGCCCGCTGCGTATGGTCGTTTGGCGACCTTCGCCCGCGCGCTGCGCGCAACCGTGGCACGCGCCCTGCCCGACGTAGAGCACAGGAGGCGGTTCTGGGAGCAAATTATCGAGGGCCCCATCGCCACGCAGGTACTCAACGGCCGCGAGGAAGAGGCGAAAAGCCGCCTCGAAGCGCTGCTTGCGCAACAGCAGCGCAATCCCAAGAGTCTCAACCAGGGCGAGGTTTATTTGATTGGCGCCGGCCCCGGCGATCCGGACCTGATGACCTTCAAGGCCCTGCGCCTGCTGCAGTCAGCGGATGTGGTGCTCTACGACAGATTAGTGAGCCCCGCCATCACAGACCTGGCGCGTCGCGATGCCGAGCGCATCTATGTGGGCAAGCAGCGTTCCGACCACAGCGTACCGCAGGCGGAGATCAACCAGCGGCTACTCGACCTCGCCCGCGAGGGGCATCGCGTGGCGCGCCTGAAGGGCGGTGATCCGTTCATCTTCGGCCGCGGTGGTGAGGAGATCGAGTTACTGGCGCGACACCATATCCCGTTCCAGGTAGTGCCCGGCATTACCGCTGCCAGTGGGGCCGCCAGCTATGCCGGCATCCCGTTGACGCATCGTGAGCATGCACAATCGGTGCGCTTCGTGGCGGGTTACCTGAAAGATGACCGACTGGAACACCGCTGGCAGGAGTTTCTCTCACCCAATGAAACCCTGGTGTTCTATATGGGGCTGGCCGCGCTGGAGGTCATTTGCAGCCAGCTGATAGCCCATGGCCGCTCTCCGCAAACACCGGTGGCCGTTATCGAACGCGCCACGTTGCCTGAACAGCGTGTCATCACCGGCACCCTGAGCAGCATCAGCGACATTGTCGCTGCCTCGCGCCCGTCGGCACACACCCTGATCATTATCGGTTCGGTGGTTGACCTGCAGACGCAACTGGCCTGGTTCGGACCTGACACGCCACAGACGCCAGGGTAACAGGCTCGTGCCGGTTGCGCGTTATGGCCTGCGCCACACGAGCAAGCGGTTATTCGCCGGCATGGCGATATCGTTTTCAAGGCGAAAGCCTGTGCTGTTGGCGAGGCGCTGCAGATCGTCCATGTCCCGCAGCCCCATGTGCGCCGCTCGTGCGCGCAGCGAGCTATCAAAATCGGCGTTGCTGGCGCTGGTGTGGCGCCCGCCGTAACGGAAAGGCCCGTACAGGCAGAAGGGTGCACCCACGGGAAGCATGCCGCCGAGCCCGCGGAAAAGCGCTTCCACTTCGTTCCAGCTCATGATGTGTGCGGTGTTGGCAGAGAACGCCATATCGGCGCGTGTCAGGGGCCAG
>Ga0181372_1000109_pt1 | contig 20661 bp, 19 predicted proteins | sample LowvirmetaG_5_FD_130161 | JGI IMG/M metagenome (GOLD analysis project Ga0181372, IMG submission 130161) | Marine viral communities from the Subarctic Pacific Ocean - Lowphox_08 viral metaG | ecosystem: Environmental > Aquatic > Marine > Oceanic | place: Subarctic Pacific Ocean | collected...
AACTTGCGATACTTGACCCGGTGCGGTTGCGCGGCCGCCGCGCCCAGACGGGCCTTGCGATCCTCCTCGTATTCCGTGAAGTTGCCTTCGTGGAACACCACATTGCCATCGTCTTCGTAGGCCAGGATATGCGTGGCAATCCGGTCCAGGAACCAGCGGTCGTGCGAGATCACCAGCGCGCTCCCCGGGAACGTGAGCAGCGCTTCCTCCAGCGCGCGCAGGGTTTCTACATCAAGGTCGTTGGTCGGTTCGTCGAGCAACAGCACGTTGGCGCCCTGCTTGAGCAGGTTGGCCAGGTGCAGGCGATTGCGCTCGCCGCCGGAAAGATCCTTGACGAACTTCTGCTGGTCCGAGCCCTTGAAGTTGAAACGCCCCAGGTAAGAGCGCGAATTCACCTCGTAGTTGCCGATGCGGATCACATCCTGACCGCCCGATACCTGCTCCCACACCGTTTTGCTGCCGTCCAGGTCATCGCGCGACTGGTCGACATAGCCCAGCTGGACAGTCTCCCCCACCTTCACCTCGCCGCCGTCCGGCTGCTCCTCGCCCATCAGAATCCGGAACAGGGTCGACTTGCCCATGCCGTTGGCGCCGATGATGCCGACGATACTGCCCTTGGGTACCGTGAAGCTGATATTGTCGAACAACAGTCGCTCACCGTAGGTTTTCTTCAGGTTCGTGACTTCCACCACGTTGTCGCCCAGGCGCGGCCCCGGCGGAATGTAGATTTCATTGGTCTCGTTGCGCGCCTGGAACTCCTGAGATTGCAGCTCCTCATAGCGTTGCAGGCGCGCTTTGCTTTTCGCCTGACGGCCCTTGGGGTTGCTGCGCACCCACTCCAGTTCCGCCTTGATCGCCTTCTGATGCGAGGCTTCCTGGCGCTTTTCCTGACCCAGCCGTGCTTCCTTCGCTTCCAGCCAGTCTGAGTAGTTTCCCTCATAAGGGATGCCGCGGCCCCGGTCCAGTTCCAGAATCCAGCCGGCGGCGTTGTCCAGGAAATAGCGGTCGTGGGTAATGGCCACCACCGTGCCCGGGAAATCGTGCAGGAACTTCTCCAGCCAGGCCACGCTTTCGGCATCCAGGTGGTTGGTCGGCTCGTCCAGCAGCAGCATGTCAGGTGCCGACAGCAGCAGGCGGCACAGCGCCACCCGGCGGCGCTCACCACCGGACAGGGTGGTTACATCCGCATCCCAGGGCGGCAGGCGCAGCGCATCCGCCGCCACTTCCAGCTTGTGGTCCAGATTGTGGGCATCGGACGCCTGGATAATGTCCTCCAGTCGCGCCTGCTCCTTGGCCAGTGCGTCAAAATCCGCATCCGGCTCCGCGTAGGCGGCATACACCTTGTCCAGCCCCGCCAACGCGTCCACCGCCTCCTGTAGGCCCTCCTCGACGTTGCCGCGCACATCCTTCTCCGGATTGAGCTGCGGCTCCTGGGGCAGGTAGCCGATCTTTATACCCGGCTGTGGGCGCGCCTCGCCCAAAATGTCCGTGTCTATTCCCGCCATGATGCGCAGCAGCGTTGACTTGCCCGAGCCGTTCAATCCGAGTACGCCGATCTTGGCGCCCGGAAAGAAGGACAGCGAAATGTCTTCGAGGATCTTCTTTTTCGGCGGCACTACCTTGCCGACGCGGTTCATGGTGTAGACGTACTGAGCCATCTGGTTGCGTTGCCTTTGTTGGTCGAAAATGTGGGCGGATTCTAGCAGGAATCGCCGGGGGATTCAGTCGTCGCGCAAGCTGCTATCGCATGCGCACGGCGTGCGGAAAGGCGGTGCTCCTGTGCATCTCTGTTTTTTGTTGCAGGACCCTGTCGTCGCCGGCGCGTTGCAGTTTGTTTCAGTTTATCCCGCCACTTCGTGTCAATCTAAGCCAGTAAAAGTGTGATGCAGGTCACACAAAGGGGGTCTTGAGACGTTTTTCATGTACCAGATGCTTTCAGGGTGGAACAGCGGGGGCGCAATACGATTTGCGGGTGCAGTCCTGTGTCTTTTCGCCTTTGGGGTATCGCAGGCAGTTGCTCAAAGCACGCCGTCCGAATTCGCGGAACTGACACTACATCAGCTTCAAAGACAAACCATACACGAAGGGAAAGGCAGTGATGGAAGCGTTTTAGCATCACCTTGGACACTGATTTACGAGTACCGACTATCAGAGTTCGAAGGTTACCTGGATGGAGACCGGGCCCTGAGTTTTCAGGACGTGCTATGGAACGGGCCCGGCGAGCAGCGTACGGATAAAAACTTTCCGGTGGTGCCTACGGTGATTCGCCAGTCCGCGCATATCCTGGGACTGGAATACAAATTCAATTCGTACTGGCGCGGCCATGTCTATTTGCCCTACGTCGCTCAGGAAACCGACCACATCAGCATCGTTCGCGATTATGGGTTCTTCATATTGGAGACCTCGGGCATTGGTGATGTCGCGCTGACTGCCAGCTATGCACTGGACACCCCGAGAGGCGATAGTTGGGTATTCTCGGGAGGTATTAGCTTCCCGACAGGCTCTATAGATGAAGAAGGTGACACGCCGCGGGCTCCGGGGAATCAGCAGCTGCCGTATACGATGCAGCTGGGCTCCGGAACCTACGACTTCCCCTTGGAACTGAGTTACCGCCCAGGCGCCAGCGGGAACCTTGTATTCGGCCTTTCCGCTAACCTACGGACGGGCAGGAATGAGCGGAATTATCGTCTTGGAAACAATTATGCGGCCAGCGTACGCTACGAAGTCGATATTTCGCCGAATATCCAGGCCACCGCAGGACTTCACCTTGGTTACAGTGGCTCCATCCTGGGGCGCGACAGTTCACTTATGGTGGAAGCGCCGTTTCCGTACCCCGCCAGCATTACAAACCCCGGACTGTATGGCGGCCAGAAACTGCGTGCGCAGTTTGGCCTTGCCTGGAGAGTTACTGATCGTTTGCAGTTGAACATGGAGGCGGGTGTGCCTGTCCATCAAGAGCTCAATGGGCCGCAGCCAAAAGAGCGATGGCGCAGTTCAATTCAGTTCTTGCGAGCGTGGTAGGGTGTCAGTGTTGCTTGACCGGCGGTGCAAACCAGGCTTTCTCGCCAGAGTGAGCGGGATGGTGGGAGCGTTGGTTTTGCTTGTGTCGGCCATGCCGGCTTTGTCGGGCGAAAGGCTGGTCAAGGAACAGAAGATCAAGGCCGCGTATCTCTTCAACTTCACCAAATACATTGAATGGCCGGACAAGGATGGCTCGGGACAGGCTGCGCGGGTCGCGATCTGCATCAACGATTTCCCGCCATTTCTCGATTTTCTGACGGATCTTGTCACGGGCAGGCGCGTTGGTAGATCACAGGCTGCGGTAGAGGTTTATTCACTGGATGAGTCGTCGGCGTGCGATATCATATTTTCTCATCATGCATTTGATCCTCCGCCATCCGAGCATAATGGCGCCCTGATCGTAGCGGACTCCGGGTCGATAGACGTCCCGGGCGCTGCGATTGTATTTTTCGTTGAAGAAAACCGCGTCCGTTTTTTCTTCCAGCAAGATAATCTTGTGCAACTCAACGTCCTCGTCAGTTCAGAACTGCGAAAGTTGGCGAGGAGCGGCGCCTGATGACTGAACGAATGCTCGCGTCATTGTCGTTCTTTCAAAGGCAATTTCTGGGCACGGTGGGAATCAACCTTCTGTCCCTCATCGTGATGTCTGGGCTGTTTTTTACAACGTTTGTTCAAAACCATGAAGACAACATGGTTGAGGTCACACAGGGGAAGGCCACACTGCTGGGAGCGACCAGCGCTTCCGCGTTGTTGTTTGCTGACAAGTACTCTGCTGTCCAGGCGCTGGCCTTCCTCGAGCAATACGCTACTACGCGGTATGCGCAAATCTATGATGCCAATGGAGCGTTGTTTGCTGAATATATTCGCCCCGGTGAAGAGGTTGATTTTTGGCTGACCGACTTCGAGGAAGGCCTGTTTTTTGCCAACGGCAATGTTTATGTATCGCACACCATTACACTTGATAACGAGAACCTGGGTGTCATTGTCGTTTCAGAAAGCGGCAATGCCTCACTCGCGCAAAGACAGCGTTATTTGGCGATAGGCTCCCTGATTTTTTTCGGAAGCGTCGTCTTGGCTTACATGCTGAACTGGCGGCTACAGAAACTGCTCGCCGTACCCGTAAGCAGGCTGGTCGAATTTGTCCGCCATGTGGCGGAGCACAAAGTCTACCACCAGCGGCTTGATGTGTTGCGACAAGACGAGATAGGCGACGTAGTGTCGGGTGTGAACGCCATGCTGGACACCATAGAACGGCATGAGTCCGAATTGTACGCTCGTGCAAATTACGATGAATTAACGGGGCTGCCGAACAGGCACATGCTGGGGGATCGTCTGTCACATTCGATAGAGATTGCCTCGAGACGAAAAAATTCCCTTGCCCTGCTGTTTCTGGATCTCGACCGGTTCAAAGTGATTAACGACAGTCTCGGTCATGGGCTGGGTGACGCAGTGCTGGTTGCCGTGGCGCGTATCTTGTCAGGACTCTTGCGACAGTCAGACTCTGTATGCCGCTTTGGCGGAGACGAGTTCATTATCTTGTTGGAAGATATCGAACGGGACGAAAGCGTTGAGTACATTGCGGGAAAAATCCTGGCGGAACTGGCAAAGCCATTGCACCTGGAAGGGCATGTTTTGCACGTTTCCGCCAGTATTGGTGTCGCCCAGTTTCCGCACCATGGCGGTGATGCGGCCACGTTGTTAAGGCATGCCGACATGAGTATGTATCATGCCAAAGCTCAGGCTCCGGGGCAGATTCACTATTTCCACAGAGACATGGAGACACTGTCGAAACAGCGACTGAGTCTTGAGGTGCAGGTTCACAAGGCGCTGGAAGAGCGAGAGTTCTCCCTGGTTTATCAGCCACAAATCAACCTGGCCAGTGGCGAGATAGTCGGGTTTGAAGTCTTGGTGCGCTGGCTGGTGAACGGTCGGTATGTCCCCCCGACTGATTTTTTGCCGGTGCTCGCTGAAGCTGGCCTCATGGACCGGTTCAGCCGGTGGGTGCTGGAAGAGGCCTGCATGCAGAATTCTGCCTGGCAAGCGGCGGGTCTGCTACCGGTAAAGGTGGCTGTCAATCTGCCGGCGACCTTCTTTAATGATGGTCGGGCAGTGGCGGACATCATGTCGATTCTGGAAAAATCCAGGCTGAATGCAAGGTGGCTTGAGATCGAAATCACTGAGGATACTTTTATTGCCTCCACGTCCAGTGCCGTGAAATCCCTGGCATCCTTGCGAGATAAGGGCGTCACTATTGCAATAGACGATTTTGGAACCGGCTACTCTTGCATGAGTTACTTACAGAACCTTCCCGTAACGGTCCTGAAAATAGATGGGTGTTTTGTCCGCGGTATCTCAACCAAAGCAAACAGCGGCATCGTCAGGTCGATAACGACACTCGGAAAGAGCCTGGACATGCTGGTTGTGGCGGAGTGTGTCGAGACGGAACAACAGGCCGCGGTGCTCAAAGACATCGGCTGCGATATTCTTCAGGGTTACTTGTACAGCAAACCTCTCTGCGTTGATGATGCGCAGGATTATCTGGCGAAGCAGGCGGTGCGGGCGCAGCGTTATGGCAAAGAGCAATATTCTAATATTGCGTTTAAGGGGGGATGACCATGCGTCGGTTGGTGATGCTGCATGTGCTTGCCGTTTTTCTCATGGTATTTCCTGCCGGAGTAAGAGCTGACCCGCTAGCTGGGCATGCGAAGGTTGAGACCTTGGTCAAGAGCCCGCTCATGTGGAACGGCGATCTTCTGCCACACTATGCCGACGGCCAGCCCGAAATAACGATTCTAAGGTTTGAAATCCCACCGGGCACAAGCCTGCCCTTGCATGTGCACCCCTATGCCAATGCGGGCGTGCTCTTGAGCGGCGAGTTGGTGGTGCATGCTGAAGACGGCTCGAGCAGGCATCTAAAAACAGGAGATACACTGATAGAACTGGTGAACATCCGTCATTACGGCTCCAATGACGGCGCGGTGCCGGCTGTCATTCTGGTATTTTATGCGGGAATTCAGGGTGAGTCAGTTACGCGGATCATCGCACGAGAGCCACCGGCAGGTGAGCCATCTGGTGACGGCGTGCCTCACGGTGGCGGCACTGGTCATTCGGGAAGCTAAATCGCAATCGGCGCTGAACTCAAATTCTCCGGATCCAGCTCCGAGGCATCCGGCTCATGCGCCTCGTGAAACTCGTCCACCTCCCAATTCGCCTTGGCCCCGATCTCCGCTATATGAAACAGCGCATCGCCTTCATACGCCAGTGGCAGATTGGTGCGCCCGATCACAATGCCGTGGGTATCCGCCACCACATCCGTCTCACTGGTGCCCATCGGGTCCGCGATAAAGCCGATCGTCTGGCCCTGCTGCACCTCTGCCCCCAGCGGTACCAGCACCCGCAGGATGCCGCTCTCCGGCGCACGCACCCAGCGGGTATTGCGGCTGATCGTCGGCGGGCGTGAGCGGGCGCGGGAGCGGCGCAACATGCCGATATGGCGCATGACGTTGAGTACGCCTTTCACCCCGGCGCGAATATAGATCTCGTCGAAGCGCAGCGCTTCGCAGGACTCGTAGAGCAGCACCGGTACGCCAAGGTCACCGGCCGCCTGGCGCAGTGAGCCGTCGCGGATCTTGGCGTCGATGGCAATGGGAGCGCCAAAGGCTTCGGTCATGCCCAGCACCGTAGGGTCTTCCAGGTTCGCGCGTATCTGCGGGAAGTTGCTGCGGTGGCGGGCACCGGTGTGCAGGTCGATGCCGTGGGTGCAGTGGGCGACAATGTCCTGCAGGAAGGTGTGTGCAATGCGCCCGGTCAGGGAGCCGCGAGCGGAGCCGGGGAAGGACCGATTGAGGTCGCGCCCGTCAGGCAGGTACCGGGTGTGGTTGATGAAACCGTAAACATTGACGATGGGTATGGCGACCAGCGTGCCGCGCAGCCGGTCGAGGTGCGGGTCCTTGAGGATGCGACGGATGATCTCCACGCCGTTGATCTCGTCGCCGTGCACGGCGGCACAGACGAAAAGCACTGGCCCCGGGCGTTTGCCGCGCACCACTTGTACGCTGATGGACAGGTTGTCGTGGGTGTAGGTGGGCGCAACGGGTATGTCGATGACCTTGCGTTCGCCCGGCTGGATAACCTGGCCGCCTATTTTCAGTGCCTTGCCGTTTGCCGGCATCTGCCGTTATTCCTGTGAGCGTGCCCGCCTGCCAAGCAGGTAGGACTGACCGGGGTCCACCAGGCAGCGACCGCGCATGGCGGTGCGCCCGAGCAGCATGCGGAAGCGCATGTTTTCACGGTCGGTGAGGGTGATTTCGGCGTCGATGTGTTCGCCGCCCAGTGCTATGGCTGTCTGGATAACATAGCGCACTTCCCGGTGTCCGCCCGAGTCGGTGACCTGGCGCTGGTCCACCACGCGCGCCTCGCAGTCGACCACCAGTGCGGTGTTGCCTTGCTGAGGGTGTATGCCAAAGCGCACCCAGGGCTCTCCGTCGCGTTCAAACGGTTCAACGTAGAAGGCGTGCAGGGCACTGGTGCGTGCGCCGGTATCCACTTTGGCTTTGATCTGCGTGATGCCGAGCTCGGGCAAGCTCAGCCATTCCCGCCAGCCCAGCGCCACCTTTGCGGTCATGCCGGTTTTGCCAGGGAACGGCCGCGGCCGATGCCGTAGTATTCGATGTCCAGCTCTTCCATCTGCGCCGGGTTGTACAGGTTGCGACCGTCAAAAATCAAGGGTGTACTGAGTTCACGCTTGATCAGTTCGAAGTCGGGTGACCAGAACGCTTTCCACTCGGTGCAGATCACCAGCGCGTCAGCCCCCTGCAGGGCATCCTCCTTGTGCGCGCAAATCGTCAGCTCTTCACGTTCGCCGTAGATCTCGCGGCAGGCCTGCATGGCCTGCGGGTCGAAGGCGCGCACTTTGCCGCCGCAGGACCAGATACCCTCCATCAGGTAGCGGCTGGGGGCCTCGCGCATGTCATCGGTGTTGGGTTTGAAGGACAGCCCCCACACGGCAATGGTCTTCCCGCTCAGGTCGGCACCCAGGCGCTCCATGACCCGTTCCGCCAGCTTGTTTTTCTGCCGCTGGTTGGTGTCGTGCACGGCGGTGAGAATGCCCGCGCGATGGCCGTGCTGCTCTGCCAGATGCTTGAGTGCGCGCACGTCCTTGGGGAAGCAGGAGCCGCCGTAGCCGCAGCCGGGGTAGATAAACTGATAGCCAATGCGCGGATCTGATCCCATGCCGCGACGCACCAGTTCGATGTCGGCGCCCACGGCTTCGGCGATGGTGGCCATTTCATTCATGAAGCTGATTTTGGTGGCGAGCATGGCGTTGGCGGCGAGCTTGGTCATTTCCGCACTGCGTGGGTCCATATGCATCACTTTTTCGTGATTGCGGTTGAACGCCTGGTACATGCGCCGCAGTTCTTCCAGCACGCGTGGCGATTCGGTGCCGATGATGATGCGGTCGGGGCTCTGGCAGTCGGCCACCGCGGAACCTTCCTTGAGAAACTCAGGGTTGGACGCCGCTTCGACTGCGATCGACCGCCCCTGGTTGTGCAGGGTTTGCAGGATGTGCCGGTGCACGGTATCGGTGGTGCCGACCGGCACCGTGGATTTGGTGATGATCACCTTGCGGCTGGTCATGTAGCGGGCGATGGAGTCTGCCACCTGCATCACGTAGGTGAGGTCGGCGGAGCCATCCGTGCCCGCTGGTGTGCCGACGCAGATGAAGAGGAAGTCACTGGCCTGCACCGCCTCTTTGGCGTCCGTGGTGAACGACAGCAGCCCGTTGCTGATGCCGTTGCGAATAAGCTGCGACAGGCCCGGCTCGTAAAAAGGCACATCGCCTTCGCGCAGCCTGTCGACGCGGCCCGCGTCGATATCCATGCAGACGACCTTGTGGCCCACATCGGCAAAAATCGCGGCCTGCACCAGGCCCACATAGCCACTGCCAAAAATACTGATATTCATCGTTTACCGAGGGTTCCTGTGTCGCTGTTGCGGGTTGACCGCTCACTCTATGTCATAACAGTGACAGAAATAATACAGGAATCGTCCGGCGGTGACTCTCCACTTATATGCAGCGCCGAATTTGGGTAAAATGCGCCGCTCATTTCACGGGCCGCCGCGGCCCCGCCTGCCAGGGGACACCGATGTTTGACCAGCGCATGACCATTGAGGGGTTCGACGACGAGATTTTTGCCGCTATCAAGGAGGAGGAGCGTCGTCAGGAGGAGCATATCGAGCTGATTGCCTCCGAAAACTACACCAGCCCACGGGTTATGGAAGCCCAGGGCACCGTACTGACCAACAAGTACGCCGAGGGTTACCCAGGCAAGCGCTATTACGGCGGTTGCGAGTACGTGGATAAGGCCGAGCAGCTGGCGATCGAGCGCGCGAAGACGCTGTTCGGTGCGGATTACGCCAACGTTCAGCCCCACTCCGGTTCCCAGGCCAATTCGGCGGTATACCAGGCGCTCTGTCAGGCCGGCGACACGGTGCTGGGCATGAGCCTGGCGGACGGGGGGCACCTCACCCACGGTGCCAAGCCCAACTTTTCCGGTAAAATGTACAATGCGGTGCAGTACGGCCTGAAAGCCGACACCGGTGAAGTGGATTACGACCAGGTCGAAGCGCTGGCCCTGGAACACAAGCCGAAGATGATCGTGGCCGGCTTCTCTGCCTATTCACGGGTGATGGACTGGGCGCGCTTTCGCACAATCGCCGACAAAGTGGGCGCCTACCTGCTCGTAGACATGGCGCACGTGGCCGGTCTTGTCGCCGCGGGCGTTTACCCCAACCCGGTACCGCATGCAGATGTGGTGACCTCCACCACCCATAAAACCCTGCGCGGGCCGCGCGGCGGCATCATTCTGGCGCGCGCCAACGAAGCACTGGAGAAGAAGTTCCAGTCTGCCGTGTTCCCGGGTGGCCAGGGTGGCCCGCTGATGCACGTGATCGCGGCAAAAGCGGTGAGCTTCAAGGAAGCCCAGAGCCCCGAGTTCATTGCCTACCAGCAGCAGGTAGTGGCCAACGCCCGGGCAATGGCCAAGACCTTCATTGATCGGGGCATCAACATCGTCTCCGGTGGCACCGACAACCACCTGATGCTGGTGGACCTGATCGGCAAGCCCTACACGGGTAAGGATGCCGACGAGGCCCTGGGCAATGCGAACATCACGGTGAACAAGAACGCGGTACCCAACGATCCGCGCTCACCGTTCATCACCTCCGGTCTGCGCGTGGGCACGCCGGCGATTACCACCCGCGGTTTCAAGGAAGCGGAGACTGTCGAGTTGGCGGGGTGGATGTGTGATGTGCTGGAGGCGCTGGAGCAGGGGTCCGCGGATGCGGCGATTGCTGATGTGAAGGCCAAGGTGCTGGACATCTGTGCGCGGTTTCCTGTGTATCGGTGAGTTGGGACTTCGTAGCGCGGCCCGAAGCGGCGCACGGGTGGGCGAACGGCCACTGTCTCGCGATCACCTCCGGGCCGCTGCGCAACTCGACCATTTTTGCTGCGCAAAAATTGGGACTCGAACAGTGCTCGCGGACTACCCCCTACGGTGATCGCGAGCCAAAGCTGTGGCCTGAATGTTCGCCCACCCGTGCACCGCATCGGGCCTGAAGGCTGAGCCTGCGAAAGGATCAGTGAGATAGCAGGAGGGAAGTCCAGAAAGCGTGGGATCGACGCTGCAACATTTAGAACAAGCTCCACGGCTCATCTTAATCCATCTCAATCCATGGGGCGCGTCAACCCGGCCACCTCTGGGCAATCTGCACTGTGCGAGCCGCCCACCTCTGGGAAATACGCTCTGTATGAGGGACGGCGTGGGTTATCGCGGCGAGAACAATCAGGCCACAGCTTTCGTTTTCCATCATCGTAGGGGGCTTTACGGCGAGCACTGTTCGAGTCCCAATTTTTGCGCAGCAAAAATGGTCGAGTTGCGCAGCCGCCCGGAGATGATGGAAAACGAGTGGCCGTTCTCGCCGCGATAACCCACGTTGTCCCGCCGCTACGAAGCTCCAAACCCGGCAGCCCCGGCAGCCCGGTAGGCTGCTACCAGGCAATCCCGTAGTCATCCCCGTAGTCCGACGCACCACCCTGCATCACCCCATGCTCATGATCGAACCAGATCGCCGTGGTCGGGTTGTAGGTGCGCTCCACCACCTCTACCGAGTACCCCATGCGCTCAAGCTCGGCACGGGTAAACGGCGATACCAGCGGTGTGACCTGCAAACGCCCGGGTTCGGACTGGTGCGCGCCAAACGAGCTCTGCATCTGGTAGCTGAGGATGTTGTGCGCCTCCGCCGCCTGCTGCACGTTCATGTCGAACTCCACCATGTTGAGAAAGAACTGCAGCAGATTCTGGTCCTGGGTGTCGCCCCCCTGTACCGAGAAAGCCATCAGTGGCTTGCCATCCTTGAGCGCCATCGATGGCGTCAGCGTGACTCTGGGGCGCTGGCCGGGCTGCACCACGTTGTAGGGGTTCAGGGCCTCGTCCAGCACAAAGCTTTGCATGCGCTGGCTCAAGCCAACGCCGGTGTTGCCGGCGATAAATGCGGGTATCCAGCCACCGGACGGGGTGACGGAGATCACCCAGCCTTCGGCATCCGCCGCCTGAATCGAGGTGGTGCCTGCCAGGAAGGCCTCGTCTGCCGTCATCACGCCGGCTTGCTGGAAGCTGTCAGCCCCCTCGGCATCGGCGGCAGGGGGTATCGGGGTCCACTGTTGGCGCAGAGTCTCGAACGGGTTCTTGCCGCGCTGATGGCGGTAGGGGTCACCCGGCTTGAGATCGGTGAGGTTGTGGTCGCTGGGCATGAGCTTGCGGCGTTCATCGGCATAGCGTTTGGAGAGCAGGCCGGCGATGGGCTCCTCCGGTGGCGTGTAGGGGTCCCCGTAGTAGAAGTCGCGGTCGGCGAAAGCGAGGTTCATGGCCTGGTACAGCGTGTGGATGTAGCGTGTGCTGTTGTAGCCCATGGCTTGCAGGTCGAAACCCTCCAGCAGGTTCAATGCCTGCAGCAGGGCGGGCCCCTGGGTCCAGGTGGTGAGCTTGTAGACGTCGATGCCGCGGTAGTTCACGCTCACCGGCTCTTCGAGGATGACCTCCCAGTCGGCGAGGTCTTCGGCGGTGATGAGGCCGCCCGCGGCGCGGTTGCTGCGCACGATTTCGGCGGCAATGTCGCCGCGGTAGAAGCGCTCATAGGCGGTCATGATGGCGGCTTTGCGGTCGGCCCCCGCCGCCAGTGCACGGGCTTCCGCCTCCACCAGCTTTTGCAGCGTGGCGAGCAGGTCGGCCTGCTGGAACACCTCGCCGGGTGCGGGCGCTGCGCGCTGCTCCGGGGCCTCGCTGTTGAAGTGGGGCAGGAACACGCGCCGGGAATCCGGCCACTGCTCCAGGATATCCCGGCGGCTTTCGATGAAACGTGCCTGAGTGGCTTCGATGGGGTAGCCGCGAGCCATTTCCATGGCGGGCGCCAGCACGTCAGCCAGACTCAGGCGGCCGAATTCCGCCACCATCATCATCAGGCCGCCCGGGGTGCCGGGCGTAACCGCTGCCAGTGGGCCGTATTCCGGCGGGTAGAGCATGCCCTGTTGGCGGAAAAACCCGGGCGTCGCACCGGTAGGGGCAACCCCCAGCGCGTTCAAGCCGATCACTTTGCCGGTGTTCGGGTTGTAGATGAGCGCCTGGGTTTCCCCGCCCCAGCCCAGCACGTCCCACATGGTGGCGGTAACGGCGAGCATTGCCGCCGCGGCATCAATGGCGTTGCCGCCCTGCTGGAACATCATGGCGCCGGCGGTGGCGCCCTGTGGCTTGCCCGTCACGGCCACCCAGTGCTTGCCGAGCAGCACCGGGCGCGCGGTTTTCTGGGCAAATGAGGCCGTGGGCCAGATGACGCTCAGCGCCAGGGTGAGCGCCAGAGTGCGTTGAATGAGCCGGACTGGAAAGCGAGCGTGCATGGGTTTCTCCTCTGACAGTGGGCTGAAGATAGCAAAGTTGCGCGCGCTTGGCGCAGCAGGATGCCCGTATGGATGCACAGTACGCTAGTGGAGATGAACGTGGCTGCGCGTGCTCGTGCCCCGGCTTTCCGCCCTCTTGCTGCGCTAGGCAGAGCCAAAATGTGTTAGGCTTCAGGCACTTGTCCTATAGGTGAACGTTCATGCACTGCCCGTTTTGCGCTGCCGATGATACCAAGGTAATCGACTCGCGATTGGTTGCCGAAGGCGACCAGATTCGCCGCCGTCGCGAGTGCCTGAGTTGTCATGAGCGTTTTACCACCTACGAAGTGGCAGAACTGGTGATGCCGCGCATCATCAAGCACAACGGCAACCGCGAACCCTTTGATGAGGCCAAGCTGCGTGCGGGCTTCCAGCGCTCACTGGAAAAGCGCCCGGTGCCGGTGGAGGACGTGGAAGCCGCCATCAACCACATCAAGCATGCGCTGCGGGCGACGGGTGAACGGGAAGTGGGGTCGCGTGTGGTCGGTGAGCTGGTGATGGAGCACCTCAAGCAGCTGGACCAGGTGGCGTACGTGCGGTTCGCTTCCGTTTACCGCAAATTCCAGGATATCGCCGAATTCAAGGACGCTATCGAGTTGCTGGAATCCGAGCCGCGGCCCGAGCGCGGCAGCGCCTGAGCGGCGCGGCAAGGCACCTGCATGGCTGACACGGCGTTTGATACCCGCATGATGGCGCGGGCCCTGCAACTGGCTCGTGAGGGCCGTTACTCCGCCATGCCCAATCCCCACGTGGGCTGTGTGCTGGTGCGCGATGGCCAGGTGATCGGCGAGGGGTTTACGCAGCCTGCCGGCGGCAACCATGCCGAGGTGGAGGCACTGGCGGCGGCGGGCGATGCTCGTGATGCCACGGCCTATGTCACGCTTGAACCCTGTAGCCACCACGGTAAAACAGGCCCCTGTACCGAGGCATTGCTGGCAGCCGGGGTAGTGCGTGTGGTCGCCGCCATGCAGGACCCCAACCCGCAAGTGGCCGGCAGCGGCCTTGCCCGCCTGGAGGCCGCCGGCGTGGCCGTCGAGTGTGGCTTGTTACAGGCCGAGGCGGAGTCGGTTATTCCCGGTTTTGTCGCCCGCATGCGCCGTGGGCGGGGGCGGGTGCGCGCCAAACTGGCGATGTCGCTGGATGGGCGCACGGCCATGGCCTCTGGCGAGAGCCAGTGGATTACCGGCGCGGCTGCCCGTCGCGATGTGCAGCGGCTGCGGGCGATGAGTTGTGCCGTGGTCACGGGCGTCGGCACGGTGTTGTCGGATGATTGTTCGCTCACTGTACGTGCCTCCGAGCTGGGATTGCCCGCTGCGCTGGCGACCCGCGCCGCTGCCCGTCAGCCGCTGCGTGTCGTGTTGGACTCGCGGCAGCAGGCACCCGTCCGGGCGCGGGTCTTCAGCCAGGACGCGCCAACGCTCTGGTGCCACGATAGCGCTCACACGCCGATTGTATCCGCACCGTCCCCGTTTAGTGAGCTGCTGGCCCTGGGCCGTGCCGCTGGTGGGCTGGACCTGCAGGCGCTGTTTACCGAACTCGACAGGCGGCAGTGCAACGAAATTCTGGTAGAATCCGGGCCCCGTCTGGCGGGTGCACTTTTACAATTGGGCCTTTTGGACGAATTGATCGTATACATGGCGCCGACCCTGCTGGGGAGTACCGCACGGCCGCTGCTGGCGTTGCCACTGGAGGCCATGGCGGACAAGGTGCCGCTGCGGCTGCGCGACGTGCGGCAGGTGGGCGAAGACTGGCGATTTACCGCCGTACCGGGCGCCTGAGCCGTGCGCGCCAGGCAACCGGCGTGCGACACAAGACACAGGGCAGACTATGTTCACAGGAATTATCCAGGCCGTTGGATCCATCGCCACGCTGCAGCCGGCGGGTGGCGACCTGCGCCTGCGGGTCCACAGCGGCAAGCTGGATCTCGCCGATGTGCAGCTGGGTGACAGTATTGCCACCAATGGCGTCTGCCTCACGGTGACCGAGTTGCCTGGCGATGGCTACTGGGCGGATGTGTCCCGCGAAACCCTGGACTTCACCACACTCGGTGGCCTGCAGCCCGGCAGCCGTGTCAACCTGGAGAAGGCCCTGACGCCCGCGAGCCGTTTGGGCGGTCACATCGTCAGTGGCCATATCGACGGTGTGGGGGAGGTGGTCAGTGCTGTGGAAGATGGTCGCTCCTGGCGCTACGTGATGCGCGCACCGGATGGCCTCGCCAAGTACATCGCGCACAAGGGCAGTATCTGTGTCGACGGCACCAGCCTCACCGTGAACGCCGTGCATGGCGCGGAGTTCGAACTCAACATTATTCCCCAGACGCGGGCGGAAACCGTGTTCGCCGAATACCGTCCCGGTAGCCCGGTGAATCTGGAGGTGGACGTAATTGCGCGCTATCTCGAGCGGCTGGTACTTGGCGATGCCGCCGCTGTGCCGGGGCAGGCGGGCATCTCCCTCGCTACCCTGACTGAAAATGGCTACCTGCGCGGCTAACCGCGCACCGTCCCACGAGGATCGCAAAGGCATGCAGACAAACAGCGTAGACGAACTGATCAGCGACATTCGCCAGGGCCGCATGGTGGTGCTGATGGATGACGATGATGACAGCAATAATGAAGGCGTGGTGATGGTGGCGGCGGATCATGTGAGCGCCGCGCACGTCAACTTCATGGCGCGTCAGGCCCGCGGCCTGGTGTGCCTGGCGCTCACCGAGGAACGCTGCCGCCAGCTGGACCTGCCGCCCATGGTGCCGGCAGCCCACGGTGAAAAATCCAATTTCACGCTGTCTATCGAGGCTGCGGAGGGCATTGACACGGGTATTTCGGCGGCGGATCGCGCGCGCACCGTGCAGGCTGCCGTTGCGCCGCAGGCGGTGCCCACCGATATTGTGCAGCCCGGTCACATTTTCCCGCTCACCGCACTGCCCGGCGGCGTGCTTACCCGCGCCGGCCACACCGAGGCCGCCAGTGACTACGCGGCGCTGGCGGGCCTGCTGCCGGCGGCGGTCATCGCCGACATCCTCACCCCCGAGGGTCTGCTGGCGGATGGTCCTGCGCTGGTTGAGTTCGCCCGCAGCCACGATTTGAAGATAGGCACCATCGCCGACCTCATCCATTTCCGTATGGTTAATGAGCGCACCATCGAGCGCGTGCGCGACGGCGAGATCGACACGGTGTACGGCCGTTTCCGCCTGCTCGCCTACCGCGACAATACGGCTGGGGAACTGCACCTCGCACTCACCTGCGGTGAAATAACCGCGGGCGAACCGACGCTGGTGCGGGTGCATGTGGCCTCTACCCTGCGCGACCTGGTGGCAAGCCGCATAGACGGGCGACCCTCGTGGCAGTTCGGCGCCTGCATGGCGCGCGTGGCGGAGGCGGGGCGCGGTGTGATCGTGCTGCTCGCCGGCGATGAAAGCGGCGAACAGCTGCTCGACAGCATCGACATGGCGCTGGGTGAAGCGCCCTCCAGCGCCCGCGCGCTGCCGGATACCTACACCAAGGTGGGCCTGGGCTCGCAGATTCTCAAGGACCTGGGGGTGGGAAAAATCCACCTCATGGGCGCACCCATCAAGTACAATGCCATTTCCGGTTTTGACCTGGAAGTGCTGGAATACCTGGCGCCCTAGTGCCCGGGCACACACGAACAAGGAATTCGCATGACAAACATCAAGACAATCGAAGGGGATTTCACGGCTGCCGATGGTCAATACGCACTCGTGGTCGGCCGCTGGAACAGCTTTGTGGTTGAGCACCTGCTCGAGGGCGCGATTGACGCCCTGCGCCGTCACGGCGTGAGAGAAGAGCAGATGACCGTGGTGCGCGCACCGGGTGCCTTCGAAATACCGCTGGTGTGCCAGCGCGTAGCGAAACAGGGCGGCTTTGACGCCATTGTGGCACTGGGCGCCGTGATTCGCGGTGGCACCCCGCATTTCGAGTATGTGGCGGGCGAGTGTACCAAGGGCATCGCACAAGTGAGCCTCGACCACGGCATTCCCATTTCCTTTGGCGTACTCACCGTGGATTCCATTGAGCAGGCGGTTGAGCGCTCCGGCACCAAGGCCGGCAACAAGGGCGCGGAGGCGGCGCTGTCGGCGCTGGAAATGGTCAGCCTGTTGGGCCGGATCGGGAGCTGAGCGCTGCCGTGAGCAAACAAGCCCGCAATACCCTGGCCGCCGAGCGCCACAAGGCGCGGCACTACGCCATGCAGGCGCTCTACCAGTGGCATATGGCGGAAGCGCCGGTGAGCCAGATCGAGGCGGAGTTCCGCAGCGATTACGACTTCAACCACGTGGACCTGGAGTACTTTCAGGCCCTGCTGCACGGTGTGCCGGGCTGCGTGGATGAGCTGGAGGCAACACTCGCGCCGCTGCTGGACCGCAAACTCGACGAGCTGGACCCCATCGAGCGCAGTCTGCTGCGCATGGGCATCTTCGAGCTGCAGCAGCGCATCGACGTGCCATGGAAAGTGGTGATCAACGAAGCCGTCTCCCTGGCGAAAAAGTTCGGCGCCACGGACAGCCACAAATACATCAACGGCGTTCTCGATAAAGCGGCTCGCCAGTTGCGCAAGGCCGAAACCGACGCCAGCGCCTGATGCCGGCTGACGAGTTCTCCCTGATCGCCCGCTATTTCTCCGCCCTGGGGGTAGGCCCGGCCGTTGAGCTGGGGGTGGGTGATGACTGCGCGATTCTCTCGCTGCAAACTGGTGAGCGCCTGGCCACGTCGGTGGATACCGTCGTTGAAGACGTGCACTTCCCTGCGGACAGCCTGCCAGAAGATGTGGCCTACCGCGCCGTGGCTGCCGCCGCGTCAGACCTCGCTGCCATGGGCGCGCGCCCACTCGGTATGACCCTGGCGCTCACCCTGCCCGCGGCCGACGAGCTGTGGCTGCACAGCTTCAGCCAGGGTCTTGCCGCCGCGGCAAGCGCCTTCTCGCTGCCGCTGGTGGGCGGTGACACCACCCGCGGCCCCCTGACCATTACCGTGCAGGTGCTCGGTGCCCTGCCCCCCGGGCTGGCACTGACCCGCGGCGGGGCACAGCCCGGCGACGCTGTTTACGTGTCGGGTACCCTGGGTGATGCCGCCGCCGGGTTGGCGGTGCTGCAGGGCCGCTATCGTCCGAGCCTGGAGGCCGCCGAATATCTGGAACAGCGTTTTTTCCGGCCCACGCCGCGACTGGCGCTCGGTGCCACCCTGCTCAATACCGCCACGGCGGCAATCGACCTCTCCGATGGCCTGCTGGCTGACGCGGGGCATATCGCCGCCGCCAGCGGCGTGCAGCTGCGCATCGATGCGCAGGCGCTGCCCCTGTCTTCGGCGCTGGAGGCCCATCCTGACCGTGCGCAGGTGTTGGCCTGGGCGCTGGCCGGCGGCGACGACTACGAACTGTGCTTTTGTTTCCCGGCTGCCGTGCAGCCGCCTGCGGGCTGTAGCCGAATCGGCGAGGTGACGGTGGGGGAGGGCGTTGTGTGCCCCGGGTTTGAGCCGCTTGCGCCGGGCTATAACCATTTCTGAGCCGGCCCCCGGGTAGACCCGGCCGTCGCGCGGGAAGGAAATCACCGGTTGTTCCCGCGTCAAAGCACAGTAAACTGGGCGCTCGACCGCATGGATACACGCCCCATGGCCAAGTCTGCCGCTCCACCGCCCCCTGCATTGCTGCGCAACCCTGTGCAATGGCTCGCCTTCGGCTTCGGTAGCGGCTTGTCGCCGGTTGCCCCGGGCACCGTGGGCACGCTGGCGGCCGTGCCGTTGTTCCTGCTGGTGGATGCCGCGCTTGCCAGCACAGCGTTCCCGCTGCTGTGGTACACCCTGTTTGTGCTGGCAACGGCCGTCGCCGGCGTCTGGATTTGTGAGCGCGCCAGCCAGCAGCTGCAGGTGCACGATCACCCGGGCATTGTCTGGGACGAGTTTGTCGGCTACTGGATTACCATGTGGGCCATGCCCGCAGGCTGGATGTGGGTGGTTATCGGCTTTGTGGTGTTTCGTGTATATGACATCGCCAAACCCTGGCCGATCGGCGCGCTGGACCGCAAGGTGGCCGGCGGTTTCGGCATCATGATCGACGATATTGTGGCGGGGATCATGGCCTGCATCACCGTGCATATCGCCCTCTGGCTGATGGCGGTCGGGTAGCCTGGTGAGCTGCATGAGTCTTCGGCAATCCCGGTTTTCCGGCCCAGTCTGCAGGCGCTGGTGGGTGCCCGTGGTGCTCCTGCTGCTGGCGCTTGCCAGTGGCCGCTTGCTCGCCGCTTCGGTGACCGTGGAAGCGCTGCTGCCGAATACCGCGGTGTTGATGATCAACGGCCAGCGCAAGACCCTGCGCGCCGGTGAGAGCTTTGACGGGGTGAAACTGATCAGCGCCGATGCCACTATCGCCTTGCTGGATATCAACGGCGCGCGCCAGCGTGTAGGGCTGAATCGCAATATCACCACCAACTACGTCGCGCCCGAGCGGCGCGAAGTGCAGATCCCGCGTAACGAGCGCATGCAATACATCACCGGCGCCCTCATCAACGGCCGCAAGGTGCAGGTAATGGTGGATACCGGCGCCAATGTGGTGGCACTCAATGCGCGGCAGGCCGCGGCGCTGGGCCTGGACTATGCGGCGGGTATGCCCTCCACGGTAGAGACCGCGAGCGGTGTCTCCGACGCCTGGGTGCTGAACCTGGAGCGGGTAGAGGTGGGCGGTATTCCAGTGGAGGGGGTGCGCGCCACGGTGGTGGTGGGTGACTACCCGACCACCATTCTGCTGGGGATGAGCTACCTGCAGCACGTGGAGCTGCGCGAGCGCAACGGCGTGCTGTCGCTGTCCCGTGAATGGTAGTGCCCGTGCCCACACCCGCGGCGATTAAGTGCTAAACTACGCCCCTTTTTTTCGCCACCGGATTGCCCCGTGCCAGTACGCTACGTAGAGACTTCCCGCCTGCCCACCGCCTGGGGCGTGTTCGATATCCACGGTTTTGAAGACCCGGATTCGAACAAGGAGCATATTGTGCTCACCATGGGTGATGTTGGCAGCGGTGAACCCGTGCTGGCGCGCATCCATTCCGAATGCCTGACCGGCGATGCCCTGTTCAGCCTGCGCTGCGATTGTGGCAACCAGCTGGAAGCGGCCATGAAGGCGGTATCGGAGGCTGGTCGCGGGGCGATCTTCTACCTGCGCCAGGAAGGCCGCGGTATTGGCCTGCTGAACAAGATCAAGGCCTATAAGCTGCAGGATGCGGGCGCCGACACCGTCGAGGCCAACGAACAGCTGGGTTTTGGCGCCGACATGCGCGATTACTCCATCCTGGGCCCCATGCTGCGCCATCTGCGCATCACCCGGGTGCGCCTGATGACCAACAACCCGCGCAAAGTGGCGGCGATGGAGGAAAACGGCGTCGAGGTGGTGGAGCGGGTGCCGCTACACTGCGCGAGCAACCCCCACAACGAAAAATACCTGAAAACCAAGGGTGCGAAGCTGGGGCATTTGTTTACGGGCCACAGCGGGTAGGCGGTCGCTGCCTGACTTGGCGGTGCAGCGGATTGCGATACCCCGTAGCACAGGGCACGAAACCGCTGCTAGAGAATCAACCCCAACTCCGATTGGTGAGCAATCTGCTGCAGGCAGTGCGAGGGGGCCGTGCTCTTCACGCCGTCGATGGGCACGAC
>Ga0181372_1000114_pt1 | contig 20621 bp, 15 predicted proteins | sample LowvirmetaG_5_FD_130161 | JGI IMG/M metagenome (GOLD analysis project Ga0181372, IMG submission 130161) | Marine viral communities from the Subarctic Pacific Ocean - Lowphox_08 viral metaG | ecosystem: Environmental > Aquatic > Marine > Oceanic | place: Subarctic Pacific Ocean | collected...
AACAGAACTGGGTCGCTTCAGCGTGCTGCTGCGGCCAGACGAGGCCCCGGTGACCTGTGGCTATTTTGCATCGCTTGCCCGCAGCGGGGCCTTCCAGAACGGCAGCATTTTCCGCATCGTGTCTACACGCAAACACGGTGGCATTGAAAAAAACCCGATTGACGTGGTACAGGTTGGCATGCCGGCAGGGATGGATGCGCAACGGACTCGTATCCAGCATGAGCACACGGCCCTCACCACCCTGCGACATGAACGCTGGACAGTCTCCGCAGCTCGTTTTGATCCGGGTGAGGTGTACGGCAGTTTTTTTGTTTGTCTGGAGCGCGAACCCGCGCTGGATTTTGGCGGCAACCGGCACGGTGATGGACAAGGATTTGCGGCTTTCGGCAGCGTGGTCAGTGGCCAGAGCACCATCGAGCAAGCACATCTTCGGGCCGAGGAGGATACCTGGCTGACAACACGCATAGCGATCACCGACGTGCTCTACCGAGACTGAGGATCATGCCAGCGCGGCCAAGCGTCCTTGACACTGGCACTCTAGGCGTCGCCCTGAATTTCGTGCGCCGCCTCTTCGCCCTGAAACTTCAACCAGTGAATCAATATCGAACAGGGTTTCATACTCAAGCTTGAGGCTTGAAGCGCGACAGGCCCAGGAATGCGCAGTCGACAGCCAGGCTGCGCCCGGTAGCCAAATCGACGAGCGCCTCCCCCAGAGCCGGGGAAAATTTGAAGCCATGCCCGGACAATCCGGCAGCAAACGCAACGTTGTTGCTCCCGGGGTAACGGTCAACAATGAAGTGGTCGTCCGGTGTGCGCGTGTAAAAACAGGTTTGATGCCCCAGACGCTCCCCCCCTACTCCAGGTAGATGCTGACGCACGAAAGCTTCTATGCGCTGGCTGTCCACAGAGTCTGGCGCTGTGCTCGCGGCGAGCGGGTCGCTCACCACCTCTCCGCCACTGTGCTCTGCCACCTTCAAACGCCCATCCATTGCCGGAAAGCCATAAAACTGGCCGTGCGGAAGGTCAAAAAAGAACCCGCTCTGATAACGCGGGTCGTCGCAGGGAAACCAGTGCATATGCTTGCGTTGGACGGTGAGCGGCAGCGCAAGTGTGTGCAGTAATCGCGAACTCCATGCCCCTCCGGCAACGACCAGCGCATCGGCGCCGTAACGGCCAAGGTTGGTGGTCACGCTCACGCTGCTGTCCGTCGCTTGCCAATCAACCACGGACTCACCCCAGCGGTGCTCTGCCCCGGCCGCCGCCGCCTGCTCCAGGTGTGCCAGCACACAGCGTTCAACCGGCAGCCAACCGGCATCAGCCTCGTATAGCGCGGTAAAACCATCCGGTGGAGTGAACTGGCGCATCGCGTTACCGGGCAGCACCTCCACGGCCAACTGGTGCTGGCGCGCAGACGTCAGTACGCCCTCGATAATCTCGCTATCGGCGGGACCAAAATACGCCACACCGCTACGGTGCAGCAAGGTGGGTTCGAACTGGCCCCAGAGTGCGTAGCTGCGCTGCAGCAACGGCACATAATCGGCGTGCTCAAAATAGGACAGGCGTATCAGCCGCGACTCGCCGTGCGAGCTGCCCCGGTCATGGGCGGGCGGGAAGCGGTCAAGCCCCAGGCAGCGCAGCCCGCGCCGGGCGGCGTGATAGAGCGCGGCGCTGCCGACACCGCCGGTGCCGAGGACGATCAGGTCATAATGCTTCATTGAAGTGGCATTTCCAGATTGGGCACCCTTATCTCACTCCCTGTGATCGGCAGCCTGGTACACCTCATTAAAGCCGAAAACAATGGCCCTTGCGACCGACGGCATAGTAATTTGCGGCGCAGCGTTCGCATGACATACTAAACGCTCTCAAGGCGGGAACAAGAACGATGGACAACAGAAAACAGGCCAGGATCTTCTACGGCTGGTGGCTGGTGCTGATTTGCCTGCTGATACAGTCAATGGCCGCGGGCGTCACCATATACTTCTACAGCATTCTTGCCGGCGAGATAGAACAGGAGTTTTCATCCGGCCGAGCCTTGGTCATGCTGGGGCTGACCGGCAGTGCGATTACCACCAGCTTGATTGCGCCCAAGATGGGCGACTGGCTTGATCGACACTCCATCCGCTTCAATGTCAGCGCCAGCGCGGCCGTCATGGGCGCAGGCTTCGTTGTCATGTCGTTCACGCCCAACGTCTGGGGCTTTATTGCGAGCTATGCGGTTCTCATCGCGGCGGGCACTATCAGCCTCAGTATGCTGTTTGCCCCCCTGCTGCTCTCGCGGTGGTTTGTCCGCCACCGCGGATTGGCCATAGGCATTGCAGCACTGGGCACCCAGGTAGGGGGCTTTCTGATTCCACCGTTGATCACTCTGGTCATTGACGCCTATGACTGGCGGGTTGCCGTGCGTGTTATCGGGCTGGTGATTGCAATCGTCATCCCGCTCTTGTCATGGCGCACAATCATTGATCACCCTGCCATTGCCAACCTCGGGCCGGATGGTGACGCGCCGCTCGCTCCGGAATCAACCTCAGGCGATGCACCGGCAGCTCCACCCACCCGGCTGGCAGTCATATTGGCAGACCGGAGTTTCTGGCTGGCGGGCTTCGGTATTGCCGTCATGGTGGCCATGTTCACTACCGTGCTCGCCAATCTCGCATTCTTCGCGAGTGATATCGGCTCAAGCCGCGATCAGGCGGCCTGGCTCATTTCACTGTACGCGCTCGTAGGCATGGTATGCAGCCCGCTTATCGGGCGCTTCTGCGACATGTTGGATATTCGCTCGGTATTTGCGGGGCTACTGGCGGTCAATATCGGAGCACTGGTGCTTTTCCGGGAAGCCGAGAGTTACCAGGGACTGCTCTACGCAACGGCCCTGGTCGGCGTTAGCGGTGGTGGACTCATGCCATTCTGGGGCGCCTTGATCGGGCGATTATTTTCTCTGCGGCAATACGGCACCGTAATGGGGGCAATGACGCTGTTCGCTGTCGGGGCATCTTCGCTTGCGCCAATCCTCTCCGGGCTGCTGTTTGATACTACCGGCAATTACCAGCTAGTGTTAACGGCCTTCATCCTGCTCACGGCCATCGCCTTGCTCTGTATACCCCTGATGCGGCGAGACGAACAAAAGGCGGCTCCGTTGCCAGTATCAAGCTAAGGTGCGCGGCGCAATGGCGCAAACGAAGACGTGCAACTACTCTCCGATTGCGCCCCCCCAACCCTCGCGCTCGAAATCCGCTCTGCTGCAATGCCCAACGCGCGGCAGATAGGGCTGCAATTCCGTGTCCTCGCTTTCACCGAGAGCCAGCGCTTTCAGACGCAGCAGCAGTGGATTGGTGCGCAGCAACATGCGGAAGGTGAGCTGTCCATCCAGATACGGGCCCCAGTCCATCCAGTTGATGGCATTTTCCCCGGTCGCATTCGCCGGTCGATTCTCGGGGCTGGAGAGCACCACAGTGTAGTAGCCGTCGGCATCCAGGTGTAGATGACGGTCTACCACGGCATCGTTGCAGATACCGGCCCAGAAATTGTAGTTGGTGATGGTGAAGCCCCGAATCTGGATGCCCTCGGCAAACACAGGCTCGCGCGGGGTGTCCGGCGTGCGCAGGGCTTTTGCGCGTACCACCAGCAGCTCACCCAGCCGCGTGCTGTAGGGTGTACTGAGGTAGAGGATGTCGTCACTGGCCAGAATATCGTAGGGCAAGCCCCAATTGGAGCGAGCGCTGAATTTGCCGGCCGCAACCACCGCCCGGTAATCAGGAATGGGGAGTGATGCGAAACGGGTGGTTTCGGTCGGGTAACTTTGCTCCCGGTCGTAGGGAAAGCAGCTGGGATGGTGCTCCACGACGTTGCCCTCACGATCCAGCACGGTCACCGAGGGAAGGGGCACGCCGGTACTGTTCGGTGGATTCGCGCCCAGAACCGAATCAGTCGTGCGCAGGAGCAGGAATACCGCCTGGTTGGCGCCACCGTTCACTTTTTCCCCGGCATAGATGGTATTGGGGGCAGGCTGTACCGGCCGCGGCTCAAACACCATCGTCACCGTAAAACACTGCTCACTGCCCTCGCTCACGGGCTCGCGAAACGGATTGCAGCTACCGCTATCAGGGTCAATATCCTTGTCAACCAGTGTCGGCAGCGTATTGGTGTCAAAATCACAGGGATGGAAGGCAAAATAGCGGCAGCGCAAATACTGCCCGGCAAATACAACCCGGCCGCCCTCGGGCACGGACACAAAGCCCTCTGGTGCTTGTGCACCGTTCCAGTAGCGGTTACTGAAATAGTTTGATGCCGAGGTATCCAGCAGGTAAGGGAAACGATTATTGGTGAGCGGGCTCCCCGCCCCGGGCCAGCCTGTGGATAGAGGCGCGCCGGTCAATTCACCCACATGGTAACGCCCGTCATCCAGACGCACGCCGCAGTGCTCTGCGATAAAGTCTGAAATACGCCCTTCAATCGCTGCGAGGTTCGGGTCACATAACTTGGGGAACACGCCCAATACCGCCATTCCGGTGGCATCGCGGGCTTCGGCCAACAAATCGTATAACGCCTGCAGATCGGCGCGCACCGGATCAGGCGCAACCTCGAGCAACTGGCGCACCGTATCAGCGTGACCGATAAACTCATTGAAGCCGTGCTCGATCGGCCGTTCTCCCGCCCACAGGCCTTGCAGTACATTCTTGAACTCACTCGGGCTCATTGGGCGGTCTCCTTGTTGTTAGTGTCAGGTTGTCCGGTCGCGCGCTCACTCACTGGGGTGCCCCGGTGTCAGCTTCTCGTAGCCAAAGGCCTCGAACGCGAACCCCCAATGTTCGTTGACGCGCAAAATCACTTCGTCCGGTAAGTCGAAGCTGTTTTTCTGGTAGTTATCCAATCCATCGAGATACGACTGCAGCAGCGGCGCAACACGGGTGAAATCACCCAGTTGCAGCTGCTGATAAATATCGCGCATGCAATCCATGGGCCGGGCATCCAGATCCTCGAAACGAATTTCAATCAGATCTTCGCGGGGGATCAAGTCACGCTGTTCAAGGTAAGCCGTTAGCAGCGCTTTATAGGCATGAATAATCCAGTCATCAATCGCCTCCCAGGTAAAGTCCTGGAAGGTCTGCCCTGGCAGGATCTGCCGGTACATATTGCGCATGGACTGGTACACACGGTAGGGGTTGCGCATGATGTAAACGTACTTTGCGCCGGGAAACATGTCGTGTAACAAGGCAACCCGACCTGTGTGCGTGGGCGTTTTAAGCACGAGCCGTTTACCCTCGTTCAGCAACGTCGCCTTCTGCAGAACTTCCCGGTAGGCCGCCTGCCACTGCGCCAGCTCGTCTGGCCGCTTGCCGAGGTCGGTCACGTAACGATCATAGATTCCGGGCAGCTCGCGCGGAAAACTTGCGAAGTGAAAGGCGGCATGCTCAGTGAGTTTCACCAGCGCGAGCTCTTCCTCCTGCGGTGCGTCCAGGGTGATCGCCACGTTGTCCATAGGCCGCGTGGTCGGCATGCCCGCCGCAATACGCTCTTTGACCCATCCCTGGCTGATCATTGCCACGGGGTGCAGAGAAGCCTGGTAGTTGGTCACAAAGCCGAACTGAGGGTCCTGCCAGAACAGATAGTGCAAGTGTGTGGTGCCACTACGCCCCATGCCCAGCAGGAACACCGGAGGGGCTGATAACGTTGTCGCCTTGACCCGCTTGCCCCAGCGCCACTTCTCGTACAAGCGAAAAGGCTCCAGCAGCAGGCTGAACAAAAGTCGGCGCAGCACATACCACCGATAGCCTGCATCGATCTTGCCCCGGCGCAACAGCCGGATCAGAACCGGCAGCGCAATGAACTGCGACATAGCGGATTGGGATTCAGTCTCGCTCATCGCATTCACTCCGGAAGCTCATACAACCACGGCACGCCGTTGATATGCCCGCCACCATCGGCATGAATGGTGTTGCCGGTGATGTATCGCGCGGCATCGGAGGCCAGGAATACGGCCAGTGGGCCGATATCGTCTTCGCTATCGCCGAGCCGCCGCATGGGATTCATATCCAGAATGCTTTGTGCCGCCTCGGGCGCCATTGCCACATAGGTTTCCCAGGGCTCTGTTACCGCGGCCGGGCAGATGGCGTTGCAGGTGACGCCGTAGCGCCCCCACTCGGCCGCCGCTGTGCGCGTCAATGCACGCAGCGCCTCCTTGGAACTGTTATAGCCAACGGAGAAGCGGTGCGCATTCACACCATTGAGCGAACACAGGTTGATGATGCGCCCGGAGCCTTTGGCCTTCATCCCGGGAAACACTTTCTGCATTGCCCACAGTGCTGCGTAGTAGTTCACCCTGGTGAGTTGTTCGATGCGCCCGAAGTCGGTGTTCTCCAAGCGCGTGGGCTCGCCGTCTGACGGCGTGGCGTTGTTGACCAGGACGTCAATACAGCCATACTCCTCTACAACACGCTCAAGGACCTCCTCCAGTTGCAAGCGATCCGAAACATCGGTTGCCAGAAAAGCGGCCCGCCCCTGTGGATAGTCGCGGTTGATTGCCTGCGCCGTTGCCGTGCCCGCCTCCACACTGCGGCTGGCAATGATGACCGTGGCGCCTTCGGCAGCAAACGCCCGGGCGAGACCCTTGCCCACACCACGGCTGGCACCCGTGATGAATGCCACCTTGCTTTGCAGTTGTTTCATATGCCGTGTTTCGCTTTATCGTTATAAGCGCACAGCATAAAGGCCTCTTGTCGCGAAGCCACCCGTGACCCAGCACAATAGCGATGCCCGAGCGCCTCGGTTCAAAAAACTACGCCAAACGCCAATGCTGCCCCCCCCCTTGCGATGCGGACACAGGTAGAGCCACCACCGTCAACCAGGTGATTATTCACAACGTGCCGAGGCTGCGCTGCGGCCAGCCAGACGACCGAAGAATGTGGCGTCGCCCACCGACATACCGCTAGCATAGCCTTGAGCGGTCCGCGGCAGGCCAGCACTCGCGCGGCCAGCGGCAAACAAGCCGGGAATCGCTTCACCGTCAATGTTCAGCACTTCACCCGATGGACGCGTCTGCAGGCCGCCCAGCGTGAACATGAGCGGGCCCGCGGTGCCGGGCATGATGACCGCCCGCATTTCCTCGGCGGAGTATTCCACCAGCGCGAAAGGACCTTCCGTGAGCGGCTTCAGCCACTCCGCCGTCTTGTGCAGCAAGGGGTCTTTCCCCGTTGCCGCATGCGAATTGAAATAATTGACCGTTTGCTCGAGCGCACCTTCAGGGAACGGTGCCTCAGCCGCGAGCTCTGCAATCGTATTGCCAGTCGCCACCAGCCGTGGCCGCTCAAGGTAGTCGGAGGGCTCGAAATCCTCGTTCTGTACCAGCAAGTAGAAACGCTTCCGGGGCTGCTGGCAGGAGTACCAGGCGAGTCGAGCGAGGTAGGTATCTTCATTGATGTAGCGCTGGCCCAACTCATTCAGGAGTATCCCGTAGGTAAGCTTTGCGGGCGGGTACAGAGGAAACGACAGGAATGCCTGCTCCATGTTGATGGTGATGCCCCCCGCGGCCATACCCAGAACAATCCCGTCGCCCATATCGTAGGTGTTACCGTAGGGCACAGCGTAGGAATGTACTTCCGGCATGTAGCGCCTGGTCATTGCTTCGTTCATCACAAAGCCGCCTGTGGTCAGGATGACTGCCCGCTCTGCCCGAATTGCCACGTCACGGTTCTCATGTCGGACCATGGCACCGCGTACACGCCCCTGCTTGTCGGTGAGCAACGCTGTAACCCGGGTGTCGTGCAGAATATCCACACCTGCGTCTACAACATGCTGCATCAGGGCATCCATAAAAATCTTGCCACCCTCATCGCCTTCCTTGGACGGCACGTGACCACGGGGTATCGGGGTCGCCACCTTGTTGAAAGGGTGCGCTTTTTCGTTCCCCGTGTAGAGTAATGATTCGTCGGTCAGTGGTACCACGGTGCGCTCCAGAAACGCAGCACGCTTGTAGCTGACACCCAGCGACTCTGCCCAGTCAAAGTGAGCGGCTGCGCCCTCGGCATAAATACGAATTTTTTCCGCATCACCGTACTCACCAAGCGCCTCGGTAAGATAGGCAATCATGTTTTCAGTGCTGTCTTCCAAACCGAGCGCTTTTTGCAGTGCGGTGCCACCACTGCCACCGAGATACATTTCGCAGCTGGACATGGCGGTCGAGCCCCCGCCTGCACTGGCGCGCTCTACCACCAGCACGCGCGCGCCATGAGATGCGGCCTCCAGTGCCGCTGAAGCGCCCGCACCACCATATCCACAGACCAGAACATCAGTGCTGGCGAAAAAGTCATCAACAGACTCAAATGAACGAATTTTTCCCGGTGGTAGTTGTTGGCTCATGCTGAACTCCTGAACTGGTTAACACAGTGAACTGTGGTGTTGGTTCGAATAGACCCGCGGGCGCACGCGGATCAGCCCCCCTTGCGCACACTGACTGGAATCCCACTCAAACGCGGCATGGCATTTATGGTCTGACGATCATGCACGCTGCTGGTCAACAGATTGGTGGAGACCCCCGCACAAGCACCTTCTTGCCGCCCCCCCGGCAGGCCTCCAAAGCCATGGGTGATCGAGACCACGCCGCTCCGCAAATCCGGATCCGCCCTGGCCAGAGCCTCCAGCGCGCCATGGCGCGACTCGATAACGACCCGGTCATCGTCTTGTATGCGTTCCCGCGCCATGTCAGCCGGGTTCATGTAGGCGGGATTGAAGGGCAGACGCTTCTTTATGGCGGGCAGGTCCTTGCAGGCTGAATTGAGTGCGTCACGTTCACGACGTGCTGCCAGACGGTAAGGGAACGCATCGTCATTCTCATCAGCGAGCATGACCGAGAGTTCCTTCGCCACATCCTCCGGCATTGTTGTAAAGCCGCCGTCTTCCAAAGAATCTGCTGGCTCTACGAGCACCGCCGGGCCGTCCAGCACAAGGCCATGCGGATGCGCAGCAATCTCCTCCAGTGAAAGCGGGCAATGTTGCGCCGCAATCTGCAGCAACTCATCGGTGGTAGGTGGCGTGGTCATATCCAGCGGCTGCCCCCAATAACAAAGTTCCAGGTTGAGTCGTTGCGCAAGTCCCCAGAAATAATACCAGTCATCGCACACTTCCGAGCCCTGTGGAGGTCTCGCCACGGCTGGGGTGTAGCGTGTAAAAGGCTCGGGAAACAGCAGCGCCTCATAAATGAACATGGGCAGATCCGACCTTTCGTACTGCAGGGTCGGCGGCAGTATGTAATGTGAAAGCTCCGCGGTGGCAGTCATGCGATGGTCGATACAAACCAGAAGGTCGAGACTGCCCAGCGCTTCCACCGTACGACGGTGATCGGGCATGGCAAGAGCCGGATTACCGCCATGTACCAGCAGCGCCCGCAAGCGGTCGGCGCCCGGTTCCAGTATTTCGTCCAGCAGGGACCCGGTAGGTAGTTCGCCATCCAGTAGCCCAAACCCGAAACGGCTGTGATAGCCCTCGTCCCACCACCGCTGCGCAGGGATCACTTCCGCCTTGCGCGGCCAGCGTGGTAAAACTGCGCCAGGATTGGGGACTTCTTCGCCTTCACGGATGAAGCGCCCACAGACCACGTTCAACAGCTCTACCAGGTGTTCAGCCAAGTTGGAATGAGGTGACATATCTGGCCCGGTCGCGCTGGTAGCCGCACCACGGTTGCTCTGCAGCGCAAACAGTTCAGTTGCCTCCACGATCTGCTGAGCAGGAACGCCAGCTCGGCGGGCCACATGGTCGAGCGTAAACGGCTGCAGGCTGGCTCGCAGTGCGTCCAGATCAGCCACATAGCGAGTGCAGAAGGCCTGATCATGCCAGTTGTTCTCCAGAATCAACCTCAGCATGCCAGCCAGTAGCATCGCGTCCTCACCCGGCCTCGGCTGCAGGAAGACATCGGCGTTGCGAGCGGTTTCTGTACGCCGCGGATCGATAACGATCAGTTTCATCCCCCGCTGCCGCGCCTGTTTAAGGCGCTTTGCCGGATTGCGGGTATCGAACCCGACGGTGGAAATGGAAACCAGTGGATTTCCGCCCACTATCAAGAACACCTCACCCCTGTGGAACGGATCCCTGCCGGCAGGCCATACCCCCAGCCGCCCCGCCGTAACGTACTTCGCGGACTGGTCGATCGTGACGGTCGAAAAGGCTTTGGGAGACCCCAGCGCCCGCAGCCAATCGTTCAACATCATCAGGGAAGATGAGGTGAAGAACGCCCCGCCACCCTTGTAGCCACCGATTGCAGCAGGGCCGTGGTGTTTCAGAACAGGCTGCAACTTTTCAGCAATTTCGTCTAACGCCTGCTCAATACCGATAGGCTCAAAGCTACCATCGGGCTGTCTTTTGAGCGGGCGCACAATCCGGTCGGGGCTATTGTGTGCCGCACCTGACTGCAAGCCCTTGAAGCAGGCGTAGCCCAGTGTAAACGGGTCATCGCGATCCGCGTCTACGCCTACCACCCGCTCGTCCTCATCGACCGAAACCCTGACCCCGCAGTGACCCATGCAAAGACGACAGAAGGACTGTTCTTTACGCACTACCATAATGCGCTACTCCCAAAGCTTTCTGGCCAGACCGGATCACAGGCACACATCACAGCGTCACCAACATCAACCGCTGACTGCAGCCAGTCCAATCAGCATTCTCAGGGTAACCATTCCCGCTGCGACCTCATGGGCCCGCCTTACGGGAACGCGCGCATTCCCTTACCACAAAGGACGCATCTGGAAATGCATACGGCGCTCACGAATAGCGGTCTCCCGCTCAGCTGGGGTAACGCGCACCGTATCAGCCGGCAAGAAGTCGTCGAGATCGGCGAGCGCCACCTTCGTCACTCCTGGGATCAGTGTACTGCTGCAGCCAGTCCAGCGGCCCTGAAACGCCCCTGAAGCGTGACCCGCGGGGTCCAGCCAGTTGTGCACGCCGGGATCATCCAATGACAGCACGAAACGCACCACCCCGTCCGCATCTACGTGTGCCTGGGCATCGTTCAAACTGCTCTGGTTATTCGTCCAGTCGATAGTCTGATAGATGTCATTCGTGAGAATCGCCGACCAGTAGACGCAGTCCTCGGGCACCCTGGCTTCCACAACAAGCGCCTCACTGGCATTAATCTCGTAGGCACCCTCATAATAAAACTGACCCTCCAGTGAGCCGGGCGTATGCATTATCCGCAAGCGGTTGAGGTAACCGGCCTTTCGCATGTCCTCCACGTGGGTAACAAGCGACAGTGCGACATCGCCGATGCGCCGGGAAAGCTTGCTCAAGCGCGCCTCAAGCTCTGCGGCACCGGGGCGGTCACGTTGTACACCGGTGTCCAGGCGCTCTATGGCAACTCGCCAATCTCTTTCATTCGCCCAGTCCGAGGACATCTGCCGAATCATCAGGAAGCCCGTACCCGGTTGCAGCGCCCACCAATCTCCACTGTAACCCTGTGGCCGTTTGCGACTGAGCAGTACGTCGAAGCGGCCCTGATCATCGATGCTGAGGTCGTTGAAATCATTGTAGGAAAGCGCCTGAAAAGAAGAGGGACCCTCTTCAAACGCCACCTCGTCCGACAACGCGCGAAACTGTGCCATTTTGATGACGCGCACGCTTCCGCTCTGCCCCCGGAGCCGGTAGGTGCCGTGGTCGTCTACGTTCGCATTCAGGTAGACCGTATCCGCATTCGGTTGGAAGATGTTCATGACGGCACCCAGCGATGGCAAGAACACGGGGTGTGACTCGTCGGCCCCCAGCGCCTCCAGCACCTCTCGCGCCGTCGCCTGAAGAATCAGTGTGCCGGCCTCCAGCTGAACCTGAGGGTCGTCGCGTAGCCGTTCCGGCAAGCGGGCCTGCATCCGCGCCCCGACCTGCTGCAGATCCTCAGTAAAATTCTTCCAGGGCTCCTGCAGGCCATCGGCAGCGGACACCCCTGCCGAGGCGAGGACACACAACAGCCAAACCGCCTTCCTAGAAGTCATAGCGAACATCAATACCCCAGGTGCGGGTATTGCCCCAGCTGTTCGCATACAGCCCATCGGGTGGATTGATACCGAAGTTCGGCACATCAAAACCACCCGTGCGGTATTCTTCATCTCCCAGGTTCTTGCCCCAGAGCGCGACGCTCAGAGAAGAACCAAAGGCATCTCTCAACTCCAGCCTGGCGTCCAGGAGTGTGTAATCGTCGCCTTCAATGAGTGGTGACGGCGCCACCTGGAAATACTGACTATCAACGTACGACCAATCGACTCGAGCGAGCAGGACCCCGAATTCGCCAAGCTGGGTCTCGTATCTTGCGGTAAGGTTACCGGACCAGTCCGGGGTAAACTGGAAGTTATAGATTTCAGCGACGTCAATAAACTCAAGAGTAGTGAAGTCCTGACTCAGGTAGCTATCGTACTCCGGGTCTATCCAGCCCAGGGAACCGTTGATCTGGAAAGATTCACTTACAACCCAGGTTGCTTCAAGTTCCACGCCGGTCATGTTTGCGCCGGCGGCGTTTTCTATCCGTGTCAGGAAGGTAAAGTTTACCGGGTCGATACTGTTGACCTGTACTTGCCAGTCCTCGAGTTCCTGGTAGAAGGCCGCTACATTCAACCTCAACCGGCTGTCGAACAGGTCGGATTTAACTCCCAGTTCGTAACTCGTAATTTCTGCATCGTCATACACCACGAAGTTCTCAACAGCGGTCGCTCGCCCGTTGAGGCCACCGCTTTTGAAGCCCACAGCATAGGCGGCATAGAGCATCATGGTATCAGTCGCTTCGTAGCTCAGCGTTACGCGCGGGGACAGGTTATCCGTGTCGAATTCGTTCTCTGGAGCCAACTCGCTGACCGGCAAGGTGCCACCCGTTGATGGGAAGAAAATCGACGAATCGACTTTCTTTTCCTCCTCGGAATAGCGAAGACCCAGCGATGCGTTCCACCTGTCACTAACCTGATAAGCCAGCTCCGCATATGCAGCCCATGTATCCGTCTCGGTTTCCAGTGTGATAACCGTGTTGGGGTCCGCTGAACCGAACTGCTGCTGAAGCTGATAAAAGCCCTCGTCAGAGCTGACAAAGATGCCGGAAACAATATTCAGGCGATCATCAAGTGCAGTTCCAAGAAATTGAAACTCTTGGGTAAAGAAATCGTAGTCCTGAGCGAGCGGGCCGGAAATGAAGTAATAGGGAACCATGGTACGGAAGCTGCTGAGTTCCGTGCTCCGATATCCTGTAAGCGACTTGATGGTAAGGTCATCAATCGGCCCGAGATCGCCCACCTCAAAAGCCAGCGTCAGGCCATTGAAAGTCTGCGTGGTTTTGTCAAAAACCTCTTCTGGGCTGGCCACACGCCGGTCAAGTCCGGGATCGCTGGTTTCTGAAATACCCGGGAATACGACTTCCAGACCCGACTGAATCAGTGTGGGCTGCCAACCGTTTGGCGACTGATCCGCATCAAACCAGTCAAAGGTATAATCAACGCTCAACCGGTCGCCTACATCCGCGGCCAAAGCGATACGCGCGGTCTGATAGTCCTTGTCATTGAAATCCGAGAAGGCCGTGTTCTCAATCAGGCCGTCTCGCTTCTGCTGCCCGTAGCTGATTCGCGCCGCCAGACCGTCCGCGATAGGCGTATTCACGCTGAACTTGCCACCGTACAGCGAGTCACTGCCAAGGTTTCCAACCACATAGCCCTCGAAGTCGTCTCCGGGTCGAACCGTGGTTATGCTAATAGCACCGCCCGCGGTATTTTTTCCAAACAACGTGCCCTGCGGACCGCGCAAGATCTCGATCTGCTGAACATCCAGCAGATCGAAGAACGCGCCTTGCATGCGCGCGATATAAAATCCATCCACATAAGTGCCGACCATGGGCTCCTCGGTAATGATGTCATCGGTGCGACAGAGCCCTCGCATACACGCCACAAGCGAACTGTCGCCACCGGCAGCTCGCTGCAGCTGCAGGTTCGGTGTGAACGTGGACAAAGACACTAACGTATCCACGCCAATTTCACGCAAAACCTCATCTGAATAGGCACTCACTGCAATTGGAGTTTGCTGCAGGCTCTCGCCAATTTTTCGTGCCGAAACAACGACCTCTTCCAGCTTTCCAGCTCCCTGGGCCATCGCCTGCTCAGGCTCAACCAAAACCACCGCAACTGCGGCCACAACCGCTGAGCATAGGTGCAACTTGCGTACAGAAACTTTGTGAACCGCTCTATCCGACATAGTATTACCCCTTTTTAGCATTATTATTTAATCACTTGACCTGAGCACCCGATCTGATCGGCATTACCACGGCGGCCAACTCTTCACTCGCGCCTATTCTCCGAACAGACCGCTTTCGCGCCCGTAGGCGCAAAAATTCTTCCATCGTCTATCGGCATGGCCGAGGCTGTGTCGGGTTCCGTATACAAAAGCGTTCTATTGGACATCGCAACCGGCCTCGGCAATTGCCTCCTCGATCGGACCTATCAGGCTTGCTGCTCTCGGGTAGCCTGCGTACTGTGCAATGAACAACAGTAGCTCGCGCGCCTCTTCGGCATTCATCTCCCCACGCTTTAACGAAGCCTTGATCTGAATTTTAAAGGTCGCTGGCTCACCTTTATCCGCGATGATCCCCAACAGCAGGATCCGCTTGTCGCGCATCGACAAAGTCTCGCGCGTCCAGAGCTCGGCAAAAAGCTGCTCGAGCATCACATCGATGAACGCAAGTCCTTTTTCTGGCACCTCCACATCTCCAGCATAGACCTCTTTAATCATTTCCAAGCCGGTCTCACGACGTGATTTTCTACTCATGGCACCATTCTCCTTATATTCACGTCCACTGCTGCGGTTAATCAGTCGAGTGTGCCGAACAACTTGTCGTACAGAAGGGTAATCGTGGCATAGTTACCTTTATGCATATTTTCATGGTGGACACGATGCTTCGCCGTAATCCAGCTAAGTGTTCTAAAGGGCCTGTACGGTAGGTCTACATAGGTGTGGTTTATGATATTGAGTTGGGTAAAGATCACAGACGTAATGATCACCGTAATCACATGGAACGGACCCAACACCGCCGCGAGCAGCGCAAGGCTCCCGAGAAACAAAGCGACGCCAACGAAAGTCTCAACAGGGTGTACGTAATAGGCATCAATAAACGTGGGATGCCTGGCCTGGTGATGTACAGCATGGATCTTGCGCATCCATCCGTTGCCATGAAACCAGAATCGATGACACAGATAGTAGAAAAAATCGTAAACCATCAAAATAATGATGCTGTCGAGCAGTAACCACCAAAACGAATCCAGACGGAGTGTCACGCAGAACGGCAGGATCACTACGAGGAACACGACGTTAGTCAAGAGCCCGACGTTGCGACTGGCACGCATTACAGGTGGATACTTTGGCTTGGCGATTTTTTTGGTGTCTTCCTCTTTGTTAATATCACGCATCCGTTGCAGAGCGGGACTGCGGAACGCCAGTATATGCCCTACCTTCGTTGCCAGGATCACCCCTGCCAGCACCAGCAGTGCCGCTTCCCAGTGGTAATGTAGGGCCAAGCTGGCAATCACTTCCGACATGCCTTACTCCATGTTTCTATTGTTCCAGCAGTAAATTCGCCAGGTGTAAACGGGCTTCTGGCGATAGCTTGCCTTTAAGCTCTCGCGCCAATTGCGTCACATTCAGCGGCGCATCAGTAAAAACCGCCACGTCCGGCTGCAAGGCTTTATATAGGTCTTCGATACGACTTCGCAGCTGCTCCAACGCAGCCTGACCAACAATCGAACCGAGCTCCATTTCAAGTTCATCCATCCCTTCCACGGAATCTTCGATGAGCTTTCGACCCAAGCCAGTGAAGCGCAGCAATACCTGGCGAGCGTCCTCTGGGTCGCGATCCCGATAGATATAACCAAGCTGCTCCAACTCACTGACCATCGCGCTGACAGCTTGTTTGCTGACGTCCTGCAGAGCGGCTATTCTCAGAATGCGGCCGCCTTCAGGGCCTATCAGCGTCAGCACTTGTCCGTAGGACATTTTCAAGCCATCGTGTCCACGCCGGATATTCGAAGCCATAAGGCGCAGACTGATAAAGTTCGCAAGACGCGGAAGCAAGGCAATGAGAGGTGCCTCCTCCATGGCCGGCCCGGAGATTCTCGCAGCAGGCGTTCCCGTCGCTGCGCAGAGCTCGGCAAGCGTGGTGACAATCTGCCGCAGCGCTTCCTGTCCGACAATTTGTCCACATTCACGCTGCAGTGTCGCCGCTACCCGCAACCCACATGTACGTAGTCTGCGGCCATTTTTTGTCAGGATGATCCGCTTGGCTCGGCCGTCCTGTGGATCGGGCACACGCAGTACGTATCCCGCCGCTTCAATCTGGTTGGCGGCCTGATTGGCCGCCTGGCGCGAGATATTCAGGGCTTCAGCGAGCTCGGTGAGCCGGACACCATCATCTGCCGCGAGGGTGATGTACGGTTCATAGTAGAGACGTAGATTGCCAAAACCATGCACCCCTGCTAGTTGCTCCATCACTCCTGACTCGAGATATCGCGTGACGCCCAACACATGCCGCGGAAAGTTATCGCGGTACCGGCGCCAGACGGGATCGATGCCCGATGCAATAGGGTGAACGGAAGACATAGGCCGAATGTAAATAGTTGTTGACGATGAGTCAACAGTAATTGACAGTTTGATTCAGACTAGAAAACACGTGACTGAGCATCTGAGCAAACGACCCTCGCCGCCTTAGGAGAGATGCAGCTGGGCAAACCTTTCCATGTCGCGCAACTTGTCATCCAGGCTCATGCGGCTCGCCATCCCGTTTTCATCACAGAACGCATGGCGATAGACCCCGGTTACACCCAACTCTTTGCAGCGCTTGATGTTACTTTCACTTTGGTCGTACAGACCGACACATAGATCGAAGCCAGCGACGGATAACCCTGAGGCCTGGCGGTGCGCCAGCAGTGCGGGAACCAGTTGCTCCAGCTCTTCCATACCATGCTGACCGCCAATCCAGCCGTTCTGCCTGGAGGCACGGCGCAGTGCCGCCTCTGCGAAGCCACCCACGTATATAGGCAGCTGGTAATAAAGACCGGGGGACATCTGAAGCTCCGGAAATCGGTAGTGTGTGCCTTCATGACTCACCGCTTTACCACTCCACAGCTTCTGCATCACTTACAACATTTCATCGCATCGCTTTCCCCGATTATGAAAATCCTGGCCCACGAGCTCAAACTCACTCTTTTGCCAACCGATCCCCACCCCAAGAATGAGCCGCCCTTCACAGAGATTGGCGACCGTGGACACTGACTTTGCCACGCTGAACGGATCATGTAGTGGCAACACATACACACTGGTTAGAAACTTCAGCCTGGTAGTCACCTGCGAGAGTGCGGCGATCTGCACCCAGGGGTCGGGCCAGTGAGTGTCCGGGTACCAGCGAATGCTGTTGTTGTCGCTGTAATCGTAGCTGTCGTATTGCTCCGAAAAAGTGATCATATGCTCACTGAGACTGATGCCCTCAAAGCCAAGATCCTCTGCATGTCGAGCCAGAACTGGCAGCTCCTGCATATCGAGCATCGCCAGACATTGCCAAAATTTCATCGGTATATCCTTTGCTGTGAAGAACGCAACACCGTGACATCGACACTAAAGTAAATTATGGTTGACTATTCGTCAAACTGAATTGACTATATTGCCAAGCGCATGCGGCATCAGGGTATTTCGCTACTGCCAGCGCGAGAAAAAAGCACACCCGGACTACCAGCGTCCCGGCGCTGGTTACAGCCAAAAGGATAACAATACAATGCCACCAGTCTCCGACGTGGGCTACATAGGCCTGGGCAACATCGGCAAGCCATCAGCCACACGTTTACTGCAAGGCCCATGGCAAACTCATGTCTACGATGTCAACGAAGCGGCGTCCCTGGACCTGGCAAGGCTTGGCGCTGTGAGCAGCGCATCCCCCGCCGAGCTCGCAGCCCGCTGTCAACACATCGGCATTTGCGTACGCGATGAAACGCAGGTAGAAGCCCTGCTTTACGGCGAGCAAGGTCTCTTCAACAATGCAGCAACAGGCACCTTGATCGCCATTCACAGCACCGTAACTTTCGCTGCCCTGAACCGATGGGGCGATGATGCCAGCCGGGCAGACCTGCAACTTATTGATGCCGCCATTACCGGTGGGCAGCAGGGCGCGGCAGCGGGTACGCTCTGCTACATGGTCGGTGGCAGCATAGAAAACCTCAATCGTGCCAGACCGGTCTTTGCCACCTCTGCGGAGAACATTGTGCACGCGGGTGCTCTCGGTGCCGGCATGCTGCTCAAGCTCTGCAATAACCTCATGACCTACGCGGAGTTCATGGCGATGTCGGAGGCCTGCAAACTGGCTGAAGCGGGAGGATTATCCATACAGGCACTTCGCGAGGTGGGCCAGTCCAATGGCGTGGTCAATGAATCAATGTATCGCTTTGTGGAGAACCGCAATGCTGCCACCGCCCACGCTCCCGACAGTCGCATGGAAAACCCCTTCAGCGCCTTCGGCATGCTCGCGGAGAAGGATCTCGACTGTGCACTGAAGTCCGCACAAGACCTGGAAGTAGACCTCCCCTCTACACGACGCCTGCGCCAAGTGGTCCACGACCTGTTCATGAACAAAGCCTAGGAGAACCTGCATGAATCCAGAATCCCGTCTATTTATTGACGGCGAGCTGACGGCGGCCGTTTCGGGCCGGGACTACCCCAACATCAGCCCAGTGACTGAAGAGGAGATAGGCCGAGTAGCTGATGCCGGTGGCGAGGATATGGAGCGGGCAATAGCGTCCGCGCGCAGGGCCTTTGATAACAGCCCCTGGTCCACGGATCACGCGCTTCGCCTGCGCTGCCTGCAGCAACTGAAGGAAGGCCTGGTCAAGCATCAGGCAGATTTCAAAACACAGATCGCCGCAGAAACCGGCGCGCCTCTCGGTATTTGCGGCAGTAGCGGACCCCAGTGCGAAATACCCATTGGATTCATCGACTACACGCTGCATGCCCTGCCGGATTATCAGTGGAGCCGTGATATCGGTGTTGCAGATATCCTGGGCGTAAAAAGCCAGCGTCTGGTCGAAAAAGAACCTATCGGCGTGGTGGCGTGTATTACTCCCTGGAACGTGCCCCTACAGATCAATCTCGCCAAGTGCATACCCGCACTGGCTGCAGGGTGCACGGTCGTGCTGAAGGCGGCTCCGGACACACCGTGGTCGGCAACCCTTTTGGGTCGGATCGTTAAAGAAGAGACAGACATTCCCGCCGGCGTGTTTAATGTCATCACCGCCCTGGATCCACGCGAAGTCGGCGAGCAGCTCGTCAGCGACCCGAGGGTCGATATGGTCTCCTTCACCGGGTCCACGCAGGTGGGCAAAAGTATCATGGCGATCGCGGCGCAGACGGTAAAAAAGGTCTTCCTCGAACTCGGCGGGAAATCGGCAAACATCATTCTCGATGACGCCGATCTGAGCCAGAGTCTGCTCTCGGCGTTGAGTGTGTGCTTTCATGCCGGCCAGGGCTGCGCGATTCACACCAGGCTATTGATACCCCGGGCGCGCCAGACTGAAGTGGAAGCTCTGCTGAAAACCTACTTCGGCCTCATTGAGTATGGTGACCCGGCGTCAGAGACCCAGATTATGGGGCCGCTGATCAATGCGCGTCAGCGCGATCGGGTACTGGCATATATTGAGCAGGGAAAGACAGAGGGCGCTCGACTTCTTCTGGGCGGAGGGGTACCGACACACCTGGCCACCGGTTACTACGTCGAGCCCACCGTCTTTATGGACGTCACCAACGAGATGGTAATTGCGCGGGAAGAGATCTTCGGGCCTGTGCTGGCCGTCATTGCCTATGATACTGAGGAGGAAGCGATTCATATTGCCAACGATTCCGACTACGGCCTCTCTGCCGGTGTCTGGTCTACAGACCTGACAAGGGCAATGCGTGTAGCCCGCCGCCTGCGCAGCGGCACTGTAAACGTCAACGGCGGTAACTTCTATGGCGCGGACGCACCATTTGGTGGCTACAAGCAGAGTGGACTTGGTCGCGAGATGGGCCGCGAAGGCTTTGAGGAATACCTGGAAACCAAGACGATAGCGGTGGGCGTGTGAACCCGGGCGTTGCAGGGCTTCACTACGCGATCACTGGCGGCGCCAGCGGCTTCGGCTTCGCCATAGCCCAAAAGCTGGTGACTGAGGGCGCCACCGTCACGCTATTGGGACGGCGTGGAGATGCACTCGACGCAGCCCGCGAGAAAATCGGCCGCGACCACGCACATACCGTGGTTTGTGACATTTCCAATGCGGTAGAAGTACGTGCGGCTTTTGCTCAGCTCACCACGCTTGATGGCCTGGTCAATAACGCCGGCGTGGCGCGCCCGGGCGCCGTCGAAGCACTGCTGGAGGATGAGGTCCGAATGCAGGTCAACACCAACTTTCTCGGCACCGTCTTTTGCTGCCAGGCCGCTATACCTTTGTTGCGACAGAACAGCAGCAATCCGCGCATTGTGAATATATCTTCCGCCAGTGCCTGGCACTACGACGAGATGTCCCACTTGTCGATCTATGCATCGACCAAGGCTGCGGTGGAACGCTTTACGCGTGACCTGCGCGAAGAAGTGCAGGCCTACGGTATCGGCGTGA
>Ga0181372_1000115_pt1 | contig 20595 bp, 28 predicted proteins | sample LowvirmetaG_5_FD_130161 | JGI IMG/M metagenome (GOLD analysis project Ga0181372, IMG submission 130161) | Marine viral communities from the Subarctic Pacific Ocean - Lowphox_08 viral metaG | ecosystem: Environmental > Aquatic > Marine > Oceanic | place: Subarctic Pacific Ocean | collected...
AAGAGGGAAAGAGAAGAGAAATTATTTGGTATAGTGTGAAGGACGCCGTTCATTTGCATAGTTGTGAAAGCTTCTGAATCGCGGTACTTATCATTAAGGGCTTGTTCGATTCCCTCAAAGAGCAATAGTAACAAATTTATAGCCTCCGCTGTGGCAACCCTGCCCAAAACGGCCATACGACTGTCGCTTACTCCGTATTTTGTTTGAAAAAGACCCAGATCGGCTTCCTCTCGAGACGCGTAGTATTTCTCTAATACGGCAGCGACGGCGACTTTACGCTCCGAATCACTTAGAAGGTGCCCGATCGGTGAAGAGGACACAGTATCTTTGAGAATGTTATCCAAAATTGATGGATTTTTGAACATTCGCCTATCTCTTTCAGAGAAATCCTCAATAGCTCCGGAGCGAACAAATTGCCGAATCACACTTCTGGGTGGCGCGACTAGTTTTTCCATTATTATAATCACAGTATTGGCGGGGGTGCCGGTAGGTGTTATGCGCCCGTTATGCATATTTACTAATTCTGAACTATATACGACTGGTAAATATTTGGAATACGGCGAGAACGCTGCCCTATTGTTTTTCACATAAAGGTAGTTGGCATGCTCTTTGGCGGGATTGGCCCCTCGCGCTCCCGCGAACCCTACGCCCTGGACTATTTTTGCTGCCATTTTCTTCCCGGTTTGTTTATCTACTATTTCATAAACCTGCCCGTGGGCGCCCCCACCTAAATATTGATCAAAGAAGAAGCCCTTGCTGTTAAAATACTCCTTAAGGGACGCGCTTGACGATGTCGCTTGAGTTGGCGGGCTCGGCGGGGCCCATGTGGTATTCGCTTCTTTCAAGTATTGACGCCAGTTTTCAAATAGGAGTTTCATAATTTCTAAGTTCTTCCTTTATGATTCTAATTAGTCTCTGTTCTGTCAGTTCTGTGCCTTTCATTTTTTGAACTTTTTGTTCCCACTCGGCTTCTGAAAATTGTTTGCCGTTTAGATACCAGTACTTGGTGCCGTCAGGATACACAATAGCAGGGCCATCGGTGCGGTGGAGTTTGCCGTTTAGGTACCAGTACTTGTCGCCGTTAGCATCCACAACAGCAGGGCCATCGGTGCGGTGGCGTTCGCCGTTTAGATACCATTCCTTGGCGCCGTCAAAATCGTGAATGAGCATACCGCCATTATCTAGCTTTTGATAATCAACATTTTTGATCTTTTCTTTTATGGGCGCCGGCACATTTTCTGCCTTCTTTAAAAGCACCAGCAGGCTATAGAATAGTTCTTCGTTATCTTCAATACTAACATCATCCCGATTCATAAACTGTTCACTGCCAAAATGGAATTGATATCGCTCTTCTGGCTTTTGCTTGTTCATAAATATAAAAAGCGGATCATTTGGTTTGTGATATTCTTCATAGTAATCAAGGCCGGGCGCGGCAGTACACCAATCAGTTCCTTTTCCTAGTTCACAAGCAGCGCCTTTATTTGTTGGTATGATGATCTGCCATTCATCGTCTTCGTAGATCAGTTGCTTGCCTTGTTCAGCATCAAGGTATGATTGCTTCTCCAAATAGGCTTGAATGTCGTCACGCGCGGCTTCAACCACATCGCGAAGCTCTTCTAAAGTTTTGATATTGTTAATGTCGCGTTCTGACATAAAGCGATTGTGCTGGAAGAAAGTTTCTAAAAGCCCTCCAATAATATCTTGCATACGATCGATTCCCAAACGACGCTCGTTATCGTGCGGGTCTAGGCCGGCCCCCCATATACCATCAAAAATACCGATTCTTAGATGTTCCTCGGGATTGCCGGGAGGTGATACCAGCACCCTCTTAATGAACCATGAGAGGGCAACTCCTCGGTATCTCTCTTCAATATCTTTTGGAATAAATTCTAAGATTCCTTCTTTCACTTCTCTGTAGAACGTCGCCGCCGCAGCATCGGTGAGGCGCCGGGGGTTCGGGCCATTTTTTCTTACACGCGCCTGCGGCCCGTAGTCTTTTCTAAGCTGTTTATTGTTGAGATAATCCCATCTGGCGGCTTTAAAAAATTTATATAAACGTTCACCATCCAAATTGCCTTCAACGGCCGCAAATTCAACTTCAGTAAGGAACTGACGCCAGCTTTCAAATAGGAGTTTCATCTTTATACCTTCTCAATTCTTCGCGAATAATATTCTTTATTTCCTTAATGAAATAGTCTTTCGAAGCCCTAGCAGACGGATTAAAATTTCCTAGAATATGTGCGACTGCTTTATCTGCTGAGAAGTTGGGATCCAAATATAATGTAATGCTGTCATAAAGATTGTTAAACTTGCTGCCGGGCATTTGGATTACGTTATTCATAACATAGAAAGTTTTGAGATCGCTGAACTGTTCGTCTTTATGTCTTTTAACGGGCTTTGGCTTGTTTGAGGGCATTTTGATTACAACGCCTTTTTTCTTACGCCCTTTTTTCTTCTTCTCTGGGGGTGGAAAATATTTGAATGACGATCCGCGTTTTCCTCTAGAAGTCAAACTTCTTACGCCCTTTTTAGGTTCTAGGATATATCTAGCGGCAGATTCAAACCCCTCACTGTCGATTGTGTGAAGAATTGTGCCAAGCCAATCCTCTTTGTCCAAAGTTTCCAAAATCGCAAGATCATTTTTTATTTCCGCAATATTTTTGATAGCGTCTCTGATTTGGTCAAAAGCAAACTGAGTAGTAACACCCAAGCCCGCTTCGCCCGTTTGCCTTATCTGGGACGATACCCAAATGAGCGCTTGTAGTTCGTGGGGGAGAATTCCTATTTTTTTTGCTTCTTGCGCAACCAACCTAGCCATGTATCGATACGATACCACATTAGACATCAAAGAACCTTTAAGATTACTCCATTCTTTTGCGGTGGAAGATGCGCGGAGTGTGGGATAAAAGGCGTCAATCATCCAAGTATCAATTGTTGAATTCCACTCATACATTTCGTTATAAACAATGTTTTTAAATTCGTCGCGAGAACCCGCCAGATTAGGCGCAATTAAGTTTAGCGCGAAGTTCGGCACCTTGTGGGCATTTTTAAAACCACGGTAAGAGCCGGGAGTACGCTTTTCAGCGCCCGGAAACGTTTCTAGATATTCCCTCAGTCTTTCGGAGCGCCCCTCAGAAACATCAGTTGCGACCGCCTTGTACATAAAGACTGCTTCTGCCAAATTGAGAGCAAACTTGGCTAGTGGTGAATAAGTCGCTATTAGCATTCCTAGGAGTGTTGCGTCACGATCTGTTTTGGCTTCTTCATCTAATAGCTTGCGTATGTCATGATACCAATCGCGCGCGGCTTCATATAGGCCATCAACTTCTTTTGTGCTCTCCACTAAGACTCTAAAATCTTCTAGTACGGCATTGGGTATGGCTATTACTATGTCGGCCTCTTCAAATTCGCCGGCTGTCATATGACCTAAGCCCTTTTCTAGTCCGCGTACGGCGCGAGGTCCATATTTTTTTAATTCGCCTTCTGGTCCGTAATACTTCTTACGAAGCTCTATTTGTTCTGGCGTAGCATCACGTAATTGCCGCACCGTTATCCCTAAATTTCGGGCCTCTTCTTCCTCCTCTTCTGTGGGGGGTTCCTCCGTTTGTTCAGCTACCATCGCCAAAGGCTCTTCTTCCTCTAAACGAGGCACAGAGCCACTAGCACCCAAAACCTCTTTTGCTTTGTTGATGATTAGCTCAATTGAGCTATTGACTCTTTTTAATTCTGCGGGACTAAAGGCGAATTGTTTTGCGGTGCTAGCACTGTCTAGTTCTTTTAAGTGCTTCCGCCAATTTTCAAATAGTAGTTTCATGATTTCCTCTTTTTATGTCTTCAATTACTCTTGATCTTTTGACGCGATATATTTTTTGAGCTTACTGATCACCACGCCAGACATTGCGATCGGAATTCCGATAGTGGCAGCCAATTGGCCGATGACCTGAATTGCTATTTGAATATTTTCTATATTTATATTTTCCAAATTTTCTGCAATCGCCCCCTCTGAATTGTGGGCATTCATCTCTTCTTCAATAATTCTTTTAAGTTGTGATTTCGTGATTTTCATAATTTTTCTCCTAGACCTTTATGGCCTTGTGTATTTAAATAGTGTCGCGCCTGAGCGCCGGGCAGATTTATCAAGAATCTATCAAACCTTTAATTACCAGCCTTATTTAAAGCCTTTCTCGCAACATAGACGGGAATAATGGAATTTTGTATTCTTGATAGCTCTTCGATGGTGACCCACTTATAATCATCGTGTTCGATAAAGTCAGATTTTGGATTTCGCTTAAAGACCACTTGGCCGCTCCAATTTTTTGTTGTAAAATAATGCCTTATGAGCGACCGTCCCGCAACGACTTGCACTTTAACTAAGTTATCAACGGCTAGACCAGTTTCTTCATCTGCCTCTCGGACGGCGGCCTCCATTGGGCCTTCCCCGGCATCTACAATGCCGCCCGGGAGATCCCACCACCCGGGCCGCCATGGATCTGTTTCGGATCTTCTAATAATTAATAATTTATCTTCTTCGTTAAAGAGGCAGCATGATGCTGCGTCTCTTTGGCGTCGGCCGTATTCTTTTAGCTCTCGTTGGGCATGCCTCTGGTAATTCTGTAGCTCCTCTTTTATGATTTTAATTAGTTTTTGTTCTGCCAGTTCTGTGCCTTTCATTTTTTGAACTTCTTGTTCCCACTCGGCTTCTGGAAGTTGTCTGCCGTTTAGAAACCAGTACTTGGTGCCGTTAGGATATATAGCAGCAGGGCCATCGGTGCGGTGGGGTCTACCGTTCAGATACCAGCCCTTGGTGCCGTCAGCCCACACAAGGGCAGGGCCATCGGTGCGGTGGGTTTCACCGTTTAGAAGCCACTCGTAGCCGCCGTCAGCATTCACAACAGCAGGGCCATCGGTGCGGTGGTGTACGCCGTTTAGAAGCCAAGCCTCGTCGCCGTCAGCGTACACAACAGCAGGGCCATCGGTGCGGTGGAGTTTGCCGTTTCGATACCAGCGCTTGTCGCCGTTTAAGTGGCCAATAAATATCCCACCATTATCTAGCTTTTGATAATCAACATTTTTGATCTCTTTCTTTATGTGCGCCGGCACATTTTCTGCTTTCTTTAAAAGCGCCAGCAGGCTATAGAATAGTTCTTCGTTATCTTTAATACTAGCATCATCCCGATTCATAAACTGTTTGCTTCCAAAATGGAATTGATATCTGCTTACTTTCACAACATAATGATATGTTCCGGAAGCTAATGATTCAGTATCGAAAGTTATAATTTTCTTAAAATCAGTTCTAAATTCTTTTACTAGCTCCCTTCCTTCATTATATAATGCAATTGCAAATTTATCGCTCGATGGCCTAGCCTTCAATTTTAGTTCCGGCGCTTCTCCTTCCTGTATCTCAATGTTTCCGCTTTCAACTTTTTCTACAAATATAAAAAGCGGATCATTCGGCTTGTGATATTCTTCATAATACTCAAGGCCGGGCGCGGCAGTACACCAGTCGGTTCCCTTTCCTAGTTCGCAAGCAGCGCCTTTGTTTATTGGTATGATGATCTGCCATTCATTGTCTTCGTAGATCACTTGCTTGCCTTCTTCGGCATTAAGGTATGATTCATTCTCCAAGTAAGCTTGAACGTCAGGCCCGGCGGCTTCAACCACATCATAAAACTCTTTTAAGGTTTTAATTTTCCAGATGTCTCTTTCTGACATGAACCGATTGTGCTGGAAGAAAGTTTCTAAAGCTGCTTTAGTATTTAGGCGAATCAGTCGTGGGTTAAAATCCGGAATCCGCATATTTTGCACCATTATCCAAGCCCGTATTGTTTTTTCTTCTACGGTAAGTGCTTCTTTCAATATAGTTCTTATAAGCCACAAGAGGGCGATTCCTCGGTATTCCTCTGGAATATCGGCCGGGATGAAATTTATCAGTATTGCATCGGCCGGGTAGCCGTAGAAAGTTTTCTCCCGGGGGATGATCTTTTCGGGGCGCCCACGTGGGTGAGGGCCCAGATCCGGTCTGCCCGGCAGATCCAGTCTTTTGCCGAGTTTTTCATCATTCTCCAAGTCCCATTTGGCAGCTTTGAAGGCTCTGTGGAGGGCTTTGGGATCATTTAAGTTGCTCCTGGCCTTCTCAATAGTTACTTCAGTAAGGAACTGACGCCAATTTTCAAATAGGAGTTTCATAATTTCTAAGTTCTTCCTTTATAATTCTAATTAGTCTCTGTTCTGTCAGTTCTGTGCCTTTCATTTTTTGAACTTCTTGCTCCCATTCGGCTTTTGAAAGTTGATCGTCGTTTAGATACCAGAACTTGCGGCCGTCAGCATCCACATAAGCAGGGCCATCGGTGCGGTGGAGCATGTGGTTTAGATACCAGCCCTTGGCGCCGTGAGCCCACACATAAGCAGGGCCATCGGTGCGGTGGAGTTTGTTGTTTAGGTACCAGCCCTTGCCGCCGTTTAAGTGGCCAATAAATATCCCACCATTATCTAGCTTTTGATAATCAATATTTTTGATCTTTTCTTTTATGGGGGCCGGCACATTTTCTGCCTTCTTTAAAAGCGCCAGCAGGCTATAGAATAGTTCTTTGTTACCTTCAATACTTTCATCATTCCGATTCATAAACTGTTCACTGCCAAAATGGAATTGATAGCTGCTCACTTTCACAATGTAATGATATGTTCCGGAAGCTAATGATTTGGTATCGAAAGTTATAATTCTCTTAAAATCAGTTCTAAACTCTTTTACTAGCTCTTTTCCTTCATTATACAATGCAATTGTAATTTTATCGGCCCCGCCGCCGGCAAGGCCCACGGCGAGCATGTCCTTCAATTCTAGTTTCGCCTCTTCACCTTCCTGTATCTCAATGTTTCCGCTTTCAACTTTTTCTATAAATATGAACAGCGGATCATCTGGTTTGTGATATTGTTCATAATACTCAGCATCTGCTACAGCGGTACACCATTCAGTACCTTTGCCCAACTCACAAGCAGCGCCTTTATTTGTTGGTATGATGATCTGCCAATCATCGTCTTCATAAATCACTGTCTTGCCTTCTTCGGCATTAAGGTATGACTTGCTTTCTTGATGAGCTTTAATGGCTGGTCTGGCAGCTTCAACCACATCGTGAAGTTCTTTTAAAGTTTTAATCTTGTTGATGTCTTTTTCTGACATAAAATCTTGCCACGTAAAGAAAGTTTCTAAAGCGCCGCCTATGCGCTGGCGCTGGCGCGCAGGGTTCAAGCCCCGAATCGCGGCGTTGTCGATCGTTATCCACACCCGCAGTACTTTTTCTTCCACGCTGGGGGCGTTTCTCAATATAACTCTTATAAGCCACAAAAGAGCAGAGCCTCTCTGATTGTCTTCAATGTCGTCCGGAATAAAACGCAATAAAGGACGCCCTGGCCGCCGTTTGATGTCTTTCATCGGGCGAAACAACACTCTCTTCTTGAGTTCCTCATTGTTCTCTAAGTCCCACTTGGCAGCGCCAAAGGCTTTATTCAAGGTTTTAGGATCGTTTAAATTATTCTTGGCTTGATCGAAAGTTACTTCAGTAAGGAATTGCTTCCAATTTTCAAATAGGAGTTTTATATTGTTCATCACAGGAAGGGTGCTGATGGTTTATCGACATCAAATATTTCCTCGCTCCACAGATCTGCAAGTTCTTCCGCCCAATCTAGATAGTCCATCCCGGCCGCTTTTGCTAGTCTTACGCTCAAGGGGGAGCGGTACTTTTCGTCCGGTTCTACACCTAGGGCTGCCCACCCCCCCTCTTCAAAAAAGTCTTTCTTTGCTTGCTTACGCAATTTTCTTTTCGCGGTTCTTTTGTCGGCGGTGTTAGCCTTTCTAAAGAGCGCAGAGCCCATCAAGGAGTCAACATTGTCAGCATCGGCTGCTGGCGCCTTTTGCGCTTTTTCTAGACCCAAGATAATACGCGCCTGTTGCTTTAAGTTTTTGAGTTCGCCACCCTTGCGATCGTCGCGGCGTTGTTTGTAGTCCGTCTTTCTTCTCGCCCTCTCTACCACCCCCGAAAACGCCCGGCCCATTTCATCGACAGTGAAAGTTTCGGAATTTGCGATATATCCTTTTTTAACCAATGCGGAAAGAAGCTTTTCCGGCGTGGTCTTTAAAAAATGAGAAAAGTTTTCAAGGGATTTATTTGGCAGTTGTTCTATTTGTTCTTGAGTGGCGGCGCCGATATCTACCATAACTTTTAAAGTGAGTTTATAAAGCTTATTCGCGATTTTTTCTCTTGATCCGCCCGACTCCATCGCAGATTTTAGACGTGGATTCATTTCTGATAGGAACGGCATCCACAAATTCTTACTAAAACCGCCAACATCAATATCCAAGGCATCGAAGGCGTCTTCGATTCCCGAGATGGCGGCCATCTCTTTTATTGTCTCTTCTACTTCTTCCCAATCTATATTTGGATCGGCCATTCGCGTTAAATCATCTGGGCCGAATTGCTGTTGTTTTCTTCTATCAGCCATAGAAATGACTTCGGCATCGCCTTGCTGCGAAGGTTTGCTGGCAGATGGTCTTTTGCTGCCCGGAAACTTTATTACATCACCTTCAACGAGCTTTAAAACTTCTTCTTTGATGATTCTCTTAAGCTGTGATTTCGTGATTTTCATAATTTTTCTCCAAAAGCTTTATGCTTTATGCTTTAAATAGTATACACCAAACAAAGACGCCGAGTTGTCAAGAAACTGTGAATTTTTAAATAGGAGTTTCATTGCTTTTACCTTTGGGTTGATGGATCTGTAATCTTAAGTTTGCCATCTCCTGCCCCAATTCCTATATTTTTCCAATTGTCAGTCTTGGTAAATAAATCTTCTAAGTCAATGGAGTGTAAATTTGACATGTCAAAAAAATTTTTATATGTTGGGTCTTTTTTATATGCAATTTTGTGTAATTTTTTATAAGCATCAAAATACCTTTCAGCAAAGCCACCATACGATGCACCATCGGTGGCAACTTTGAGCATGTTTTCGAAAGACCAAATTGGAAGTTCCCTAAAGGTTTCTCTGACTTCTTTGTTCTTGACAATTTTAATCAATTTATTTAACTCAGGAAAAGTTTTTTTGAAAGTTGCATATGGACGTTTAAACGGCAATGTTCTTTCGACAACAAACCATCTTCCTTCTGGATCGTAAGCATAGACTTGCGGGGCAAATTCTTTATATTTTGGATTTGTTCCGATCCTTACATCGCGCAAATTCATCTCAGATCGACTTCCTTCCGCATCGGGAGGAGCAGTGTTCGCCACTTTTAAAATATATTTATCCGAATCATTGAAACCGAAGGCGTTTCTTGAAGCCCCCCTGCCGGCGATATCAAAACCTAGTTCGTTTAGCTCTTCTTTCATCGCATCTGAATAAGTTTTATAGCGAGAGAATAATTCCATATTATCTTCTACAGACTGCAAAAGAGGGAATTTTCTTAAAGCTTTTGCAGTCACCCTTCTGGGTTTTAAAAAGTTCTCAAGTTCGGCATCAGCCTCTTGTGAACTATCTTCGGACTCCTGGCTGGTTCTATAGTTTGGGTTATCTAATTCCCCAGAAATAAATAAATCAACCATTTCTTTAACATCTTTGTCGGGCTTTTTTAAAAATGTATCGACAAGTTTATTATATTCCTCCACAGTAAATTTATACCCCCCTCCAAGGTGTGTATATTTCCTAAAATCATGCCGGAGAACATGTTGATCTACGATATCTTTAACGGCTTTGTCATCATACCCCTTTGCTTTATAATCTTTTATGGTGTTTAGCAAAACTTGCAAGCTGGGCTTTGTAGCATATAGTTGATATTTTCCATCATGGTTGATGATTATTTCATTCAAATACTTTCGCCAATTTTCAAATAGGAGTTTCATAACTTTGTTCCTTGTTGCCGATATGGGCCTTCGAAATATTTATCTTTAAATGGATCTGTGTCAAATTGTTCTGCCGCAGCGTCGATGATGATTTCAACGCCCTTTTCTTTGACGACAATCCAATCGTGTCCAATCATTTTACCACCATCATTATACGCGCCATCTCTAATAGCCTCTACATCAAACCCGGCGCTAAATAAAGATTCTAACCAAAAGTCTGTGTTGGCGTCACACGACTGAGGATCTCGCTTACAAGAAATTAGATACTGAAGAGATTTTTCATAATTGTCCTCTATCGCTTTGTTTAGTTCCGGAGAGGGTTTGGCAGAAATCCAAATAGTATTCTTCACCCACGTCTCAGAATTTTCTGTTAAATACTGCCGCCAATTTTCAAATAGGAGTTTCATAGTTTTTGGTCCTTTAGCTATTGTGGGCGTTGAGAACTATGATCTCAGACCTTCAAGATCAATAACGCCGATTTCATCTAAAACTTCAACGGTTATTTCCATAATTGCTTCTTCAAGATTTTTACGACCCGGGAGGCGCCGAGTCCATCCGGAGACATCATGCGGAATATTGGGGTCTTTACTAGCATCATCAACGCGCGGCCACATTGCTTTCAGAAATGGCATCCACTGCGCGGGAGTTAGGCTATCGACACTTAGATCCTTGGTAATCCCTGCCTTGTTTAAAGCTTCAAAAGTCTTGTTGATCGCCGGCCAGTCCGACACAAACTTTCTTAAGGTGGCTTCTACTTCTTCAGCGTCGGCATCGCCAAAATTAACTGTACTCAATTCTTTCTGTTTTCTTCTATTGGCTATAGAAACGACTTCCGCATCGTCTTCGCCGGCCAATGCTGTGGCAGATGGTTTTTTGCTGCCCGGAAACTTTATTACATCGCCTTCAACGAGCTTTAAAACTTCTTCTTTGATGATTCTCTTAAGCTGTGATTTGGTGATTTTCATAATTTTTCTCCAAAAGCTTTATACTTTATATTTTAAATAGTACATATCAGACTGTTAGCCCAGCAAAATTTTTTAAGGTTTATTTTATCATAAAAGCCGCGCTAGCACTGTCGCGAATATAACTCAAATTCCGGGCACTACTCAAATCTATGAAAATTTTGTCGGTATTGTGCGGGCGACCTAAGCACGGCGCCCAAAGCCCAGCAATCCCAGAGACTTACATTCCGAGGGGGGAGGGGGGAGGAGGGGGGTACCACCATCAATTAATAATGTTCTATCACGGAAAGCGACAAATTTAATCTCTAACAATTACAAGCACTTAGTTGACCTTCGCCTTAGAGGAGATAACCTTCAGATTGGTGCCGTGATGCCACATGAACTGACTCTGTATACCCTGCCGGCTGCCGAACCACAGTACCCGCACAAACCGATCGTGGTTGCCGAAACGCGAGGGAGCCGGCGTTTCCACGACAATGCCCACGGCAGAGTGGCTGAGTCGCTCTTCATCTATAGGCATGCGCCTAACCAAATCGCCTACTTGCATGAAAAAGTCCTTTTTAAAAAGCTTAATGATTACAGGTACTTAATTGGGGTTCGCCTTAAAGGGAGATAACCTTCAGTCCGCATGCATAGAATTCCATTGTGCTCCCATCGACAAACAACACTTCGAAGATTCTTTCCCCGTCGAACCCGGGCCCGCATGGGCGCCATGCGATAACAATGCCGACCAGCCCAAGCGCCCGCTTGGGCTCTCGGCGGCCGTCGCGCGGGTCAGCGGCTCGTACAAGACTTCCAATTCGCATGCGTTTCTCTCCTGTATAAAACTATATAGAATGGCTCTGTAGGCCAATTTGGCTGTGTTGGCTGTGTTGGTGCTTTATACCCCCACCAAACCGCCACAGTGCCGCTCATATATTAAAGGGCACCACCCGCATCAATTACTTTTTACGAGGCTACACGAACTGCCTGAAGCCACTGAGGTTACATGTTTGCATCTTCTTCTATATCCAAAGCCTGGACACGTACATGACCAGTGACCTGAAGAGTTTCTCTTTACTATATACGTATTGCCCTTTGAGCCCTTCACTTGATGAGATACTACATTTGTTTTGTATTGCTCTGAAACAAGTATCTTCGGCGCCGTCATATACAGATGAATGTCCTTTTGGCTTGTGCCTTCGGGTACCGGGATCCACACATCCCCACTAACCGCATATAGTTGCCCGCTGCCTCCCCGGGATATGACCGGTGGCCACTTGACTTCAATTGGCATTGTATTCCTTTGTGCGCTGCGGATCAAAGCGGTTCAGGAGAATAACGTCCACTAGCATCGGGCTGGGGTAGTCGGACCACAACACCCGGGCCTTGAGCCCTAGCAGGGGGCGCGCCTCAAAGCCAACAATTAGCCCTAGCGGCGGTCGCTGGAGATACGGTGGGAGGGTGCCCGGTTCGTAATCGCTGCGGTACTTGTACTCCACCAAATCACCTACTTTTAATTCCATTCATTCTCCGTGCGACTATAACGTGCCGCGCGGGTGCAATTGCGCGCGTTCATCATACGCAACCAAATATCGCCGGGCGACAACAGAGGAGCGGTTGAATTGGCACCAGTATACCGTAACCGCCAAGGTTCTATATTGTTCATCATAAAGATGCCGGGTAATTTTAACAACCACGCCCGGGGATGGACCCTCGACCAGTTCGCGTTCTGGCGCATGATCTGCATGCCATGCCACCAGATCACCTACTTTCATCTTTACCAACACAAGAGCCCTCCTGCGCAGCGACAAGTTCAACAGCGCTACACCAGACTGTCATCGCGCGGGGGCGCCCAGCCCATAGCACCGTAACGCGATCGGGCACCCATCCTTGACCAGCGAAGAAATCATTGAGATCGAGTGGAATAACTATCCCAACCCGACATGCCGCGAATTCGTGGGTCAAGAGCCTGCCCACCACCATCGGCGCTGGCCTTACTAAGTCGCCTATTTTAAACCGGTCGTCACGTGACACGCCAATGCCCCTACTGAGCGCGGGTATTTGTTTTGCACTCTTTAAATTTTGTCTTATTGCGAGCATGCGGCAAGTACGTTAGCTGCCCATCCGGCGTTAGCAGTATATACCCCCGTTGCCTAGTGTTGATCGTCTTCACGCACAGAAACAGCGCACCGTCAGCATACTCCCCCGCCGGCAGTTCATGCGGCTGGGCATGCCCGCTCCACCGGCGGTAGCGCTCGAGTGTGAGCGGTTGATTGGGGTAGCGATGCCACGTAGATATTCGCATGGTACGCGCCAGCACATTTTTACTCATGCCGTGAAGTCGATACATACTGCCGACAGTCATATAGTTGGGTGACTCCATGCCCTTAAGCCTCTGCCGGCTGGAGAACGGAAGCATAACTGATCAAGCTCTCCTCTGGGGTGGCGCCAAATTCGGCACTATCTACAAAGGCGATCGACAGACTGAATATGATCATTTCACATGTGATCTTGGTGCGATCCAATGGACCGTATTCACGCAGCTTGTCGGCCAAAGAGTTTATTGTAGCTACATTCATATATATCCTTTTTTCTCTTGTTTGTCTTGTTTGTCTTATCACCGGCTTTCATTCACTCTTCACCCCCCTTCCGCCGCCACAGTGCGCCGGCGGCCTGCTGGTCAGCGACGACGGCGGCCCAAGCGGTGGCTGCCTCAGCCTTGGCGGCATCGTAGGCGGCGCGGGCGGCTACCTCGGTGGCGGCGGCGGCGGTGACGGCGGCGTCGAGGTCGGCCAAGGCGTCTGCGGTGGCGTCGAGGTACCTGTTCACGGCCTCACGATAGATAGCGCATGCGGCGTCGAGGTCGGCGCCGGCGTCGAGGTCGGCGCCGGCAGCGCATGCGGCGTCGAGGAGCACGTCGAGGCCGGCCCCGATCTCATATATTTTCATCTTGTCGGCCATTAACGACTCCAAATAGCATGCATCGCGAAGCCAATGAAGGCGATACCGAATAGTCCCATGACCGGCGGAAATATCGCCGGCGCTACAATTACCGGAATGAAGGCCACAGCAGCGAGAAAGAGATTCCAAACTACCGTGACGGTCAATCGCATGGTGGCGCCCGGAACACTCTAACTTCCTCGATCCCGACTGCAACAGGGCGCGAGCCGGCTTCGAAAGCCACGCTAATCGTGCGCTGTCCCCGGCGCACAGACTGGACTATGCACCCGATATCACCCGGGTTCGCCACAATGGCGATTCCTCCGGCGCGCAAAGACTCAATTCGGCGCGTTGCTATAACAGTTTGACCTTTTCTCATTCTTCGTTCTCCCTATAGTTCCCGGCTTTGCCTAACGGCGCGTGGCGCTTAATATAGCCCCGGAACCAAAGCTGTCTCCACCAAGCCAGGTTTTTATCGTCTGAGCTATAGGACAGGATTGTGCCGTCAACCAAAACAATCACAAAATGACCCCAGGGGTTGCCAAAAAATCCTCGCCAGCCTTTCGACCATCCTGGCCGCCAATCAATTTTGCCGCCCATTCTTTTCCTAATGCCGATTGCGCCAAAGAGACAGTTACTCATTCGCTGCCGCTTCAAGGGCGGCGGCGGAGGCCGCTGACGACGCTTGGGCCGCGCGGGCGGCGGCGTGGGCCGCGCGCAATTTCACAATTGCAGTCGTAACAGCATGTTGGGGAGTATGCCGCATGATCATCACGAAACCGATGTGGTAGACTGTTCAATTTTCGCTCTCAGGGTTGGGGGTATCGCCGGCAAAGCCAGGAATTAGCGCAGATGCCGCCAGCCACATTAGCGCCAACAGCAGAAATGCGTTGAATAGGCGGGAAGTGGCCGGGCCTTCAATGTGCTCGATGTTCATTCGTAATTACTCACTTTCCCTTCGATACAGAGGGCTCTCCTCCAGGAAGTCGTATTCCATGCCAAGAGCCTGGGTAAAAAGACGCAAGCTATCCACGCGGCGCTGCGCTGCATGCACTTCACGCAGCGCGCGGACGAGCCCAACAGCAATCTGCGTCTCCGTCAGAGTAACCGTGTCGCTGCCAACGTTGCAGCCGGTAGCGCGCCACGATCCGCCGCCATGCGGCCCGGTTTCCAGCATCCACGCCGGCAAGTCGCAACGGGGAATTTCGATGGTCATTTCAGCCATGTTTGTTTTCTCCTTCCTACTCTTACAATATACCTCCGCTGGCACCAATTTGCAAGCGGAAAGTTGTCAAAAAAGTCTTTAGCCCTGCGCCATGATATCGGCCAGCAGCTTCGCGGACAGTTCCTTCGCGCTCACAGCCTCGATCTTCTGGATCGACACCTCCGCGTTGGGCTTGCGGGTCGCAGTGACGAAGCCCCCACCCTCGATGTTCAGGGTGAACTGATCGCGATTGATCTTGCGCGGACGAAAAGTGCCTTCCGGCTTAATCTTCGCCTTCGCCAGCAGCGCGCGGATCTGGCGCTTCCCTTCACGCCAAGTGACGTACTTCTGACCAGGGGTCGCGGCCTTGAGAGTTCCGATGATGTTCATGTTATTTCCTTTCCTCTACTAACAATATAGGTCCGCTGGCACCAATTTGCAAGCGGAAAGTTGTCAAGCGAATGTCAACGCTCGCAAGAGCGCGGGCAAGACCAATTGGCGTACTGCCAGTCGCTGATCCAGCGCGTCTTGCACATCGAGTCGATCCAGTCGTTCCATGCCTCGCAGCGCGCAGGGATATCGGGGATGCCGTCTTGTTCGTAAATCTCGATAACGCGGGGCAACACATATTCTTCGAATTCGATGATCGCCTCGGCGCGAGTCACGACGACGGGGAGTCGGCTAGCCATTTTTGTTTTCTCCTTCCTACTCTAACAATATAGGTCCGCTGGCACCAATTTGCAAGCGGAAAGTTGTCAAACGAATGTCAAGGACTCCTGGGGGGCTCATCGACGATGAACGGGGGCGGCTGGGCGTCAGAATGGCTCTCCTTCGCTCTCAGAGCGCGCTGAAGCGCCTGGGAGCCATTGGGGCTAGCCTCGAGGTTGAGGAGCGTCTGAAGAGGCGCTGCGGAGCCTCTGAGGGCCTCTCTCGCTGTCGCCAGCGGGCTCTCGTTGGTGTTGGCGAAGGGCTGGCCCATATGTGAGACTTTCTTTATATAATGGACTAAGAGGACGCCCCCCGAAAACGGGGGCGTCCGGGCCATCGGTGCGCCGGCGTTTGTCGTTTAGATATTAGGGTGTCACGACTATCCTCCACTCATGAAGCTGCATCATCAACAATCAATCACGATCACGCGCTCTTTGGTCTTAAAGTAAGGGCGCGCGGCGTATTCCTTTGTTGTCATCCACATGCGCTGACAAGCGCTGGATATCGGCTTCGGGGCACACATATCAGTCAACACAATGTGACCGTCAAACTTTTTTTCGTTGACAAACTTGGTTGGCGCATCAAAACAAGTGCCTCCACTCATCACACGCTCCCAGGGGCGCGTTTGACCCTTCTTCCACATATACACCTTGTCTGTGGCCACTCTGGTATCAAAGGGGATCACTGTGAACTCAGCAATTTCTGAAAGCTTGTTCAACTCGCTAAAGAACGCAGCCAACATCTGATCACTCACGGAGCCGCTTTGATCAATTGATATTGCGATCTTGGCATGCCGAGTAACCCGCTTGCCGGGATGAATCTTCGGGAAGCGGCGGTTTATGCGGCGAGGGGTCGAACGACGATCAGATCGCTGACTGGTCTTAATAAAGTACCGTAGCACCTTGCGCCAATCTATTTTGGTCTGAATACGTTCCATAATCGAGCGCCGCACGGAAGACGACACAGACCCCCAATTGCCGGCTTTTTCGGCCTCCTCGGCGGCTTTTTTAACAGCCTTCAGGAGCCGCTGCTCTGCGATCTGATTGCAAGTACCTTCACAGTCGCCAAATTTATCGTGATTATCAAACGAATCGGCGCCACCAAGAGGATCCACGCCGTCGCCGTCGCCGTCGCCGCCGTCGCCGCCGTCGCCGCTGTTGCCGCTGTTGCCGCTGTTGCCGCTGTTGCCGCCGTTGCCACTGTCGATCATGTCCTTAAGTGCGTTCAAATACCACTCGTAAGACTCTCCCGCCGGCAGCATTTCGAAGGGCGCACCCCCCGGCATGCATGCCATCATCGGCTTGCCGGATGCCATCATCGGCCCGGGATCCGAAACAGTGGGAAGCTTCCCGGCCATTTCTGGGAGTCCGTTAATCGCAAGATCCATCGCGATATTGTCAAGGCGCTGGATGCCTCCTTCTGGCTTGCGCCGTGTTACGTGCTCGAAAATGACATGATAGAATTCATGCATTAGTACACCCAATTGGTGCTCCTCTTTGAGAGCCCCCATGAAAGCTGGGTTGTAGATCAGTTCGAATTGCTGGCGATCTGGGTTCACGCAGATCGCGGCTGTCGGTATGGCTGTGGTAGCCGTCTTGTCGATGCATCGGCTAATCGCCGCGAAAAAAGGCTCAGACATGAGCAGCTTGGCTGTATTGTGGTTCAAGTTGAAGGGCGTATCGTCCACGAAGAACTCCTTTGGGCTATAATAAATATAGCCCCGTTTGGCCTAAAAAGCAAGTTTTTTCTTGTCAAGAGAATGTCAAGGGTTACTTCTTGCCCTTGGGCGCCTTCTTGATCCAGCGCTCTTCAATATCAAAGGGCGCGCGCCCGCCAATTGGCAGCACCCGGTAGACCTTGTTCCCGGCGCAGGCGCTGGTCGGCGCGGTGATGTTGGCCTTGATAATCAGAGCCATCGTCCCGGCCTTGACAGACGCTTGGCGCGATGTGTGGCTCGTCGGATAGTTAGTGCGGACAGCGACCATGGTTCCGGCGGCAAATTTCGGAGGGGCATGGTAACCCTTCAAGATCTTTACGGCATATTTGTTTTCGGTCAGAAGTCGGAATTCCTTCGCGGTCGGAACATAAGACCGATCTTCAGCCCTAGCCACCAAAGCGGAGTAGTAACTGCCACGCTTGTAATAGCGGACCATGATCGCGAACTCTTCGCGCATCGCGGCGCTGGCAGCATACCGCGATGCCCAATCAGACTTGGCCTGAAGTCCCGCCGGGCTATAGTCCGATTCGATCCTCTTTAAAACCTCGTTTTGCTTATCGGACAGCAGCCGGCCCAACAGCAATTGACTAATCACAGACTTGGTGAAATCGGCCTCCCAAGTTTCCGTCTTGGGGATCCGCGCCATAAGGCTACGGAGGTTGCTGATTCTGGTGGCGACAGTCGCATCGACGGTCGGCTCCTTTTCGTAGCGCGCTTCCAGCTTGCGTACCCAATGAGCCCGATTGCGGGACAGATACCCCTTCTGGTTGTAAGTCGCGAGGAGCGACGTGATGAATTGCCGGTCACGTGCCCCCACGAAATCCTTCGCTAGCAGATCTTGGAGGCGGGTGCGGTAAGTGGTGCGAGCCATTTTTGTTTTCTCCTTCCTACTCTAACAATATAGGTCCGTTTTGACCTAAAAGCAAGCTTTTTCTTGTCAGGAACTCGTCAAGAGCCGTTTTCGCCCATTATTTCAGCCACTTCGGCGCGCGTCAAGCGCCGGGCTCGCCCGCGCCGCATGCGCTGCTCGCGCAACAGGCGCTTAAAACGCTTGTTATCTGGGGGGCATAGATGCAGATTCTCGATTCCCACCCGCCTCATTCTACGATATGTCTCGCGCGCCTGGGTGTGTGTAGATGAAGCGGTGAGCACGGTTTCCGTGGCAACCAGTCTGCCGGCAACCTCCGCGCAAACCACCTTAGACACATACCAGCCTTTAGGACCGTACATTTCTCTCCCCCTATAAAGCTACCGAGAGGATTCGAACCTCCGACCGGTGGTTTACAAAACCACTGCTCTACCAATTGAGCTACGGTAGCGCGCGGAGGCCCCATTCAGGGCCCCAGACCGGAACTCCTATGAAGCGCCCAGGATCTTAATCAGAAAATCGACCACTTTCACACCGGTCGAGGACGAAGCCCTATGGAAGTTCATGACGTTGGTAACGTTATCCTTGTCACCCAGGCAAGTCCAAAGTTTCATGCTGATCTCGGAGGGCAGCGTTACAAAATAATTGGCAAGATTCTCAATCTGAATCGTCGTCAACTCACGGTCGAAAGCGCCAGAGGCATCAAACTTTTCAACCATCGCGGCGTGATCATTGATTCCCCACTTGGCGGTTTTTGCGAGTTGGCCTCCGTCAAGGATATCCTCTACAGTCACTTGCCAAGCATAGTTGGCTGTAAAGTCCTTCAGCGCCACGGCAGCTTCGAATCCCAGGAACGCTGTCGCGAGATTGAATAGAATATTCAGATCGGCGCCCTCTTCGAAGACTCCGGCGCCGCCGGCGGCCCCACAGAAGCGTACCCATGAACGCCGCGAGGGATATACCTTATTCGGCTCAAAGTCGCCAGTATGCTCGAGGTGGGCCCGATTGTGGTTGATGAAGTCCCAAACAAGGGTGGGGATCTTGCCGTTGGCCCACTGCAACCAATCTTCGTCAGTCGGTTCCACGTCAAAAACAGTCCAACGATCCAACTCAGCGGGATCCATTTCCCCTACTTGATACTGCGCACCATGGTCGCCGCCATTGACGGCGGCGACGATCAGTGTTTCGGGATGCAGCACCCAGCCGTTGATCTTGCGAGAATCAGTAAGTTCAAAAAGCCCCTGGCGAACCTCCATGGTCGCGCGATCGACCTCATCCAGAAAGATCAGAGTCGGCGCACTGCACCCGCGCACCAGCCAGTCTGGTGCGTTCCATGTGGTCGCCTTGCGACCGTCCGACATTTCAGTGGTATCCGGCAGACCCAGCAGATCGCCTTCGGTCATCTGAGAGGCCCGGCGCTCTTCGACGGGCAAGCTACGATCGGCGGCGATCTGATAGACAACCTGGGACTTCCCGATTCCGTGGCGGCCACGGATCAGAACCGGAAGCTTGGCGTCCAGAATAAAGGGTGCAGTTGCGAGGAAGGTGGCAAAGTCAACAGCCATGTCGTTTCTCCGTTTCGTTCTATATATATTATAGGTCCGTTTCGACCCAAAAGCAAGCGAAAAGTTGTCAAGAAAGTGTGTAGAAGCCTGACGACCAGTTATTCAGGTCTTCCATGCCGTAGCCATGCTGCGCGGCGAGCGCGCAGATCTCCGATCGATATCGCTCTATCGACGTGCTGTATGAGAGATAATCGTACCCCGCACCATCGTAGTGCAGGACTACATCGGCGTTGCAGGGGGCGGCGAAGCGCTTGATCTCTTCGCCAATCCACACCCCGGTATCCGCCAGCATATCGTACCGACCGCCGGCGCCCCAAGCGGGGCCCATTTCATGGGCATTTTCGCTCTGGATGCCGGTCAGATACTTGCGCAGGGCGCTAGCAAGGCCCCGGGCGTTTTTAGAAGTTCTCGTTTCCATAACTACAATATACCTCCGTTTGGGCCATAAAGCAAGCTTTTTCTTGTCAAGAGGATGTCAAGGCTTCCCACTCGGCTTCTGAAAATTGTTTGCCGTTTAGATACCAGAACTTGGTGCCGTTGGCATACACAACAGCAGGGCCATCGGTGCGGTGGGGTTTGTCGTTTAGCCACCAGGACTTGGTGCCGTTGGCATATATAGCAGCAGGGCCATCGGTGCGGTGGCGTTTGTTGTTTAGGTACCAGTGCTTAGAGCCGTTAGCTTCTATTTCACTTTCGTACTTCCAGGTTGTACCACCAGCCAGCACAGTGAAGTTGTACTGGTCTGTGTATTCCACCACAAGGCCAATG
>Ga0181372_1000117_pt1 | contig 20493 bp, 38 predicted proteins | sample LowvirmetaG_5_FD_130161 | JGI IMG/M metagenome (GOLD analysis project Ga0181372, IMG submission 130161) | Marine viral communities from the Subarctic Pacific Ocean - Lowphox_08 viral metaG | ecosystem: Environmental > Aquatic > Marine > Oceanic | place: Subarctic Pacific Ocean | collected...
CTCGCTCAAATATATACGCTCACGAGCATTAAAATTTGGATAACCTCCACTCGCACCGAATTTATCTTTTACTGGCTCATCTTGTTTACTCATCAAACTCTCCTGTAATATCAGTTATTAAGTCGTGCTTCAATATACATTGTTCCCCACATAGCCTGTAATTCGTTATGTGGAGTTCCCTTCAATGTTTCTAGGTTTCTATACATTACAACATCAGCCTTATGTTGTTCATAAGCATCAAGGTTAGGGGGTGTAGCACAACTTACAAGTTGAGAAATCATAACTATGGTCATCAAGAATATCAACCCTAACGAAACCACAGTCGCAATAGCATTCTTTGTATCAGTCTCATACTGCCGTTTGCGCATCGCTCTTTCTGCTTTACGCACCTCTCTTTTCTCGTAAAACTCTTGTGTGTCTCTTGAATCCATTATCCTTTACTCCCCTGTCTTACTATTTGGCGAACATAATAACGGCTTTTATCTTTACCTTTCCATTTTCTGTGATAAAGGGTAACGCCTTCTGTGCTTTTGAGATTATCAAAATACTTTTTGGCTCTTGCTTGATTCTCTGATGAGAATAATACTCTAAATTTTGTCGTTCTTTTCTTCATCCTATTTAACTAAGTTGTTCATTATTTTTACGGAATCTAGGGTTACTATGCTGACGCTCAAACCCATCACGCATATTATTTCTATGCAATCGCTGTTCGTCCAATCTCCTTTGAATTGTAGCATCTTCTTTAGGTGCTGTTAAATCATTTATTAAGTCTGCAGTCATATAACCTAAGCAGAACATAAGGATAAGTAATACCCTTGTAAGTAAAGTTTCTGTATCTTTTTTCATTTTATTGTTTGTTTGTTTAATTTTGTTGTAGCCATGTGCCTTTAGAGGAACTGTCGTTCTCTGATTGTAAAGGCTCTATCATAGGCTTGAAGTATTCTATTGCTTCAAGCACTTTTTCACTAGGAAGAAAACCGTCCTTATTAGTTTTCGGTATTCTTCGGTCTAATTCATCTAAAACAAGTTTTAGATTTTTATAAAATTCATTTCCCATTCCTGTCATTGTCCGTAATCTCCCTTTGTGTTTGTTTCAGCGATAAGAAGGCTAAGATACCATTCGGCTTTTCTTAAATCTTCTACTCCCCCTTTATACTTGTATCGAGTAACATACTTAATAATATTACCCTCTATAAAACTCATATCCCAAGAACTAATGTAATCAGTAGTTTCAATCCCTTTATTATAGTGATGCGGATGATTTATAATATCCCTTTTTTTCTTTTTATATTGCTTGGTCATCATTTAACCCCGTAAATCTTGTGGTTACAGAAAATTCTTTAATTTCAAGCCATTCTAAATCTGGACAATAGTGGTCATGGTTAAAAAATATTGTTCTAGTTAATTTTTGTTCTTCCTTAGCGGTTTCCATGCTATCACAAATCTTAACGATATTTGTAAAAACATCGTTATCGGAAGGGCATTGATTATGGTATAATAATACATAAACTTTCATCTTGAAACTCCTTTACTGAGGTATTTCTTTGATTTGAAGTAACCTTCCATTTGGCTATTCTCAACAACAGGTTCTAGGGAAACACTTACTTCATGGTCGAAACACCAATAACTTCTGTTACCTTCAGGTGTTACAAAACAATCTATATGGTCTGCTGATGTTGTTTGTGTGCTACAAGAACACAAAGAAAAAATAAGAAAAATAACACATACAACTGTTCTAATCATAGCCATTGTATAAAATCCTTTCTTGCATAAATCTTCTAATATTTTTATCATTAGCCTTTGTTGTAGGTTGAGATAATACCTTTCATGGCATCATCAAACTTAATTTTAATTATAAACTGTCTAATATCACTACCATCTTCAACGGTAATAATGGTATACTTTCCTTTCTCTTCTGCGTAGAGGATATGTTCCATGTTGAACATAACCTTCTTTTCCTTAGTTCCTTTTACGAGTAATCCTGCTTCGCAATCCCACGCTTCAACATAGAATACTCCACCTGTTACTGCTTCAATCTCTACTTTTTGTGGCACAATCATTGTTGCCAACATTATCATTCCTATTAGTTTCATTTAGTAATCTCCTGTGTAGTAATGGTTAAAAGTTTCCCCTTCCCCATCGGTTTCTGTTTGTGCTTCTTTGCGATAGTCTGCTTTATTAGGAAAAACATTTCTAACACCACAAGGTTTCCCACCATCATTTTCTGTTCGTGGAATAATATGCCAATGTAAATGATTTACTGTTTGCCCTGCGTATGTTCCCTCATTTACTCCAATATTAAAATCAGTAGCGAAAGAACACATTTGTTTTGCTTCCCTAATAGCATTTTGTAAATCAAACCATTCTTGAACCTCATACTGTGAAACATGAAGTAAATGTCGTTTAGGGACAACGAGTAAATGTCCTTTCGTTACTGGATATTTATCTTTCACGATAATGTGATGGTCAGTTTTTATACCTGTGGCATCACAAAATACACACCCTGTAAAACATTCGTTACATTCGTTACATTCGTTACAGTTGTTCATGCTCATTCTATAAGTCCTTTGCAAGAATCCCAAACAACTATATCATTTTCATTACAAACTACTGCATGGGTGGTATCTTTCCCACCTGCCCACGCAACAATGTTTCGTGCTTTATTTATAGCGAATCCTCGATAAGAATAATCAAATCCATAACTATTACTAAACCTTCTCCAAACTTGTTCTCCTGTTTCGCTATCCCGATACCAAGCATGATGGTTGTTTGTAACCAAAACATAATAACTTTTGGTTCTTTTTTCTAGTCTAGGTAAAATCATTTATCTATCCTCAATCCCATATACACAGGATGTCGTAGTGAACCTTTTGGTGTCATGTATTGGTATTTTACTTCAGCAGTTTTTCCAATATAATCATCAAGACTGTGCCAAATAGAATATCGCTCTTCGTCAGTATATCCACCTCCAACACGAATTTGTATTTTCGTTTTTGGATTCTCTACAATCACACCTCCTAACATTCCATCATACTTTCCTTGTCCTTCATAAGCACCTACGATTGGGAAATCAACTGATAATTCATCTTTAATTTTCATCCAATCCCAAGTTCGTTTATGCTGATACAAAGTATCCTTTTTAATCATTACGCCTTCGCAATTCTTATCTTGCTTCTCAAAACTCTTTTTAAGATTCTTTACTTCTTCCATACTATCAACCTTGATATAGTCTATTGGGAAAATAAGTTCAGTTCCCGACCCCCTAACATCAGAAATTAAATCTTCTTTGCGTTCTATGTATAAACGAGAATCATTTTCATATACCATATCAAATATGGCGTATTCTAAATGTGGTGCTTGCTTACTCTTTCTACGAACATCTCCCACACAGGTCATAAAGCCTTTCTCGTGGATTATTTCCCCATCTACCCAATACTTATCATGTTTAGATGAAATGCTTAGTAACGGCTCTATAAGGTGTTCTAGAGTAAACACTTCTTTACCGCTACGGAAGAAGAACTCAACACTCTTAGTTGTTTTATCAACTTGAGCAATAACTCTAACTCCATCGAACTTAGGTTCAACATAACAAGGAAATTTAACTTTCCTTTCATCATAATCTTTTGCCAACATAGCAAATTTTTCTTTATTCATTTTCTTTCTCCTGTGTTTTTGGAAAAGGGTGTAGCACTACCTTAGCACCTTCGCACGACCAACACAAATATCTACGATACCCTTTAGTTTTTTCTTCTTGTGTTCCTACCCCATTACAGATAGGACATTTCATTATTTCTTTCCCTTGCTTCTTCCAACGAGTGATTCTTCTTTTTGCGATACTATTCATATCTTTTGATACTCCAATTTTACTTTCTCAGTTTTTATCTCATCTCGATGTCTTTTATAGAAATCAAAGACTTCATCTAAATCTTCAAAAATTTCAAGTTCTCCTTCACGGTCAGTAAGAACCTCTTTCTCTTCCCCAACTAAAATTACATACATTGTTAATCTCCTTTTCCTAATTGTTCTTGGTAAGCGTTTCCTAAATCTATAACAGACATTCCGCTATCTCGTAATAAATCTACGCCATAATCATAAGTGTATCGCTTTAAAAATACTACACGAGAAATACCTGCTTGTATCATAAGTTTAGCACATTCTATACAAGGTGCAAGTGTAGAATATACAGTTGCCTTGTTACTTGTGTCTGTGCTTTTAGCGATTTTCGCAATAGCATTTTCTTCTGCATGAATAACCTCATCTCTTGTTTCTCCATAGTCTTCACAGCAATTATTAAATCCTTTAGGAGTTCCGTTCCAACCCATAGATAAAATTCTACCACTACGAACAACTACACAACCAACTTTTCGTTTTTCACAATGAGACATTTCAGATACTCTTTTAGCGATATCCAAATACATATCATCGTATTTTCTTTGTTTTTCATCAGTCCAATAATCTTTGGAATTATTATTTAACTTATTCATAATCTTTAAGTTGATGTTCAATCTTCTCAAGAAGAAAGCGTGTTTCTGTTTTCGTTTTTCCTAGTTGAGAAGATAGTTTAGATATATTTATTTTACCATCAGGTTTTATTAGTTTGGAATCCGACATAATAATCTTTAAGACATTTTTCGCAGTAGTATCTAAACTAACATCATCTAATGCTGATACCTCTAAAGGTTCTTGTTCTAATTCAGTTAAATCGTTAAGGGATTCGGGACTTCCGCTAAGAGACATAGTGTTTCTAATACCATATTTCTTTTTAATCCTATTACCTACATTATTCTTTTTATTCCACAAACAAGTCTTTATGTATTTATCAAATTCTGTTGTTTCAAAAAACACATCAAACTCCACATCTACTTTTCTAGCGTATGTTGTTATTGCTTCCATACAGGCGGTAGATAACTCTTGAAAGTTATCGTCAAAATCATGTGCGACTCTATCTCCACCAATCCTATGAGCAATCATATACATTAGTTTTCTATATTGTTTTAGAACCTTTTTCCAATCTTCTTCTTTTAATTCATAATAAACCATTTTTATAACTCCCATTTTTCAGGGTATTGATACATATTTTCGCTACACCATTCGTTATAATCGTCATACTCCCAATAATCTTCTTCTTCAAAACCCTCGTTGTTTACTTCAATATCATGCTCTTCAGCCCAAGACAAAAAATCATCAATGCTAGGAATATCTAAATGGTCTTCCATTATAACAGTTCCATTTTTAGTTCTACAAACACCTCTATACCCTTGTTCTTCAGTCCAAGTATTATTAAACACTAAACTAGGATATTGTTTTGAAGTTTTAATAAGCCATTGCGTAGGACATGACCAAGCCGTATCAAAACAATAATGCAAATGAAACTTATTTTCCTCTTTATTGCTCACATAAACCTCTCCGCCATCTGCTTCACAAGTATCCCATTTAGTTCCCCAATTTTCAACTTGCCAAGTATACCAATTTTCCGATTCGGATTCTGGCAGAGGGAGTGTTGAGTGGAAAGAGATAACTTTCTTTTGCCCACCTTCGAGGGTATACATTAGTATGTTAGCGAACTCCGTTACTTCGGACTTCGTTCCTTCTATTGTTAATCCGTTGCTTACCCAATTAGGCATTTTTTTTCTCCAATGTGTTTCGTAGTTTAAGGATTTCGGTTTTCAAACAGGCATCTATATGCCCCGATTCCCAATCCCATTCTGAAGGAATGTTCTTCCTTCTTTTATATTTTTTCATCCCCCTAATCTCTTCTTCATCATAAGGAAATTTCTTCCTTATATTCATAAGTATAGGATTTACAGGTCTGAACTCGTCAAACGCTTTTGTTTCTTCCTCAGAATATCCTTCATACGCTTTGTCGTATGCTTCTTCTTTTTCTCTCAGCCATTTTTTTGATGGATATAAAGAAGAATATCGTTTGCTGAGAAAATGACGAGAGTTATGAAAATCGTTTGAGTAGCCCATTCGGTAGCCTTTTTTTAACTCCCCTCCAAGAAACATTACACCCTTATCAGTATTCTCTGCAAGACACCACAGTAAATCCAACAACCAAATAATATTATTCAAACTATTTCTGTTAGCATTCCCCGAATGCCTTTCGCCGATATAAAGATTGTCTATAATGCTATTAAGCAACGCACTTGTTGTTATCATAGCAGTTGGTCTTGAATCGCTAAAGTTTGAATTTATAGGAAGTTCTCTAATCTTAAAATCTTCTTTGTTGTCCAAAAGCACAGCCCCAAACTTAAAGTTATTTTTTACAGTAGCAGGGTTTTTATGTCCTCCTTTTTTTGCGTTTTCATAAGCGTAAATCTGTAACTCAGACTCTAACGCATCCCAATGCAATCTATGTTTTATTTCTATCATTTTTTTACTCGACATTTTCAGCCACCATACCTGTTAATAACTTAAAGAATTCTGTAACAAAAGTTTCATCTTCCACGAACATAGAATTATTCTCTCCATATACATGAGATAAATCCTGTTTCATCCAATCACTTGCACCAAGAAACATAGTAATATGAGGGATAGCACGAAGATACTTAATACGAAGTGTTTTTGTATCATTATCAGTAGCGTAAAATTTTCTACCCCTACTATTTTCTTCTCCTATGTCTTGAGTAAAACTATGTTGAACACTACCATCAGTTAGATTAACAACAACAACATTTTTCGTAACAATATTCTTCCGCATCCATTCTGTTAAAGCAGGAAGCAAAAGAAATTCAGGAGTTAAACTTCCTGTAGCATGACCATTATGTCTTACAGGAGCAGTAGTATCCACATCTAATATCTTATCCCAATTAGTATCATTTCTAACATTAGAGAATACCCTAGTAAGTATAGGAACTTGTCCTCTTACAAACCCTGTCATATCTCTACAAGGAGTTGATTTATAAAATACTTCTGTTTTAATCTCGTTATTGAGACATACTTTATTTGCTTTACAGAAAGCAGATACTACAGCATTACATTTTTCAATAGCAGAAAAATCGTCATGGCAATAACTAGACATACTACCACTATTATCTATTAAAAACACAATAGTGGTATCCGAAGATGGGATTTGTGTTCTTTTATAGAATACATTATCATCAAAAGTATGCTTATACAAGGTTCTGGTATTAAGCAGTCCTTTTCTAGTGGCAATCTTTTTTGGCTTCTTAGATTCTAATAAGCGAGTAATTTGTCTTGCGAATTTACCATATAATTCTTCTCTATACGAAACTAGATTAGAATCTTTGCTTCCTTCAGATTGAAAGATAGCCTTTGCATCAAACGAAACTTTTTCTGTCATCTATATCTCCTGTGCTACTTTAGCATCTTGAACACGACATTCTAGGTTCGTAGGGCTTTCAAGACTACCGTAGTGAGAACCTACAATATCTAATCCCTTATGCCAATTACGAACAATATACTTATATTGATTAGAGTAACTGCCATACAACTCTTCCGCAATACTTTCTGCTTTTACTTGCAATTTTCTTGCTTCATCTCTATCACTCTCGAAATCGGAAGGAATAGTTGCGTATAATACACGATATTCAGACAAGTCTTTGTCTGTAATCTGTGCGAGTTCCATTTCCGTCATCTCTAAAGACTTGGAAAGGAAGTGGTTAATTTTAGTTAATTTTACATTCATTTTTTTTCTCCTGTTTAGGCGTAAGTATCAAAGATTACAGTATCGTATTCAATAGGTTCGTCATTCGACTGTTCTACTACTTCTGAACATCTTATGTGTTTAATTTGTCTAAATGCTTGAATTTCAGCCCAAGCACCTTGTGAAATACATTTTCTACCTTTATCATTGTTAATAGAAGGTGCATTTTTTTCATCTCCTACAAAAACTTCTTTAGCAGAAAATTCAATTTCCATAGCATTTTTTGCCATTTTAGTAGGTTCATTATCTTTTGCTAAGATTTCGCTAGAATTAAATTCATTAGTTTTCCTAACCGAAAGTCCTAAATCGTCATCATCTTTTCCTGTTGTATCATTGCAATTATTATTTTCTAACCATTGCCCTTTCATAAAATCGTCAATAGCAGAACTTCCTTTTCCGTCAGACTCTTGCTTAAACTCTTTCCATAAAGCACCGCAATGCTCTTGTAAACTCTTAGCAAATTCTTTAATAACATTATACTGATAACTTAATCCATTTTTGCTATTAACAATAGAATCTTTATCAATAGAACAATTCTCAAATTCCTTATCTACATAAAAATCTTTATAGTGAAATAAAGCACGAAACATTTTAGACATTAAATCAGAAGTATCCTCTGTTTTCATAGTTTCAGAAAATGTATTCCAAGCACTACATTCCATCTTAGAACGATATTTTACTAGGTTCGCAGGATTCTTCTCGTCAATACGAACATCCTCAAACACATTCATTAAGAAAAAGAAAACCCGAAAAGATTGTTGAACAAAAGGAAAGAAATCATTATCAGATGTTCCTTTAAGTATGTCTGTAGGTGTAATTAGACAGTCAGTATGTATAATATCCCATACAGACATAGTATCTCCTAAATGCTCAGATTCTAATGTTTGTAAAATCCTTTTATATAAAGGAAACAAATGTTCAATAATTTCTGATTCTTTTGGAGAATATTTAATATGGTGTAATTCATGAACTACACTAGCAATAGTATCATCAACCCTACCTTGTTCTAATAATTCAAGAGGTATGAATACTTTATTTTCATCTACAGAAGCGCAAGGTGTTCCACCCTCAACAGGATAAGACACATCAACTTCTTTATCAGTAACAAGAAAATCAGCATAGTAGCGAAGTAATGTTTGTAAATCAAACAATAGTTTGGGAGACATTTCAATGTCTCCCATAGAGTTTAGCCATTGAGACATTAACTCCGCATCTACTTTAACATTCTCGTTTATCGAGATTGTATCTTCCTTTCTCATATTAACCTTTTACAGTATCGTTTTCTGAATTTGCGTATACGCCAATAGAATCAGCAAACTCACGCAATACATTTGCGTCGTTTACAATAGTGCTTGAATCTTGCTCATATTGAGAAAGAATAGCATGGTCAAGAATTTGCTGAACTGAAAAATCGCTTCCTTTTAACAAAGAAACTACATCTAAAACAGCACGAGTTGAAATCCTTGTTCCAATTTTACCCTTACCAAAAAGAGTGTGTGAGTAATCATAAATTTTACTCATTTGTTCTACACGACCTCTACCACTATTAGTGATTTCTTCAGTAGCAAAAATGTAAGCATTTAACTCCTCTCCTGTAATGTAAGGAATGTTAAAAGACATAAATCGGTCTTGTAATGCTCGGTCAATACTACGAGTAGATGAGTATTCAATACCAATGTTTGCTGTTGAAATAAAACGAACAGATGGGTGTGCTTTTATAACTTTAGAACCTCCTTCTTCTTCGTCAATACGAATCTCACGACGATGGTCTAATACAGGAAACAAGATGTTGTAAGCATCATCTGTTGCTCTGCTCAACTCATCAAGCACGATAAGAGAATTTGGTTTTTGGATAGCACGAATAAACTCCGCTTCATGAAAATTAGTATTTCCATCTTCTAGTGTGAAGTAACCTAAAAGAGAAGTTCTAGCATCTTGTAATGAACCACAGTTTATTACGGTTACATCCATTCCTAAATCATCTCCTAGTTTGTAGCAATAAGAAGTCTTACCACAACCTGTAGCACCTGTTAGCATAATGTTTTTGCCCGCACCAACTAAGTTGCGAATCATTGAATCTTTTGTTTCGTCAATTACGAATTTCACAGACAATCTCCTGTTTTTTGGGTTAAATGAAAAGAAGCCCTAGAGAGGGTTTCTCAAGGGCGTATTGTAACATAGCGCATAGGCTCTGTCAAGCAAAAAAACCGTAAAATAGGAAAATATTTTTATTTCTTAATATTCATCTCCGTCGTATTCCAATTCCCACATAGCCTGTAATGCGGTAGGAGATAAAGCATCTTTGTCTACAAGGTTATAGGTTCTTCTAACCTTAGTTTCTAAAGACTTGTCTGTGAAAATCAAATTATTGAAAAAACTCTTCAAAGATGCTCTATCGTCCGAAAATGAATGTAAGAGGGATAACAGAGACATAGCCTCAACGACATTTTCATCTGCCTTTGCTTCTAGCACACATTCTTTGGTATTCTCAAAACCAAGTAATCGTGAGATAAAATCTTTATCTTTATTTGTTAAAGAAGCAATGGCAAATGGACTATAAAGACATAACATCTTATACTCTTCATCATTCATTCTCAGTAATACTAGTCTATCGTTCATATATTATCTAGGTCTGCCCTCCTATTATAATAGACTCAACTTTGGCTTAATTTTCGTGAAGTTAGAAAAAAGAATGTAACTCTTTATTTTAACTAGAATTAAATCCGCCCTCGACCAACCAACAATGTTTCTGTTATTCAGAATTAAACTGCTTCAATACGATATTGAATAGTCCCGTAAACATAAATGTTTCCAGAGGATTCTGTTGAAGTAAACTTCAAATCCGTATTCTCATCACAAGCCAACGGTAAAGTTAAATCCTTACATTGATGAGTTGGAACATTAGAAGTTACCATTCCCCCTGCCAAATATTTAGCACTTGAAACTGCACCATTTGTTATAACCCAATTACCTAAAGTTCCTGCTGTTGTTCCCGTCATACTTATGTTCCACCCATAAATACTTATTCTAGTTCCAGAGCCTTGTGCGGATACAAGCACAGTATCAGTAGCAGGACTTCCTCCTGCGGTATCTAAATCTAGTAAGACAGAACTTAATGTAGCGTTTTCTGGAGAATATACAGACGATACTGTTAAACCTCCTGAACCTGTTTGTATTTCTAAACCTGCTGGTGTGGCATTTACAACTTGCCTTTTCAATGTTAATACATTCGCAAGATTGGCTACGCTCGAATCACTATTTGACTTAATAGAATCAACTACTCCGTCAATAGTATCTACCGCAGTATCTATTTCTCCTAGTTTAGTTTCTATATTGTCTAAAACAGTTCCTGACGCAACAAAACCTGTAGGGAAATTATTGACCCCTACTGATGACACTTCTGCTAAGTTACTAACACCTATTGAACCACTAACAGCCTGTGTTGATGGAAAGTTGTTTACGGCAAGGGAAGATACTTCACTTAGGTTATTGACTTTTACCGAAGATACTTCTGCTAAGTTACTAACACCTACTGAACCACTAACAGTTAATGTTGCTGAAGTATCAAAAGATAATGCACCACTCACTTGTTGAACAACAGGAAAGTTATTTACTGAAATCGAAGAAATTTCATCAAGGTTCGATACTATTATATCGTTAGAGGAAACAGATAGAACTGATGATGTGTTAGGATTAACAACGCCAATTATGTTTTCATTTGGAAAAAAAACAGGTAAGGGTGTTTCTGCCGAAACGCTTAAAGCATCTCCGCAAGCGGAAACAGAAATACAGTCTTGACTTCCGCTAGAATCAAGACCACTATCAAAAGACCGACCACGATTGGATTTGAATAATTCTGCGTATAGGTGTTTCGGAAGTTCATCAATTCCACTTGGACAAAAAACTTGTCCTCCCTGAGAAACATCTTGTGTGTTATATGGATTGTCCCAGTCAATTCGTTTTAATTTTTGACTTAATCCTCCTGCTGATTGTTCTTTATTTTTATCAAACTGTTGTCCTGCATCAAAAACTCTTTTTTGGTGAGTAACATTAACAACCCTTCCATAAATATCAACGGTAGGTTTTGACTTTCCTAAAGACCTTCTAAGGTGCATAGGAATAGGATTACCGTATTGGGAATCCCCATACCCAAGACCTACTTTCCTTAAAGGTTTTCCATAAATTGGATTTATAAAAGAGGATACATCATAAGGTGGTGTACGAGGGACGGGAGTTATTCCATCAGGCTCAACTGGATTTGGGTAAGGTGTTGCGGTCATATCTTTTGACTTTTATTGTTGGGTAATCTTTTGACTTTTACTGTCTGGGTAATCTTTTGACTTTTACTGTATGGAAGAGTACTTAGACAGTCTTTTGACTTTTACTGTTTATACTAGTCTATCCCTCTTCCATTCATGGAGCAACCAACATGCCGCAGAGCCTGCGAACATATTACCTACTAAAATAATAGTATCGAAGTCGAACTTTGAGGCGAGCTCTGAGTCGACGAACCATGTGTTAGTTACAGGACCTTCAATGAATTGAGATACTATACCCGCTACCCAAAAACCTAAGCATTTAGGGCACGAGAATAACTCTCCTATTTTATTTAAAATCCATGAATTTCTAGTACATAACCATGTCCACATAGGAGTGAATAAACCCCCGGTATTAATACCATTGGTGATACCAAAAACTACTAGAGACCATACTGTTAAAGCGAAAACCATCTCTTTATATAGGCTTTCACAAGCCCGACCTTCTTAACTGGCATGCCAGTCTCTACCCAAGCCTTAAACTCAACAGGGTTAAACACTAGCACTTTAGTGTTTTTACATTTATCCCTAAGCCACTTCTTAGCTCCAGCTTTAAAGCCATCCCCCTCAACAACAATAACAGCTTCTTCCTCTTTAATAGAGGATGTAAAGTTTAGATATAGGTAAGGTAGTTTTTCATCTACAGACCCGGAAGCGTGTTGGGCTTTACACTCAACTCTAATCTTTCTGTTATTTTTGCATATTACGAACTCAGACCTGCACTTATCACTACCATAAATGTTTGTGTAAGGAACGCTTTTTAGTAATATATTATCTCTAATTTTAGTTCTGGAGAAGTACTTGGCTTCTACATCCAGGGCTGATGTTATAATACCTTGAACTCTATGTTCGAGTTTAGCTCCCGATAAATTTGCTTTAGTGCCCTGTTTCATTACTCAGAAAGTACAGAGGGGGTACCTAAATCTAGAGTTTCTAGCTTACCTTTTACAGCGAACTTAAGACCTCCATCGGTCATTACTAATGTCCTGTTTCGAAATCCAGAAATAGTATAAGCAGCTACAATAGTATCCTTTCGGATTGAGACCTTCCCTTTAGTCCTTTCGTCCATAGTTTCAGCATAATAATCACAAGTTAAAAATGTTTTATCCATGCTTTATTATAGTACTAAGAAGTTAATTTATGCTGATTTTCCTGCTACATTATAAATGCCATACCGAACTGTTACAACATCAATGGGAGTTGCAGCTGTGCTTCCTACGTATGCCTGAAGCTTTAAAGCTTTTCCGGGCGCAAGCACAATAGGTTTATCAAAATCTTGGAACATAGGTCCTTGTAAGGACGTGCTAAAAGTGTAGATATCAGAATCATTACCGTCTTCATATATACTTCCCGCAAATACATCTACTGCGGAATCATAATCCCCGTTAGTAACAATACCAAATCCAAACACTACAATATTCATACCGGAAACGGCGGCTACTAACGTGGTAATCCCTGCAGCGCCATTAGTACCACTAAAATGAACGTTCGCGGCGTTAAACAAGGCGGGAGTGCCTCCGGAGGGGAAGTTCTCGATACCTATCGTGGCGGTACTGGGGATAGCAACGCCTTTTATTTCATCCAACCTCATAGGAGGTCGAGCGGAAGGGGCGTAGTCAGGATAAAAACCGGTAGACATTATACAGCTCCTGCTACTGGTAGATAAGAGTACCTAAAACTCAAAAGATTAATATAAGAGGAGTTCGCTGCAAAATAAAACGCGGCGAGAGCTTTGCCTGTAGGAACTACCACGGGCTGAGAGAAATCCATAAACATAGGACCTTGTGCGTTACACGCAAATGTCCAAATATCTTCAGTGTCGTCAGCGGGTACAGTGCCCGAAGGAAAGAATGTCCCTGCAAAAGCAGCGGTGTTGTTAGTGGTCGCATTTATACTATAAATAACTATACTGTGTCCTGCGGATGCAGGAAGAACGACTGCGGCGGTTCCCACTCCAACACCTGAAAAGTGAAGAGCGGAGGGGGTGAAAGTTCCTCCATTAGCAGCAGAAACGGCTAAAGATGAAGTACTTCCCACGTCCGAGGCTTTAATTTCCTCTATGGACATCGGGACTCTTGCTGAACTATCGTAATTTGGGAAGAATGCTTGGCTCATATTTACCTCTTTATATATCTAGCCTCATTGTACCATTGCGAGGGTATTTATATGTAGTATTTAGTGATGTTACGTCTATAATGTCAACTTCCGGATATTCCTGTTTCGCTAAATCCTTTAAATATTTTGCTTTCGTTCCTAGATTAACAACTCCTGCCATATTTCTTGTTATAGAGTCCACAATCTTATCCGCTATAACATCCACAAAATCCGCATTAGTTTTTACGGGATGAGGAACTTTAGTATACGCTTTAGGTCCCCATGTTCCGATATTTTTAAAACATAAACGTAATATTAAGTCTTTGTTCGAACAAAAAGATTCCCCTATTAACTTGGTCATGCCATAATAAGTAATAGGCTTAGTCTTATCTCCTTTGTGGTGGTCTCCCGTACCATCGTACACATATTCCGTGGAGATATACACAACCTTAGCTCCAAAATAATGAGAAGCCTCTATCATACTTTTAGACCCGTGAATATTAACTTTATTTGCTTCAAGTCTTCCTTTAGGATTTTCGGCTTCTGGGACATTGGTATATGCGGCGCAATGTACAACCAAATCAGGGTTGTGCCAGCTTACTGCTTGAAAAGTCTTACTAGGGTTAGTAATATCCATCTCAGAGCTTGAAGGGGATATTACCGTGGCTCCTTGGTCTTGTAATCGAGGTATTAAATACCTCCCTAAGACCCCGCTACCTCCCGTTAGCAATATTGTTTGATTCTCTAGCTTCATCTTTTAAAAACCCTTCTAAGGGCAAATACGCCTTATCTCCAATATATGTATTTAATTTATCACAATTCAGTCTGTAAACCTTATCGTGTCCAAGCCTGTCAGTAACAAACTCCATTTTAGGGTTTCTTTCTAAGTACTTACCTATCATTTCAACAATTTCAATATTTTTAAAATGAACCCCTGAACCTATGTTTACTACTTGATTAACCGTTTTACAGGATAACATTAATTGGAGAATGTCTGCTACATTATCATCAGTGTGTATCCACTCGCGGATTTGAGTACCATCTCCATATACAGGAATAGGGTCGCCGTCTCTAATAGATTTAAATATTTTAGGTAGGAACTTTTCGTTATGTTGCCCTGGTCCGAAGTTATTGCAGCTTCTAGTTATTAAGAAGGGTATATCAAATGTTCTTCCGGCAGATTGAACTATAAGGTCTGCTGATGCCTTAGCTGCGGAATAATAGGAGCTAGGACGTAGAGGAAAACTCTCATCAGAGCTTTGAGAACCTCTAAGGTCTGCCATATCACCATAAACTTCATCAGTTGAGATTTGAACAAACTTTTTAAGCTTTTTATTTTGACGGAAAAACTCTAATAAGCTTAAAACGCCTTCAACATTACTTCTAACAAAAGGTCTCCCGTCTGCGATAGAGTTATCTACATGAGATTCAGCTGCAAAATTAACAACATACTCAGCGTTTAGAAGTTCCTTCTGTTCTATGCTAGGTAGGGTATTGAAATCTTTGCAAATATCCTCCTGCATATAACGATATCTATCACTATCTCCTCGAATACTTAAAGGTACCCTCTCAAGGTCAGCCGCATATGTATTCTTATCTATATTGATAATTGAATAATCTGTGTTTTCGTAAACACAGACTATAAAGCGAGAGCCTATAAAGCCCAAGCCCCCCGTAACTACAATTGTTTTATTCATAATATTAAATTTTACTTTTATAGTCTTCATAGAATTTATAAGAAGACTCTGCTAAGGAATCAAAGGTTCCGCAATCCATCCATGTTCCATGAACACGTTTAACTCGTAACAAACCATCATTCAAATATGATTGATTTAAATCTGTAACTTCTAACTCGCCTCTGTTAGATGGTGCTAACTCTTTGATTCTGGTGAATACCGTGTTATCGTACATATAAAGACCTATAATAGCGTCATTGGATGGAGGGTTAGCGGGTTTTTCTAACAACCCTATTACTTCACCGTCCTCAGAGTATTCTACAACTCCGTATCTTTCGGGGTCATGAACTTCTTTAACAAACACTTGAGCCCCTCCCACATGTCTAAACTCATTGACAGCACTACTAATATCGTCAGCGATAATATTATCACCAAGAACAACAACACACTTATCGTCACCAACAAAGGACTCAGCCATAGACAATGCCACAGCGATTCCTCCCTCTCCTTCTTGATATGCATAACTTAACCCCTTTAACCCAAAATCTTCTCCGTTCCTAAGAACGCGTATAAAATCGCCAGCGTGAGGACCTCCGGTAACAACCATAATGTCCTTAACCCCTGCATTAACTAAAGTACTAATAGGATGATATACCATAGGTTTATCATACACAGGCAATAAATGTTTGTTAGTAGCTTTGGTTAATGGAGATAGACGAGTTCCTAAACCTCCAGCAAGAATAATTCCTTTCATAAATTATTATAGTTTAAAAATAAAAAAAACGAGGGCTTCTTTTCAGAAACCCTCTATAGGAGAATATAAGTAAATATTCGATTTAGCCGAGATACTTGCTCACACTTTCAGTACGATAGGTACGGAAAGATTTTTTTGCGGGCTTGCCCACACGCTTCATGACTACACGTACTTTGGTGTCGTTGCTCCACGGCTGATTCTTAATTTTATTCCACTCTTTACGAATTCGGGTCGCTTGTCCCTTGGTCATGTAGTTAGTGTTAAAACCGCGAATCATGTGTTGGTTGCGAGCAACCATGAGCACACTTGGTGACGGGTCATTTGAAGCGTTTTTGTAGTTAAACGTAATTTCTTTCATAATTTTTACTCCGAGTTATGAGAGGCTTTTTGCCCCTTCATACTATAATAGACTTTTGGGGGTAAAAATGAAGGTAATCCGTCTACTTATTTTCTTCTTGGTCAGTTTTAAGCCACTGTATGTCAGCTTTTAAACCCGCTATCTCAACTTTTACCTCTGTAACATCTTTTTGAACTTCTCTCATAAGAGGAAGGAGGTCACTCTCCAAAGAGCTCAGTCTCTGCTCTACTGAATCTACCCTAGAACCTAAAGAGCCATAGGAGAACGCTACAGTTGCCATTATAGTAGCCAAGGTTAAGACATGTCCTATTAACGCCTTGCCGATTGTTAAGGTGCCAATCATGTGAGGTTCTTTATTGCTCATAACTTATATATTATCCGCGCCTTCTAAAGTTAACTCATTTTCCTTAGAAAATGCAATTTTGTAAGGTCCTGCTTGCTGTCCGTCCAGTATTTTTTCTGCTACTTTAACAGTTATGTTGTTTTTAATGAACCTTTTAATATTACGCGCTCCGAACTCAGGAGAATAAGATTGGTCTACTATGTAATTAATTAATTTCTTGGACATTTTTACAGGAAGTTTCTTAAGCTGATTTTTTGTTATAATAGCAACACTGTCTTTACTTAACTGATTAAAATGTATTACACTATCCAACCTGTTTCGAAATTCTGGGCTGAACTTAAGCTCAAACTCTTCCTGTATCTCTCCCTTGGCTTGGTCATAATCAACTGTCGTTGCGCCGAAGCCCATTTGCTTTCTCCCTAAATTACCTTTAAGACCTACATTACTTGTAAATACAAAAATAGATTTTGAAAAATCTAATTCCGTTCCATGACTGTCTGTTAAATTCCCTTCATCTAAAAGATTTAAAAGAAGGTCTATAAGCTTATCATGAGCTTTTTCAATCTCGTCAAAACATATAATCCACTCAGAGGATTGGGCAGCTTTTTCAGTTAATATTCCCTTTTCGTTATGCCCGATATAGCCAGGAGGAGAACCGACTAGTTTAGCATACTCATGAGAATTACTATACTCACCACAGTTTATTTTAAGTAGTTTTTTACTGCTTCCTAAGTATTCAGAAGCCAACAATCTAGAAAGCTCTGTTTTGCCTACCCCAGTCGGACCTATAAAGAATAAGGAAATATGCTTCTCTAACCCGCTAGACAATAATTTTATAGCGTTTAAACACTCTTCCAAGGCTTCGTCTTGCCCAATAAGCTTTTTTGATATCTTAGTTCTAATAGTATTAATCTGTTTTAAGGTTTTTACTACCGTAGGGGAGGTTTCTCCTTCATCTAAATCCTCATTTAAAAGCTTACAAACAAAATCTATTTGGAGTCCTGGGTATACTTCTACTAGACATTCGAAAAGGGACTCAGCACATTCATCCAAATCGTAAGATTTGTGGGTAGGAATGTACTCAACGATTAGCTTTTTAATATAATCAGATATACCAACATTCTTTTGGGATAAGAAAGCGCCGTAAGAGTTTACTGACTTGATAAGCGCCTGTTCAGTGAGTTTTTTTATTTTTACAAACTTATCTAATTGCGCATTGTATACTATGTAATATTCGTTCATTTACCTTTTCTCAACTCTTCAAAAGACATGGTTTCTGTTTTAGGAGGACTGCTTTTCATTTCAGATTGGGTCATTTTAACCATCAACTCTAAAATCTTTACAATCTTATCATTAGCATCCATAGAGAGATTTAAAGCGTGTATAAGTTCCGTCTTGGCTTTATCATCCTCTGGGTTATTAATTACCATATCTTTGAAGAACTCAAAGGTTTCCAAAGCTCTATCTCTGTCCGTTCCACAATCCTTAAGAATATCTTTAGCTATCTTATGAATACGGTTTGGCTCAAAAAAGGACTTTTTTGGGATATAATTACGGACCATTAGTTTACAGGTTTAAAGTTTTTAGCTTTATCCTTCTTGGACTTTGTTGCAAAACCTGCTTCTTCCTTACCCTTTTCACCTTTCTTTACTGTTTTTCCACCGTGCTTTGATTTAGTGCGCTTAGAAAAACCTTTTATTTCAGTGTAAGGAGTTCCCGGAGGAAAACTTTTCACAACCTTGTCCTTGGACTTATCGCCCCACGTACCTCTGGTAATAACATAAATATCATTTGATTGAGGCGTGGTGAAAATCTGACCGTAATCTGCTCTTCCTAAAGCGGTTTTAATATCAGGAAAGAGTGGAATCTTGGTCTTACGGGGGTCAAACGCAGCTTTCTTGCCTTCCTTGTCCTTTTTGTGGTGTCCGGAACGCTTCTTCTCGTTTAATTGGTCTGTCCAGTATTGAAATAAGTTCATAATATACTCCTTCTTTATTTAGGAGGTTCGGGTTATTCAGCCCAATAAAATTCAGGAAGTTTGTAATCGTCTCCGAATTCGGAGATAATAACAGCTTTAGATTTCGCTTTTTTAGCTACTGAAGGGGTTTTTGGTTTAGATATTTCAGGATAATCCTTTTTAAATATAAAATCAAAAGAGCCTTTTAGTGAGTACAGGGAAAAGAATATAGAAGCTCCTATCAAAAAGATAATACCTCCCCCTACTATAAAAGTTAGGAATTCAATCATTTATACGTCGGTACGGTATGCGATTACATCGTCGTTTCCGATTACTAGATATGTTTTGCCTCCTTCAGACACTTCTGTGCCTGAGTAAGCATTAAAGATTATATAAGTACCTACTTTGAACAAAGGCTCCGCTTCTTCTACCGCAACGACAGTCCCTTCATTAAGGTCCTCCTTGGCTGCTTCAGGCATGAGAATACCTCCTGCTGAAATATCTTCGGATTGTCTTCGTTCAACTATAATCTTCTCTAAGTTTGGTTTTAAGTTCATTTTATATCTCCAGATTCCACTTTATCTGCCAGGATACCGTCCATAGCGGCTGCTCTAACTTTATTACTATCGCCTTCTAATGCATACCACCCGCTAGTAGGGGAGGTAACTTGCCCTTTCTTTAAGGCGTACTTGGTAAGTCCAAATTTTCTATCTAAACCTTTGTCGTATAGTAAGTGGAACTCACATGATTGAAAAGGGACGGTTACTTTGTTTTTAACACATTTAATATTTCCTTTAATACCCATAGGGTTTTTAAGGTCATCATAAAGCACATCATTTTTACCGGACGAAGTCTCGATGGACACCGAACAGTAATAAAGAAGGGCTTTGCCTCCCCCAGCTTTGGTGCGAGGGTCTCCAAACATAACTCCAACTTTACTCCTTACTTGGTTAACAATAAGCAACGCGGCTTTGTGTTTCCTAAGTAAAGGATTGATACGTCTTAGGCATTGACCTGCTACTTTGGCTCTCAAAGCTCCACCCATTTCGCTGTTTTTAGCAAACGCGTCGTCCATTTCCTTGCGAGTAGGAGATACCCCAATAGAGTCGTACCCTATAATAATAGGAGTTTCAGTGTCTTTCTCTCTGATAGCCTCAATAACCTCCTCAATCGCCTTAAAGCAATCTTCCATAGTTTCAGGCATTAAATAAATTAACTTCTCAGGGTCCACCCCAAGTATCTTAGCAAAGGAGGGGGAATAAGCATGCTCATTATCAATCATTACAGTGTAATAGCCTTTCTTTTGGGCTCCTACGAAAGCGTGAGTTA
>Ga0181372_1000120_pt1 | contig 20342 bp, 7 predicted proteins | sample LowvirmetaG_5_FD_130161 | JGI IMG/M metagenome (GOLD analysis project Ga0181372, IMG submission 130161) | Marine viral communities from the Subarctic Pacific Ocean - Lowphox_08 viral metaG | ecosystem: Environmental > Aquatic > Marine > Oceanic | place: Subarctic Pacific Ocean | collected 2015-12-05
GTACCGTTTAGTGACCCACCAACAAAATACTTCTGGATGGGATGTCTGTACGCTGCGGGACAAGAACAAAGTGATACTTTAAAAACGCAGCCTTATTACGTGGGACCTCATGACCCCAATGGAAGACAGTTAAGCCGAACGGAGGTAAAAGATGACGATAGTGGTCCTACCAGTGATGTTGTACAGGCTACTTACGGGTGTCCAAACTCTACTTCTAACTATGGGACAAATGATTTACCTGATTCTTACATTTTAAAACACCCGTCGGGGCACTTAATTTCTATGAGCGATAAACGTGCTGACGTATTGGTTAACGAAATTAAATTAAAAACAGCTGAGAACAAGAGAATAATTATGAGTGACGCACCTCCTGCCGCTGGCGGGGAGTGTATACAGCTCGTAGACGAAAATAACAATTCTATTCGCATCACGAGCCAAGGTAACGGAAAGGGGATTGGTGATAACTCCATCATCTCCGAGGCTAAGCAAGATATTGACCTTATCTCTAAGGAAGGTTCTATCGGACACACTGTCAGTTCTGAATCGAAAGGCAATATCGAACTGTCAAATGCTGGTACGGGCGATATTACTTTAGATGCTTTGCAAGGTAAGGTTCGGATTGACGCAGACACCTCGATAACTTTAGCGGTTGGAGGGTCTACGATTACGATATCTAAATCAGGAATTGACATTAGCTCTAGTAATATTACCATAAACGGTAACTCCGGCGACGTAGTAGTCGCAACTAAGAGTCTTGTAAACCATAAACATATAGGCAACAAAGGATTCCCAACAAGCCCTCCACTCTAATGAAGTACATAACACAGACTATAAGCGGCATGTCACTTTCTTTTGATGGGATTATTAATGGAGCACCGTTATGGGCAGGTGGCGGCGGATTCGACTCTCCGCAAATTTCCCATGATGGAGTTGAGGTATATCGGGGAGCGGAGCCGGAGCCAAGTAACCAGCCTAAATCCGCGATTAAAGTTCATAGTATTGAAGTTCTTCCTACGTGGACTCCTAACTTCCTTGCAAATCAAACTCACTTTATGTATAATGTTGAAGTTCTTCCCTTTATAACCACAGTCGGAACGGGTTGGAAATCTTCAGGCAACAACACCAGTACTAAGGAATATATTGTTTTTTCTGCTAACACAAATGCGGAGTGGGAGTTAAACGCATTTTCTGGAACTACACAAGGAGTACCTAATGATAGAGTTTACGCTGACCCATTTATTGTTCATCCTTATGAATCGCTGAATGTGCGTATGCACAAAGTAGTAAGGCAGGGAGGTCAAGCCGCAACATCGAACGCCTTTTATAATGACGACGATGCTGTCACCGTCAGAATAGCCTACGAGGATTACGACCCTAATGAGCGGTATTATGGAAGAGTAGCAACCAACGATACCTTTGGAATCGCCGCCACCAGCGCGAAAAGACCGGAGTTCGATGCTGACCAAATCTCCCAAGGTTATGCCGACCAAACCATTTTGGATTTATATGAAGGTAGCGTGACTTTAGAAGAAGACCCTTTCACGGAGTTAACTGATGATAACCACTTTCAACTCGACAGTCTTTCATTTAGAAGCGGTTACCCTTTCGGAGGATTTACGGACACCGGCGCATCTGCCTCAAATTACATGTACGATATTATGGTTAGGACGGAAAATAACCCTCCCGCACTTTATACATTGCGTAAGTACATGTCGTATACGGCTGGAAATACAGGAGCCGTACTAGACTACCGGGAATTACTCAAAGGACCTGTCAACCTAAAGAAAGGACAACAACTCTTTGTCCGCATATATTACAACGGCTCCGCACTCGGCGGAAACCTCAACAACCAGTACTACTACCGACAAGCCCCAGCTTTTTGGTTTAACGGTACCGTACCTAAATAATAACAACTAATGTCTTCATTCACAGAAAAATCGTTAAAGTTAATGCCTTCTAATGGATTAACTGGTTTAAGCAACTCACTTATGGTTGAGAAAAATAAAAAATTAAGTGAGCAACAATCCGCTAATGCTAAAGTTTCAAAGCTACAAGGAACAGCAATTATTAAAACCCCTACCGCTGGAAGATTAACTGTTAACCAAGGAGGAGAGCAGAGCGCTAATGCCGCCCAACAAGGTATGTCCTCCCCGTCTTTAGCTTGGGCTAACGGCGCTAACGTACTAAACAACGGGCTAACAAACCCGCAGGACATTCCAGTGTTTGTGCCGGGGACGACCGATGAAATCGCAACACAGGACGACGTAACACAAATGAACTCCGAGATTGAATCCTTTTTTGACGAGAGCTCCCCAAACCAAGCTTCCCCGAGGTTGGAGTCCACTGTAGCAATGCTCAACCAGAAATCTTCTGCACTACAAACGGACATCAATCAAATTGATGTAACACAAGCTCTAATCGCTGACATTTTACAAAAACGGGCGGACGGTAAGTTACCAGAGCCCCAACTCAATCTGGAGGCTTTAGATATGAACACTCTTCCACCGGGAGTCCGGCGAATGGTTGCTACTTCACAAGAAAACCTGAAGGAGTTTGTCGAAGACACCATCATCGCCCCTTTCGCCCAGAACGAATTATTTATTGAAGCCTTAACAGCACAGCTTTCTGGGATTGATATAGTGTCTCCCACCTTTGATTTGGAGTATGGACCTCCGATATCTGCCGGGAATAAGTTTGTATTATCCCAAGACGGTCTTTATTACAACTCACGCACCCAGGAAGTTCCTCAAATACCTCTCGACCCTCTATCGTCCACTATGTGGACGCTTGACTACGATTCCAATAAAGGGGGTAGAGGTGCTCAGTTTACGGAAGAAGATGGGTACACACAGGCAGGGACTATCTTTGCATTAGAAACTGATTTAGGAGAAAATAGTCAACGTGTAATAGATTTTTACGAGTACGACGATGTTCTTCAACAGTTTGCTGATGACAGACAAGCTCAACTAACGGAAGTTTCCGGGTATATTTCCGAGATTAAAAATAATGGTTATTCCGAGACGGATGCAGTAGTTCAGTCTTATTACGCCCAGCTAGGTAGCGTTGTAGCCACCTACGACACTAAAATTCGTAAACGAAAACGACAGCTAGAGATAGCAGCAATTTACGGTCGAGAGTCCTTTATGGTAACAGATAGAGACCACCCTTTAGGAGAGGGTATATTTTTTGAGTATGTAGCTCCTACAGGTAAATTATTTGAGTATAAGTTAAAGTATGATGACCAGCCGGACTCTATGAAGACAACGTCTTTTTTGGAAGGTGAGGGTGGAGCAACTGTAGCTTGGGACACTGTAAGTAATGAGGTAGTTGATGTTCCTGACGCGGCAAACGTTATTGCTATACAAGGTAAATGGCAAGAGATTCCCCGTGTCCCTATTAACGACTTCTCGTATTTAAAAAGCAGCGATGTTCCGTTACCTCTTCAAAGAAAAATAACCCTCTTCTCAGAGGATTTAGACACGGTTGTAGCGCCGTACCAAGCAAAGTACGTAGTTGCACCAGAAACCCCAGAAAACTTCACAGACGCGCTTGCTGTTGATATGATAGGGTATGGGGACTGGGTCCACCGGGAATCCTCCGGAAGTATCAGCTCGATTACTCCTTCTTATAAATCCCTAACCGATGACATAGCGTCAGACGAGCTGGTGGCATGCTATAATTTCTTGGACCCCGAAGCAGTTACACAGCCTTCAGGAACTTTATACGGTTTAAATAATGCAGCTGAAGGTTCCCCGCGAATGGACGGTAAACTTGTAGGGTACAGCCCTTCCTTCGTGTTCCCTTCGGGAGTGGGTACCGCGTATATGGGCGGAACCATCTTTGATGAAGAAGCCAAATATGGTACTGAGTGGTCCGGTATAAAAGGGTCTTATGTTAGCCTACCTAACATAACAAAAGGTTATGAGACCTTTGAAACGCCTTACAGAGGAAGCAAACCCCTGGATAATATTTTTTATGGTACCAGTGGCGTTAGCTTCGATTTCTGGACGTACGTACCTACACTTACAGATGCTTTAACCCCTTTTCATAGATATAGACTTGTGCTATCTAACGAAAACAGTGGACCAGTAGTTAATGATTATGTGAATGCAGGAATTTTAAGTAAAAATGGGGGACCAACTACTATTGGCTTAAACCAGTCCACTAATCGAACTGTAGGTATGATGATTGGTTGGCGAGACAAGGGAGACCCTCAAGGAGCCGGCACCACACGCTTAACCTCTTCAAGTGGGTTGGAGTTTATCATAAGCCCAACAGTTTCACAGAACCAGTACTACACAGAAAACCCGACAGTTTCTTGGGGACACAGTACCTGTATAGCGGAAAAATGGGACGGTACTTCTTTAGCTCCTAGCCCGACGGAGACGTCTGAGGTAGGGATGTACGTAACAAGCTCAATCAGAACCTCCGACGGCTCTGGTATCGGCGATGCCAGCGGCTCATTCGTTCACTTTAACATCTCATTTGATTACCCTAATAATGAAACTAGAATTATGTTAGACGGGAAACATCTCGTAACATCTTCAATCACAGATGTTCTAGGAGTTAAACCTGAGGTATTACAAACACCTACTGCTGTCCGAATAGACTTAGCTGACAAGTCGGATACAATTAGTTACAATAATCCTACCAAAGAGTCATTTTTAGGAAATGATATTTATGATGAGTATGTAACACCTGAACGGGTAGCGTTCCCGGTATTTACTCCTTGGATAATCGGGGGTGGGTATAGCGATAATATGCCAAGTATCGCTGGTACCAGCTACCGCCCACAAGGATTCCTGGGTAGCAATACAAATAATACTTACCAGGAAACTACATTAGGTCAGACTGTTGTTACCGAAACAATAGGTTCTTACGGTACCTTTATTACAGGACAACACACACCCCCTCTCTCCAATGGTTCAGGAGGGTCTAACGGCAGCCGTTACCAGATACCACGAAGTGGGTTAGACGGATATGTTGGTAGTTTCAAGATTTACGCAAAACCTCTATCTACTACAGAGGCAACACTTAATTTTGATTCCCAAAAAGGTTTCTTTAAAAACATACTATTATAACAATGAGTAATTTTGATTTAGAATACGTAAGCACTCCAGGAAAAAACAGAATCCTGGGCTTAGCATTTCCTATGAGGAATGATGGGGTGGGAGGTTATTTAACTTCTAATGAGAATATAGGCTCACTAAGAGATTGTGTAATTCAATTAATCATGACGCGTCGTGGTGCAAGGGTAATGCGACCCGACTACGGCACGGACATCCGCAGCAGCATGTTTGAACCTATGGACTCACGGTTAATGGATACTTTACGGGCTCAAATAACCTCTACTATCGCTAAGTATGAACCACGAGTAGTTCTCAAAAGTTTAAACTTAATTCCTGATTGGGAAACCAATAAATTAACAATCAAGTTATCATTAAGCTCAAAGGATGACTTACTGAACACTGAATTTGTAGAGCTTCTAGTATAATGGCAAACCAACCCGACTTTTCTAAATTTTTTCAAGGCGTATACAATGTATCCGGCTTTGATGGCTCTATTGAATCTGATTTTTTAAAATTAGGTCAAATACCTGATGATAGAAAATCAAATCTTATTGATTACAATCTTAAAGGGTTTGATGATTACCGCGTAGCATTACAAAACTATCTCAAAGCAGTTTATCCTTTAGACTACAACAACTTTGCCTCGTCCGACTTAGGGCAGATGATGGTAGAGATGTTTGCGTACATGGGGTCGGTCCTAACACTTAGAGCAGACATGACTGCGAACGAGATGTATGTTGACACCGTTAAAGACGAAAATAATTTAAAAAGACTTTTACAATTGATTGGAGTTTCCATGAAGGGACCTACCGCTTCCCGCGCAAACGCTTCACTTACACTCCCCCCCAATATCACCTTGTCCCTGGCTGGCAACGTTATTATCTCTGAATCACAAAGAAGGATTAATATCATTAACCAAAGAAGCGGTACTCCTTTAACCTACACCGTTTGCCAACAACAAACCAATGGAGAATTAGATTTGTTCACCCAAGACTTATCGATTCCGAACACGGATTTTACGGGCAGAGTCAACGACTCACTTCTTCTTTTAGAGGGCTCCCTACAAGTTAAATCGGGTCAATTTAATGCGGCTGATAGCCGCCAAACGATAACCATTCAAGATGGTCCAATCATTGAAGGGAGTATCGGAGTTTCCTCTAGCGAGGGAATCTACTATAACGAAATATCGAATTTGTTTGTTGCGTCCGGAGGCAGCGACCCTGTCTTCCAAAAACAATACACTGATGGATTTGGAGCAGTGCTGGAGTTTGGTGACGGTGTTCGTGGACGCCTACCTAATCCCGGGGCTACTTACATCGTAACCTATCGCCAAGGCGGAGGGGTAAATGGTGATATCGTGCGAGGCAACGTTAACCAGAATTTAGCTGTAACGATTGATGGTATTACTGCTAACGCTACGATAACTAATACCACGAAAGGCACTGGAGGACACGCCGCTGAGACGGTAGAACATGCGAAACGCTACGCCCCCTATTTCTTCAGAACTCAGTATCGCGCCGTCACAGGGGAAGACTACAACGCGTTAGCTAATTCCTTTGTAGGAAATACTGGGGTAACGGCTAAAGCTATGGCATCCTTACGTAAAAATGGAGCAGCTGCCAACGTAATTGATTTATTTATTCTGTCGAAAGCATCAAGCAACCAGTTGGAGCGGGCTTCGATTGCGTTCAAGAAGGAAATGCTAGACTACTTTAAAAGTTATAAAATGCTAACTGATGAGGTGGTAATCTCGGACGGAGTCATCAGAACCTTAGATATTGTCGCTACTATATTTATTGATAAATCTAATCGTGCCAACGCGGACAGTATTAAAGCTAAAGCTGCTAACAAATTGGTAGAGTACTTTAATGTAGATAATATGGCGTTCGGACAGAAGCTATCTATAGCATCCGTTACTAATTTTATGTTAGAGGTTCCTGAAATTAGGTTCTTTAATATAGACAACCTCCCCGCTGATATCTTCTTGAACTTCAATGAGATTGCGCAACTAAACAACTTTGAATTTACTATTGAGTTCGTATAATGCCTATTAACCCCAACAGGAAAAACGCTGGGTACCGTCCTACTCGCAATACCGATGTAGGTCCTAACCAACAGCACTTCAAGTCTAATTATATTGAAGTGCTTCGACGTATTGTCCCTGAGTTCTACGAGGAGACGGAATACTCCCTCTTTGGAGAAGAGGAAGATTTGCAGTACAATGTCTTAGCGCGTTTATTAAGCCTAGCCAGTAATCTGTCCTCGGTTATTAACACACCCGAAACCAGCCAAGCATCTGCCTTAAGTGGAAACCAGGCGCTGATTCCGTACTTTGTTCCCTTCAATAACCTCACCAATGTATCTCCTCAAAGTTTTGAAAACCATATTCTTCGACCTTACAACAAAACATTTAATGATTTTCCTAACGTCTCTGACTTTAGCTCGTTTCTTATTACGAGCGCTCTTCCTGAGACCCATCTCAACCACGTAACACCCTCCTTTGCGTCCAACTACGAGGCTATCGTCGACAACACGGTAAGCTCTGTTGCTTTGGTTCAGGATAAACTTATCGAAGAACTGGGGTTTGCGTATTTTCTAAACACAAGTGGTTTAGTTACGGATAATAACTCTATTGCTCCTAGCTCTGTTCTATTAAGTTCTCTAAACGAGGATTTATATTACGGACAACATTTTACCACGGAGACAGGAGTTTCCGACTTAGTAAAATGGCTTGCTTTGAATGTGCAAGGTGGAGGGGAAGCATGGGGAACCGCAGGGGCTAATTATATAAGCCCACCTTTTAATGCCCCATCATCTACTTACGCAGATAATTACTGGGCATCTGGTGGACAGTTAGTTAGCTCCCTGGACACTCTGGTAAAAGTATGGGTAAACGAGGATGACCCTAACTCTCTTTACTTTAGGGATATTGTTAACGCTTCTCTTCTAGGATTAAATGTTTCTCGTATGGAGAACGCTGGTCCAATGGGGAAAATGCTCAAAGCATTGGCATACGCTTTTTACGATGTAAAGAATACAGTGCGAGACGTTCAATTTTTGTTGGATATCGAAGAATGTCCTGAGGAATTTTTACAATACTTGGGAAGATACTTAGGTTGGACCTTCTTCACAACGGACCCAGCGAAATGGCGTGACCAATTAAAACAAGCTATTTTTCTTTACAAATCGAAAGGTACTCGACAAGCGTTAGCGAATGCTGTTAACATGGTCATTCCTTCTTCCGTTTATAATGTAAACGCGGAAACCAGTGGACTTCAAGAACTGTGGGAATCATATTTCCCTAACTTAATTTATTATACTATTAAGACCGAGACTAATTTTGCTACCGACCCAGCATCTTATTTATCCTTAGCGAAAGCGTGGCAGCGAAGATTTGATTCCTCTGGAATTAAAATAGGTACCAAACCATATGACCCTGTCAACCCGGATAATAACGCTAGGTATATCGTAGACTTTATTCTAACATACCTGAACATAACTGACCCATATTTGTTAATAGGAACAGAACCTGTTAGCTCTACTGCATATATTGCAGGACAAGTAAGTTCGACTGGAGATATAAGCAAAGGAAAATATTTTTATCGTGGGTATAATTTTCAAATACCACCTTGGGAAGAACATAGGTTTTACCAAAACTGTACTCTAACGGAACCTCTTGTCCGTTCGATGTCATCTTTAATGTCGCGACCAATAGAAAACTTAGGGCTTGGAATAGAGACGTCCAGTTGTCACCAAGTAGCGGAGTACATCGTTAGTTCAATAGGAATAAAGAACCAGAACGGTTTCTTAGAGCCTGGGTTTGGGGATAATAACAGTTTTAAGTTTATGAGCTCATCGCTCAACCTCCCTTACAATTACGGGACAATCATTAGGGAAGGTAATATCGATGGTATGTCTGTATTCGATTACTGGAACGCCAAATCTTCGGAAGTACATTCCAAATTTAGTCTTTCCTCTATAGATTTTACCAGAGATGATTACATAGATTTAAGCAGAACAAAGTTAGGGAGAAAAGGCATCCCTACTATCATTGATATTTTTAGACAGTTTGCTCCCTTCCATGCATTAAACAAAATATTTGTTGGGTCGGGGATTGATGAACATTATGGAGGTCGCCGCAATGCTCCTGGAGACGATGACCCTACGAGCGCTTGGTCTGGTACTAACGACCTGCAAATCATCAACACGATACAGTCAGATGCCGACCAGTTTAACAGTTCGTACGCGTATGACGGATTCCCTGGAACTCAAGCTCCAGACCACGGATATTTCTCAAGTGTAGGCATCTCTCCTAGTGTATACAACCCTAAGCAAGCTCGCTGGATACCTTCGGCTACCTTGTTAAGCGATGGGTATTTTTGGAGTGGAGGAACTATTACCGGACCGAGTGCATTAAAAGCCCTTACAGACCTTCCACGAACCGCAGGTCGAAGAAAAAATTTAAAATATAAGTTTATTGGGTGGGCACAAAATAGAGAGGGACTAAACCAACCTGGTCCTACTGATTACTTTTTAACCGGAACCAATACCGAACGAAGCTTAGAAATACCTGGCTTTGTCCCTAAAGGATTCGATTTCTCAGCACAACAATACGTAAGTACTAGTGGAAGCCTGTCCTCCGTGTATTCTCAATACAATACGTCAGCAACACCATTCTTCGAATTTGCTGGGTCGTCCAACTTCCCTGTTAGAGCCGTATCGGATTACAATACTAATGCATCCAGCTGGAATCAATATAGGGATGTATTCGGGTCCCAGATTTTGCGAGCGCTTACGCAGATATTTGTAACACGAAGTAAATCCGATTCTCGTTGGTTAGATTTTTCCAACGCTAGTTTTCAAAATTTTAAATTTGGTCGTGAGATAATTGCCCTCTACCAAGAGTATAACACTAAGTTTAATCGACAACTTTTAAATGTTGTTCCGGGTGCTACATTACAACCCCGACAAGACTACGCAGGAGGGTTCAACATCCTAGCCCACGTATTCGGTCCTGGGTTATTTAATAATAATTTTTCTATAAAAGGAGGGATTATTTCTAATATGTCCGCTATAGCTCTAAACCAAAGAAGCGCAAGTATCTCCTCTCTAAACTATGATTGGAGTTCGGTGGTAGCTACGCAAGCAATCGGAGAAGATTTCCATTTACATACTTCTGATGGTAATGGAAAAGATTTGTCCGAAGGAATCCTTCAAGCTGGAGCCTACGGAACCTATTTCCATCCTCTGGATGTTTTCGAAGCCCCTAATCAAATTGTTTTTTCCAACGGCACACTCCTTTCAGGAATCGAAATGGTGTGCCCTGCCGTAAACAGCATAGCTGTATGGAACGCTCCTGAAAACGAAAGTTACAATGTTGATAATATTAAACCTAACGGGTTAACTTTAATTCAAAGGCATAACACGGATAATGTACGAGAAGGGATGAGGGTTAGATTCCCCTTGAACGGAAATATGAATTACTCTTATAACGGGCAGTTCAAGTTTCCTCCTTTGGATGACGCTCTGCAAAACGCAGCCCTGTCCTCTATCGCGGGATGGCGCCTGGTAGATAAGTTCAGAGCACCTAACATAGCTCAGTACGATGGAAACAGAACTATTGCGCCTGGACGTCAAGCAATCTTAATGGAGACTCCGGGCACAAGCGCTTTGCCTGCTGTTTACCTGTCCTCTAAAGGTCGGGGAAATATAAATAGCGCGGGTACCAAACCTTTAGGAAACCAAGACAACCCTGCATTAGTAACAGTAGTGGAGACCACGGACAGACAAACCCCTAAAAATTTACGTGACCTTGAACCCAATACCCGTTACAGTATTACGTTAGAGGCTTCATCAACTTTCAGTACCGGAAACCCTTCTATCGTGGGAGCTTTATTTAATGTGACCAAGGGAAAACACTGGAACGGAACGTCGTGGGCTTCCAACACAGTTGCTTTGTCTGGTAATGACGTATTCGTTTTAACAAGTGGAACAAACCCTCTTACCGCTGCAGCCCAAGAAACAGAAACTTGGAAAGAATACACTACTGACTTCACCACAGATTACACTTTCGAAAAAGGAGACAGCTACCAGTTATGGACTCTCCCTATTAACGCGACCAACACAGCAGTACACACTATTGGGGTTCGAGATATTAGAACTCATTTCAAAGGACCGTTACAAGCCACAAAATCTTTTTATGGGGGTGATGGAAATAAATTGTTCGCTGAACAAGAGTACAAGTTGGGCGTCCGCGCCCGCGTAGCCAATATCAATCAAGGGTTGAGTGGGGTAGACGAAAGATTACAGGTTCGCGTTGTAGTTGAACAAAAACCATTCGTTGGCAATGGGTGGAATAAAGTTGCAAAATCTTGGGCGTATAACTGGGGTACTAAGAGTTGGGATGACACTGCTACTACGGAGAGAAACGAAATGTGGAAAGCTCTGGACGTCACCTCTACGACTGCCAAAGGACAAGAGTTTGGTTTAGAGTTCAATACGTTTAACTCCCGGACTCCACTAAGATACTTTGCGTTAGACGGACCTCTCAACGGATACTTCACTTCAGCAGGACCAGTTCACGATTCCAATTCGGTTTATTACATAGAAATTGGAAAACCTACTAATACTGGGTTAAATAATGGTGTCACATTATTAGACACAAACTTAATAAATAAAAACTATAATATTTATGCTGCGGATTATACAAGAAAAGATTTTAGAGATGTTTTCGAATTCTTCGACGATTTAAACAACACTAAATCGTCACGAGACGCACAAGACTCATCGGGCACCTACCTAACACATGGAGGCTCTCGAAATGAGTACCTCCAATACTGGGGTGGTAGCCACTCCGCAACAGACGGCGTATACGGCTTTGTAGATAATGAAAGGTAACATACAGATAATTCAAAACTATGGCAATAGCCAGAAGGTCATATTCCAAGAAGAGAATATGGCAGTGGATGGGGTACGCCGAGCAATAGCAGATGTTATGACGTACATGCCAGACCCTAGCTCAGTCCCTGGAGAAGTACAGTACTTGGAGCCAGGGGTAAGCTCTGTCTCAAGTTATCAAATTCAAGCGATGAGTTTAGGAAGCGCGAAAGGGTACTACGACAAAAGGGACAGTAGATTTTGGTATAGTGCTATGGAGTATTCTTCTTACAACTACCAACAACTTCCTTTAAAGCCGGACGATTATTTTGAAATGTACGATTGTTATTCCGGGATTGGATACAACTCTTGGAAATACGACAGCACAGTAGACGCAAATATTCTGAAGTCTCCTCAACTAGTGGGTCGTAATCGAGCCTTTAATTCCGCGGGAAACTGGGAAGTGCTTTATAAGGAAGACCCTCTCCCCAACCCAATCTCTGTAAGAGCAGAAGGCTTTGGGAGAAGCACTCAACCCGTCACACGATTTGAGCTTGTGAAAGGACAACAAGCCGTAACCATTCGCCAGCAAGTTCCTTTGAGTCTGGGCGACAGTTATTACTTATACACCAACGGAAAGGCTTATGAAGCTACCTTCGATTTTAGGATTGCCCGGGGTAGGAATGGAATTCCTTTTGAATACTACGATTTCACTACAAGGACATTTGTTACAAAAACAAACTTAAAAGCTAACACACAAACTTCTATTCTATTAACAGACACGTTTGACGTAAATGAATTTAATTTCACGTTGAAGGGTAACGAAGTAGACCAAGCATTCGAAGAAAACAACGAGTATTTCGCAGAGTTTGTATTCCCCTCCAAATCCTTTATAGATGTTAATTTCCGCCCATGGGATACTGAGCAGCAAAATCCATATGTGGATATCGCCAGAATCGAAATTTGTGACGCATCACATCAAATTCTTAAGAACCCAAATTTCCTAACTCATCAGAGCAGGATGGTCAATAATGATTTTAGGTATTCCGCTCCTCTAACAGAGCAAGAAGCCCAAAAACCCGGACTATGTAATGCTCTTGGGTACAGGAATATAGCTAGCTGGACAACCGTTAACCCTATTTTGGGGTCCGCCGACCCTGCGTCCGAAGAGTTACAGGATGTCGTTGGGTACGTTAAGCCCGCTTCCACCTCCCAGTTAGCTAACACTGTCTTTTCCTCAATGAGTGATGGAGTTATAATGCATACATCCGGAACAAACATTGGAGATTTTAGTGGCGCTGTTTCCTTATCCCAAGCTTTCGGGCTAGGTGACGACGTTAGAAATAATTTTGCATTCCCCAATCTCCTCTCTAACACCCCTACAAATTTAAATGAAGCGAACGGTCAGGCAGACAATAACTCTACTTTTTTACTTTCATTTGATACTATGGTTTCGGGAGCTGGTACTGCCGCCAACTCCGGTCATCTTCAAATTTCCTTGTTAAGAAATTCCGATGGATATCTCTATTCTTTTAGTGCCAACTCAAATACACAAACATCCAATAAGTTTGAGCCTTTAGACATCCCTCTTATCATACCATACTCTGCTAAAGACACTTGGTTTAATGTAGCCGTTCCTGTTTTGTTACCCGCTGATGCAAACAGAGATGCTTACACTTTAAGTATAAAAGCTTCGGGGCGCACTGACGCCCGCGGATTCTGCAACTACGCTATAAAAGATTTTAGCTTCGGCGAGTTAGAAGGTTGGAGGACTTACATATATGACCAAAGTGGTGTGGCTGCGTGGGGTTTAAGTTCCAACACTTATGCGCAAATGGCGTCCGGACTCAACTACTCAGGGTTATCCTTTAGTGGTCCATATACTCAAAGCTACGGTTGGAGTGCAGGGTATCTTCAGGCAGTAAACAATACAAAAGACCAGTACAAGAATCAGATTGTCCAGAACTTTCATGGTTTAGCACCGACTAAAAGTTATCGGTTAGCCTTAAAAGGAGCTTTCAAGGACGGCACTACTGTGTCCGGGGACGCATTCAAGGCTTCAATTAGAACTAGAGGGAAAGTAAGAACCCCTGGAAAAAATAACATACTTTCTCAGTATAATACAGGGGTGGTTTCAACCACTTACCCTGTATCACATCTAAACCCTTACTCTAATGACGGACAATCGTTTAGAAGAATATTCCCAAACTTCCAAAAAACTTTAGCAGACTCTTCAACTAAGCCGACGGATTGGGGCGTTTTACTAGGATGCTCCTCAATGAGTGATGGAAGTAATAATGTGTTTGAGGAGTCTCGGGGAAATGAGAGCCCTTATTTCCTTTCTATGGACGTTTTTAATTCCCATAACGAGGGCTCGTATTTTGTGTTGAGTAGTGCGCCTAACGCCTTCTTTAATTGGGAGTCTGGTGGATGGGATAATATTACAACCACTCTACCGTCTTACAGGTCTAGCACTTCGGGAGCCTACTTTTTAGAGTTACCGAAAACAGTTAATTTCAAAGACTATACGTCTTTTGAATACCCGCACCCAATACCTTTTCAAAGTATTAATCTAACACCTACATCTGACCCAAGCCCAGATTCAAACGGGCTGTTAGGCACTTACAAAATTACGGCTGGTCTTTTTGGACCCAACTCAAGTGAAGGCAGCACTCTAGTTAAAAATATTAAACTTCTGGGCGACGGAGAAGAACCTAATGTAGACATTTGGAAAGATTTATATTACCAATGGGATACGGGCGCTTGGGCGACCGCTTACGACGCTGCTTCTTTTGAGGGATACCTTTCCGCTGAAACAGCTACACGGAATTTTCTCTGTACACCACAAAGCAATATATCTAATATGTGCTTCTACGGGTTGGATGAAGATACCGAATACCAAATAAACATTATCAATACATCTGGAGGGGAGTTCATGTTGACTGATGTAAGCCTTACAGATGCTTCATTGATTGCCGCGGATGGAGCGGACAGATGGGTCAGGGATAGCTCTGTCTTCACAAGTGAGTTTTATGGAAATTCCCATTACGATGAATTTGATAACGCCACTGTCTTTAAATATTACAGCACCTTAACGGATGTGTTTGACCCGTCAACCATTGCAATAGGGTCCGTAGCGCCCACTTACCCACCGGCATTCCAACCTCGTAACTATAGAGGAGAACCAACGCCAGACGGAAAGACCCCTTCCATTGAGTTTAAAAACGTCAAGAACGATGTTCCTCGTTACCCGTGGGCGGTCCGTAGTTTCATGTTAGCTGATTACGATTTGCAAGGAGGCGATTCCTTCGCTTTCGGATTCGACACCGCTATCACCTACTCTACTGGAGGAAATATAACCGCGTATATTAGCGCTGAGACCCAATACCAAGGCACCAGCTATCATTATGATTTTAATGCAAGTGTTTGGGTTCCTGGTGCTGAGCGCAGAGAAAAAGCTTACTCAGTTAAAGAGGTAGGGATTGGAGGAGCAGGAGGAGATACTTTAGGAGTTTCCTCTTATCAAGATGTAACTCAATGGACAAAGATAGCATCCCCTGAGCTTCAAGCACCAACCTTTGGACCTAATACAAAAATTATTGCAACGCTACGTTTAGTTCCTGATTCTACTTCTAGAAATGATATTGTTGTTAAAGATTTCCGAGTGTATAGAACCATAGAGGCTAATCGGTACGATACTTTATTATACGAACAGTACCGAGTTTCCGGAGATACGTTCTTGTTTCCTGAATTCCCTACCCCAATGGATGAGACCCTTCAATCAAAAGGAAGACCGGGTACGCCGGGCGAACTGGGACAATTCTTAAATCGAATACAGTACTTTGATTTTTCCGGGGGAACTGGCGGGACAGCTGGCTCTACTTACAGCTCTATCCAATGTATCGGCAATCCCATGGCTCCTTCCAAAACAGGAGAGGTAACCATGGAAGAAGCGGTGGCTATGGGAGCCTACTTACCGTCAGCAGGACTATTCTTCGGCTCTAGTACTTTTGGGACATATAATTCTTCTGGAGTTTTATCGGGAACTTTGAACACCATGGGAGTTTTGAATAGTGATGGGTATATTTACCAACACCCACATTCCGTTACAGATGAGTTAGATGCTAGTGCAGGTTTTATCACCTCCTCCTATGTAACTGCACCTTATGCAGGATGGACCCACAAACCAAAAGTAGTGCGGTATGCTCTTAAAATACATAAAGACGATTGGAAGTTCTTAGACTATTACATGGGAGGTATCGGAGCCTTAGGTTTAAACACTTTCGATTACAAAAAAACTTACGAAAAATTAGGAACTTCTTTAATGGTAAGCTCGACTGATGAGACATATACGCAAGGAAGTAGAGTGGCACTATATAATGTAGCTGACCCTTCCCGCAATCCTGTGTTTAGGTTAACTAACAAAAAAGTAACTTTTGCTCCTGGACTACATATTGATTACCAAAATACTGATTGGCTTACTATAATATGGGATATAGACTTTCTTAAATAAAAAATGAAATTTTCTGAATTAAATAAAGATATTAACGGACACTTAGAGATATGGAAACATTTCTCTGACGGGTCTAAAGAATTGCACTGGGAAGACAAAAATGTTATTTGTAGTGGAATGGGCGCGACGTTAGCTGAGATGTTTGATGCTGCCGGTGACTCAAACGTAGAAAATTTTCAAATACCATACTTTAAAGTAGGTGTATCGGGCAGTGATACCGCGACGTCATACGGAGATAGCCTCCAATTATCTACAACAGGGGATTTGTCCGCGGCGCTTACCCAGACCCAATATGGTTCTGGCAATTTAGGAGTATCTGTACATAATACGATTATTGACGGGACAGCCAATACAGACGATGCTTTCGGAACCATCCCTTATGCATACATCAAGCGAGTAACCGATACGAAATGTATGTGGCAAATTGTGTTAGATGAACAGACCGCTAATGTCGGAGAAACACCGTTCGGACCGGGAAGCGCAGAAGCTCTAAACGAAATTGGGTTATACAGCAAGAACCCATACCAACAAGCGACCGAAGGCTCTCTTTTATGTGCCTACAGGTATTTTAAACCAGTATATAAAACTGACGCCTTTATACTTGTATTCAGGTGGACAATCGAATTCTAATGGTAAGTTTTAAAGATATTACAAGCTCAGGTGGAGACGCACTCTCTCCTCTAAATTTCAGCGAGGGAGTACCTAAGTATGACCCTAGCTCTTTTTATAATTGGGAACAAGATAACATCCCATTATGGGTTTTAGAGGAAAGAGGTAACACTTTATGGAGCCAAGCTGGATTCCCTGGAGGAAACCCTGCAGGCATTACATTCACATTATCTTCCCTAGGAAGTTTCGACGAAGCTTTGGGAATCTATGATAACATAGATGATATTGTAGAACGAATACCTAAACGTCTTAAGTTCCCGGTTCTTGTGGAATTATGTACCTATGGCGCACTTGGCGAATTAGATGTAGCTAATATTACTTGTGAAGGGTATGGAAGTCTGGAGTTTAGAAACCAAACCTACTTTGAGGATATAAACGCCTCTGCCAGCAACACCGTTACCGCAGTGACTAGCCCTGCGGGCGACGCACCAACCTTAGCCAGCTCCATCTCAATTCCTGCATCTGCAATGATGTTGGGAGTTTCTTCTACTCGCACGGAACTCGTATACGGAAACCAAGCTAGTTGGAATTCTAATGCACGTACCTTTACTATGCAGGGTCCTGACACTGACAGACAGGCGAATAACCTGACAGTATCTATTTTTAGTGGAAACGATTTAGGAGCGTACGGTGGTGGTACCTTCACCCAGGGCGGTTTCGGATTGCCCCCTTATACATCGTCAGTAGATTATACTATTCCAACGGGTGACGCTAACCCTGTCTTCGGGTCGGGAACTGCAGAAGACCGCCTTCCCGCGGTACCAGGAGATTTCCCTTTTATGGTAACGAAGCGAGAAAGCCAACTCACTCGTGGACAAAGCACGTTAGCTGGTTTCGGTAACTGGTTTTCAAGTATTAATGTTAAGGATTGCCAAGGAACGATTATTTTTAGAAATATTCTTCAAGACGGTTCAAACCAATTATCTGATAATGACGCCGCGGGATGTATCCATACTACGGAGACTGGGTGGAACATCGAAAGTAGCGATGTAATTTTAGATAATACCGCATCAATCCGCAACTCTGCGCAAGGCTACTTCTTCAAAAATTCTCGACTGAGACTTACTGGGCACTTTATGGCATGGAGAAACTATACCAAAACAGGCAAACTCGTAGCGGACCGAAAACAAGATGGTACCGGCGTTTTAGCTGTGAACACAGATATGCTTTGGGATTCGACGTATTACCATGATAGCCGTAAGTATTTGAATTGGTTTGGTAAAAGCAAGAGAGGTATGGAATTGCGAAATAGTACGATGCGCGGAGGTATCTATTCTACCGTTGTGTCGGGGGTTCCGAACGGAGGCTCACAAACATTAGGACTCGATGCCACAAACAGTGCAGGAGTTTCTTTACTATACTGCTCGGGAGCTGGAGGAGATGTAATGACTACTATCCTTAACTTCGCCGACTGCAACGAATCAGGTTTGCACTTAGAGGGGAGTGACGTAGAGTTTTACGGACGAGTTAACAGTTACCTCAACCAAGAGGATGGTATTAGAGCCCTGCGCTCCCAAGTAAGATTACCTCAATTTACCTGTAATCATAACGGTGGATACGGTATTCATTCCCAAGGGTCCCAAATAACGTATGGGTGGGGCGTAGACGAGATTATCGAAGACACAGGAAGCAACTTTAGAAAGCTTGACAGCTATGACGACATAGTCTACACGAATACATCTCTCAACAACGCAGCCGCCAACGCAGCTCTTCGAATAAGAAACCGCGCTCAATTTCACTGCAGTGACAACAACCAAAATCTTTTAATTACTAAATCGTCTGCGATATCGCCACAGAGGATGAATAACATCCCTGCGTTTTATGGAAGATGGGGTGGAGCTAACTGGATTAACACTAACTCAAGTCCTTATGATATTGGCACGTCTGTATCCTACACGCCTATGACCCACTTTGGCGCGACTCCATACCGACAAAATAATCTTCCGGGAATGGTGGTCACTAACAACTCTGATGCCGAGCTAGTGAATGTAAACTACCTCACGTCTTCTACAGACACAGGCAAAGGAAAGGTTGCTGTTGCATCTAATGGTTCCAATCTAATCTTTAGAGGAACTTCAGGGTGCGCAACTACTATGAGTTACTTTCCTGTAAACACTCAAGCAAGGCAATTTAGAAGTTGGTTAGCTGCTGGTGTTCTAGGTACTGATAACTCTAATGTGGAGATGACCGGACCAACCAAACTGTCCCGATTCGGTATTCCCGTACTAGCTGAAAATAACTCCAACTTCTCAGTAAATCCTCCTACCTTAGTGGGTACAGATAATATTCTAGACGTATCTGGGTACAATCTAATTGACCCTACCGGAGGTACAGACACTTCAAGTAATCATACTTCGCTCGAGTTACACTCCACGCGTTCATGTATGGTAGCGAACAAACAATCTAACATTAGAATGTATGCGCTTGGAGGTAAAGTTGTTGGAGATAGCGCAGGAAGCGAAGTCCTGGACTCTGTTGATGTTTTAGCCACCGGATACGCGGACGCCTACTTAGGAGACCAAAACAATCAATTCGCCCTTTCTACCTCAGGAGGGTACGCGAAGTTTTACCCGAATGCTTTTGTTAGCGGTTTAGTTTTTGAGAACGGACCTGAGCTCGATTTTGCTACTGCCCTTAACCCGACTGTACGGTATTTGCTTGATAACGAGGCGACCAATCCGTCGGACCGTCATGGGAACGGAACCACAGGAGGCATGGTAGCAAGAGCGGTTGGTGGAAGTAACTTAGATTTAAATTTAATTAACTTTCAAATGTTCTGCCAACCAGGAACTCTTTCCGGAGCCTTCTTTAATTGGGATGGCAGCGGGTGTGAGTACCTTGAAGATGCCGGCGGAGGAGATGATGGTCCAGTAGACCCTCCGACTGGTCCTGGGTATGACGCAGGGACAATCCCACCAGCAGCAGGTGTTGAAGCTGGAGACCTGGATGATGGAAACCCAGATGGTGGGTCTACAAGGAATGTTCGAAGTGGAAGACGCGTGGGAAGGATTCAAGATGACACCCTAACCAACAAAGTTGGTTCTTATGACAACAACGACGGACAAGGCTCTATCTATACTGCTGCAGGTAAGGGAAATAATGACAATACGATATTCCAAAATAACGCTCAGCCTGGAAGCACCGAAGTCTTTGGAGACGGATTTTCCGGTACTCGTTCTACCAAGTTAGGTATGTATTACCGTAATGAAGACGGA
>Ga0181372_1000121_pt1 | contig 20272 bp, 17 predicted proteins | sample LowvirmetaG_5_FD_130161 | JGI IMG/M metagenome (GOLD analysis project Ga0181372, IMG submission 130161) | Marine viral communities from the Subarctic Pacific Ocean - Lowphox_08 viral metaG | ecosystem: Environmental > Aquatic > Marine > Oceanic | place: Subarctic Pacific Ocean | collected...
GCTGCGCCGCGCTTTGATCGGGCCCTGTGGCAAACCCTGCTGGACAGCGGCTTGTCGGGTATTGCCGTGGCGGAAGAGCACGGCGGTATGGGGTTGGGATTCATGGAACTCGGCCTGTTCATTGAGGAGCTGGGTCGCAGCATCGCACCCGTGCCGGTGCTGGCGCATTGCGTGGCCGGCATGTTGCCCCTGCAGCAGTTTGCCAGCGCTGAGCTGCAATCCCGTGTTTTACCCGCCGCCGCGCGGGGTGACATTCTGCTGACGGGGGCGTTCTGGTCCGGCTCGGCAACACCGGAGCTGCGGGCGCAGAACACCCCTGAAGGTCTGCTATTGACGGGTCACTGCCGCGCCGTGCCGTTTGTCCAGCAGGCGGACTGGTTGCTGGTGCCGGTTCAGGTTGCCGCCGGTGTTGCGGTTGCACTGGTGCCCACCGGTGCCGTCGGGGTGCGCAGCAACGCCTTGCAAATGACCCATTTCGAACCTCACGCAGACGTCGAATTCAACAATGTCCTTGTGCCGGAGGCCGACATTGTGCTGGCTTCCGGCGGGGAGACGCTGGTCGCCTGGACCCGGGAGCGCTGCACCGCCGCAGTGTGTGCACAGCAGTTGGGGGCCGCGGATTGTGCGCTGCGTATGGCCGCCGGTTACACCAGTGAGCGCAAGCAATTCGGCGTGCCGGTGGCGACCTTTCAGGCAGTGGGCCATCGCATGGCCGATTGCTACATCGATGTCGAATGTTTGCGGCTGTGCACCTGGCAGGCGCTGTCGCTACTGAGCGAGCAGCGTGCGGCAACCACCGAAGTACAGATCGCCAAGATCTGGGCGGGGGATGTCGGGCACCGGGTCAGCTATGCCTGCCAGCATGTGCATGGCGGCACGGGTATTGACCGCGATTATCCACTTTGGCGCTATTGCCTCTGGCTGCGCTTCAATGAGATGACCCTCGGGTCCAGCGCGGCCCAGGGGGCGGCGCTGGGGCAGCGTCTGGCGCGGGGGGAGGGGCTCTTCGACTAGCACCGGTGAGGTGGTGCCGAAACGCAGAATGTGCTCCGGTTGTTACGCGCCTTGCGTTACACTGCGCCCATGTTGCTGCGTGTCTCTACGGTTCTGCTTCTGGTGTCGCTGGTTGCCTGCGGCAATACGCCGTCGCGTGAAGCGACCGCCAGCAGGGCCGGTGTCGATTTTGGCGGGCAATGGTCGCTGGACTACGGCATGAGCGACAACCTGCAGGTTAGCCTCAATGTGCTGGTGCGCGAACTGCAGCGCCAGGCCGAGCGGCGCGCGCAGGCGGCCGGCTCCGATACGCGCGCTGCCACAGCCGGTGTACTCTTGGGGGGCTCGGGCAGCGACAGCGGGTCCGCTATTATCGGACTGGCCCAAATGGCCGATCTGGTCAGCCGCAGCCCGCTGCTGGATATTACCCAGGATCTTCAGGGCATCCGCGTGCGCCGGGAGGATGATTTTGCCCTGGACTGCGATTTCCACGACGGGCGCCCGCAAGCGGTAGAAACACCTCTGGGTCGCGAACTCTGTGCCTGGGACGGTCACCAACTGGTTTTCGTCCTGTCTCTACCCGACGGTCTCGGCATCCGGCATCGTCTCACCCTTGGCCCGGATGGCCAGTTCCTGAATATTGCCAGCACGGTGAGTTCGGACCGTGTCTCCCAACCCTTCACATTGAACCGCGTCTATCGCCGCATGGAGCCGGGCGCGCAGGGCTTCTCCTGCCAGCAAACCCTGACACGAGGTACCGTGTGCACAACCGAAACCGAGTGAAACGGGCGAGCCTGCTACTGTCTGTTGCGCTGTGCCTCTGTGCCTGCGCCACGGCGCCACCTGAGCCGGTGCCGGGCGCTGACCCCGCGGTCGCAGGCGATACGATGCCCGCCGTGGGGAATGTCGCCCTGGAAACCGTGCCATCGCCCCTCACGCCGGCACTCGCTTTGGTGGTCGCGAGTTTTGACCCCGGGCTACCCGCATCCACCGTGGGGCTCAGCCGAGCGGGGATTTTCCCTGAAATCCGCAAGGCCGAGGCGCGCTTCATGCCAGTACTGCTACGTCAGGTGCTGCAGACCAGCAATGCCTGGGGTCCTGTGCGCGTGCTGCCGGAGCCACAGGCCAGCGCCGAGCTGCAGGTGGACGGGCGTATTCTGCACTCGGATGGCCATCTGCTGGTTTTGCAGGTGCGCGCTGTCGATGCTGCGGGCAGAGTGTGGCTGGACCGGCGCTACCGGGATGAATCACAGCCGGGGGACTTTACCGCCAGCGGCGCCGAGGACCCGTTTATCGACCTGTATCGTCAGGTGGCAAACGATCTGCTGGCCGCTTATCGCCAGCGGGCAAGTGCGGAATTGGCGCAGCTGCCGACCATTGCCCTGCTGCGCCAGGCCCGCGATCTGGCGCCGGCCGCATTCACTGGCTACCTGGACGAAGACGAGACGGGGCTGCGCCTGCGTCGCGCGCCGGCAGAGGACGACCCCATGATTGCGCGTGTGCAGCGCATCCGCGATCAGGAATACCGGTTTATTGACGCGGTGGACCAGCAATATGTCGATCTGTTTGAGACCATGCAGCCCACCTATAACCTCTGGCGACAGTTCGGTCGCGAGCAGGCGGAGTACCGCGAAGAGTACGCCCAGCGCCTCGCCCAGCGCGAGAAGGCCGGACCGCGCGGCACCTATGCCGCCATGGAGCAAACCTACAACGCCTTCAAATGGAGCAAGATCCAGCAACAGGATCTCGAAGACCTCGCCCGCGGCTTCAACAATGAGGTGCAACCCACCGTGCTGGAAGCCAGTGGCAGTGTCTACCAGCTGAGCGGCAGTCTCGAGAACCAGTACGCGGAGTGGCGTGATATTCTCGGAGAGATTTTCCGCCTTGAGTCCGGTCTGCCCTGAACGGGGCGCATCGGCAAAACCCGGAGGGTTGCGCTAAGCTTGGGCCATGAGCGACAGAAAATCGAACGATGAAGCGGAAAGCCTGCTGGCGGGCCTGATGCGATTCACCGGGCAGGTAGCGGGTGGCACGCTGGAGATAGCGCGACACACCGCGACCATGAGCGCCATGTTCGGTGAGGGTTGGGTGCGGCAGATGCTGCTGCACAGCATGGAACCGGAGCGTCTGGAGGCGATGGCAGACGCCGGGCATTTCCTCCGCGATGCCCGCGAAACGGCGGGGCTGTCGTTGAAGGAGCTCGCCGACAGCCTCGGCCTGTCTGACAAGACCGTACTGGAAGAGGTGGAGCGTGGTGACAAGATCATGCCGCTTGAGCTGGTTCTGCGCAGCGCGAGCCTGCTAGCGCGGCACGATCCGGTGCCTTTCCTGATCAAGTTTCTGCGCACCTACAACCCGCAGCTCGAGCAGGTGCTTGAGCAGTGGGGCGTTATGGCGCTGCCCCGGCAGTACGAGCGTGAACGACGCTTTGTGAATCTGTACCGCCAGCACGATGCCCTGCGTGGATTGAGCGATGACGAGCACGACCGCTTTATCCAGTATATTGATAGTGCAGCCCAGCTTGTGCTGGATGTTATGCAGAAAGAAAAGGCGGCCAACAGCCCGCCAATGTCGGCACCCAAACGGCCGTCGCCCGCGCGCAAACGCACCCCGCGCAAGCGCAGTTAGCCGCGCTTTCCGGTACACTGTGCGGCCCGCAGACATCCCCGGAATATTGCATGCCAAGCGCCACCTCATCCTCTCCCGCTTCGACCTTGCAGCCGGCCAGCGCCAGTCGCCAGTGGTTCGCCACTTGTCCCAAGGGCATGGAAGGCCTGCTCCGCGACGAGATGCTGGCGCTGGGCGCAGACAGCGCGCGCGAGACGGTTGCGGGTGTATATTTTGCAGGTCCACTCGCCATGGGCTACCGCGCCTGCCTCTGGTCGCGGCTGGCCAATCGGGTGTTACTCCCGCTGGCGAAATTCGAAGCGGGGGACGCCGATGCCCTGTATCGCGGCGTACGCGCGCTGAACTGGCGCGACATCTTTGCCCCGGAGCAGACCTTCACGATCGATTTCACCGGGGAGAACGCACAGATACGCAACACCCAGTTTGGCGCCCAGCGCAGCAAGGACGGTATTGTGGACTGGTTTGTGGGCAAGGGCTTTGCGCGGCCGTCGGTTGACCGGCGCAACCCCGACCTGCGCTTTAACGTTCGTCTGTCGAAACACGGCGCGCTGCTGGCGCTGGATATGTCCGGCGGTAGCCTGCACCGGCGCAACTATCGCTTGCAGGCGGGCGCAGCACCGCTGAAGGAAAACCTCGCCGCGGCCATTTTGCTGCGTGCTGATTGGCCGGGCATGGCAGCCCGGGGAGGCGCGCTGATCGACCCCATGTGCGGCTCTGGCACCCTGCTGCTGGAGGCGGCCATGATGGCCGCTGACATCGCGCCTGGCCTGGGCCGTGAACGCTTCGGGTTCGAGCGCTGGCAAGGGCACAATGCGCCGCAATGGCAAGCGCTGCTGACGGATGCGCAGGCGCGCGCCCGGCGCGGCCGGCAGGTGCAGCTGCCGGAAATGCGTGGTTATGACGCAGATGCGACCGTGATTCGACGCGCGCAGGAAAACATTGCGCGCGCCGGCCTGCAGGACGCTGTGCGGGTCAGTTGCAAGCCCCTGGCGGAGCTCAGCAAGCCCTCGCACCGTCCGCTGCCGCACGGCCTGGTGGTCTGTAACCCCCCTTACGGCGAGCGGCTCGGAGACCGCGAGAGCCTGCCTTATCTCTACCGGCAGCTGGGGGAGGCGTTAGTTCGTGAATTCAGCGGCTGGCAGGCGGCGATTTTTACCGGGGACAAGGGCCTGGGGCGCGCCACAGGGCTGCGCAGCCACAAGCAGTACACCCTGTGGAATGGCGCGCTTGAAGCCTCTCTGCTCCTGTTCGACCTGACCGACAACCGTCTCAGCGAGCACTCGCCGGGTGCGCCCGGCCAGGCGGCGTCACCGGCTGGCAGCGCGGAATCGGCAACGGCAGAGGGCGAGCTGTCCCCCGGTGCCACCATGTTTGCCAATCGGTTGCGCAAGAACCGACGCCGTTTTGCGGCCTGGGTGAAACGTGCGGGCATTGAATGCTACCGGCTGTATGATGCCGATATGCCGGAATACGCTGTCGCGGTCGATCTCTACGGCGACCGTGTGCATGTGGCGGAGTACCAGGCGCCGGCAGGCGTCGATCCGGAGGCCGCGGCTGCACGTCTCGCGGAGATACAATCAGCGGTGCCGCAAGCACTGGGCGTGGCGGCGTCCGATGTCGCCTACAAAGTCCGGCAGCGCCAGCGAGGCGACGAACAATACGGTAAGCAGGGCGCGCAGGGTGAATTGTTGACCGTGCGCGAAGGGCCTGCAAGGCTGCTGGTGAACCTGCGAGATTACCTGGATACCGGGCTCTTCCTGGATCATCGGCCCCTGCGGCTGCGGCTGGGGAGCGAAGCCGCCGGTTGCGACTTTCTCAATCTGTTCTGTTACACCGGCACGGCTACGGTGCACGCGGCGCTGGGCGGGGCCCGCAGTACCACCAGTGTGGACCTCTCCAACACCTACCTCAGCTGGCTGCGCAAGAACCTGGCGCAGAACGGGTTGGACGAAAGCCGCAATCATATCGTGCGTGCCGACTGCCTGGCCTGGCTGCAGGACTGCAAGCAAAAGTTCGACCTGATCCTGCTGGACCCCCCGTCTTTTTCCAATTCGCGCAAGGTCGAGGCCAGTTTTGACGTGCAGCGTGATCATGCACCCCTGGTCCAGGCGGCGCTGGCCTGCTTGCGCCCTGGTGGCACGCTGTACTTCTCCAATAACCGCCGCGGCTTTCGTCTTGATAGCGAACTCGCGCGCAATTTCTCCTGCGAGGATATCAGTCGCGCAACGCTGGACCCCGACTTTCAGCGCAACCCCAGGATTCACCAGTGTTGGCGTATTACCCTGCCGGAAACGGCGAAGGCAGAAAACCCGTGGGCTCGCCGGTAAGTGTCTGCAAACACGAAAAATTTTCTGTCCACACGCCTTGACTCACATCGTAGCCTTTGGTAACAGCAATACTTTTTCTCGAAATGAAATCATAAGAGTTCATTAACCTTATGATAAATATAGTTTATTTAACAATTTCTATCGCAGGGTTTGGGTGGGGCAAGCCAGCCAGGCGGTTGGCGTCGCCACAGAGTGTCCCCAGAGTTATCCACAGGCCCTCCTGTGGATAACCTGTACGCAATGTGCCAGAGCGGGCATGGGCAATGTTGCAACGTGGGTCTCCGGGTCGGCCTTTGAGTGGATGTGCGGTGGAGGTGCATGTGTACAAAGTCTTGATTGTGTATCACAGCCAGAGCGGAGCCAGCGCCCGGCTCGCGGCAGCGGCTCGCGCCGGCGCGGAAGGCGCGGGTGGCATCGAAGTCGCGTTGTGCAGAGCCTGGGACGCCGGCGCCAGTGAGGTGCTGGCCGCTGACGGTTTGTTATTGGTGGCGGCAGAAAACTCGGGCACCCTCAGTGGCGGTATGAAGGACTTTCTCGACCGCACCTTTTATCCGGTGGGGGAGCAGGGCAAGGTGTTGCCCTGCGCCTTGTTGCTGAGTGCGGGCAACGATGGCCGGGGCGCTCGCCAGCAGGCGCAGCGGATACTGTCGGGTTACCCGATGCGCGAGGCGCTGGAGCCCTTGATATGCCGCGGTCCGGTGACCGACCGACTGGAAGCGCTGGCGCGGGAGTTCGGCGAAGGCTTTGCCGCCGGTTTGGAGATGGGAATATTTTGACGATGAGCGTGGTGGGAGAACAGGGATGACACTGGAAAATGGGAGCAGCGCCCAGATACCCGAGGGCTTTACGCGGCTGCCTGAGGGCCTGGGTTACACGGATACACTGCAGCCCTGTTATCGACGTATCAGTGACGCCGGCGTAAGTTTCGGTCTGGTCGTGGAGCAGCAGCACTGCAACGTGATGGGTATCTGTCACGGCGGCGTGCTGTCAACGCTGGCAGATATCGCTGCAGCCACCGGGGTGAATCATGCGTCCGGTCGCAGCGCGGGAAGCCCGACCATTAACCTTGCGCTCGATTTTGTCAGCGCGGGTAAACTCGGTCACTGGCTACAGGCCGATGTGCTGCAGGTCGACGTCAAACGGCGCTTCGGCTTCAGCAGTGGCCTGATCAGTGGCCCCGGTGGGGTCGTGGCACGCTTCAACGGGACTTTTTACCTGCCTGAACATGAGGGTATCTGGAAGCGCCCGGCGCCCGCTGACGGCTTGTTGCCTGCGGAATGATTCGCGCAGTCAAGCACGTGCGTCCCCGTCGCAGCCCTCCAGGATGGAGATAAAGGCCTGCGCCGCGCGCGAGAGGCTGCGCCCGCGGTGATAGACCAGCCCCAGGGTGCGCTCCAGCGCAATCCCCTGCACCGGCAGAACGTGTAGTTCATCGCTCAGCATGGTCGCGGGCAGGACTGTCCACCCCAGCCCTACCGCGGCCATCATGCGAATGGTTTCGAGGTAGTTGGTCGCCATGGACACCCTGAGTGCAAGACGGTGCTCGGCAAACAGGCGTTTCACGATCTGCCCCGTATAGGTGTTGAGACCGGGCAGGATGGCCGGGTGCAGGGCCAGGTCGGACAGGCTGCAGTGCTTTGGGTCACTGGCCAGAGGGTGATCGGCAGCACACATGAACACCAGTGGATCGCGCCAGACCGGTCGCGCCACCACGCTGTCGTCGACCTCGGGCGCCAGGGTCACCACCGCGAGCTCCGAGCGGCCCTGCATGATGAGGTCGTAGGCCTGTTCAGAGTCTGTGAATTCAATGTCGATGTGGGCACCCGGGTGTGCTTTGCTGAAGGCGCTGAGAACCGGCGGCAGTCGGTGCAGGCCGATATGGTGGCTGGTCGCCAGGCGCAGCTCACCTGCCACCTCGCCCGACAGGTCGCGCACCGCACGCTCGGCGCCCAGCAGTTGCTGCGTGATAGCCCTCGCATGAGGCAGCAGTGCCTGGCCGGCTTCCGTCAACGAGGTGTGTCGACCAATGCGGTCAAACAGGGCGCTGCCCAGGCCTTGCTCCAGCAAGGCGATGCGCTTGCTGACAGCAGGCTGGGTCAGGTGCAGGCGCTCGGCTGCCAGGGAAAACGACCCTTCCTCGGCAACCAGCAGAAAAGCCTGGAGGTTCTGCAAATCCATTTGAATTCCTTTTAGGAATGCTGTGGATAAAAATAATAAATTTGAGTAATCGCTCAGTCAACCTTATGCTTGTCGCCTCAAATTGATTTTTTTGTGGGGGCGGGCATGGCCGGGCTGACACTGTACGACAAACTCTGGCGCAATCATCTGGTAGAGCAGCGCGAGGACGGCTCTGCCCTGATCTATATTGATCGTCACCTCATTCATGAAGTGACCTCACCGCAGGCCTTTGAAGGGCTGCGCCTCGCCGGGCGCAAGCCCTGGCGGCTGGATGCCAACCTCGCGGTGCCGGATCACAATGTGCCGACCTCACGGGAGGAGCGTGCCGGCGGTATTGCCGGTATTCGCGACCAGGTGTCGCGTTTGCAGGTGCAGACACTTGACGACAACTGCCGCGACTTTGACATCGTAGAGATACCCATCAACGACGTGCGCCAGGGCATTGTGCATGTGGTGGGACCGGAGCAGGGCGCAACCTTGCCGGGCATGACAATCGTGTGCGGCGACTCGCATACCTCTACCCACGGTGCGCTGGGGGCCCTGGCGCACGGCATCGGTACCTCGGAAGTCGAGCACGTGCTCGCCACACAGTGCCTGATTCAGCAGAAGATGAAAAACCTGCTGGTACGTGTCGACGGTGCGTTGCCGGCGGGCGTGACCGCCAAGGATGTCGCGCTGGCGATTATCGGTCGCATTGGTACGGCAGGCGGCACCGGCTACGCCATCGAGTTCGCCGGCGAAGTGATTCGCGGCCTCAGCATGGAAGGCCGCATGACGCTGTGCAACATGTCTATCGAGGCGGGCGCCCGCATGGGCATGATCGCCGTGGACCAGACCACGCTCGACTACGTGAAGGGCCGAACCTACGCCCCCAGCGGCGCGCTCTGGGATGCCGCGCAGGCCGCCTGGGCTGACCTGCACAGCGATGCCGACGCGGTGTTCGATAAAGTGGTGACACTGCGCGGCGACGACATTGTGCCGCAAGTGACCTGGGGCAACTCACCGGAGATGGTGCTGCCAGTCGATGGCCATGTGCCGGACCCGCACGGCATGGACAACGCGACACAGCGCAGCGCCGCACAGCGCGCCATTGAGTACATGGGTCTGACGCCGGGCATGGCGATTACTGATATCCATCTCGATCGCGTGTTTATTGGCTCCTGTACCAACTCGCGGATTGAAGACCTGCGCGCGGCGGCCGCGGTGGTGCGCGGGCGGCAGGTGGCGTCCAGCATCAAGCAGGCCCTGGTTGTGCCCGGCTCCGGCCAGGTGAAGGCGCAGGCCGAAGCGGAAGGGCTGCACGAGATATTTCTCGCGGCGGGCATGGAGTGGCGCGAGCCGGGTTGCTCGATGTGCCTGGCGATGAATGCTGACAAACTGGGGGCGGGAGAACACTGCGCCTCTACCTCTAACCGCAATTTTGAGGGGCGCCAGGGGATTGGCGGGCGCACGCACCTGGTCAGTCCGGCGATGGCGGCGGCCGCCGCGATCGCCGGGCATTTCGTTGACGTTCGCACCTTGCAGGAGTCCACACAATGAAAAGTTTCACCGTGCTGGAGGGGCTGGTCGCGCCAATGGATCGCGCCAATGTCGATACCGACATGATCATCCCCAAGCAGTTTCTCAAGTCGATCAAGCGCAGCGGTTTCGGGCCCAACCTGTTTGACGAAATGCGCTACCTCGATGAGGGGCAGCCGGGAGAGGATTGCAGCAAACGGCCCCTGAATCCTGATTTCCCCCTGAACCAGCCCCGCTATCACGGCGCGACAGTGCTGTTGGCGCGGGAAAACTTCGGCTGTGGCTCCAGCCGCGAGCACGCGCCCTGGGCGCTTGAGGATTACGGCTTTCGGTGCATTATTGCCCCCAGCTTTGCCGACATCTTCTACAACAACTGTTTCAAGAACGGCATTCTCCCGGTGGTCTTGCCCGCTGCAACGGTTGAGCAGCTGTTCACGGCGCTGTATGCACAAGAGGGGTATCGCCTGGAGATCGACCTGGCTGCACAGGAGGTGCGCACGCCCGCGGGCGAAGTGCTGGGTTTTGAGGTAGATGTAGCGCGCAAGCAGTGCCTGCTGAAGGGGCTGGACGACATCGGCGTGACGCTGGAGAGCGCTGCGCGTATTCATACGTTTGAGAATCAGTGGCGGGAGCAGTCCCCCTGGTTGTTCAATGTGATTGGTAAAGGGCAGGGCTGAGATGAGTAAGCGTATTCTGGTTTTACCCGGCGATTACATCGGTCCGGAAATCATGGCTGAGGCGGTGCAGGTGCTGGAGACGGTAAACCAGCGTTATCAGCTCGGGCTGTCGCTGGAACACGGCCTGCTCGGTGGCGCCGCCATTGATGCGCACGGCGTGCCGTTGCCGGATGCCACGTTGCAGGCGGCGCGGGACGCCGATGCGATTCTGCTCGGCGCTGTAGGCGGCCCCAAGTGGGACGCCGTTGAACGGCATTTGCGCCCGGAGCGTGGGCTGCTCGGTTTGCGTTCGCAGCTGGGGCTCTTCGGTAACCTGCGTCCCGCCATTCTCTACCCGCAGCTGGCCGAGGCCTCCAGCCTTAAGGCAGAGGTGGTTGCCGGTCTGGATATACTGATTGTCCGGGAACTTACCGGCGGCATTTACTTCGGTGAGCCCCGCGGCATTCGTACCCTGGAGAATGGCGAGCGACAGGGCTTCAATACGTATGTCTACAGTGAGTCCGAAATCCGCCGCATTGGCCATCTGGCGTTCGGGCTGGCGCGGCAGCGCGACCGGCGCGTGTGCTCGGTGGACAAGAGCAACGTGCTTGAAGTGACTGTGCTCTGGCGTGAAGTGATGGAGGAGGTCGCTCGCGAATACCCTGATGTCGAACTCAGCCACATGTATGTCGACAACGCGGCGATGCAGCTGGTGCGAGCGCCGAAGCAGTTTGATGTTATGGTAACCGGCAACATGTTCGGCGATATCCTGTCCGACGCGGCGGCCATGCTCACCGGATCGATCGGCATGCTGCCCTCCGCGTCGCTGGATAAAGACGGGCGCGGCATGTACGAACCCTGCCACGGTTCCGCACCGGATATCGCAGGGCAGGGCAAGGCGAATCCGTTGGCCACGATCCTCTCGGTCGCCATGATGCTGCGCTACACTCTTGACGAGGCCGAGGCTGCGGAGGCCATCGAGCGGGCGGTGAGCAGCGTGTTGGACCAGGGCCTGCGCACACCCGACATCGCCGCTGCGGGTCAGCCGGCGGTGTCTACCCGCGAGATGGGCGCCGCCGTGGTGGCGGCGCTTCACGGTTGAACGTTCACTTTTCGAATTGAGGTTGTTATGAGCAAGCAGTATGACGTCGCCGTTGTCGGTGCCACGGGCGCCGTAGGCGAAACCATGATGTCCATTCTTGAAGAGCGCGACTTCCCGGTACGTACCCTCTATCCGCTGGCCAGTGCGCGCTCGGCGGGCAAGACCGTGAAGTTCCGCGGCAAGTCGGTGCGAGTCACGGACCTCGCAGAGTTCGATTTCAGCCAGGCCCAGATCGGACTGTTCTCTGCGGGTGGCAGTATCTCCGAGGAATTTGCGCCGAAAGCGGCGGCTGCGGGTTGTATTGTTATCGATAACACCTCCCATTTCCGCCGTGATGCTGATATCCCGCTGATTGTGCCTGAAGTGAATCTGCCCGCACTGGCGGGTTATACCCAGCGCAATATCATTGCCAACCCCAACTGTTCGACGATCCAGATGCTGGTTGCGTTGAAGCCCATTTATGACGCCGTGGGTATTGAACGCATCAATGTGTGCACCTACCAGGCAGTTTCCGGCACCGGCAAGGAGGCGATTGAAGAGCTTGCGGGACAAACTGCGCGGCTGTTGAACGGACAGAGCATCGAGTGCGAGGTCTACCCGAAGCAAATCGCCTTTAATGTGCTGCCCCACATTGATACTTTCCAGGAGAACGGCTATACCCGGGAAGAAATGAAAATGGTCTGGGAAACGCACAAGATCTTCGGTGACGAGAGCATTCAGGTGAATCCCACCTGTGTTCGGGTACCGGTTTTTTTCGGTCATTCCGAGGCACTGCATATCGAAACACGCGACAAAATCTCTGCTGCTGACGCGCGCAAGTTACTCGAAGGCTCTCCGGGCATTACGGTGATCGACGAGCGTGCAGACGGCGGCTACCCCACAGCGGTCACCGAGTCGGCGGGCAAGGACCCGGTGTTTGTCGGCAGGATTCGCGAGGATATTTCCCATCCCCGTGGCCTCGATCTCTGGGTTGTATCAGACAACGTGCGCAAGGGCGCGGCGCTCAACAGTATCCAGATTGCCGAGGCGCTGATCCGGGGTTATATTGATTAACCCTTTGCGTTACAACAGACTTGCGGTATCTTCGGAGTCGTCATGAAAGGGCTCGAGCTGCAATAAAGATGGCTCAGGGGATGGCAGGGGAGCATAACAAGGCGTGTTTATGGCTCGAAAGAAGCGGTTGGCAGTTACACTGGCAGCCTTGGGGTGCCTGCAAGCAGGTTCTGTTTGGGCATTGGGGCTTGGCGAACTTTCGCTGAACTCGTTTCTGAATGAACCGTTGCGAGCGGAAGTCGGCTTGCTGGATGTCGGCAATCTCGATCAAGACCAGATTCGTGTTCGTCTCGCAACCGCAGACGACTTCGATCGGCTGGGCATTGATCGTGCGTACTTCCTGACGGGTATCAGTTTTGAAGTGCGCGTCGACAAAAATGGCGGCGGCGCGATTATCCTCACCTCAGAAGATCCGGTGCTTGAACCGTATCTTGATTTTATCGTCGAGGCCCGCTGGCCGTCCGGCCGTCTGTTGCGCAATTACACGGTACTGGTCGATCCGCCGGCATTTGAATCCCAGGGCGCGACGGTGTCTGCTTCACGGTTGGTGGCCGAAGCCGAAGCTGAGGCGAGTGCCGAAGTGCCGGCAGAAACTGCCGAGTCAGCGGGTGAAGGCACGCGGGTGGGCATGCGTGAATCCGACCTCGCACCCGGGGCGATGCCCGAGCGAAATTTTAGCGCGGGCACCGCGTCCGATCCGGCGCCGGGTGCCCGTTACATGATCCGTCGCGATGAGACTCTGTGGACGATTGCCCAGCGTGCGCGCCCTGAGGGTGTCACGGTGCAGCAGGCCATGCTGGAAATCCAGCGCCTGAATCCCGACGCTTTCATCGACGGCAATATCAATCGCATCAAAGCCGGTTATATTATTTATCTGCCTGACAGCAGCGACGTTGCCGGCGACGCAGATGTCGCAGCCGTGCTCGCGGAAGTGCGTCAGCAAAATGAAGACTGGCGCGCGGGTCGTGCCTCAGCGCCGGCGTCGGCCGGTCCTGCATTGCGCATCTCGGCCGGAGCCGCCAGCGAACAGGGCGACGCGGATACGCGTGCCGATGCAGTGCCTGACAGCACCTCTGCAACCGAAGTCGCCCGCGCAGCCGCGGATGACGCGATGGCTCCGGCTACAGATGCTGCAGCCGATGCGCGCGAGCGCGCCGTATTTAGTGAGCAGCTCACACAATTGACCGATCGCCTCGATGCACTTGAGCGCATGGTTGAAGTCAAGGACGCGGAAATTGCAGCTCTGCAGCAGGCCCTCGCCGAAGCGGAAGCGACGCCGGCCAACGCTTTACCGGCCGCCGATGCCGGTGCTGACACGGTGGTGGCTCCTGTCGTTGCACCGGCGCCCGCTGCGGTCGTGCAGCCAGAGTCGCCCGCGCCGCAAGCAGGCAGCAATAGCTATTGGCTCTATGTCGCAGGTGGTGCAGTCCTCGCGCTGCTGGCGGGTGTGTTCGTGTGGCGTCGCCGACAGGAAGACGACACAGGTGAAGAAGCCGTGGCGGTAGTGCCCTCTGCGCGTGCGCCGCGCCAGAAAGAGGTCGACGCCTTCGCGGATATTCAGCTGCAGGATCATGCAGTCGAGTTTGATGAAGACGAGAGCAGCGAATCGGCGTCGGCAACGCCGCCAGAGACGCCCCCTGTGGATGCCGGGCTGCAGCGCGGTGGCCAGCGCGGCTACGGTGAGCGCAAGCACGATGAATACGCGTCCGATGTTGACGCCGGTGATGCGCTTGCGGAAGCGGATATTTATATCGCCTATGGGCGCTACGCCCAGGCCATGGACTTGTTGCGCAAAGCCACCCTGTCGGATCCCGATAACCCGGCTTACCGTCTCAAGTTGCTGGGTCTTGCCGCTGAGACGGGCGAGCGCGATCAGGCTGATCAGCAGATGATGGAGTTGCAGCGAATTGGCGATGCCAACAGCATTGCCCGCGGCGAGAAGCTGCTCAGTGATGCGCGACTGTCGCCGGTTGACGAGCGCATCGATGCAGAGGATGACTTTGCCTCCTCTACACCGGGTGACGCATTCAACAACGGCGGGTTCCTGTCGGATCTCGACGAAGACTCCACACCACCGGCCACACCCGCGCGCGCGCCCGCATCCTATGCGCCTGTTGACGACCTGTCCGGTGATTTGCCGGAGCTGGAAGAGCTGAGCAGCCTGGATGGGCGCGATGCGCTTGTCCCCTCCGTGGATGAGGAGCCCGAGTTCCTCGATCTTGAAATTGAGGATGGCAGCGCTGATGAGCTCGATTTGTCGGCCGATTTCGAGAAAGCGCGCAGTGGTGGTGACAGCAGTGAAGACGATTTCGTGTTCGCCGACGACGGCGACCCGATGTCGACCAAGCTGGATCTCGCACGGGCCTACATCGACATGGGCGATGACGATGGCGCACGGCAAATTCTCGATGAAGTGATCCTCGGCGGTAGCTCGGAGCAACAGCAGGACGCGCGGGAGTTGCTCGAAAGGCTTGGCTGATTCAGGCATGGGGCAGGCGTTTTCCAGCGCGCTGCTTCCCACCGGTACGCGCATCGCCTGCCGTATAGAGTACGACGGCAGTGGTTACCACGGCTGGCAGGCACAGTTGAAGTCCAGCTCACCCACCGTGCAGGGCGCACTCGAGCGCGCCCTTGAGCAGGTGGCGGTGCAGCCCATACGTGTACACTGTGCCGGGCGCACTGATGCCGGTGTCCACGGCCACGCGCAAATCGTGCATTTCGACGCCCCCTGTACCCGCAGCGCCAAAGCCTGGGTTCTGGGTGGCAACAGCCACCTGCCGCCGGACGTGCGTATACACTGGGCACAGCCGGTGCCGGCGGACTTTCACGCGCGCTTTTCGGCGCTTGCCCGACGCTATCGCTATGTCATCGTCAACAGCGCCATTCGGCCCGCCCTGAGCAGCCGCCAGTTGACCTGGCAGCGCAAACCGCTGGATGCAGTGCGCATGCACGTCGCCGCGCAGGCACTGCTTGGCGAACAGGACTTCAGCGCTTTTCGTGCCGCGGCGTGCCAGTCGAGTACGCCGTTTCGTTGCGTGCACCATTGTTCCGTGATGCGCCGAGGGGATTTGCTGGTCATCGACATCGAGGCGAATGCATTCCTGCATCACATGGTGCGCAATATCGCCGGCAGCCTTATGGCAGTAGGCTGTGGCGATCAGCCGCCTGAGTGGATTGCCGAGCTCTTGCTCGCAGGGGACCGCACCCGTGCCGCTGAAACCGCGCCCGCGGAGGGGCTGTATCTTGTAGGCGTGCGTTACCCGGCGCAGTTCAGCTTGCCGGCAACCCCGCCGGGGCCCCTCGTGTTGCCGGGTTGAAGACACTGCGCCCCAGGGTCTGTTATCATCCGCGGCCTTCGTCAGGCAATCACCGACTCGAACTGTGGCCAGAACCCTTGTCAAGATATGCGGCATCACCCGCGTTGCGGATGCTATTGCCGCCAGTGAGGCCGGAGCCGATGCCATTGGTCTGGTGTTCTATTCGCCCAGCAAACGCTGTGTGACGCCACAGCAGGCCGCGGAGATCGTTGCCGCGTTGCCGCCGCTTGTCACGGTTGTGGCCTTGTTCGTTGATGCTGGCGCAGAGGAAATCCATAGCACTCTGCAGCGCGTACCCGTAGATTGTTTACAGTTCCACGGTGACGAGCCCCCGCAGTTTTGCGCGCAATTCGATCGCCCCTACCTGAAAGCCTTGCGCATGAGGCCGGGGATCAACGTTGACGCGATCGCGAAGGGCTATCACGGCGCACGTGGCCTGTTGCTGGACAGTTGGCAGCCCGGTGTGCCCGGCGGCACTGGGCAAACCTTTGACTGGACGAGCATACCGGCCCGGCTACCACGGCCACTTGTGCTCGCTGGCGGACTTGACGAGCACAATGTGGCCAGTGCCATTGCGGCCGTGCAGCCCGCCGCCGTGGACGTGAGCGGGGGTGTGGAGAGCGCCCCCGGTATCAAGGACGCGGCGAGAATACAGCGCTTCATCGCCGCAGTGCACAGCTGATTTTTTTTGCAGGGGAAGATGTCATGACAACGGATCTCAGTACCAAAATTTTTGCGTCGGTGCCCGATGCGGAGGGGCGTTTCGGCGTGTACGGTGGCAAATTTGTCGCCGAGACACTCATGTCGGCGCTGTCCGAGCTTGAGGCCTTGTATCGCAAGTTGGCCGATGATCCGGAATTCCAGCGCGAGCTGGATGAGGACCTCGCGCACTACGTCGGTCGACCGTCCCCGCTGTACGAAGCGCGTCGCTGGTCGGACCGCGTAGGTGGGGCCCGTATTCTGCTCAAGCGGGAAGACCTGAATCACACCGGTGCGCACAAGGTGAATAACACCGTCGGGCAGGCGCTTCTGGCCAAGCACATGGGCAAGCGGCGTGTCATCGCCGAAACCGGTGCCGGCCAGCACGGTGTCGCCACGGCCACGATCGCCGCAAGGCTGGGCCTCGAATGCCACGTCTTCATGGGCGAAGAGGATGTGCGGCGCCAGGCACTCAACGTGTACCGTATGAAGCTGCTGGGCGCCACGGTTGTGCCGGTTACCTCCGGCTCGCGCACCCTCAAGGACGCGATGAACGAGGCCATGCGTGACTGGGTGACCAACGTCGATGACACCTTCTACATCATCGGTACAGTGGCCGGCCCGCACCCGTACCCCATGCTGGTGCGGGATTTTCAGTGTGTGATCGGTCGCGAAGCGCGGGCACAGTCCCTCGCTCAAACCGGGCGTCTACCGGACGCGCTGGTGGCCTGTGTGGGCGGTGGTTCCAATGCTATCGGCTTGTTCCATCCGTTCCTCGAGGATGAGTCAGTCGCCATGTACGGTGTGGAGGCGGGCGGTCACGGCGTTGCCAGTGGTGAGCACGCCGCCCCCCTGACGGCGGGTACACCGGGTGTACTGCACGGCAATCGCACCTACCTGATGCAGGATGAGGACGGGCAGATCATGCACACGCATTCCGTGTCAGCCGGCCTCGATTACCCTGGTGTCGGCCCCGAGCATTCGTGGTTGAAAGACGTTGGTCGGGTGAACTATGTCACGGCTGATGATGCCGAGGCATTGGCGGCGTTTCACGATCTGACGCGCACCGAGGGCATTATGCCTGCGCTCGAGAGCGCACATGCGCTGGCCTATGCTGGCAGGCTCGCGGCCACCATGACGCCCGAGCAAACCATCATCGTCAACCTGTCAGGCCGTGGCGACAAGGACATACACACCGTCGCCGATATTGACGGCATGGACTTCTGAATTGCAGATGCACAAGGAGAACACCGAGTGAGCAAGATAGCCGGGCGCTTCCAGCAGCTCGCCGCCCAGGGCCGCAAGGCCCTTGTGCCCTATATCGTCGCAGGGGATCCCAACCTTGCCAGCACCGTACCGCTGATGCATGCCCTGGTTGCTGCGGGTGCCGATATCATAGAGCTGGGGGTGCCTTTTTCCGACCCCATGTCCGAGGGGCCGGTTATCCAGAAAGCCCACGAGCGTGCACTCGCCAGCGGTGCCCGCCTGCGCGATGCGCTGGCCATGGTGGCCACGTTTCGCGAACAGGATTCCGAAACCCCGGTGCTACTGATGGGTTATGCCAATCCGGTAGAGCACATGGGTTACGCGCGCTTTGCCGATCAGGCAGCCGCGGTCGGCCTCGATGGCCTGTTGACCGTGGATATCCCGCCGGAGGAAGTGGCCGGTGTCAACGCCGAGCTGCACCGCGTGGGCATGGATAATATTTTCCTGATTGCGCCCACAACGCCGAAAGCGCGCATCGAGTCGATCGTCAATCAGGCCAGCGGCTTCATTTATTACGTTGCCCTGAAAGGGGTTACCGGCGCCGGCAACCTGGATGCAGAGGACGTGGCGCGGCACCTCGCACATATTCGCGAAGCCACCACACTGCCACTGGCTGTCGGCTTCGGCATCAAGGATGCCGAGTCCGCGCGTCGTGTGGGCGCCACCGCAGATGGCGTGGTGGTGGGCAGTGCGCTGGTCGATGTCATCGCGCAGGCCGCCGCCGGGGGTGCCAGTCAGGAAGATCTGCTGCGCGTGGCGGCAGAGCTGGTGGCGAGCATCCGCAGCGGATTGGACAGCATCGCTTCCTAGAAGGTGCTGCCGGCGGCTATAATGGTGCCACCAAACGGGGGATACCATGAGCTGGATTGACAAGATACTGCCTTCCGGAGTGCGCAAAGAAGAGGGCGCTCGCCGCTCCAGCGTGCCCGAAGGATTGTGGAAAAAGTGCGTCAAGTGCGATGCCGTGTTGTATCGGCCTGATGTCGAGCGCAATGATGACGTCTGTCCAAAGTGCGATCACCACATGCGTATCGGCGCTCGCCGTCGCCTGGATATTTTCCTTGACCGCGAGGGTCGCGAGGAAATCCTCACGGATATCGAGCCTGTCGACCGACTGAAATTCCGTGACAAGAAACGCTATCGCGATCGCCTCTCGGCCGCACAGAAAGCGACCGGGGAGAAGGATGCCTTGATCGCCATGCGCGGCACCCTGCAGGGTATGCCACTGGTGACCGTCGCCTTCGAATTTGCGTTTCACGGTGGCTCCATGGGGTATGCCGTCGGCGAAAAATTTACGCGAGCAGCCCAGCTCGCGCTTGGCGAGGGTATTCCTCTGGTGTGTTTTTCGGCCTCGGGCGGCGCACGTATGCAGGAAGCGCTTATCTCGCTGATGCAGATGGCGAAAACCAGCGCAGTGATTGAGCGCATGAAAGTAGCCGGTGTCCCCTATGTCTCTGTAATGACCGACCCCATCTATGGTGGCGTATCTGCTTCTCTCGCCCTGCTGGGCGACATCAATGTCGCCGAGCCGGACGCGCGTGCGGGGTTCGCCGGCCCCAATATCATCGAGCAGACGATTCGTCAGAAGCTGCCAAAAGGCTTCCAGCGCAGTGAGTTCCTGCTCGCGCACGGCGCTATCGACATGATCGTGCACCGCAACGACATGCGCGACACCCTGGCGCGATTGCTCGGCAAGTTCACCGGGCAGGTGCCGGTGGTGCCCGAGGACACCGAAGACGATGCCAGCAGCGCGGACGCCACTGGCTCGGTCGAGAGTATCGATCATACGGATGACTGAGCCTTCGCTGGCCGACTGGCTGGCGCGTCTGGAAGCGCTGCATCCCCGGGAAATCGAGTTGGGCCTGGAGCGGGTTGCGTCGGTCGCAGCCCGTCTGCACCTGTTGGCGCCATCCGCACCGGTGATCACGGTCGCGGGAACCAATGGCAAGGGCTCCGTTGTGGGGGCGCTGGAGGCGCTCTTGACGCACAAAGGGCTCTGCGTCGGCGTTTACACGTCACCGCATCTGCTGTGCTTCAACGAGCGGATACGGATAGGCTCGCGGAACGTGGACGACACGGATATCATCGCCGCATTCGAGGCGATTGATGCCGCCCGGGGCGATGTTTCCCTGACCTATTTCGAGTTTGCGACACTCGCCGGACTTTTCCTCTTCAAGCAGCGCGCTGTGGATGTCGTGGTGCTGGAGGTGGGCCTGGGTGGGCGTCTGGACGCGGTCAACATCATTGATCCCAGCGTGGCGGTGATCACAAGTATTGCTCTGGATCATCAGGATTGGCTGGGCGACAGCCTGGACGCGATCGCGCGCGAGAAAGCCGGCATTCTGCGCCCGGCAATTCCTGCCGTTATCGCCTGTAATGCGCCGCCTGCTGGATTAACGGCAGCGGTGGCGGCGAGCGGAGCGCGGGCGCATTGGCTGGGTGAGGCATTCGGCGTAGAGTCCGCTGCGGGGGACGGGGCAGGATGGTTGGCCAGTGCCGGCGGTAAGCAGCGCCGTTTGCCGGTGATACATAACC
>Ga0181372_1000122_pt1 | contig 20246 bp, 13 predicted proteins | sample LowvirmetaG_5_FD_130161 | JGI IMG/M metagenome (GOLD analysis project Ga0181372, IMG submission 130161) | Marine viral communities from the Subarctic Pacific Ocean - Lowphox_08 viral metaG | ecosystem: Environmental > Aquatic > Marine > Oceanic | place: Subarctic Pacific Ocean | collected...
GCAACAAAGATGGGGGTGTTCTGGCTTCGACGGGACGCGTAATATCGCAGGTTGCATGTCGAGATTGTCCAATGGATCTCGTAATAAGAACCATTATGGAAATTAATGTAATTGACAATAATTACTCATACCGACTAGCAGCGTAAGCTGACTGGTCTGTTCCCCCGGTGGCGTGCCTATCAGTGCCGGGCTGAACATCATACAAGATAGGATAGCGTATTGGTGTTTTCTGTCTACAATGCGTGAAACTTAAACAGAATAGTGAGTAGTCGCTTTGTTACTGGGCTCGGCTTCTCGCGAAATTTAATCAGTAACTAAACATGTAGATGTTTGTAGGTTTACTGTTTCGGACCGGGGTTCGACTCCCCGCACCTCCACAAAATTAAAGCCAATTCGAGAAATCGGGTTGGCTTTTTTTGATCACTGTTTAAATTAATTTACGCAGCTTCTCTATCAGCGTAAATCAGTAATAATCACAAAAGCAGTAATCTTTACTCCGGCCTGTGCACACAAGTAAAAGTCACATCATCAAGAGGAGCTTCCTGACCGATGAAGGCTTCTAAAGAGCTTTGTAGTTTTTTAACTATGGTTTTAGCATGAAGGGAGCCATAGATTTCCATCAGAGACTGAATACGTTCTTCACCGTATTCTTCGCCGCGGTGGTTTCGGGATTCGTTTAACCCATCAGTATAGAAAAGAACAGAGTCACCGGGTTTGAAGTGGAATTTCTTTACTTCCAGATGTTTTGCAAGCAGGGCACTGTTGGTCATGCCTAAAGCAAACCCATCTGCTTTTAAGTTAAAGGTAGTATCTCTATCTCTGCTGTAATAGATCGGAATATTATGTCCGGCCCTAACGTACTCGAATTCTTCTTTGTCATTCGGGAAAAAACCCACACAACCGGTCACAAAGGTCTTATCACGACTGTTACTTTTAACATAATCATTCAATTGAATGAACAGATCTTTTGGTGAAGGATGTTCTTTGGTGACCAACATATTTACTAACGCCTGCATCCTTACCATATACAGAGCTGCAGAAAGTCCTTTTCCGGAAACATCAGCAATAATTACATACGTGCCTTTTTCGGTATCGATCACATCTAGATAATCACCGCCTACTTCTTTAGCAGTGTGCGCAAAAGAATAGACTTCTAAATTCTTCTTATTGAGTGATGTGCTTGGCAACAGACTTAACTGAATATCCCTGGCAAGATCGATCTCTTTTTGCACATCAGACTTCTCGAGTAACTCTACTAATAGCAGCAGAAACATAGACACAAAACCAAAGGGGAGAAGTAACTCAGAAAAGAAAACAATTCCTTCCAGTCCAAAAATGTTTACTAAATAATGAGATACAAATCCAACAGAGCCTAACCCGAATGCTAACCTTCTTGTAGGATTAAGGCGTTGAGTCAGATCAGAAAATACACGAAGGAATTTAACATGTCCGGGAAGATTTTGTCCTTGTTGGCGTTCAATATCTTCAACGGCTTCTTTGTATAACAGTTTTAAACGATCAGTGTCTGCGGTGAGCTCTTTGGAAATACGGTCTTTTGACATTCCGGAAACATATTCCTGATAGAATTTCTTGGTTCCGTAACCCGACTGTGCTTCGTTTTTTAAACTCAAAGTATGTGCTTGTGATTATTTATTTGTGCCTTGTTCGTAATAATAGTCAAAAAGTTTTGAATTGGCTTGATTAATCTTTCGGTTTGGTGATTGGTGATTGGTGATTGGTGATTGGTGATAGCTGATAGGGATGTTATCCGAGTAGATTATTTATTCAGAGGTGATTTGGTAGTCTCTTTTTCAATTTTTCTTTCATTTCCTCATCCACAAAGGCAGCTTCGATGGCGAAGAGATTGGTTGCTAAATAGTCTTTAAGCTTCCAGTCAAAATGGGTATTCAGGTTTTTGTATTCATCAAACAAACTAACATTGGAAAGTGATCTGCCGTCGGTGTTCACGCTCAGAGAAACTCCGGATCTGTAAATCTTATCGATATTATGATTTGCCAGTTTTGGATAGATTCCTGTTTTAATATTACTGGTCGGGCATACTTCCAGATGAATATCTTTTTCTTTGAGATATTCCATCAGTGTAGAGTCTTCATAACTTCTTACTCCGTGACCGATTCTTTGAACATGAAGTTCATCAATGGCTTCCCAGACATTTTTAGGTCCACAGGCTTCTCCTGCATGACAAGTACATGGTATGCTGTTCTTTCGGGCAAATTCAAAAGCTGATTTATGCTCATCTATCGGATAACCGGCTTCATCCGCAGCAAGATCAAAACCAACTACATTAGTGCCTTTGAAATTATGAACCAATTGAACAGTTTCTAAACTCTGTGCTTCCGAAAAATGGCGAAGAGAGCATAAGATGATTCGAACTTCCATTTCAAGTTCAGCTGTGGCTTTTGAAACAGTTTCGTTGACGGTTTCAATAACTTCTTTTGCGGTTAGTCCTTGATTCAAGTGTTGCAGAGGCGCAAATCGAACTTCACAATAAATCACATTATCCGCTTTTAATTGCTCTATAAAATCCTGCGTAACTAATTCCAGCTGTTCTCTGGTTTGCATAATGTCTATGCTGGCAGATGCACATTTTATATACTCAACTAAACTTCCACAGTTTTCGGGAGCTACAAAACGCTCAGTGTATTCTTCCTCCGTTGTTCCGGGAAGTAATTTCTGAACTACCTGAAAGCTAAGGGAGCAATCCAGATGTACATGCAGTTCTACTTTTGGGAGTTGTTGAAGTTGTTGAGTAAAATTATTCAAATGATTTAGAATCTGAATTCGGAATTAATGTCAAAACCTTTAGTTTCAAAGACTACAATTTCGACAAATAAAAGACTACATGTCAAAGAAACTTCTTTTTTTACTTGATGGGATGGCACTGGCTTATCGTGCTCATTTCGCATTTGTTAATTCTAGACTTAAAAATTCTGAGGGAATAGCGACGGGTCCTGTGCTTGGATTCGCGAACACATTGGTTCGTATGCTGGACGAAGAAAAACCTACACACATTGCCGTAGCCTGGGATACCAAAGCTGCAACATTCCGTCATGATGCCGACGAAACCTACAAAGCTCAACGTCCACCACAGCCTGATGAACTAAAAGTGGGAATTCCTCTGATCAAAGAAATGGTAGAAAATTGAGGGATCAAAAATATTGAGCAGGATGGTTATGAGGCTGATGACATCATCGGAACCATTGCTTCAGGTGCAAATGCGGATGATGTAGATGTGTATCTGGTTACACCGGATAAGGACTTTATGCAATTGGTGCACGATCATGTGAAAATGATGAAACCCGATAACAAAGATGGTGGATTTAACATCATCGACAGGGAAGGAGTACATGATTATTTCGGAGTGTATCCGGATCAGGTGATCGATGTGCTGGCAATAATCGGTGATACTTCCGATAACATTCCGGGAGTTCCGGGCATCGGAAAGAAAGGTGCTCCAAAATTGATCAATGAGTTTGGTTCTTTGGAAGAAGCCATCGCCAAAGCGGATACCATTTCCGCAAAAAGACAGCGTGAAGGATTACAGGAATTTGCAGATCAGGCAATGCATGCCAAATTTATGGTGACCATCAAAACAGATGTTCCTGATACTGCTGAATGGGAAGAGTTAGAATGGAATGGTCCGAATAAGAATGATCTGGGTGCTTTTTTCAAAAGAATGGAATTCAGAACTCTGACAAAGAGATATTTAGGCGAAGAACCCATCGAAAATAAAGCAGGAGATCAAGGAGATCTTTTCGGGACTTTTGTGGAAGAAGAACCGATTGAAAAGCTCGACGAAGAAAAGAATGCTTATGAGCTGATCAAAGACCTTGATGGGGTTAAAAAGCTTGTTGAGGATCTAAAGAAAGAGTCCGTGATCTGTTTTGATACAGAGACAAATTCTCCGAATCCGGTTTCGGCTTCATTGGTAGGATTCTCATTTTCAGCCAAGCCGGGAATGGGTTTTTATATTCCTGTAAATGTTGAAGGAGCTTTGGATGAAAAAGAAGTGGTGGAAATTATTCGTCCGTTGTTTGAAGATGAAGATAAAACCCTTGTGGCACATAACTATAAGTTCGATTGGCTGATTCTCCATCGAGCTAGAATTCAGATCAAAGGAAAGCCATTTGATACTATGATCGCCGCATATCTCATTGATGCGACTCAAAAGATTAAGATGGATGAACTGTCGAAAAAGTATCTGAATTACGAGCCTGTTCCGATTGAAGCATTGATCGGAAAGGGAAAACGACAAATTTCAATGGCTGACTTGACACCTGAAGAAGTGTATTTGTATGCATGTGAAGATGCAGATATAACTTTACGATTGTATGAGATATTTAGCGAGCAGCTCACCAAAGATGAATTGGATGAAGTTGCAAAAACAGTGGAATTTCCGTTGATGGAAGTACTTGCCGAGATTGAATATCAGGGAGTAAAGCTGGATGTTGGAATGCTGGAAGGGTTTTCCGAAGATCTGGCTACGGATTTGAAAGAACTGGAAAAGCAGATCTATGAGAAGGCTGGTGAGGAGTTTAATATCAATTCTCCACAACAGTTAGGAACCATTTTATTTGATAAACTGGGATTGCCAGCAGGAAAGAAAACTAAAACAGGTCAGTATTCTACCAATGAATCCGTTTTGACAAAACTGGCTGTGAAGTACGAAATGCCGGATCTGATTTTGGAATATCGTCAGTTGGCGAAACTAAAATCTACTTATGTAGATGCATTACCTTCGATTGTTGACGAAGCTACCGGTAGGATTCATACAGATTTCAATCAAAGTGTGGCTGCTACCGGTCGACTTTCATCTTCCAATCCGAATCTTCAGAACATTCCGATAAGAACAAAGCGAGGCAGGGAGATCCGTAAAGCATTTATTGCTGATGAAGGATTTAAAATGATGTCTGCGGATTATTCGCAAGTGGAACTTCGTGTGATTGCTCATATTGCCAAAGATGAAGCGATGATAGAGGCTTTTAAAAATGGTGAAGATATTCACTCCAGAACAGCAAAAGAGATCTTTCATTTGGATTCATTAGACGATGTAACCGCTGACCATCGTCGTAAGGCAAAAGAAGTGAATTTCGGAATTCCTTACGGATTAAGTGCATATGGATTGGCTCAAAATCTCGGTATCGAAAATTCTGAAGGGAAAGAGATGATCGATGAATACTTTGAGCGATTTCCGAATATTCTGAATTATATCAATGACACTAAACAGTTTGCCAAAGAACACGGGTTTGTGAAAACATTGATCGGAAGAAGAAGGTATGTGCCGGATATCAATTCAGGAAACTGGAATGTTCGTGGATTTGCTGAACGTGTAGCGATCAATATGCCTATTCAGGGAACAGCTGCAGATGTGATAAAACTGGCGATGATCAACATCCATAACTGGTTGAAGGACAACAACAAGAAAAGCAGAATGTTACTTCAGGTTCATGATGAACTGATCTTTGAGATCCATGAAAGCGAGCTGGACGAAGTTCCGAAGAAGATCGAGGAATTGATGGAATCAGCGTTTGAGATGGATGTTCCGTTAAAAGTTGAAGCCGGGATTGGAGAGAATTGGTTGGAAGCGCATTAGGGAATTAGGAATAGGGGAATAAGTGAATTAGGAATATTTCAATTAGGAATAGTTCTGATTTACAATTTCATTCTCAAAAAAAGGACGTCATCCTGAACTTGTTTCAGGATCTTTGTAAGGGGTGGTAGTCGAATCTGTCTTACTAAACATGAGCAAAGGATACGTCTATTTTCTAACCAACTTTCAAAGGACCACACTTTATATAGGTTTTACTTCAAATCTTGCAAGAAGGATTTGGGAGCATAAAGAGGGAAAAGGATCAGAGTTCACTTCAAAGTATAAGCTAACTATTCTGGTTTATGCAGAGGAATTCGATTCAATAGTGGATGCTATAGATCGCGAAAAGCAGTTAAAGAATTGGCATAAAGAATGGAAATGGAATTTGGTAAAGGAACACAATCAAAAGCTGGAAGATTGGTATGAGACTTTAAGGGGTTGAATTATTGATTCATAGATATGAGGTCGCTCATAAGATCCTGAAACAAGTTCAGGATGACCTGCTTGTAATATTGAGGTTGGTATAAAGAAAATCTGTCAACGAATTACCTAACATCTGCAAGGATGACGTTATTTAGATGGAACATTTCTTATTGATAAAGATGTTCTGCTTCCATGACTATCAACAAAGACTACGACGTAATTATTATTGGCTCGGGAATGGGTGGAATGAGTGCAGGGGCGATGCTTGCCAACGACGGCTATAAAGTATTGATCCTGGAAGCAGCGGCTGTTCCGGGCGGGTGCAGTTCTTCGTATTACAGAAAAGGATTTACGTTCGAGTCGGGCGCGACTACACTTATCGGATTTGATGAAAATCAGCCGCTTTGGAAACTGGAGAAAGAAACCGGAATTCAAATTCCAAGAGAAGAAATCGCTCCAAGCATGACAGTTCGTTTAGATGGAGAGGAGATAATCCGGTACAAAGATCGGGAAGAATGGATCGAAGAAACAGGTAGAGTTTTTGGAAATTCACAGGCACAAAGAGCATTCTGGGAAGAAGCACTAAAAGTCTCTGATACGGTTTGGGATGTATCACTTAAGAATCCCTTTTTTCCACCGCAAAATGTAACCGATTTGGGAAGACTGGCTATCTCAAATTCTCCCTTAGATGTTTGGGTGTTACCCTATGCCATTCAATCGGTTGAGGATGTAATGAGAAAGTATGGAGTGGATACGCCTAAGTTTCGTCGATTTGTAGATGAACAGTTGATGATCACAGCTCAATCCAAAGCAGAAGACACACCGTTTTTATTTGGTGCAGCCGGTTTGACTTATACCAACTATTCGAATTTTTATGTTCCCGGTGGATTGCTGGAAATGATCAACTCCATCAGAAGTTTTATTCAGAAAAAAGGAGGGGCATTACACACCCGAGAAGCAGTTACTCATCTGATTAAAAAAGAAGAAGAGTTCATCATTCAAACCAAAAAAGGAAATATTTACCAAGCTCCGATAGTAGTTTCCAATATCCCGATATGGAATATGAAAGATATCACATCAGGAGAAATGACGGAGTATTTCGAAGTAGAATCTGAAGATTTTAACGAAGCTTGGGGAGCGATCACATTAGGCATTGCAACCACAGATACTTATCCCGATGAAATGAGTTTACATCATCAAATTCATTTAGAGGAAGGAGATTCTATTCCATTTACAAATTCAGATTCTATATTTGTATCTATGTCCCAAAGAGGAGATACCGATCGTGCTCCGGAAGGAAAACGAACGCTCAATATATCCTGTCACGCTTCTCCGGAATACTGGTTTTCACTAAATGGTGAATATGCATCTGCTAAGAAACAAACGGAAGAGTTTATAGTTGAAACACTAAAACAGAAACTTCCGGGTTTTGAACAAAGTGATATCGAAACAATTCATGTGGCTACTCCCATTACATGGCAAAATTGGGTATACCGCAAAAAAGGCAGGGTTGGTGGAATCCCGCAAAGCATGGCACGCAGCTTGCTTAAATGGACACCAAACCAAACGCCATTCTCAGGATTATATCTTGTGGGCGATACAACTTATCCCGGACAAGGAATTCCGGGCGTAACTTTAAGTGGTATCAACGTATATTGGCGTATCAAAAAAAATCAGAACAGAATTAAAAATCAGCGATAAGGTTTTCCTTTGAATCAATTTTCACCGAATACTCAGTTTTCATTTTTCCCGCCGGCAATTAAATACTTATTGATCTGGAACGGGATCTTCTTTTTGGCCACCATTAATATTTTTGGTTCAGGATGGACTCCGATGGGATCAACTTTGGCTCCGTTACTTGTTTTACAGCCTTTCGGTGATGGTTTTTTGCCATGGCAGCTGGTAACTTATATGTTCTTACATGCGGACTTTTATCACATCTTCTTCAACTTGTTTGCGTTATGGATTTTTGGGCAGGCTTTAGAACAACTATGGGGAACCAAACGCTTCTTGATATACTATTTTTTAACCGGGATTGGTGCCGGAATTATTCAATTATTTGTAAGTAGTGGTTATACTATTGGAGCTTCGGGAGCTGTATTTGGGATTTTGCTTGGATTCGGAATGATGTATCCAAATCGCAGGATCATGCTTCTATTTCCGCCAATACCAATCAAGGCTAAATATTTTGTTGGTTTTTATGGTGCACTAGAATTATTTAATGGATTAACAAGAGCTGATAGTGGAGTAGCTCATTTTGCACATTTAGGTGGATTATTAGTAGGTTTTATTTTGATCAAGTTGTGGGGATTAAAGAAACCATCCGAATATGCTTAAGCTCAGATAATTAGAAAGAGATGAGAAATCAGTCATACGATTCATTTGGAAATACTTTTAAGCGAGGCTTCATGCGAATGCCGGTCGCTATCCGTACGATCATTGCGATCAATGCGGCATTCTTTATCATTCAAACTTTAGGTGGAGCAGCTTTAAACAATTGGTTGATTCCAAATCTTGGATTTGATCCGTCTTTCCCAACGGTATTTACTCAGCCATGGCGATTGATCACTTATTCATTCCTCCATGCAGGATTTTTCCACTTTTTGTTCAATATGCTATGGCTTTGGTGGATGGGGCGTTCTGTTGAAGAAACTATTGGTCCACGTTCATTTATCATGGTATATCTTGGAGCTACAATTCTAGGAGCTTTGGTAGATGCAGGGCTTGCTCAGATATTTGGTTCAGCATTAGTTATAGGAGCTTCCGGTGCTGTTACCGGAATACTCGTGGCTTTTGCGATGTTATTTCCACGTGCTCCAATTATGCTTTTTCTTTTGCCTCCGATAGAAGCTCGCTTTTTTGTGGTTGGTTGGATAGCCATTGATATATTATTTCTTGGAAGCGGTGATAACGTAGCGAGGTTAGTACATTTGGGTGGAGCACTGGGCGGATACTTGCTGATCAAAGCACATCAAAATGGTACAGATCTGAGTAAAGTAATCCGATATTTTGAGTATCTTTTTGGTCGTGTTAAACCAAGTCCTTCTACAAAGCCGAAAAATAAGAATATGAGCATTGTGAAGGATGTCGAGATCGTTGAAGAAGTTGATCAAACCGAACTGGATGAAATTTTAGAAAAGATATCTAAAAGCGGTTACGATGCTTTGACGAAGGAAGAAAAACAGAAACTATTCGAATTAAGTAAGAAAAATTAGGGCATACATGGCTTCTATAAAAAGAAGAAAGTCAATTCAAGTAATGGTTGGTGATTTACCAGTTGGTGGCGGAGCTCCGATCGTTGTACAATCCATGACAAATACAGATACCGCTGATATTGATGAAACTGTAGATCAAATTGATCATTTGCACAAAGCAGGTTCTGAGATCGTCAGAATCACTGTTAATAATGATGCAGCTGCAAAAGCAGTTCCTCATATCAAAGAGAAATTGATGAATCGTGGAGTTCCCGTGCCTATCGTTGGGGACTTTCATTATAACGGTCATGTGCTTTTGACGAAATATCCTGATATGGCGGAATCGTTGGGAAAGTTTCGTATTAATCCCGGTAATACAGGTACAAAAACTCGTGACAAGAACTTTACCACGATTGTAGAACAAGCCATTAAATACGACAAACCCGTTCGAATTGGTGTAAACTGGGGATCGCTGGATCAGCAGTTACTGGCTCAAAAAATGGATGCGAATAACGATCTGGCAGAACCAAAATCAGCCAAAGAAGTGATGCTGGATACTATGGTTGAAAGTGCAAAGCGTTCTTCAAAATTAGCCGAAGATGTTGGATTGGCATCGGATAAGATCATCATCAGTTGCAAAATGAGTGGTGTTCAGGATGTGGTAAATGTATACACAAGAATTGCTGAAGTTATTGGTTATCCGCTTCATGTTGGGTTGACAGAAGCCGGAATGGGCATGAAGGGTATGGTTGCCAGTGCATCAGCGCTTTCTGTGATCTTACAAAGAGGAATTGGTGATACGATAAGAGTTTCATTAACACCTCAGCCCGGCGCTGACAGAGCATTGGAAGTTCAAGTTGCTCAGCAAGTGCTACAATCATTGGGAATCAGGAGTTTTATTCCACAAGTGACTTCCTGCCCGGGATGCGGACGTACAAAAAGTACATATTTCCAGGAATTAGCGGAAGAAATTCAAGATTATATAGTAGAATCCATGCCTGTATGGAGAGAGGTGTATCCCGGTGTTGAAGAAATGGACGTTGCAGTAATGGGTTGTGTGGTAAACGGACCCGGAGAATCAAGAGCAGCGAATATAGGAATTTCTCTTCCCGGAACGTTTGAAGAGCCCAAAGCTCCTGTTTATGTGGATGGAGAGCATTTCAAGACTCTTAAAGGGGATGGTATAGGAAAAGAGTTTAAATCTATACTGAATGATTACATTGTAAAAAATTACAAGAACTAGTTTTTGTAACGAAAGATCGGTTACAGAAAAACAGTTAGTTAATTATCCGTTCTAATACATTTCCTTGTTTAATTAAGGAAGCATTAAAGATTATTTAAGAAATCTTTAAAAAGATGTTGAAAAATGTAAGCGCTTTCATTATCATTCTTTCACCTTGGTAAAAAACTGTTAGCAATCAATGCGTGATCATTTAATTTTATTATCCGGTTTGCTGTTTCTTTTTATGGGAGCGCTTTCCTGTACGGAAAAAGTTGATGATAATGTATTAGCGCAAATTAACGATTACTCGATTACCAAGATTCATTTCGAGAATGCCTTCAAGGAATATTACTATCGTACCGGAAGAGCTATAAGTGCAAACCCCTCTACAAAACTCTCCGTTTTAAACGCAAAATTCGATAATTACGTGCTAGCTACCTACGCGGAAGACAAAGGGTTGGATAGAACAGAGGAAGCCATTCAAAAAAGAGGAGAGATAGAAAGAAGAGTTTTAAATGAAGAATATCTGAATCAGATCATTCTCAAGGATGTACTGGTAAGTGATACTGAGCTCAACCAATACTTTGTTCGGTTCAACACAACATTAAGAGCTTCGCATTTATTTGCCCATGATCTTGAATCAGCTAATGAAATATATAAGAGGTTACAAAACGGCGAAGACTTTGAGGAATTAGCAAAAGAAGTATTTCAGACTCCTTATCTGGCAAACAATGGTGGAGATATAGGTCGTTTTACTACTGATGAAATGGATATCGCTTTTGAAGAAGCTGCTTTTGGATTAAAGATCGATGAAATTTCAAAACCGATTCCAACGGCTCAGGGGTATAGTATTATCAAACTTACCGATCGTTTTACAAAACCTATTCTCACCAAAAATGAATTCGCTAACAAAAAAGCTGAAATTGCTTCTTATGTTTATAAAAAGAAGAAAGAGCTTGCTACTAGAGAACATCTGTATAACTTCCGCGACGATCTAGAATTTAATCCTGAGATTTTTGACGCTCTTTGGGCTAAGATGAATGAGAATTACTCTTCAGCAATTTCTAAGGATGCGGAATTCTTATCCAATCTGGCATCAGATAAAATTTTGGCAGTATATAACGATTTCGAATTTACTCTTGATGATTTTGCTGTCGAATACAGGTTTACTCCGTTGTCTCAAATCAATGCGATAGAAGGGAAGCAGGGCTTTGAAAATTTTGTAATCGGGACTGCTTTAAGAGCTTATTTATTTAAGAATGCAAAAGAAGCAGGGATAGATGATCAGGAAATTGTGAATGAGTCAATTCAGGAAACCTTTTATACCTACCTGGCTCAAAGTGCGGTTCAGGATCTTAAAAGTTCCATTTCAAACTCAGAACAGGAATTGAGAACTGCATATCAAAACAACAGTGAACGCTTTTATAAGCCAATAGAGGTTAATCTTTCCAGAATAGTTGTTGATACTGAAGAAAAAGCCAATTTTTTAATCTCTGAACTGAAGAAGGGAGCTGATTTCAAAGCATTGGTGGAAAAGCACACCATTATAAATGAAGACTTGCTTACAAATGGGGAGTTGGGTTTTGAAAGCATCAAGAATTATGGCTCTTATGCACCTAAAATTTCTGAACTAAAAGTGGGTGATATTTCAGAAGTGATTAATTATCAAACAGGTCAGTACACTATTTATAAGATGAATGGAAAGATCGAAGGCCGCCCTTTGACATTTGATGAGGCCAAAGAATCAGTTGATGCGTTTTTGTTGAATAAGAAATTAGAAGCCATAAAGGACAAGACGATTAAGGATGTTAAAGAAAAGCATAATGCTCTTATTGATATCGAAAAATTAAATGAAATTACTATTCAAATCTGAAGCAGTGTATGAACATTAAAAAGCTACTACCGGTATTATTTCTATTTGTTAGTGTTGGGGTACAGGCGCAGTCAGGGAAAATTACGGGTAAAATTCTGGATGCCGAAACCGGTGAGGCTCTGATAGGAGCAACAGTTGGGATAAAAGGATCTACAAAAGGTGCTGTAGCAGATATTGATGGTAATTATCTGATGTTAAATGTAGCTCCGGGTACTTATACTTTGGAAGCAAGATACATTGGTTATGCTACTTTGGCTGTTCAGGAAGTAATCGTAAGAACTGATTTGACCACAGAGCAGGATTTTAGACTGGAACTGGAAGCCTTTGAAGGCGAAGAAATTGTTGTAGTGGCAACTCGTCAGCCTGTTTTAAAAGATGTGACCAGTTCTGAATCCAGAGTAAGCAGCGAAGAAATTAAAAAGCTGCCTGTTCAGGAAGTTTCCGATGTAATTGGACTTCAGGCTGGAGTAAACGTAGATAATGGAGGGGGAATTCATATCAGAGGTGGCCGAACTTCAGAGGTTTCCTATGTAGTGGATGGTATCCGTGTTACTGATGATTATGACAGATCTAACGGGGTAAGAATCGAAAATGAATCTGTACAGGAGCTACAGGTAATCTCCGGTTCTTTTAATGCAGAACATGGACAAGCGCTTTCAGGAATCGTAAATGTAGTTACCAAGTCGGGAGGTAATCAGTTTGAAGCTTCTGTAAATGCATGGACGGGTAGTTACATGGCAACCTCGCAAAGTGGTATATACGATGGTATTGGAACGGGTTTTAATAATTTAAATCCAAACAGAATGTATAACCTGTCTGCTTCTGTATCAGGTCCAATTATAAAAGACAGACTTACATTTTTTGTAACGGCCAGAAGGTTTGAGAATGAAGGACATTTAACCGGAAGAAATGCTTTTTCACCTCACGGGCAATTCAGGGATACATTGGCATTGGGAACTGATTTTGATTCGTACAGGACTATTTATAATGAAAGGGTAGACTTCAATAAACCATGGTACTCTGTTGATACTGTTAATTTCCAGGGGACCGATAGATTGGTTTTAACAGATGACGGCACCAGAGACAGTTCATTAGTAAATATGAATAACTTTCAAAGCACGAGTTTTCAGGGAAATCTCGAGTATAGGTTTTCAAAGTTTTTGAAATTCAATTTAATAGGTTCATATGGTCTTGAAGAAGGTCAGGGGTATGATCATCAGAATAAGTTAGTGCCTTTGGGAAGAGGTACTGGTTTTAGAAATAATTATGCACTTAATTTTAAAACAACTATAACACCTTCCTCCAAAACATTTCTTGTTGTAAATCTGGCCAACAGGTATAATGAACAAAAAAATCATTTGTATGATGATCCATGGGATCCACGCTATTTTAATTTTGACAGAGTAGTCGAGTTTTACTCACCTGCTGAGCAAAGTATACCCGGCGCGGCTCAGTTCAGTTTTTATGGGACAGACAATAACCGTTTTTTCAGATCGACAGATACATTTATCGGGAAGGCTGAAATTTCCAGTCAGGTTAATGAAAATCATTATGTAAAAGCGGGAATTAATCTTCAACTTGATGAAGTAAGTTTTGAAAGTGTTTCCTTAGTTCCTTTTACTGATCCATCCATAAGTTTTCCTCCCGGAACTCCTCAGGAGCTCAAACCATTCGTAAAGTTGGGTTTCCCTGAATTAAATACACCGGGTTATCAGAAATATTCTGAATCTCCGCGAAATCTCGGTGCTTATATTCAGGATAAGATCGAATTTGATAATCTGATCATTAATGTTGGATTGAGATTCGATTATTTTGATCCTAACTCCAGAGTTGTTGCCGATTTAGAAGATCCTGATATCACTTCCCCTACAAAACAAGAAAATCAGTACAGAGATCTTAATAATAATGGCCAGCAAGATGACAATGAGCCCGATGTAACTTTAGAAGAACGTCAGCAATATTGGTATAAAGATACCAGTATCAAAACACAGCTTAGTCCCAGAGTAGGTGTGTCATATCCTATAAATGATCGAGGTGTGCTGTATTTTTCATATGGTTATTTCTTTCAGGTTCCTTCTTATAACTTCATGTACACAAACAGCAGAGTTTTTGTAGGAGAGCGAAGCGGGAATTTGGGTTTATTCGGAAATCCTGATCTGAAACCGGAAAGATCTACACAGTATGAGTTGGGTTTAAAACAGGAAATTTTTGATGGAACTGCAATTGAGCTCACAGGATATTATAAAGATACCAGAGACTATGTGTCCTCCAGACCACAAGTAACCGGGGCAGCATCTACAAATTATGGTATTTATTTCAACAGGGATTTCTCGAAGTCAATTGGATTTACTTTCGCATTCAACCAGTATGTAAGTCAGCGCTTTAATTTTGGGTTAGACTATACTTTTAGCTCTGTGGAAGGAAGTAATTCAGATCCAAATTCGGAATATTTTGACATCGTAAATGCAGGAACTCAGATTGATTCAACCAATCAGACTACATCTACAACAAAATTAATACAGCCATTAAATTGGGACAGAACACATATTGTAAATGGTTCTATGTTTTATTCAGGCAATAGTTGGGGTGCTAATTTGGTAACCAAATTCAGTACAGGAACTCCGTATACACCTCAAACGGATATTCCTGGTGTGGAAATCGGGGTAGGAGCAAGTACCAGAGATCTAAGAAACACATCACGACTTCCAACAAGATTAACCGTGGATCTTAATACATACAAAAATATCAATTTACCAAACGGTTCCAGCATGGAGCTTTTTCTGAATATTTATAACCTGCTTGATAGTAAGGTTATAAACAATGTATATGGAGACTCAGGTGAAGCAACTGCACCGTTACCGATCAATACTGTAGATACTGCAGACCCGGGATTTTATTCAAATCCTTCTTTTTATGCAGAACCAAGACGAATTCAATTAGGACTTTCAATCTCTTTTTAAACAATGAATAAAAATACATTCAATATTAAAGGCTTATTCATTCTTCTTTTCGTTGCGCTTTTTCCGGTGTTTTCGGGAGCTCAGGACTATGTGCCAAGTGAGGAAAGGTCTTCTTTTGAAGACAGAAAGAAATCCACAATGGATGCAAACAGATTAAGGGCATCTTACTTTAATACAGGGCACGCAGGGCGTAGAAATAACACCAGTCTGGACGAACTGATTTTTGAATTTCCAAGAAATACGAATCGTGAGTACATGTACTTTATGAGCGTTCACTTTGGAACTGAAGTACAGGCACAAAATAGTTCTGATGTTGTACAAATAGTCAATGTTGCATCTTATAAGACAAACAGAGACGGAAGTCAGAACTGGTCACTAAACCCGATTGAAGGATATTCGAGGGATGATTCCAAAGAAATTGCAAGAAGTGACCGTGGACCGGCTTCACCTCTCGGAAATACATGGCCGGATTCCTGGCCGGATAAATTTGAAGATGGTGGGGACGGTTGGGCTGGCTCCTGGAATGGATTCTTCGGAAGAGACCAATTCAATGCGGATTTAGAGTTCTACTATAAAGCAGGAGATGACAGATACACCCGATATAGTACAGGAACTTTCAGACCGGATAATACAGATCCAACCAGAGGTGGGTTGGCAATAGTAATGGATACAAGAATTCTTGCCTGGTCTCAAATCCTTATCAATTCTGTTCATTTTAACCTATTTGAAATTACTAATGATGGAAGCTACGATTATCCGAGAATGTCATTCGGTTTATGGATCGCGGATTTTGTTGCAGGAGGTGGACCTACGGATCAACCGGTATTTGATAACCTTAGAGCGATTGCTTATTTGACTGATACAGATCGAAATAATGCACCATCATCTTTTGATGGATTACCGATTGGTGAAATGGGACTAAGCTTTTTGGAAACTCCCGGAAATGCAGGGGATGGAATTGATAATGATGGAGACAGCGACACTTACGATCCTGAAAATGCAGATTTTTATGATCCGGAGAACGTTGATTTATTCCGCTTGCTTTTGGAGGAAAATGGTGGTTTTTATGCAAGTGCTACATTAAAAGATACAGTTGTTAGAGAATTTGAAGCTGCTGACTTTGATTCAAGAACCATCAATGTTGGAGACAAAATTGTATTGATCGACGAAGATGGGACAAGGGTCATTCGTGAATACGATGGAAATAGTTTTCAATCACAAGGAATTACGTACAATTTAGGAGCTTCTTTTACTGTACAGGAAGAACTATTGCCTCTTTCAGACCCTAATTTCGGAGTTCATATCGATGGCTTAGACAATGATTTTGATGGCTTGATTGATGAGAATACTCCGAACCATTTAGAGAAGACTACATTCGTAAACGGAAACTCAATTACAAAACCGGTTCGGTTTATTAATTACTTGTATTTCAATGATGGAGATAGTCTTCAGCAAGGATTGGTTGTTTCGAATCAGGAGATAAGAGCAAGAATATCATCTGATCAGGATTTCGCAGATCTGGTTAATGATACTTACGACGGAAGATTTCAAAATCATTTCACAAGTGCTCCGATGATTGATGAAGGTCGTGGTGATTCATTTGATAACGACAATGATTGGAACGAAAGCTTTGATGATGTGGGAATACAGGGAGATCCGGATACACCAAGTGAAGGACAGGGAGATGGAAAAGCCACATCCGGAGCAGGTACCACTTTTCCTGGAGAACCTAATATTGATAAAACTGATGTTAGTGAAACAGATCTTATAGGTGTTTCAAGAGCTATAATCTTTTCAGCCGGAGCATTACAGGTAAGTCTGGATTCTGATATTTGGTTTAATTACCTGATTCCGGGAGAGTTTGACGTAGTTGGTAATCCCGGTACGGATCAGGATATATATGTGTCTTCAGGACTATTCCCGCTCAGAGTGGGGGAATCACAAAGTTTTGCGGTTGCTATTTCAGCAGCAGCTTCCTCTTCACCAACAGGAACTGCGGCACAGGACCGAACTCAATTAAATAATAATCTGGATCAGGCAAGAGTTGCATACGAAGCAGATTATCAGTTTGCAGTTGCACCTGATCCTCCCATTGTATCGGCAGTTCCGGGAGACGGTAAAGTTACATTGTACTGGGAAACCAATTCAGAATTTTCATTTGATCGTTATCTGAATAATATTTCCGGTAATGGTTTTGATTTTGAAGGTTATAAAATTTATCGGTCAACTGATCCGTCTTTTGAAGATATCTTTAACGTAACGGATGCATACGGAAATGCTACCTATTATAGTGATATCGCAATTTTTGATAAGAATAACGGTATTCAGGGATTACATCCTATTGATGTAAATGGTGTGAAATTTGATATGGGTAATGACTCGGGGCTTCAACGTAGCTTTGTTGATACTGATGTTGTGAATGGTAAAACCTATTATTATGCCGTCACAGGTTTTGATTACGGGTATGTTCCTGCAGGAATTTCTCCTTCTGAATCTCCTATTCAAATTAGTCAGGGACCGGATGGTTCTATCAGCTTTGGCGTAAATGTAGTGCAAGTGCGTCCGTCAAGATCTCAGGCGGGGTACATTGATCCGGATAAGCCACAAGCTACTATTGTACAAGGTTCACCGGGTGGAACAGTGAGTGTGGATATAATTGATCCTTTTGAATTAAAAGCAGATAATTTATACGAAATTACTTTTGAAGATACTTTAATTGATGGGGGTACCAAGCCTGATACACTCAAAACTCAGAATTTTACACTCAGAAATATAACCGATGGTGCAAATGATACACTAATTGCACGTTCTCCGAATGTGAACGGAGGAAATAATCCGATCACAGAAGGTTTTACTATTTCGATGACAAATGTAGAGACTTTTGGTGTAAATGAGTCTAGGTCTGGATGGAATGAGACAGGAAACCCAGAACCTCATCAGTATTTTTTTGCTACACAAAGTGTTTCGAAAGTTTCCGATTACCGAATTGTAATAGGTGAAAATATAGGTTTTGGGAGATCAACTGAGAGGGAAGTTGAAGTTGGTTCAGGAACTTTTCTTACAGCTCCATCAATAGATACTAATTTTAAAGTCTTCAATATTTACACAAATGAAGAAGTTGATTTTGCATACTTTGATTTAAACAGAGATGGAGCTACTATTAGAGCTTCGTCATGTGATCCTTCCGGTAATAATGCTCCAAGGGATCCACAGCAACCTGATTCAGTATATCAAGCCCCTCAACAAGGTATATTTTCTTCAGTTTCTAGTATTACTGGGCAATGTTCAGATTTAGTTTATGTAATTGAAGATGTTCGAGAGTTTCAAGATACTCTAACTTATCGTTTTGAATTAAGGACATTGATTTCTAATAATATATTAACGACTAGAAATCCTGAATTTGGTGATACTTTAGAAGTATTTACTACTAAGCCTTTTTCCAGAAATGACCGTTTTCAATTCAGAATGGATCCGGAGAATTTACCAAGTGTAGACTCTGATTCGGCAAAAAGTGCACTGGATGATATTTTAGTTATTCCGAACCCATATAAGGTTTCCAGTATTTATGAACAGGAAGCCGCAGGAGGAAGCAGACAGCAAAACAGAGAAATTCATTTCAATGGTTTGCCGGTGCCTTCTACTCTGAGAATATTTACATCATCAGGGGTGCTTGTAAGAGAAATTGAGGTGACCTCTTCCAATGTTCAAGGTGAAAACGGAGGAACTTATATCTGGGATATGCTCACCAAAGATAATTTAGAGATAGCTTATGGAATCTACATTTATCATGTAGAAGCAAAAGGTGTAGGAAACAAGACAGGTAAATTTGCGGTGATTAAATAATGAGTTCAATGAAAAAGATATTCTGCATTTGTTTGTTTCTTGTTTTATCAGGAACAGGAAGTTCTGTTTTTGCACAACTTTCAAAAGTAGGAACTACAGCCGGTGATTTTTTAAGATTTCCTGTAGGTGCAAGAGCCTCATCTATGTCCGCCTTTGCGGCAACTGTGAATGATCCTTCAGCAATGGTTTTGAATCCTGCAGGTTTGGCCGAGTTGAATGACGAAGAAGTACTGATAGAGTTTACAGATTATTATCTGGATTTTACACACAGCTATGTTGGTATCGGCATACCTACAAAAAAAGGTGTGGCCGGAATTCATGTACTAGCCATGAATTATGGAGAATTTGAAGAAACCACTGAACAAGCTCAGGGTAAAACGGGGCGTACATTTGGTGCCTATTCTGTCACGGTTGGTGGTAGTTATTCACAATATCTGACAGAAAAATTATCTGTTGGGGGAACCCTGAAATTTGTTCATGAGCAAATTGAAGATGTTTCCGCGTCCGGGCTGGCCTTTGATGTTGGTACGGTATTTACTACTCCATTCGATGATATCAGGTTTGGAGTAAGTGTAACCAATATAGGTTCAAAAATGCAGTTGACAGGAAACGGTCTTATTACAGAATGTGATCTGGATGATAGTAGTACCGGAAATAATGAAACTGACTGTTATCTGGCTACACAAGAATATGATTTACCATTAATGCTCAGAGTTGGTTTTGCTTGGGATGCTTATACAAGCGACGATATCAGAGCAACATTAACTTTAGATGGTAACAATCCATCAAATAATGTTCAGAGCATTAGTGTGGGAGGAGAAATTTCGCTGTTAAATGATACGGTATTTCTTAGAGGAGGAGTTCCTTATATCGGTCAAAATAACAGCAGGGAGACATTCAATGCCGGAGTGGGAATTAAGTATCAGGTAGACAGTTCTTTAAAACTTGGATTTAATTACGCTTATCACGGATATGAATACTTAGGTGATGTTAACAAACTAAGCCTTCAGGTTTATTTTTAATACTACTAAACAATAACAACAAAACAAGGTACATGATGAATAAAGCTACTAAACTTGTGCTAACATGTTTGCTGATGATCTTCGGGATTTCTGCAACA
>Ga0181372_1000123_pt1 | contig 20169 bp, 14 predicted proteins | sample LowvirmetaG_5_FD_130161 | JGI IMG/M metagenome (GOLD analysis project Ga0181372, IMG submission 130161) | Marine viral communities from the Subarctic Pacific Ocean - Lowphox_08 viral metaG | ecosystem: Environmental > Aquatic > Marine > Oceanic | place: Subarctic Pacific Ocean | collected...
CCAAGCAGGCCGGCAACAAGGCCGACAACCAGGAATATAAGTGCCCAATACAGCATGGTAGTTCTCCTTTTTAGTGGTGCTTCTGGTGATAAACGGCGGCGCCAGTGGCGCCACCGGTGCTGCGTTGTTTATCAGCTGTTTACCTGCAGTTCGTTGTTCACGCCTGTCACACCATCAACCTGACTCGCAATTTCGCCGGCGAGGTCTTTCTCTGCAGAGCTATCGATACGACCACTGAGGGTGACTTCACTGCCGGTCGTATCGACGTTGATCTGCAGCCCGCTGGTTTCGCTGTTGGCCAGCAGCAGGGTTTTCACCTCGGCCGTGAGGGTCGCGTCTTCAACGCGTTCCGAGAAATCGCGGCCATTCTCGTTGCCACGGGTGTCATCGGCCACCGTCAGGCGGTTGGTCACGTCCGTGATCCCTTCTACACCCTGAGCGAGTTCACCGGCCAATTCCTTGCTGACCGTAGAATCTACCGCCCCGGTGAGGACGACCGCGCCATGGGCAACGTCAGGGTCAATGGTGAAGTTGTTCAGGTGCCGGTTGAACAGGTACACGGTTTCCAGCTTGCCTTCCAGCCAGGCGTCGCTGGCTTGCTGCTCAAAGTCGGTAGCCGTCGAGGTCTCGCTGTCCTCCGCGACGGCCGGCGTCGGCGCTGTCACTGTGTTCGCCGTGTGGCTTTCATCGTGATCGCTGGCATGCAGCGGAAGCGAAAGAAGCGAGCCTACGGCGAGGCTGGCACAGAGCATTCTGGCGGGTTTGCGTGTATCGATCATGTGTTACTCCTTGGTTGCGCCTGAGGTATCGCCGACTTTGATCTGTGGCGATACGAGCGGCTGTCGGGGAGGGTGAAGCGAGAACCATGCCAGCAATGTACGCCTCGGTCCGTTTTGCAAGCCGCACCGTCGCCGACGAAGCGGGTTGCCCTTGTGCGCGAGTCGGCCCGAGAGCCGCGTGGGCAGGGCGTTCTGCGGCGGGAGCGATCGCGTTGCCGCACGTGCCTCAGGGCTGGCGATGGCGCCACGGGAGCCGCCCCGGGTCGGCTGGGGTCAAGGCAGCCGGATTTGAAAAAATGACTGCTCGCAGCGGATCTTTTTACAAAATGTGCTGCGTTCCCCTACTGGCGTCGCGTGTGTCAGGCGCATTGGCGCGCCGGAGAGTGGCCGGGACGGGTTGGTGCGAAACCTGCATGGTAGAGGGAGAGAGAGGTTTCAAGAGGGTGTCGATGTGGACCAGGGAATGCCATCCTCCAATCTGCTGGGAGCCCAGGTTTACACCGCTGACGGCGTGGAGATTGGAGTGATCTCGGAATTGCAGATTGATCCCGCGGCAGGGATCGTCAGATTTGCGTGCATAACCCGGCCCGAGGGGGACGCCGTGCTGATGCCCTGGGCGGCGATGTTTCGGGTGAAACACAAGCGCGGCTTCGTGTTGACCCACCGGGGCGAGGAGCTGTTGCAGGAAAACAAGGATTAGCCAGTAGCCCTCACAAGCGGTGCCCGGGGGCTTCCGGTCAGTCTTTTTCGTCGTATTCCTTGAGTTTGTTGTACAGCGTTTTCAGGGCAATGCCGAGTGCTTCGGCCGCCTCCTTCTTGTTGCCGTCGCAGGCCTCGATGGTGGCCAGGATTTGCTGCTTTTCGGTTTGTTGCAGAGATTCACCCACCGAAATACGCAGATACTCGCCGGCCTGCTCAATCTGCCCCTCAGGCAGATGTTCCGGCTCCAGCGTCTGTTCCGCGAGGATGTAGGCCCGTTCCACGGCACTTTTCAGTTCGCGCACATTGCCCGGCCAGGGGTAGGCGACGATTGCTTCGATGGCATCCTGCGAGAAGCGTTTTGCATTGTCGTGTTGGGCGTTGAGCTCATGCAGAAACGCATGCGCGAGCCCTGCCACGTCGCGCTCACGTTCGCGTAATGGCGGCATGCGCAGGCAGAACTGGGCGATGCGAAAGTAGAGGTCCTCGCGCAGCAGGCCGTCGCGAATGGCCGTTTCCGGGTCGCGGTTGGTGGCGGCGAGGAAGCGCACATTCATGGTGAGGTCCTGTGTGCCACCCACCCGGCGGAACTTGCCGGTTTCCAGAACGCGCAGCAACTTGACCTGCAGGTCCAGCGGCATTTCACCCACTTCATCCAGCAGCAGCGTGCCTCCTTCGGCCCTTTCGAAGTAGCCCGCGTGGCGTCGTTCGGCGCCGCTGAAGCTGCCCTTTTCGTGGCCAAAGAGTTCACTTTCGGCCAGCTCGCTGGCAATGGCGCCACAGTTCATGGCCACGAAGGGGCCGCTGGAGCCGGACATCTGGTGCAGCGTTTGCGCAGCCAGCTCTTTCCCGGTGCCGCTCTCGCCGACGACCAGCACGGTGGCGTTGGAGGGCGCCACTTTGCGTACCACGCGATAGAGCTTGCGCATGGCCGGGGAGTTGCCGCGCATCATGCCGAACTGATCGATGGCGACACTGTCGTCGACACCGGCCTGTGTGCGCTGCTGCTCATATTCCTGGCTGATGTCCTCCAGCAGTTCCGAGACGAATTCGGTGTCCAGCGGTTTGCGGAAAAAGTAGCTCGCCTGCTCGCGAATGCCACGCTGCGCCCGGGCCGGGTCGTCGTCGTGATGCATCAGGGCGACATCGGTGTGATCCTGCAGCAGGCTTTCTTTGCCCAGCAGTTCAAGCCCGTCACCATCCGGCAGGTCCAGCGCAACGAAGGCCACTGCGGTAGCGCTGGCCTTGTCCATTAGAGCGGCCCGGCTCTCGGCGATGGAACTGCAGTGCAGCACGTCAAAGCCCTTGTCCGTGAGCAACGTAGAAAGTGACTGGACGGTATCCCCGTCGGGGTCGATGATCAGGCCCAGTGGCACCGGGGCGCTTGGCGTTACCACCAGGGGTAGAAGTCAGGCATGGCGGATGCCTTGCTGCGGAAGGCCGGCTCGCGCTTTTCGCGGAAGCTCGCAACGCCCTCCTTGCCGTCATCCAGACTGGTGTAGAACATGGCAATGGAGTCTACCTCGTGCGCCGTGCGGGGGTGCTCGGCGGCGGCGTTGCGGTAGAGCATCTGCCGGGCCAGCGCTATGGCAACCGGAGAGCGGTTGCTGATGATGCGCAGCGCCAGCGCCCGCGCGGCGGGCAGCAATTCGTCGGGCGCGTATACGGCTTTCACCAGGCGACCGGTAAGGGCTTCCTGTGCATCGAAGATGTCGGCCGTGTACACCCACTCCAGTGCCTGCTGAATGCCGACGATACGTGGCAGGAACCAGCTGGAGCAGGCCTCGGGCACGATACCGAGCTTGCCGAACACGAAGCCGATGCGCGCGCGGTCGGAGGCCAGTCGAATATCCATTGCCAGCGTCATGGTGGCGCCGATGCCCACCGCGGGCCCGTTGATGGCGCCGATCACGGGCTTCGTGCAGTCAAAAATCGCGAGCGTGACGCGGCCGCCCGTGTCGCGCACGCCGTCAAGAATTTCGGGGTCGTCACCGCGTTCGCGCACATCGTCGATGGTGGGTGTGAGCGACTCGTCGAGACCAAAGGGGCTGCCGTTCTCCGACAGGTCCATGCCGGCGCAGTAAGCGCGCCCCGCGCCGGTTACCACAATGGCACCGATGGCATCGTCGTCGCTGGCCCGGCCGAAGAAGTCGATGAGCTCGTGGGCCATCTCCACGGTGAAGGCATTCAACTGGTCCGGGCGGCTCAGGGTGAGGGTGCAGACCCGGTCTTCTATGTGGGTGGTGAGTGTCTGGTACTGATACATGGTGATCTCCTAGAGGAAGGGCCCATCGACGCAGCCGCGGCGTCCATCGGGTGCGGCACAGGCACCGCAAATGCCCACCCCGCATTTGGTGAGGTAGTCGATGGCGCTGAAGATCTGCTCCGGCTTGCAGAACTCGCGCTGCACGGCTTCCGCGGCGTGTACCATGGGCTCCGGCCCACAGTTGTAGAAGACCAGCGCGCTCCGTTCAGCATCGCTCATGTTGCTCAGCCGTTGCCGCAGCAGCTCGGTCACGCGGCCGTGGAAGCCGCTACTGCCGTCGTCTGTTGCCACGTGCAGGTCGGCGATTTGCGCGCACTCGTCGAGAAAGTAAAGCCGGTTTTCACTGCGTGCGCCAACAAAGATTTCTGCATTGCCGAAATCCCGCGCAATCTGGTACACCGCCGCCAGCCCCGTGCCCCCGGCAACCGCCATGATGCGGGCGTCCTCCGGCGGCTCCACCGGCACGCCGTGCGGCCCGCGCACATAGGCTTCGGTGCCCACTGGCAGGTCCATGAGCGTGTGGGTGAACTCGCCCAGGTCGATGACAACCAGTGAGAAGGGGTCGTCAGTCAGCGCCGAGAAGGGCTTTTCGCCCAGGCCCGGAATCCACAGGAAGATAAACTCCCCGGCCTGCACATTGATTTTGCGGTCGAAGGTGAGGATGGCGATATCGTCGCAGACCCGCTGGTTGCTGACCAGCGATACCGGGCGGAACTGCATGTCGATGTCGTAGCGTACCAGGCTTTCGGCGCGGTCCTGTGTGTGGTCCAGGTCCAGCTGCAGCGTGTGGAAGTAGGCCTGCATGTCGGCGGTGGTCATGCCCACCAATGCTGAGCCGACACCCACCACGCTGGCACCGGCGTCGAAGAAGGCGCGCACATCGGCCGCGCTGCTGGCACCGCCACAGCCGATCACGGGCAGCCCCGTGGCGGCGACAACCTCCCTGACGCATTTCAGGGCGATGGGCAGCACGCCCTTGCCGGACATGCCGCCGGCACCATTGCTGAGCACGGGGTGACCGTGTGCAGAGGTGTAGCCGGGCCCCAGGGTGTTGATGGCACAGAGCGCGTCAGCGCCGCCCTCGGCAGCGGCCTGAGCGATTTCGGCAATGTTCGGCGTGTTGGGGGTGAGCTTGGGGATGACGGGGATATCCACCACGGCTTTCACCGCGGCGGTAATGGCACGCACCATCTCCGGGTCCTGGCCCATGGCCATGCCGTAGCCCGTAGCGTGCGGGCAGGACAGGTTCAACTCGAGGCCGTCGGACACCGGGGCGAGCAGCTTTGCCACCTCGACGAATTCCTCAAGGCTGCCGCCAAAAATAGAGGTCAGCAGGAAGCGGTCCCGCGGCACACGCAACTGGCCAAGCAGCGCCACGGATTCTTCGGCGCCGGGGTTGGTCAGCCCCACGGCGTTCACAAAACAGCCCGGGGCGTACTGGCTGAGCACGGGTTCACGATTGCCGAGGCGCGGCTTCAGGCCGATGCTCTTGGTAGTGACGACGCCCACTTCGGGCATGTGGTCGAAAACATACTGGATGATCGACGTCGCCGTGGTCACGATACCGGACGGAATCGTGAAGGGCCCGGAAAGGGTCTTGCCGAAAAATTGCGTAGTCAAGGTGTCACTCGAAGCATGGGCTGGGTGAAGCCGGCATTATACTGCCTTGCCCCAGTCGAGTCGAAACACGGGGCGCTGCGGGCCCCGACCGGGGCATCAGCTGCGCGCACCGGCCGCTCAGGTACCGCAGAACGTCTGGTAGACACGCTGTCCCTCCTCGGGGGGCAGGGCCAGCGCACGGCTCGCCGGCTGCCACTGCGTGGGCGCCGCCAGGCGTTCGACAAGGGTGTGGAAGGGCGCAAAGTCGGCGTTGTCGGTGGCCGCTGCCAGCGCCGCCTCGACCAGGTGGTTGCGGGCTATGAATACCGGGTTCGCACGGTACATCGCGGTCTGGCGCTGTTGCGGATCGCACGCTTCTCGCGCCAACCGTTCCCGCCACTGTGCCAGCCAGGGGTCGAACGCGTTGGGCAGTGTATACACCTCGCCAATAGCCTGCGGGTTGCCGGGAACGGGGTGCGCCAGGTCTGCCAGGCGGCGGAAGGTCAGGGTGAAGTCAGTGGCGTGCTCTGCCATCAAGGTGTAGAGCTGCTCGATCAGCGCCGCGTCATCGGCCTGTGGTTCGCCCAGCCCCAGTTTGGCATTCAGGCCCTCGGTGTGTGCCTGGAGGAAGTGGTCGCTGAAGGTATCGACGGCAGCCTGCGCCAGGGCCACAGCCTGCTCGGCATCGTTGTGCAGCACCGGGACCAGAGCCTGCGCCAGCGACGCCAGGTTCCAGTGGGCGATGCCGGGCTGGTTGCGATAGGCATAGCGCCCACCGTGGTCGATGGAGCTGAATACGGTGTCCGGGTTGAAGGCGTCCATGAAAGCACAGGGGCCGTAGTCAATGGTTTCTCCGCAGAGCAGCATGTTGTCGGTGTTCATGACGCCGTGGATAAAGCCCAGCAACTGCCATTGGGAGATCAGCCTCGCCTGCGCCTGGATAACGGCGTTCAGCAGTGCCAGCGCGGGATTTTCGGCTGTAGTCTGCTCCGGGAAGTGGCGCTGCAAAGCGTAGTCCACCAGCAGGTGAAGCCCCTCGGTGTCCTTGCGTGAGGAGAGATACTCAACGCTGCCGATACGCAGATGGCTGCTGGCTACCCGTGCCAGAATAGCACCGGGCAGCGCGCGATCGCGCATGACGGGCTCTCCACTGGCCACGGCGGCCAGTGCCCGGGTGGTGGGCACACCCAGTGCGGCCATTGCCTCACTGACGATGTACTCCCGCAGCACCGGGCCCAGCGGTGAGCGCCCGTCCCCGCCGCGCGACCAGCGGGTGGGGCCGGCGCCTTTCAATTGCAGGTCAAACAGCCGCCCCTCGCCATCGCGCAGTTCGCCCAGCAAAATGGCTCGGCCATCACCGAGTTGCGGGTTGAAACCACCGAACTGGTGCCCCGCATAGGCCGCCGCCAACGGGTGGGAGCCCGGTGTTATGGCGTTGCCGGCGAGCCATTCAGTGCCGGCAGGCGAGGACAGCCAGTCCGCGTCCAGGCCCAGGCGCTGCGCCAGCGCACGGTTGACGCGGATCGGCGCAGGCGCCGCCACCGGAGTGGGCTCCAGGCGCTGATAGAAACGCTCGGGTAGCTCGGTGAACGTGTGTTCCAGGGTGGGAGGTGTGCCGGTGGGGGTCATGAGGGAGCTCTCTCCGGATCAGGCTTCCACGTCTGCAGCGCTGGCCTGACGAATGTGTTTTGGAACGCGCAGCAGCAGTACCATGGGGATGGCGGCCAGGTTTACCCACATCAGCAGGTGGAAGTCGTTCACATACGCGATTTCTGCCGCCTGCCGGCTGACGGTGGCGATGAGTTCCCCTGGCAGCGCGGCCAGCGTGCCTGGGTCGTGCACCCCCTGCGGCAACCCCGATTCCGGTGTCAGCCGCGCAGCCAGCTCCTGCTGGTTGATCCACATATTGCGGGTCAATAATGCCATGATCATGGAGACACCGATACTGCTGCCCAGATTCCGCGACAGGCTGAACAGCGCCGCCCCCTCATCGCGCAAATGCGGCGCGAGGGTGGCGTAGGCGAGTGTCGTTGTTGGAATGAACACCAGCCCCAGCCCCAGCCCCTGCACAAAGCCGGTAATGGCCAGCGTTGTCTGCCCTACCTCCAGGGTGAAGCGGGCCATCTCGGCCAGGGTGAAGCTCGCGGTGCACATGCCAACAATGATCAACAGCCGCGGATCAATGCGTTTCATGAGCCTTGCGACCACCATCATGCCGAGCATGGTTCCCACACCGCGAGGCATCAGTACCAGGCCGGTGGTGACCGCCGGGTAACCCTTCCACACTTGCAGGAACGGCGGCAGCAGGGCCATGGTTGCCAGCAGTACGATGCCCACCAGGAAGATGAACAGAATGCCGGTGACGTAGTTGCGGTCGCGAAACAGTTCAGGTGAGACAAAGCGCTGGTCACTGGTGAAGGTATGTACGGTAAACAGGTACAGCCCGAGGCAGATCATGACCGCGTAAAGCTGTATCTCCAGCGACTCGAACCAGAGCACGTGTTCACCGCGGTCGAGCATCAGTTGCAGCGCGCCCACGGCCACTGCCAGCAAACCGAACCCGAGCAGGTCGAAGCGTTTCTCCACGGTCGCGGTTTTGGGTACGAACCAGTAGATGCCGATGAGCGAGGCAACACCCAGCGGTACATTGATGTAGAACACGTAGCGCCAAGAGTAGGTATCGGTCAGCCAGCCGCCGAGGGTGGGTCCGAGAATGGGCCCGATCATGATGCCCATGCCCCAGATACTCATGGCGGAAGCATGTTTTTCCTTGGGGAAAGTGTCCAGCAGGATGGACTGCGAAAGTGGCGCGAGTGACGCCCCGAAAGCACCCTGTGCAACGCGCCACATCACCATCTCGTTGAGGCTGTTGGCCTGGCCGCAGAGCATGGAGGTCAGTGTGAATCCGGCAACCGACCATAGCAACACAGAGCGGCGGCCGAAGCGCTGCGCCATATAGCCGACCGGCAGAGTCATGATGGCGGCGGTAACAATGTACGAGGTCAGGATCCAGATGACCTGGTCGCTGCTCGCGCCGAGGCTGCCCTGCATGTGCGGAAGGGCCACGTTGGCGATGGTGGTGTCAACGACCTGGATGATGGTGGCCGGCATAACGCTGGCGGCCACCAGCCACGGCGCTACAGTGCGCGGGCTCACAGCGGGTTGGCAGCCACCTGGTTCCCGCTGTGTGCGGGCTGCACTTGCGCATTCGCCAGTGGTTCGGAGGGCTCCGTGGCAATACGTACTTGAGCGCTCATGCCGGCGCGCAGCACTGCATCCTGCGGTGCGCTTTCCAGCCGCAGGCGTACGGGGATGCGCTGCACCACCTTGACCCAGTTACCGCTGGCGTTCTGTGCGGGGATCATCGCGAACTCGGAACCACTGGCGGGGCTCAGGGTGTCAACCCGCGCCCGCAGAACCTGCCCCGGATAGGCATCAATGGTTACCTCGGCAGTTTGACCGGGCCGCACGTGCGTCAGCTGCGTTTCCTTGAGGTTGGCTTCAATCCAGATGTCGTCGGTGGCCATAAGAGTCACCACCGCAAAACCGGCCATCGTCATTTCACCCAGCTGGGGTACTTCATTGGCCACCGTACCAGCGGCGGGTGCGGTGATGCGTGTGCGTGAGAGCTGATAGCGTGCCCGGTCAAGCTGCGCCTGCGCCACTTGTATATCGGCCTGTGCTTCCAGCGGCATCTCCGGGCTGCCACCCAGTGCCGCACGCAGCCCTGCCAGCTTTTGCTTGTTGATGGCAATTTGCGCCTGCGCGCGTGCGAGCCGCTGGCGGGACTCGTCCAGGTCAGCCTCGGAGATTGCCGAAGGCCCCATGCGCTGGTTGCGCGTCAGCTGGCGCTGGTAGAACGCGGTATCTTCCTCTGCCTGGCGGATCTCCGCCTCAACCTCGGCATAATCCGCCCTTCGGACCATGATCTGGTTCTGTACCTGCGCCAGATGGGCCTCGGCTTCGGCTACCGCGAGCTGGAATGGCTGGTCCTCCAGTTGCACCAGCAGTTGTCCCGCCTCAACCGGTTGGTTGGGTTGCACCAGTACGGCCTTGACGATGGCATTTACCTCGCTGGACAGGGCCAGCTTGTTGGCCTTCACGTAGGCGTTCTCGGTGCTTATGTTGCCTTGCCCGCCCAGCATGAACCAGGCAACAGCCAGCGCGCCGGCAACCAGGCCCGCACCCATCAGCAGGCGTCTTTGCACTAGCAGTGACATGCTTTTCTACTCCTCTCTGCCCAGGTTCAGGCGAATGCGTTCCAGCAGTGATTTCAATTGCACGATTTCGTCGAAGGACAGGCCTGCCAGTGCCTCGCCACGGGTGAGTTCCGCCAGCTCGCGTAGCGTAGTCAACGCGGGCTGCGCCGCAGCCGTCAGGTAGATGCGAAAACAGCGCCGGTCCTGTTCGTCCCGGCGGCGCTCCAGTAGGCCCTCCTGCTCCAGTATGTCCAACTGCCGGGTCAGGCTGATGGGTGCCACATCCAGTCGCTCGGCGAGCTCTGCCTGCTTCACGCCCTCTTCCCTCGCCAGGGACCACAGTACCTGCCACTTCGAGCGGGTCAGGCCATGGGCCCGGGCGCGACGGTCGTAGTTGCGTCTCAGCAGGCGAGCCGTGGTGTGCAGTTCGAAGCTGAGCTGGTCGGTGGCGTCGTTGCGCGCGCGGCTCACGTGCGTGCCCTCTTGGTTGTAGGGTGGCTTATTATAAGCATGCTTATGAAATTATCAAGCGAGAGGGCGGCATGACCGACACCGCGAGCAGGGGGTCTGGTGCACAGCTGGCGTAACATCCCGCACTGCGGAGCGCTTTACTACACCTCTCGCCAATGGCAGATTGTCCCTACCCATGACAACAGCCCCCCGCGATAGGGCACGGAGCCAACACCACATGAGCACAACCTGGGACACCCTGATCACCGACGCACTGGTTTTCGATGGCAGCGGCGAGGCACCCACTACGGTCGATATCGCTATCCGGGACGGTAAGGTGGCGGCTCGCGGTGCCGGGCTGCCCCGCACCGAAGCGGCCCGCGTGATCGATGGCAGCGGCCAATGGCTGATGCCAGGCCTGCTGGATATTCACACACACCTCGATCTGGAGGTGGATCTTGACCCCCGTTTACCTGAGGTGGTGCGCCACGGCACCACGACAGTGCTGGTAGGTAACTGCAGCCTTGGCACCTGCTTCGGCCAGCAGGTGGAGGGTGAACAGAACCCTATCGTCGACTGCTTTACCCGGGTGGAGAACATCCCGAAAAAGGTGCTGAGCAAATGTGTGGAGGCAATAACCTGGGACAACACCGGCGATTATATGGATCACTTCGACAATCTCGCGCTCGGTCCCAATATTGGCGCCTTCGTGCCTCACTCCATGTTGCGCGTCGAAGTGATGGGGCTGCAAAACAGCATCAGTCGCAAACCCACCGATGCCGAGCTGGTTCGCATGGAAACCCTGTTGGACCAGGCGATGGAGCAGGGTTACCTGGGCTTGAGTACCGATGGCCTTCCCTTCCACTATCTCGCCAACGAGCCGCATACAGACCAGCGTATTCCCACCCAGTTTGCCGGTTACACGGAGCTCAAGCGTCTGCTTGGGGTGGTGCGCCGGCGCGACAGGGTATGGCAAACGACGCCGCTGATCGAGAATCGCGCCAAGGGCATGCTGTATTTCCTCTTCAGTAGTGGCCGGCTGTTCGGCAAACCACTGAAAACATCGGCTTTGTCGGTGATGGAGTTCGTGCTTGCGCCCAAGGCGTCCAATGCGTTTCTTGGCCTATCGAAGTTGATCAACAGTGCATTGCTGAAGGGGCGCATTCACTTTCAGGCTCTGGGTACTAATTTCCGCCTTTGGTCAGATGGCATTGTCAGCCCCGTATTTGAAGAATTGCCATCCACCTGCAAGCTTATCGCCAAAGAGTACGATGATGTTGCCGGCCGTCGCGCGCTACTCGACGATCCCGAATTCATCGCCGAGTTCCGCCGCGATTGGGAGCACGGTCGCAAGGGGCGCAACCTGGCAACCCTCAAAGCGAAGCTGGGGCTGCCGGATAAGCTGGTCATTCGTGACCTTGATCGCATGATCTTCGATGGCGCACCGGTGGCGGACTGGGACGGAGAGAGCATGCAGCAGGTCCTGGATCGGCTGCAGCGAGTGCAACGTGGCCAGGCAGGCGAGGCGCGCTCGGAGGACGAGCGGGAAGCGTTTGCGCGATTCCCCGCCCCCACGGGAGATGAAGTCGACTTCATGCTGCATCTGCTGCGCGAGTACGACAAATCGTTTCGCTGGTGGGTGGACGTGGGAAACAAGGATAATCGCGCGACCCTCGGCTACTTGCTCCACCCCAGCGCGCTGCCGGGCTTCAACGACTCAGGCGCCCACCTCACCAATATGGCATTTTTCGACGGCAATCTGATGTCGCTGAAGCTGGCGCAGGCCGAGAGCCTGGCGACGGTTGCCACCATGGTGCGGCGCCTGACTCGTGAACCCGCTGAATTTTTTGGCCTGGACGTGGGCAGCCTGGAAATCGGTGCGCAAGCGGACATCACAATGCTGGACCCGGCGGCGCTGCAGGGCTGGGACAGCAATGACCATCGTGCCTTCATCCACCGTGAGCTGTTTGATCACAAGCAGATGGTGAACCGCTCCGATGGCGTAGTCACCCGGGTGTTGATTCAGGGCGAGCCAGTGTGGCAGGAAGGTAACTTCACTGAAGTGCTGGGCAGCCGGCGGCTGGGGCGGGCGTTGCGGGCTGCCTGACCGCTGCAACCTAGTTGCCGTCGGAGTCCTTGCCTTTAAACAAGCGCTGCAGGAAGCGCCCGCCTTCTTCCTTTGCCTTGCGCTCGAGTTCATTGCGGGTCAGGGAAGCGATGATGTCTTTGCTGTCGACGCGGCACCAGCTGGCCGGGCTGCCATCGAGGGTGCCACTGCATAGCACGGGCCAGCTGATAGCGGTGAGGCGCTCATTCACTCGACAGGCCGGGTCGAGTTCGCTGAGGGTGGGCGCAAGCCGCGCACTGAATGTCGCGTTGAAAGCGTTGCTGTTGAGATCCAGGCTACCGGTCCCGCGCAACCCAATGTGTTCTAGATTGGCCTGCAGCGGGTCGAGCTGCGCCTTGCCTTCGCCCAGCGTCACACGTGCACTCAAGTCTTCGAAGGTGCTCTGCTGTGGCAGTTGCGCGCTCAACGATGCCTGATTGACCTGTGCAACCACCTCGCAGAGCATGCGTTCCACCCCGAATTGCTGCAGCACCATGTCACGGGTTGTCAGGTTCAGCGGGCCCTGTAGATTCTGCAGCAGTGTGTCGCTGGTGTTGCCACGGCTTTGCAGTTCCCAGCGTGCGTCCGCGAGCCCGGTGAGCAGCGGCTCCGACTCCAGCGCCGCGAGCAGTGCTGCGCTATCCAAACCGGTGAGTTCACCGCGGGACGACAATACGGCGGTGGCGCGGTGCGCATCCAGACTGCCGCTGGCGCTCAACGCCCCGCCATGCAAGGTGCCGGTGATGGTGTCCAATTTCAGTACGCCTTCCAGCGCCCGCAGGCGCAGGCGCAGGTTGTTGATCGTGTGCGGCCCGAACACGGCGCGCTCAACCTGCAGGTCGGCCCGGGTGTCGGCGAGGCGGATGGCGTCCAGCGGCAGTGCGGTGTCTTCACCGTCAGTGTCCGTGCTTGCGGTAGCGGCAGCATCTGGCCCGGCCAGTAGCAGCAGCGCGGGGTCCAGCAGGTTCAAGCGCAGCTCCGCATCAATTTGCGGGCTTTCGAAACTGCTGTAAGCCAGTGTGCCCTGACCGGTGATTTCACCGCTTGCCAGCTCCAGAGCCAGTTGGGCCCGCTGGGTGTTGATACCGATCGTGCCGCTGGCCTGGAGTTTCACCGCTTCCGGGGTGGCCCCGGCGATGGTGACAGTGAGTGCTTCCACTGTGGCCGTGCTCTGGTCGGCACTGACCGTAAAGCGGGTTTGCAGCGTGATAGCGAGGGCTTGCTCGCCTGCGATCTCCACGCTCGCACCGAGTTCGGCAGGCCGGCCCTCAAGGTTGATGTCATTTGCCTGGAGCGAGGGAATGTCGATGACCTGCGGTGCTGCGCCATTGGGCTGTAGCAGGCGCACGCGGGCTTCACTCACGGTGACATTGGCGATATTCAGGGCCAGCGGCAGGCCCAGTGCCGCGCCCGCGCCGGCCTCGGCACCGGCGCGCAAGGCTTGCCGGCGCTGCACGTAGAAGGCCTGCAGCTCGGCATCGCTGAGGCCGGCGGTGGTGCTGGCGGGTGCCGCTTCGGCCGCGGGCACGGTCACTTCAAGGCCGGCCAGCTCAATGCCCTTGATGGCCACCTCCTTCGATAGCAATGGCAGCAGGAAGACGTCCACCGACAGCCGCTGCACGCTGATGTCCGGCTGTTGCGCACCCGGGAGTTGCAGCTCGGTATCCTCCAGTCGCAGCGACAGGCGGGGCAGCAGCGACAGCCCGGCATCGCCGTTTACCCGCAGTTTGGCGCCACTGCGCTCTTCCAGCGTTTCCGTCGCGATCTGTATCAGCCGCGCTTCGTCCAGAAGCAGCGGCAGGAGTGCTGCGATCGCGAGCACCAGCACCAGCGGAATGGCAACGATGTAGATCAGTAGTCTGGGCATGCGAGCAACCATCGTGAAAAACCGTCTCACGATGGTAGCAGAAATCGCCGCGCATCCCCGCGTTGCGCACAGCGCTAGAAGTTGTAGCCCAGCGCCATACCGTAGGTTCTCGGCTCGATCGAGAAGACATTGGTGAACAGGCCTGAAGACGGATCGGTGACATACATGGCCACCAGGTGGTCGTCATCAGCAATGTTCTTGATATAGGCCCGGGCGTACCACTGCCCGTCTGCCGAGGTGTAGGTAGCCTGTGCGTTCCAGATGTCCCAGGCGTCAATGCGGTCGATGGGGCGATTGAACATTCGCGCATACATGGCGTCTTGCCAGTAGTAGTCCACACGCAGTGACAGTGCGCTGCTATCGGCAAACGACAGGTTGTACTGCGCGCCCAGACTCAGAGACCACTCCGGGGCGTTCTGCAACTGGTTGCCATCCAGGTTCTGCGCAATGCCATCGGTAATCGGCACACCGGCCGCCGTCAGCGCACTGCAGCTGGTGAACGGTGAGCCAAACTGCGCGGCGTAGACGTCCGGCGCCAGCAGGGCCACACAGTTGGATGCGTTGGACAGGTCCTTGAGCAGGGTGACGTCGCTGCGCCCTGCGGTGGGATCGCGGGTATCGAAGCTCTCGAAGTCCTGCACTTCGGTGTTCAGGTAGGCGAGGTTGGCGTTGACGACCCAGCTCGCATTCGGGGCAAACACCAGCTCCGCCTCGCCCCCCCAGATCTGCGCATCGGTGTTTTCGTTGAACGACGTGCGGTTGACGATCTTGGATACCTGCATGTCCGTGTAGTCGTACAGGAAGGCGCTGAAGTTTGCCTGCAGGGTGTTGTCGAGCAGCGTGTTCTTGGTGCCGATCTCCAGCGCGTCGACGAACTCCGGCGCGAAGTCGGGCTTCTGGCTGGGGAACTGCACGGGGTCGAAGGGCGGGTTGAAGCCGCCGCCCTTGTACCCGCGGGACAGGGAGGCGTAAGCCAGTGTGTCGGCCGTTACGGACCAGTCGATGACGATGCGCCCGGTGGTTTCCCGCCAGTCGTTGCTGGCGCGCCGCGTGGCAGTGGGAATGGGCAGGTCTGCGCCCAGAGGCTGTAGTACGGGGGCGCCAGTCACCGGGTCGTTGTTGAAGAGGATCTGCCGGTCTTCGATGGTTTTGCGGTCGTGGGTGTAGCGCGCGCCTACGGTGAGCTTCAGCGTGTCAGTCAGCTCGTAGTAGATTTCACTGAACAGCGCCTGCGAACGAATGCCGTAGTCACCGGTTTCATTATTGAATTGGGGGCCCACCCAGCCCACCCCTTCGAGGCCCAGGGCTGCCGCGGGAAACACACTGGCGAAGTAGTCAAAGCCGGATGAGAACACCCAGTACTGATTGTCCAGTTCAACATCCATCCAGAAACCGCCGACGAGAAAGTTCAGTGGCCCGTCAAAATCGGACTGCAGACGCAGCTCCGCAGATACCTGCTCCGAGGACTGGTTGGATTGATCGTAGGCTTCAAGGCCCGGACTGAAGGAGTCGATATGGCCGCCAACACTCCCGGTGGAATTGGCTGAAGGCGCGGAAATGGGCCACAGTCCATCGGCATACAGCGTGCCAGCCGCTGTGGGCGCGACCACCGGCAGCAGTGTCGGAATGGGAAAGGGGTCCGTTACGGTCCACTGGTAGTCCATTTGCGAGAGCACGGTGGTGTCCTGGTAGCCGCCGACAAAGGCCAGCGTGTAATCACCCAGTTCCTGCGCAATGTTCAGGGTCACCAGTGTCTCATCGGCGCGGTAGAGGGGCTCCCGCTCGCTGGCCACCTGGCGCAGGTCCCGGGGTACCTCGCCGCGCACGTTGGAGCCGAGTGTGAAAGCGCCCAGCGGACCGAGCAGGGCGTTGGACGCCAGGATGTTGGACAGCTGCGACGACGGGTTGGGTACATCGAAATCGAGGCGATCGGGCAGACAGCCCATGACGCCACTGGGGTCGTTCTGGCACAGCGTTTTCTGGCTGCGGGTGCGTGTACTGTCTTCATCGAACCAGGACAGCATCAGGTCGACCTGCGTGGTATCCGTCGGCACCCAGCGCAGGGATGCACGCAGCGATACCTGGTCGCGGCCATCGACATCGCTGCCGTTGTACACGTTCTCCGTGTAGCCCTCGCGGTCCAGCCACAGTCCCGCGAAGCGCAGTGCCAGGCTGTCGGTCAGCGGCAGGTTGATGGCGCCACTGAGTTTCTTGTGATCGTAGTTGCCGTACTGCCCCTCGAGGTTGCCTTCCCAGCCATCGAGGTTCGCCGGCCGGGTAATCATGTTGGCGGCGCCGCCGGTCGAGTTGCGGCCATAGAGCGTACCCTGCGGTCCACGCAGCACGGCCACCTGCTCGATGTCGTAGTATTCGGTTTCGAACAGGCGCGGCGAAATTAACGGGACTTCGTTGACATGCACGCCCACACCGCTGTCTGCGGACGCCGCAACAAGGTTGGTGCCTACGCCGCGAATCTGGAAGTTATTCCCGGTGAAGTTGCCCTTGGTGTATGACACGTTGGGCGCGGTGAAACGCATGTCTGCAAAGCCGTTGATTTGCTTGCTGCGCAGGGCCTCTTCGTCGAACGCGGTGATGGCGATGGGCACATCCTGCGCCGACTCGGCCCGTTTCTGTGCTGTAACGATGACCTCTTCCAGTTGTGCCTGTACAACAGTCGGCAGCGCGCTGGCGCCGACGGCAATCAGCGTCGGCCACAAGTGGCGCAATGTGACGTAAACAGCGTTTTTCATTCCAGCTCCTGAATTATCATTATTGGTGTCAAGTTATGCTGGCCCGATGCGGGTTGTTTCAAGTTTATGCACAATCAGGTTAACGTAGCAACTTGGCAAATTTTTTGGCCGCAAGGGAAAAGCCGGTGAAAATCACGCTTCAACAACTGCAGCACAGTGTGGGTTTAGCCCGCGTTGTCATTCATTCGCTGGATTTCAGCATTTACCTCGCCTATGCCGATTTCGGTGGCGATCCGTTGTTGGTCACCGAGGCCGACGGCAAGCCACTGCGCACGCACAACATTACCGCGATGAAGCAGCGCCTGGCAGCGGTGCCCGTCCCGGCCCTGTTTCTGCGCCACCAGAGCGCTTACGATGAAATGGTGGGGCAGCCGGTGCGCGCCGGCGACAACAGTCTGGAGGTACCGCTTTCCCGCGATTGGGGTGACTTCCCGGAAGATCAGTAAGGTGGACAAGCGCGCACACGCCATCGTCAACCCCATTCATTCTCTCAACCTGCTCTCGCAGGCGGAAATAGAGGCCTTCACCACCACCCGCGGGGAGCTGTTCGACCTCTACCGGCGCTGTGCACTGGCGATTCTCAACACTGATAGCAACAAGGACGACGCAGCGAAGATCTACGCCGACTTCTCCGACTTCGACCTGCACTTTGTGCCACAGCCACGCGGCTTGCGCCTGGAAGTGTTCAATGCCCCGGCGCAGGCCTTTGTTGACGGGCGCATGATTCGTGGCCTGCGGGAACACCTGTTCGCCGCGCTCCGTGACATCGTCTACACGGAGATTCGTCACGCGGCTCAGTCGGTAGACGGCGCGGCAGACCCTACCGATCAGGTGTTTCGTATTCTGCGCAACGCCGATGTTGTGCGCCCCAACCAGGAGCCCCGCCTCGTGGTGTGCTGGGGCGGCCATGCCATTCCGCGCGACGAGTACGACTACGCCAAGGCAGTGGGTTACGCGCTGGGCTTGCGCGGCCTGGATATCGTCACTGGCTGCGGTATTGGTGCCATGAAGGGCCCGATGAAGGGCGCCGCTGTTGGCCACGCCAAGCAGCAAATCAAGAGCGGCCGCTATGTCGGTATCAGTGAACCCGGCATTATCGCCTCAGAGTCCCCCAACGCGATCGTCAACGAACTGGTGATCATGCCCGATATCGAAAAGCGGCTGGAAGCCTTTGTGCGGCTAGCGCACGCGATTGTAGTGTTTCCCGGGGGTGTCGGGACGGTGGAGGAAATCCTGTACCTGCTGTCTATCCTGATGCATCCCGACAACGCGCAGAGTCTGCCGCTGGTATTCGCGGGGCCGCAGCGCTGTGCCGAGTACTTCAGTGAGCTGGAGAGGTTCCTTGTCGGTTGCCTGGGAGAGGGTGTTCGCGATCATTACCGAGTCATACTGGGTGCCCCCGATCAAGTGGGCGCAGCCGTGCGCAAGGCGGTGCAGACCCAGCACGTGCGGCGACGCAAGTTGCAGCAGGCCTACTATTTCAACTGGGAACTGGCGATTGCCCCGGCGCTGCAGCGGCCTTTTCTGCCCACCCACGAGAACATGGCGGCGCTTGACCTGCGTTCGGCGCTACCCGGTCACGAGCTTGCCAGCCAGTTGCGCTGTGCGTTTTCAGGCCTGGTGGCGGGGAATGTAAAGACCTTCGGCATTGAGCAGGTGGCGCGTCACGGGCCGTACCAGTTGCACGGCGACGCCGTGTTACTTCAGCACATGGACCGCCTGCTGCGTCTGCTGGTCAAGGAGAAGCGCATGAAACTGGGTGAGGGTGAGTTCGACTATCAGCCCTGCTATCGCATTTGACCGTCGTTTTCCTCGATACGCACCCGGTCGCGGCCGGCGGCCTTGGCCGCATAGAGCGCCTGGTCAGCACGCTGAATCAGTTCATCCGGTGTGCCTTTCTCCGCAGGCCAGGCAGTGGCGCCACCGACACTGACAGTCAGGTAGTCTGAAACCGGACTGTTGGCATGGGGGATTTTCAACTCCTTCACCAATGAGCGGATACGCTGAGCCACCTGCGTCACGGCGCCCACGTCGGCACCGGGTAGCAGTGCCAGAAACTCCTCGCCGCCGTAGCGCGCCACGAGGTCTTCATCGCGTAATACGCCGGACTGCAGCGCTTCGGCCACCTTGCGCAGGCACTCGTCCCCGGCGATGTGGCCAACGGTGTCGTTATATTGTTTGAAGCAGTCAATATCCAGCATGATGATACTGACGGGTGCGTGCTGCTCGGCGCACTGCGCCCAGGTGCTGCCCAGGTTTTCATCCAGAAAGCGTCGGTTGGCAAGCCCGGTGAGGCTGTCGATGCGGGAGATTTCCTGCACCTTTGATAGTGCAATCTGCAGTTCGCGCGTTCGCCGGTTGACCAGAAGCTCAAGCTGTCGCTCGCGCAGCATGGCGCGACGAATGGCCAGGAGGTAGAGGCGATGGGCGAGCAGCACTGTAAGCAAGCCGGCGATGATCCGGAACCACCACGTCTGGTACCAGAACGGTGCGCGGTATATGTCCAGGTTCACTTCCGCGCCGCGTGGTGATGCGTCCTGGGCGGCGTCGTGGTTGGATGCGGCAATCCGCAGGGACAGAGACCCCGCAGGCAGGCCGGTAAAGTAGGCGGTGCGCCGGCTGCCAACCCGGTGCCAGTCGCGGTCAAAGCCTTCCAGCAGGTATTCGAAGCGCAGTGTGTGTGGCGCACCCAGTCGCGGCACCGTGTAGTCCACTTCCAGGGTGGAGGCATCGGCGGGCAGCAGCAACGGGTCCGCGAGAGGGATACGCTCGCCGTTCACACGCACCGCCTCAATCAGCGGCGGCGGCGGAGGCGGCAGGGTGCTGAAATCTCCCGGCACGACAGCCACCAGCCCCTGGTTGGTCGGGAACCAGAGCCGCCCATCGCGTGCCTTCCAACCCGCGGGCTGAAAGCCACCGAGGAACTGGGCGGAGCGCAGTCCGTCGGTTTCATCGTACAGCCTGGCCCGGAAGCGTTTCGACTCGCCGCGCGCGACCGCGTTCAGCGCCGCGCGCTCAACCGAGACCAGCCCGTCGGCACCGCTCATCCACAATCGTCCGGCGTCATCCTCGAGAATAGCCAGCACGGAGAGCTGCGGCAGGCCGTGCTCCAGGGTGAACTGAAACAACTGGTCTCCCTCCAGTCGTGACAGCCCCGACTCTCTGCTACCTATCCAGACCACACCTTCAGCATCGGTATACGTTGTGCTTACCAGGTTACTGCCCAGGCCTTCTTCTTCGGTCCAGAGCGTATAGCCGTCTCCTGTGAGTTGCATCAGGCCACCGTTGCTGGTGAGCCAGAGGCGCCCCAGCGCATCGCTGCGGATCTCCCGGAGCAACGTGGCCGGCAGGCTTGTTTCCTCAACAAAGCGCTTCCTGCGCGCGTCAAACCATACCAGCCCGCCATCGGTGACGACCCAGAGGCGACCGCTGGCATCGCGTTGCAGTCCCATA
>Ga0181372_1000124_pt1 | contig 20030 bp, 26 predicted proteins | sample LowvirmetaG_5_FD_130161 | JGI IMG/M metagenome (GOLD analysis project Ga0181372, IMG submission 130161) | Marine viral communities from the Subarctic Pacific Ocean - Lowphox_08 viral metaG | ecosystem: Environmental > Aquatic > Marine > Oceanic | place: Subarctic Pacific Ocean | collected...
ATGCCAGTGGTACTACTTTCACTGTAAAAGGTGGGTATGTTGTTCTCGATGGTATAATGTATCAGTTCGCAGGTGGTGTAGGTGCAACAACAACTTACACATTGAATACAAGCAGTGCCAGTGCCGCAGGTTCACACACCGCCCTTACCAGTGGTAAAGAAGCACTTGTTGTCGTCTATGCTTGCGCTGACGATACTTCCACTGTGAAACATATTTATTGGGAATTAGGAACAGCCACCACCGTAGGTGCTAACGCCTATCCCGCTTGTTCCACCTCTTTCCTCAATACACCTACTGCAACAGGTAGTAGTGCGTTGGCAAACACCCAAACACTCGTTCTCGCTGTCCTCCGTGTCGTGTATGACGCTGGGGGCGATGACCTCAAGTTGGCTATCACAGAAGTGAATGACAAGCGTGTGTTCATCCGACCATCACCAATGTACTTCTCACCCGTCACCACAGGTGACATTGCCGCTACAGCCGAAGTTGACTCACATACAGAACTCGATAACTTCCACAGTGGTGAAGTGGGTGGTCTTACTGGCTCACGCTTTGGTGCAATGTGGCAATCCTTTGGGGCACAAATCGCCAGCACTACAGCAGGTGACAACGATAAGGATGTGTTGTACTATAGTGGTACTCACGCCGCCCGTTTCACTCGTTCAGTGTTTGACCGTGTACTAACAAGCACTGCTACCAGTATCGACCTCACATCAACTGATGCTAACATCCTCGTGCTTACACCGGGTGGTACATTCGCTGTGACTACCAGTGGACCCTTCCCAGCGGGTTATGTCATCGAGATAAAGAACACTCACGGCTCTAACACTGGTACATTCGCTCTCACCAACTCAACCACTTCTGCCATCGGTGACACCGCCGACAGCGATGGTGGGTACGCTAAGTTCGTCTGTACAGTAAGCCATGCGACCAATCCAACCTTTGTTCGGTTAGTGTGATTAGGGCGATTCAAAATAGAAGAAGAAAAATTATTCTCAACTACTTTCACTGTTGTTTTTCTTAATTGCGGTATCTTGCCAATAGTGCCCACATTGCCTACACTGTAGCAACAGGAATCGCTCACGCTCATCATCAAGGTAGCGAGCCGATATGCGTCGTGCTATGTGCCAATGGGCACAAGCCCTACACTTTACTTTCAACTTCTCCAACAGTCGCCCCATCGAAACAAGCCTCACAAAAATCTCCATCAACCAATACTTCACATGGTTCATCGCAAAATGAGCAAATGTGTCTGTTCATTGTGCTGGCCTTCGTGCAATAATATCGTCAATGCGTAGGATAGAATTGGTGACTTCACTGGCACTCAACACTGCTTGACGAACAAGTTCGGCGGGTTCATACACACCGAGTTCCATCATGTTACACACACCACCGTTGTGTACATCGGGACCAATCTCACGATTACCCTGTAGGATTTCGTGACGAATGGCGAGAACTGTATCAAGCGGGTCATGCCCAGCGTTCTCGGCAATAGTAGCAGGGATGCACTCTAAGGCATCAGCGAAGGCTTCAATCGCCATCTGCGCCCTACCACCGATTTGAGCGGCGTGTTGGCGTAGGTGGGATGACATACGAGCGTATGCGTTTCCACCACCGACAACAAAGTTGCCGTTCTTTAACACTAATGATACAACACCAAGAGCGTCATCGAAACCACGCTCAACTTCTTCAAGGGTGTGCGTAGTAGCACCCCTTAGCACGAGTGTTGCTTCATCGCTCTTGACATTGCCCTGTACGAAGAGATACCACACATCGTTGCGTCGTTGCCGTTCAACCGTACACTTGGTAGCGGTATCGACTTCATCGGCTGTTTGATACACAGTAGCACCAGTGACCTTGCTCAATGAGCGTAGTGTTGATTCGGGAACCCTGCGAGCAACCATGATGTTGTGCTTCTTGAGGTGGGCGCAAACATGGTCATTGACCGCATCACGAACGAAGACTACACCACCCTTCGGCATTACTTTCACAAGCAATTTAGCCGTTGAGATGAGGTTTGCCTTACCCGATGATTTGTATGATTGGAAAGATTGTGCATCAAGTTGAACCTGTACATTGTCTTCACTCTTCTCGTTCTCAAGGCCGGTGTTCAACAGAACGATGTTGCTGTAGGCATCCTCGCCCTCAAGCACATAGTCCTTGTTCACAATCGACCCTTCGTACAAGTACGAGTCATCGAGTGAGCCACCGGGGAAGGACACGACCTTCACGCTTTCAGCGTCACCGGCCTTCTCGACAGCGGCTACACATAGTTCAGCGACAGCATCGAGAGAGTTCTCAAGTGCTTTACCTGTGATAGCAGTTTTAGCAACTGATACCAACACTGCTCGCTCACTACTTGTGAGTGAAATGTTAGTACGAAGGTACTCAACAGCCATTTGTGATGCCTCGTGATAACCACGACAAATCACATTTGGGTGCAATCCCTTCTCAAACAGCGTTTCACTGTTTCCAAGTAGTTGACCTGCAAGAATGACCGTACTTGTCGTACCGTCATAGCATAGGTTCTCTTGTGTCTTCGCTACTTCAACAATCATCTTACCACCGGGGTGAGATACATCAAGTTCACGCAAGATGGTAGCACCATCGTTTGTCACGATAACACCACCCCCGCCGTCAACCATCAGTTTGTCCATACCCATAGGTCCGAGGGTTGATTTGACGGTATCTGCTACCGTCTTTGCCGCTCGGATGTTGTGTATCTGTGCTTTGCTCTTTGTGCTTTCTATCTCCGTCATGTCTTCACCATTCCACTTCTATTTCGACCACTTCACCAGTTTCCAAATGTCGTGATTTAATATATCCCTCACTCTTTCCGAATTGATATAGGTCGAATGTAAGTTGGGCATCGCTAAGGCAGTATTTGGCTACCTCATCGAATTTACCCGCTCTCCATGCTAAGGGGGCATCCTCGCTGTTCATAAGTTTATTGTCCTCTAAAGTGGTCTTTGTAAGCATTCCCAGTGTTGTTGATACCTTACCAACGGCTGTTGCCGCTTTCTGTACCAAGTGCTTTGTGTCAATGACCGCATCGGCCTTACCGAGTATGTCACCCGCTGTCCAACAGTCGAGAGCATCACGAAGTACGGGTAAGTCAAATCCCTTGATGTTATGACCGATGACGATACCACCACCAGCCACATGCTTTGCTAAGTCCTCACCCAGTGTACGAGGATGGAGTTCTTTCACTGTAGCGTCAATGTCCAGTGACTTGTTGCAATACACCGTACCATCGTTGCCATTCCATGTAGCAACAACTGTAGGCTCAAAGGAGGCGGTCTTATCCCATCCTCCGATTTCCCACGAGTAGTTGCCTGTTTCAATATCCAATGCCATTATGTCACTCATTTCTTCGCCACCTTGTGTTGGTAGTAAATCCGCTTGCCTTGCTTACGGCTGTTAAACATCTTGGAAGCATAATCTTTGAAATGTCTTTCTGCTGTACTCTTCGATACTCCGGTGTTTTCGGTGTACTTTGAGAGTACCGCTTGCTTTCTGCGCCACTCACCGCTGTGTCCTTCAATCTCATAGCCCACGCTATCGTTGTACGCTTTGAGCATCTGCTCAAGCAACTTGCCCTCTTTGGCCTTGTTTCCGTTCACTTCAACGGAGTCTTCAAGCCATGAGATGAGGTTTAAGAACAGGTCGTGTAAAATCTCATGTGCCATGTCAACATGTTCTTCTTTGATTTCCCATGACTTATCGAGTAGTGCCATGTGAAGGGAAATGATACCGAGGTAGTTCTCAATACCCGGTGTGAAGGATGCTACGATTTCCGACATAGCAGGGTTCATCTTAACGAGTTCTTTGTAAATGTCATCGGATGCTTGATACAACGCAGTGGTGTAATTTAAACCGGGTTTGAACATGTCCCACATGTATTGTTGTACTATTTCTTCTCGCTCATCATCACTCATTTCAGTCCACTGTAAAAATTCTATTTCAGCCAAGTTCAATAGGCGGTCACGAATGCGTTTATCAGTAGTTTTGAAGTAATCGTAAATATCATCCTTAGTCAAATCGTTTTCTTCGGGTCTTCGCCAAAAGGTTGCAAGACGATTAGTGCTTACCTCTTGACGCATCCCCATGTCCCAGTGCGCCCAGTACAGCAGTACACGCTGAAAGATACCTTTTGTCAACACATAGTCCTTAACACCCTTTGGTGGGTATGTGGTAATCCATAAAGATACCAAAGAATCACACTCAATTTTATTTCCCTTCATGTGTTTTACCAGTACATTGCTGTTGCTACCAACGGCATTACACGCTGTTTGTAGGTACAGTACAGTTTCTTGACTGTGCTTATTTGGAGTAAGTAGGATAGACCCTTCATCGAAGTTGATAGCCTTGCGCCCTGCGAGTAAGCCCGGAACAGTTTCAAATTCTCCTGTGGGTTTATGGTTCTCATCAAGCACTGGATTAGTTGAGCCGATTAGACCTGCATCTGTTCCCGATGCGAATGCATCATAAGGGACTTCGATATTTTCCATAACATCACTGATAAAGTTCCAAGCGATTGACTTACCAGTACGAGAAGGTTGAATCCAAAATACATGTACACGAGGGTCGAGATGGGAGTCGCCAGTAGGAATACGGACATAGGGTAGGGCAACTTGGCCTTGAATGAAAAAGAATGAAAGTAGTGCTGGTACTTCATTCATCATGGAAGTTTGTGAAAAGTGGTGTAAGTACCCCTCAAGGACGGGGAACTTCTGTACGGCTTTGTAATTTGAAATTTGAGTCATTGTATCACTTCCTGTTTCTTTTGTTCTTTATATATTATCGTCGGACTTTTCGTTCTTGCTTCACTGGTTCTTCACTTGTGAGTATCTTGATGAGTAGTTTTCTTCTTACCTCGCCCAAGCCTTTGATTTGCTTGAGTGATTCGGGGAAGCACATCTCTTCGATACTACCACATGTTTCGAGCAAGCGTTCGGCCACTTCACGACCAACACCCGGTACGGTCATTATCATGTCCAAGCGCAGGTCATTGCTTGCTACTCTTCGTATGCTTTGTGCGCCATGCTTGCTTGCTGGCTTGTGCAACTTGTCATGTAGTTTCACAATGAATTGAGATGCACTACTCACATCGGGGGTGAAGAATACTTGACATTCAAAGTCGCTCATAATACGGGCGATAGTACCTGTCATTTCGGCCTGTACTCTTGAATAACTTACCTTCTTACCATTGCGCTTCGCCATCGTGATGTACTTCTCAATGGAGCCGTGTATAACAAGGAAGAAACGCTCAAAGTTAGCATCCATGTTATCCAGTTGCCGCCATAGGTGACCGGAGTGTGATGATTGGAATAGGTCGGGAATACTTTTAGCCTCAACTAACGCACCACCGAGTAGGTAATCACCTACGACGAGGGTTTGTCTTACGACATTTAGGCCAGCCTTCTTCGCCTTTCGCTCAATGGCTTCACATAGTGAGCCACGCTCATTACTGTCAATTATCAAGTCCGGTTTCATTTGAACTGCCCCTTGTTGTGGAAAGTACACTTATCGGTATTATACCCCTTCCAGTGCCCACAGCGTTTCCCTTTTGTATTAGTGTGAATACACCTGTATTCATCGGGTGCTTCTTGTTTTCTGCAAGTATGACAAATGAATCTGTAGTCATCGGGCTTGTCATTTATTCTCTTACTACTTGACGGTCTTGCGTTGCAAAAAATACATCTTAGCCAGTGCATATCTCATCCCTCCATATCGCCGGTTTCGTCGTAGTATTTGCATTTACCTATGCAAAACCCTTCTTGAAATAATGTAGCACAAGTGGCGTGAGGATAACCAGCCATCACGATACTGCGTACCTGTTCTTCTGTTTTCTCTTTTTGATAGTCAACCCAACCTTGACCGGAAATGATTCTTGAAATCATACCTACATGTTCTTCCTTTTCCTTCTCGGCTACACGCCAAGCAGGGAAGAACATACGAAGTCGGTCGGCTAAGTAGGAGGCAAGGTGGAACCTCGCCCTGTGAGTAGGATTGCCGCCACCCATAGCGGCCTGTGAAAGACATGGGAGCATGTGAATGTCATCGAGTGATACGGTGGGTATTTCCACTGTTTTTATTTGTGTCATGTTAGCGAAAGCACTCTTGACTATGTTTAGTTCAATAGGAGTGCTACCTAACTGTACATACCCTGTGTGGGACTCTTGGCCTATGTCCATCAAATCATCGTATGATGCGTTCATAACAAGGTCACTATTCAATGGTACACCCCACACTTCTCGCTTGGCATTGTATGAGTTTGGTATGCGAATCATACCGCTTGTATCAAACGCTACCGCAGGGTCATTACAGCGTAAGCCACCGAGTTTACGCTCCCATTTGTTGATGAGCAACCTACCGGAGTGTTTGATGCGTGAAAGTTCATTACCGTTTTTAGGTTCAAGAGTCTTAGCCAAAGGAACCCATACATGGTAGCCACCACCACTAAACCAAATGTAGTGTAGTGTATTCGTTTCACTTAAATAACTGTGAAGTTTTCTAACTTCCGCTTGCGGAACATCAAACGGAACATCCTTGCCCCTGCTCTTGAAATCCTTACAATCGAAGTCCAATACAAAGTGGTGAATCTTCGGTGTGTTGTAGTCAACCCTGTGGTGTTTGGGTGCTTGTGTTTCATTGAAACCGTAAGCGGTAAAGTACACATTACCACTCCCGTTCTTACCAGCCCAATACTGTTCAAGTTCGGCTGAACTACGAACAATACGCCGCCAACCTCGCTCACCGTTACTCGGTAATTCGAGTACCTCACGAGGGTAGTCAATAGGTACGAAGGGCACGCTATCACCGCTTTTCGTGTAGTACAATTTCGAGGTCTTTCAAGAGTGCATCAATCAATTTGTTCACCCATTTTACCCGTAGGTGCGAAGGGTGAACCGTGTAAATGACCAGCAAGGGGTGTTCCTTTGTTGCTTCTCCACCTATGTCCATGAACTCGCTTAGTTTCGTTTGTCGTATTACTTGGCGAGTGAACATCTTACGGTTGGGTAAACGCCCACCACTCGTTTTGTTTACTTTCACTTCAATGTTAAATGTACCAGTATTGTCATTCAACATGCGCTCTAAAATCATCATTGCTTCCATCATTTTTCATCTTCTCCATCTTTTTCTAATTTGTCCAAGAACTTATTCGCACCGGAACTTTCCAGCCATTCTAAATCATCAGCCGGATTCCAATACTCGCAGTGTTCTTGATAACTGCACCACCCACATTTGAACTCGTTATTACCGGGGTCGGGTGGAAACTCCATGTTTAGGTGTGCTTCAAGTAGGCGCACCAAACCTTTCTCGATACTCTTGGAAGCGTGTCTGCCTCCTTTCTTTGAACCTTCATAGAATACAGTAGGCCCATCGCCTCCGTTGATACCACCACCGGGGAACTCCCATCCCCAATGGGTGATAGGAAGGAACTCGTAGTGTGGGCTATGCTCAAGCATCATCTTGTAAAATTGCATCTCTTTACGCATGGCCGTGGGTTTGTTCTTGTTGTACTTCCCGGTCTTCAATTCCATAAGAGCGAAGCCATCATCGTCAGCAAATAGCCCGTCAATAAAACCATTCATGTGAATAGGAATGTGAACGCCATCGACTTCAACGAAGCGTGTGGCCTGTATGTTTGCTTCAATAGCGACGGGTCGCCATTGCTCGCCTTTGGTGATAACCAAGCGATTGAATTGCCATTTCACCCATTGTGCAATTTGCTCATCTTCACCGAACTCATACGGTTCGGGAGGGGATGGTATAGCACTGTTGAATAACTTTTCAGCCTCAAGTAAATCACCTTCATCAATCAACTTTAACACTGATTTTTCTTGTTCATCGGTGTAGTTGAGCCAAAACCACTCCATCATGTCGTGGACATTCAGCCCTCGTATGTGGTGGTCAACTGTTTCTCCACGAATACCTAAGAACTTCTCAATGTAGTATTGCTGTGGACACCAGCCGAATGTACCATAACTTGACTTGGTGACCCGGAGGATAGTAGTGTCATCCTCATTCGGATTCCAAGCGTAGGTGCTACTCTTGTACGAGTCAGCCTCCAATTGATTACCAGTAGCCTCAAGGTAATCGTCAATGCGTGGGCGACTATCATCACCAGTAGGATTCCATCTCATACTTTCAATCCCCCCGACTTAACAGATTTTTTATGTATGCGTGGTACATCTCTTTTTCTTTTTGTATCTCATCTGTATATGCGTAAGTCTTTTTGATTCCATCATCTATTACTAACACATAGGCGGAGGGGACATTTATTTTATCCCAAAATCCTTTTGAATTATTGATAGCAAAGTCATAGTATTTTGCTTCAATAAGTTGTACCGCTTTCTTACCATATCCTTTATTTCTATACATATGCTTAATCCAAATAAACTCCACACAATTATATGGACCCATAATAATAAATCCTATATACTCATCTGCCACATTTTCATCAGTATTTCTGTTAATAATAAATCTATATTCACCATGTATAAACGATTCAATTATAGGTGTTGCTTCAAAAATACCTTCTTCGTGAAACCAAATATCATATTGTTCCATGAACTGTTCCAAATAATCTATATCTCCTATCTTCAAAATTGTTTCAATCATTCTTCCACCTCCATTTCAATCAACTTCTGCAAGTACACAGCCAAGTCCATCGCTTCTTCTTGTGCGTGAATGAGCCACTCAAGGCGGGAGAGTGGTGCGGTTTCCATAGTGACCCCGTACTTGCTCTTGCCTATTTCTGCTCGCTGTGCAATCTTCTTGCATACTTCATCTTCGATTCTGCTCATTCTTCTTCACCATTCCCTCAATACTCGCTTCGCAGTGAGTCGTTCTAAGTCCCATTCAAGTGTTTCATACACTGTCTTGAGTTTCTTTGTCACCATCTTTTCAACACATGTTGACCAATCAATTTCATACTCATCCAATTCCGATGCATCGTCATAAGCGATGACATTACATTGAGGTTGACCTTCCGGTACACCATTGATGAACACCCACTTGATGCTATCACCTTTGTTAAAATCAGTGTTATTGTACTTGTTTGAATATCTTGCCGCCTTAGCGGTGTTTGGTACTACCTTGTCGTACTCGTGGAGTTTCTTTGAGATACGACCGTAGGCGGTCACATCATCCAATGCACCACCGCCGTACACGGCCTTGACCATAGGGCGTACAGCATCGAAGACTTCACCTTCATCAGCACCACTGCAAATGAGATTGAATGTTTCCTTCTGCACACGCTTGGTGAATGGGGTTGCGCTTGATGCTTTCATTGCGAAGCCCGTCACCTTCATGCTACCTGCTTCTTCAACAGGCCATGACTTCACACCGAAGTTTCTGTTCTTAATACCAGCAGTGAACCAGTATGGGAAGAAAGCCTCCAACTCAACATCGAGATGCTTTAGCCCCATTTCATTTTGAGCAATGTCGGTGAGTTTCTGTGCCACCGCTTCCGCTTCATCGAACGGCACTTGAATGTAGCACGAGTCAGTGTGACCTGCGAGGCCACGGTAGCCCATTTCTTCGCTCTTGTCCACCAGCATACTGATAGACTCACGACCGAGGTAGGTGATGCACTGTGCGATAGCATAACTACTCCACTGTCCACCAACCTTCTTACTCCCCGTCATACCATAGATGGCGTTGACAGCGACCTTGACGGCCATTTGAAGCATGTTGTAGCCCAGTTTGGTATCGGGGTCATCAGCCTCACGCATGAGGCGTTTGTACTCCTTACGGAGAGCGAGCATTTGTTTAACAACGAAAGGAAGTATGCCTTCTTCATCTTGCTTCCAATGGAATGTACCACCGGTTCCGGGGATGAAGTTGCCGTTCTTGTCAGCCTTTGGTGGTACTTTCAGTGTGAGAATACCTTCGCCCGGTTCGTCAACCAATGTAGTCCAACATAGGTTGGCGGAGAGTATGATGTTAGGATATAGGGATGCGAAATCGACCAGTGCAACATTCTCATGTCGGCCCGGTACAGGTGGCATCACCCATGCCGCCTGTAGTTCGGGGCGGTCTTGGAGGTATGATGAAGGTGCTTTGAGGTCAGTGCGCCGACCAATCAACCCTCGGAAGTATCGAGTGACCTTGTGTGTACTACCGAACGATACACCAGCCAACTGTTGCATAGCAATGTGATAGGAGATGCAATTCAACTTCTCATCACAGTCACGCAACAGTGTGGTATCGACCAAACAGTAGTCAACGAAATCATCGTAGTAGTCCTTCCATCCATTGAAGACTGTCATGCCTTCTATGTCGTTGGTTAGTTTACCACTGAAACCAAGTTCAGTAGCGAACCAGTCCAACTTACGGGACTGTGCTTGACCCTTACCGGACTTCTGCCATATACCCTCAAAGCCACTACCATCGGTCCACTGCGCCGCAGTGTCAAAGATGAGTCGGCCCTTGATGGGTTGTGCTGTAGTGCGGTATGAGCCTGTCTTCTTGCTGGGTGCAATCACCCTGCGAACAGGTGATAAGCGGTCCCGCTCGACACCCAGTTGCTCGTACAAGTGGGGCAAGTCAGCCCAAGCGATAGCGTGAGCCACCATCATATCGGGATTGCATTCCTCAAGGTAGGTCAAGAAGCCATCGTGCATCTCATCCATGTTAGGATAGGTACGCAACTCGTAACCTTCGTAGCGGTCAATCCATTCGGTCTTCCGTACTGTGTCACGAATAGATTCCTCACTCCAAGCGAACACTACGGGGTGGTCACTGAATGTATCGGACACAGCCATGACAGTAGTGGACTGGTCTTCCGTGTCCCATTCAAGGTCAAAGTACCATATCCGAGGTTTGAACTCCGGTAGTTTGTCGGGGTAGTTCGTGAGCAACACTTGGTCGAGGTAGTTGAGGTCAGCCTCGTATGTCCACTTGCCACACTTCTCTTTGACTTCCCACAATTGATTCGGGTGGCGTACTGTCACCTTCATCAGTGGCTTGTTGTCAAGCCCTGTTGCTGTAATGTCCTTGTGTACGGTAGCCCTGTGCGCCCTAAGACGGTTCATCACATACTGTGGTGCGGCCTGTGCTACCCAAAAGAAAGGCTCAACATAGTCTTCATCACCCTTCATGATGTATCGCTCATGTAGTACCCCATCAGCCCCACGAGTACGCTCATAGAGAACGGGTGGGTCGTATGGGTCATCGGTGAACCAATCAATAATCATCAGTCATCACCTACATTTACGACAACCAGCAGTGTTGCTGTCTGTTCAAAGATAACACGGGTATTGTTACCCATGTGCATACGAGTGACACCATCATCAAGGTAGTTCAGCGAAGCAGGTAGGCTGTCCGTGAACATGGACTGTATGGTGGTAGCAGGGCCATCAGTGTCCGACACAGGTAGTGTAGTGAACAAGCGACCAGTGGATGCTTTACCGCCCACTATACCCATCTCTCCCTCACCACAGTGAATACGCAACTTGAAGTCTGTATCTTTGCCGAGAAGTCCACGCATGTTTGCGAATGAAAGTAAGTCCTTTGTCATCATCGTAGCATGTGTACTAAGCCGGTCTGTACCGAACTCACCCCACCCTGCTTCTTGTGATGCTGTCAGCAAACCACGGATGTACACACACTTACTTGCCGACTCAATATCATCAGTGCTTGGTAGTTGCAACTTGTTCCCACCTGCATCTATGTGTAGTGGTTTATGAGAATCCACTTGTCTAAGTGTGATTGTATCTTCTTTGGTTGCCTTGATGAACTTGATTGCTTTCTCAAGGTCAGCAATGTGTAGTACACCGTCTTCTGCAAACGGTGTAGGTGATACGAAATACTTTCGCAGGTAAAAGGATGCGTAAGCAATCTCAACGATGAGTCGAGTGCCTAACGCTTCCATACGCAAATCCGGTAGTCCCTTCACAAATGGCGAAAGGAACGATAGGAAATCGCTTTTATTCACTGTAATTTTAGTCATAATATCACCTCGTAGTGTGGTAGGAAAAGTGGTTGGAGGGAAAAACCGCACCCCCGTTGAACGGTCGAAACTGTCCACCTTTTACTGTACAAACCTACCTCACTGGGAGTATCAAAGCGTACCGTCATACAAGTCCGGTAGTCCATGCCATGTGTAATCGCTGTCGGGTCTTGTCACGAAGACAGTCCGAGATTGATTCACAAGATTTGGATTCGTCTTGCACTTGGTGTATGTTGCTGTGAAAGTTGTCTTTTCCAATTCACCCTCATCGTCATGATGTTGGCTCTCTTGCATGTGAATGATGGTGGGCAGGTAGCCGTTCATCTTCTTCTCCCATGCTGGTTTCCATTCATCGACAGGGCCACTCTTGTAAGAGAAGTTAGCGATGGTCATGTGGGTTTCCCAAAAGACACGGACACCAAGCCGAACAAGGTCACGGCTCAATCGAGTGAGTTGGTGGAAGCGAGCATTACGCATACCCCACGCTGTCTGTGACTTGATTTTCTCCATACCACCACCACTGTAGTCTGCTGATTGGATGGAGTCTTTCGCCATACCCAAGTCAACGATACGCATGTTGTGGTTGCATATCTCAAGCCATGAATCAATACCGCTTAGGAGTACACCCCAAATCGGCTTGCCGCTTTCAGCCTCGTGAATGAGGTAGCGCATGATTTTCATAATGCGCTCGTGTGTAGCGGGGTAGTCGTGTGCTGTACGGTCGTGACCCATCTGCCACGGATTCCATGACTTGATGTTTTCATTCTTGTACACCGATGAGTTGAGCATGACTCCACCACCGTCGAAGTCCACCAGTTCTAAGGTAGCGTCTTCCGGCTTAGTGTCATCCTTCACGAAGGCATCGAGAACAATAGCCGACTTACATGTGCCGTCGTGTCCCATGATACCGATGAGTTGGTGAGTCTTCATGATGTGAGTGCGGGCCGCATCTTCGGCTCGCATTTCAGCGAAGGGGTCGCCGTTGCGAGGCTTAGGAGCCTCCACCGGCTGAACTACTTCATCCTTAATTTTCTTCTGCGCTTCTGCTGTTTGTCCAAAACCTGCCATAATTATTCCTCCTTGTCAATGTTCATTTGTAGTGGTCCTTCTTCTCGCAATGTGACATTTTCGATTAGTCTGTCCGGTGTGTATTTTGCCATCATTTCCCCTAATTCAAGTAAGACACTTTGCAAATCATCCCACAGGTGTGATTCACGAACCATTGGAACTTCTGTATTACAACCTTCGCATACATAGAGTGGTGAGGGAAACTCCTTTTCTCCATCCGTAGTAGGGTGCATCACATATTGAAGTGTGGAACACCAACCGACTTCATCATCCACACAGTTGCATTCATCACTCAAACTGTCCAACTCCTGTATCGCCACCAGTCGCTCGCTTTCGGCAACGGCGTGGGTCAGCGTAAATTCCCATCACGCTAATCTTGGGAGTGAGTAGTCCGTCACGGTCTTTCATACCCAAACGGCCAAAGACATAGACTGTGGACTTTTCAGCGTAGTCAAAGGCATCATCGCCCCAACCGCTTGTGAACGGGTCACACATCACACCGACAGCACCAGCAATCCAACAATCAATATCACCAACAATGGTGCTTGAGAGTGTCATGTTGTAGTTGAAACCTTCCGGGTCGTACTCGCTATCACGAGGTTCTGTACTCATGCGATTGACCGTACCCTTAGTGACAACAAGAGGACCGTAGGTGACCTGTCGGCCTCCAATCTCGGTGCGCTCCTTCTTGTTCTCAAAGGCTTCTTCAAGGCCATCAATAGGAGTGAAGAGTTCATGGTCAGCCATAGTCCAGTAGTTGGCTGGCTTCAAGAGTGAGCGGAACTGTTCGGGTAGGAACTCATCAGTGTAGTTCGGTGAGAAGTCATCGTATGTACCAAGAACAGTCTTGAAGTATTCATTCGTGGTATTCTCACGAGGTGGGACAACAGAAAGTTTGCATGACCTACCAATGTCGAGTGACATGTCAGCGTTCTCATTGGTCAAATCAACCTTCCACAGTGAAACAGCGTTGTTGTTCACGAAGTCGCCCTCTTCCCCACCGAGGAAGTATGCGTATCGACCCAAACGAGTTTGAGGTGATGGAAGACCCTTGCGAGTCACCAAGCACAACCACTCTTCACCATTCTTGATTCCGTGTGGTGGGTCTTCGCTTGAACTGTTTGTGAGTGTTGTAAGCCCTTCTTTGTTGTGAATGGCCCATACATCACCCTGCTTCTCAAACAACCCTATACGACCCGTACCAATAGCCTCGGCGGGGTCTTTGTTGTACAGTGCTACATTCGAGCGTACAATGTTCTGCAATCGGTCCTTCTTACGGTCAGCAACGCCAACAAAGCAACCAACCCATGTACTGGTATTGCTGTTGCCGCCGGTTTGCTTGCGTGTTTGTACGAAGATTTGCTCGGCCCAGTCGATGAGAATGTCTTCATCTGTTTCAGTGCTAATGTCTTCAACGCCATATTCTTTGGCGATGTATGCAAGGTATTCTTTCTTGACCTCTTCTGCTTTTTTGTTCGTTCGTTCTGCGTAGGCAACGATTCGTTGCGCTACACCGGTAGGGAGGGCTACTTCCGTAGTTGCCTCCACAAATCCGTTGCTTGCTTCTGCTTCCGTATATTCATCTTGTTCATTCCAACTCATGTATTCACCTCTATTTGTTTTCTTAGTCTTGCCACCAACACATCAACGAAAGCGTCATCGCTTCCCGGCCACTCGTGTACCTTCTCCATCATGCCGCCCCATACCTCAAGTACGGTAAACGCCACATCGGGCGAAGTATCGAAGTGTCCTCGGACAGTTCGGTGGAAATTGTTCATCATAGCCAGCCTGTTGCCGACCCGATATAAAGAATCTAACAGCGACTCTCGTGTGTCGAGCCAACTGTTGGATAGCGTGAAGTTCATCCAATCATCGTTATCTTCGGATGCCTCGGATGGGGAGGAAAGTGATTCGGGAGTCCTCGGTAGGCTCTCCAAGTAATTGACCGCTGAACGCAGGTCACCAGCGTGTTGCTCGACAACAGCCTCGTAGTGCTGTGTCCACTCACTGGGCGCACCGATTGACTCAAGACGAGCGAGGTGCTTTGCACCCTCCTTAGCGGTGACTGGGTTGAAGACATAGGTTTGACAACGGCTCTTGATGGCCGGTCGAATCTTGTCGGGATAATTAGCGGTGAGAACGAACAGCACTCGGTGAGCGTACTTCTCCATGATGCCTTTGAATGCGTCTTGCGATGGGACAGTTAGCCCGCACGCCTCATCGCACACCACGACCTTACGAGATACCCCTACCCCGCTTAAACGGGCGAACTGCTTAATCTCCTTTCGGATGAAATCAATCCCCCTATCGTCGCTGGCGTTGACCCATAGAACATTCATTTCGTTGTTCCACTTACCGAGCATGGTGTGAGCAATTGCGTTAGCCGCACTGGTCTTACCCGTACCGGATGGTCCTACAAGTAGGAGTGCCGGTGGGTACTCACCCGACTCCGCCCATGATTTGAAGGCTGTCGTGAAATCCCCATTTCCGACAATCTCATCCCATGAAGTGGGTCGTATTTGCTCATTCCAATTTGCCATTGTTCTCAACTTCTGTTTCTTTTGTTCTTTATATCAGTTCGGTTTCAGTCCACTCTTTTTCTAAAAATTTCTTTTGTTGTCCCTCTTGTGATTAACCTTCCCTTGTACAAGTACATGGAATACTCATCAATGTCAAGTATGTGTTGTATGTCTTTCGCATTCAAAGGGGAAATGTACGGGAAAAGAGCCTCCAACATATCCAAATCATGTGGGATAGCATCTTGATGCTTGAAGAAACCCTCTTTTATCTGAATGTAGTACGATAGGATTCGTGATTTAGTTTTTATTTTCTCTTCAAATTCACTGGGGTCGCTGTAGTACACATAATCACCAGTTTTATCCAAAGATAAATCTTGTTCCACGGACATAAAAAAACCATGTCTGTACAACTGGGACTTGTTAGCAATCCACGCCCAATACAAAAGGCCGCTAAAATTCTCACTTTCTTGATGACATGTTAGACACAGTGAATGTAGGTTGTTTGGTTGACATGAACCTTGACTTGAATGAGCAAGAATATGTGCCCTATCTCTTCTAAAAAAGGATGGGCGGCTGTGTCCACATGCCATACACCCATACCCATCATAGCCATTATCCTTAATTTCGGTGTCTAAATATGAAAAATTGAGATGGTGACTCAATGGGTGGTCATACCAAAAATTGTGCAAAGATTCCCAACTCAATTTTTTATGTCCCTTTCCTGTACCTTTGTGTATTCTTCCAAAAATATCCGGTTCACCCTTAACCAATTCTTTGAAAGGTACGCCGTTGTGTGTTGTCATTGTTCTCAACTTCTGTTTCTTTTAGTCTTTATATCAAATCGTCATTGAACTCATTCAAATCGTCATTGAACTCATTCAAATCGTCATTGAACTCATCCCATTGCTCGGCCCATTCATAGAAGTCATTCCATGATTTGCTCCTTGCTTGGGGCATTGGCGTAGCCATCATCCATTTCATGCGTTCCCAGCCCCGTGTGTCACACAGTAGCGTTTCGTAGGGGGTAAGAGCATCCACCCATGCTTTCAGTGCATCCTTTTCTTGCACCCTTGACTGTAAGAGCAAGTCGTTTTCATCGCACCATAATTGCATGGCGAGTCGTTGATGCTCATTCATTTCACCCAAGTCAACATACATGTTGGTGCGGAAACCAAATCCCCATGTCACCTTCGACACGGACACTTGGAATCTTACTTTCATTATGATAATACCCAATCCGACGCTTCGCATTGTTTCACTCATTGTCTTCACCCACCAGCATGTAGTAGTCCACTATCTCATCCACATCACTGATACCCATGTCACGATGAGTACCAGCGTAGCGCAAGTGCCAATCATCACTCGGACTCCAAGTGTACACCAGTGACAGCACTAAGCCATCGGGAATGTCATGGGTGGTGTGAGAGTTGTGTACGGTAATACCACGCATCTTCAACGAACTCTCAAGGTCGTACACCATTTCTTTCATTCTAAAAGTAGCAGTGTCGATAATGTCCAGCCCATCCTTGAAGCCTATCGTGAACTCGTAGCCGATGTTCTTGATGCGCCTCACCGTGAGGGCTTGAGCATAGAGGGTGATTGAACCGCTTGTTAGCAGGTGGTACTCACCCTCATGGAGTATGATGTACCCACTCTTCGGGTACTTTTGTAGCACTGTCATTGATTCAGCCCACGACAGTGACATGGGTTCTTGATACTTTGAGTATGAAAGTTGTTGATTGACGGTATGATGCCTTAGCGTTCCTATTGCATTCACCCATGACCAACAGGGTTCAGCATCACCAGTGAGCGGGGTGAACTCAATGTCAATGTCACCCCTGCGATTGCGTACCGCACCATCGCTGATGTGGAGTAGTGTAGCACAGTCGGGTACAAGCCACCAAGCATCCGGTTCATCACCTACCCACTTGCGTAGTCGTTTGAAGGCCGATGTATCAGTGACTACTTCTGCATCGACCTCACCAAACGCTATGTCGATAAGAGTTTCAGTGGGTAGCAGTGTGTCATTTTTTACAGAAACCTTCTTGCTCCATGTACGCATTCTATTGCGGAGCATGATGAGTCGTTCACCCAACGCCCAACGCCAAGCCAATTCAGCCTCTTGTGTGTTCATCATATTGCATAAGTCCAACACCCACTCATCATCTTGATTAGGATTACGAAACATAGCAGTGATGTTTTCCAGTGTGAGTGTACTACCATCGCTATCGGATGATTCCCATACCAACAACTCGGTGAGTGTAGCACCGTTGGCTACCGCATCCATCTGTTCGATGAACACACCGCACTCCTTAGCGAGTTGTACCTTCACTGCTTGCCGTGTCATTGAGAGCCTGTCTTCGCTTGACAAGAAGGCCCACACTTCGTGGGCTTCCTCTCTCGTTAAGTCCTCCACCGAGAGTCGGTGAGGCATTTTTGAAACGATGATAGTCGCTCGTGATAGGAGCATTACTTCACCTCAACGGCGACATGGAGTACATCATAGCAAGCATCAAGCAGTTCGCATTCAAGCCAACCGCTACCTAACTCATCATGCTCATACCTTGCACCTGTGTTCTCCTTGAACATTACTTTCATTGCGAAAGAAGATGGGAATGGTCGCTCACCTATGAGTAGGTGACAACCATCATTCAACGCACGACGGTATTTCACTGCACCTAACTTGGTGAGCATCTTAGTGATGACACCATCGAAGCCATAGAACAACGGCTCGCCTCGCAGTGGTCCGTCCTTGAAGACCCACACCCTGTTTCTTTGTTGCCAAGATAAACGATACGCTCTCATACTTTCACCCTTAATTTTCATTGGGTGGGGATTTCCTTTTCTCTTCTTCTTCTGTGTTGTCGATGTGTTCAAGCATCTCGTTGAGTGCTGGTAGCATTGAGCGTAGTTGGTCGGGTGAGATACGAACACCGTGTCGGGTGTGTACATACCCATCATCCTCTCTCCGCATGATACGCAGGTCAATCCAATTACGGCCTAACCATTTAGTCCAAGCGAGGCGAATCTTCCCCTTACCGGCTGACCACTTTTGGACTTTGGAATCGTCCACCCAGTAATCTCGCTCGGTATTTCGCTTCACTCTTCTTCACTACTCTCTCGTAGTTGGGTCTTGATGGCATAGATACCCCACATCCACGGGGGTACTCGCTGTCCATCGAACTTGCTCCCAAGCACATGACCTGTTTGTACGCCAGCATCAGCCAAGTCTTTCATGTCACCTCGTGTCAAAGCAGTGAACCTGTAGTCCTTACTTCGCCACGACATGAACAAACTGTCACCGGCAATCAAATGGTAGTCATCGGGTTCCATAGGAATCACTGTACCGCAACCGCCACAGTTGACGAGGCAACGCCACAGTTCAATTTCTGTGCGCTCCCCATTGGACAATTCCATTTCGGTTGTTTCAACGAACTCATCCACACGGTATTCCAACTCACTGTTAGCAAGAGGGTACTCACATTCGGGGCAAGACCATCCTTGAGCCACCGCTTGCTTGCGTTCATACTCGTCTTGCATCTGTCGTGATGGGTCGAGAGCAGGTGTGACCATTTCAACATCATCACCTTCGAGAACGGTGTAGTCGCAACCCTCCATTAGTATCTTGAATTTGGTATGTTGTTCTTGAGAAGTAGGGTGGTTGTACATAAACATCAATGCGAAAGTATTCTCTCCCATCTTTCTGTACTGTACTCCACTACCTTCCGGCGACCATATCCCATCAAGAGGTATAGCCCCCAAGTGTTCCTTTCCCCAAGCAATCAATTCTTCATTCGGCTTCCAATCCATTGTCCTCACCATTAGTCACTAAGACTCCAAACATCCCACAGCACAACCCTTTGTAAAGGTGCTGTCCTCCATCTAAGAGGTACAGAATACTTTCATCGTGGAGTTCTCCACATGTAGGGCAGTTCATTTCTATTTCCTTTGCACTCATTTCAGTCACGATACTCAACCACTCATCATTGATGAGAAGTTCGTACCCCATCAAATCACCAGCAGTTTCCGGTTTCACCATATCTTTGCTCATCCTTCCACCTTCATTCTATACACATTCATTTGACCACCGCCGCTTTCATAATTAGCGTTTCGTTTAGCCATCATTCTTTGATACGGTGTTTTGGTTTTTTTCATAATAGCAATAAGACCAAGTGGACACGGTGCATTGAACATAGAAGGCGGCGGTCGAATTTTAATACCTACATCTTTGCTGTACCGTATATTTACATCCTTATTCCTGTGGGAGAGAAGAAGTTGTACCATGCTGTTAGCGGTCAACCATTGGTTTGAGTTTTGCTCCATGCTCCACTTCAATCGCTTCATCATGTTTTCTTTATTCACGCCGTCACCTCCACGCATTTCATAAAACCAATATCACCATTGGTAGTGCATACTTGGCACATAATGAAAGTGAAGTTGGCGTGTGGTGCTTCGCTGATTCTATCACACTTCGTGCATTG
>Ga0181372_1000125_pt1 | contig 19783 bp, 16 predicted proteins | sample LowvirmetaG_5_FD_130161 | JGI IMG/M metagenome (GOLD analysis project Ga0181372, IMG submission 130161) | Marine viral communities from the Subarctic Pacific Ocean - Lowphox_08 viral metaG | ecosystem: Environmental > Aquatic > Marine > Oceanic | place: Subarctic Pacific Ocean | collected...
ATGCCTTCTCCGAAAGGATGAAGCGTTTAGCTGGATTGAAATAGAATAAATCATAAGGAGATAAAAAATGTCTATTTTACAAAAACTTACAGAGGGTGTCGTTAATCGCGACATGCGTCAAGAGGGCGCCGCTCTTCTCAATAAATGGGAAAAGACCGGTCTTCTAGAAGGTATCGGTAGCGATAGTGCCAAGAACGGCATGGCTCGTCTACTTGAGAACCAAGCGAAGCAGCTTCTTAAGGAAGCCGCATCGTCAATGAGTGGTGGAGATGTCGAAGGTTTTGCAGCCGTCGCTTTCCCCATTGTCCGTCGTGTATTCGGCGGTTTGATTGCTAACGATCTCGTTAGTGTTCAGCCCATGAGCCTGCCTAGTGGTCTCATTTTCTTCCTAGACTTCACATTTGGTGATGACAAACTTGGATTCGCTGGTCCCTCAGGAGGAGCAGATTCACTATATGGTGGTGGTGTGGTTGGTTCCGAAATTACTGGCGGTGTTAATTTGGCAGGAGAGGCAGGCACAACGGCTGGTCAATTCTACAACTTATCTAATGGCTTTTCGTCCCCCACTGGTTCGCATGACCTTGTTGCTTCGTCTGATGTTGTGCTTTCTGGTGCAATTGGCGAAGGAGGCACCTGTAGTCCGGATCTTCAGTCCATTCAGAACTGGACGACGGCTCAGGTCAGCAGAATTCTACGCTACGATGCTGACCTCACATCAGGTTCTGTGTTTGTAATAACAGAGAATGACATGAGTACTGGTCTTACCTCGGGCGATGTATTTGACTTCGATAACCTTGTCTCTATAAACGCAAGTGGAGTTGAAATCGCCAGTGCAACATCAGGTATACTTGTCCGTCGCCTAACTCACTTAAGTAAAAGTGCCGATGGTGTCAGCGCCAAAAGCGAAAAGAAGGTACGCCTTCTTTTCGTCAGTACTGGTTCCGCTGCAACAATTAACGCTGGAGCGACAAGCCAGGACGAGATTCTTGAGGATTTGAAAACTGCAGTTGATGCTGCTTCTCTAGAGTTCCCAATTGTAGATGTCTTTGCTCAAGGTGGTGCAACCGGCGCCGTAGTTGGAGAGGAATCATGGGGTCTTGAGGGCACCGATCAAATTCCCGAAATCAATCTTAGCGTTGATTCCGTGAGTGTCACTGCAATGACCAAAAAGCTCAAGGCTAAGTGGACACCCGAATTGGGTCAAGATCTTAACGCATATCATAACTTGGATGCCGAGGTGGAGCTTACTTCACTTCTTTCCGAGCAGATTGCTCTTGAGATCGACCGTGAGATCCTTGAGGATCTTGTCAAGGGTGCCACTGGTGGTACTTACTACTGGGCACGTAGCCCTGGTCTATTCGTAGACAAGTCTACTGGCGCAGAGGTTGGTGCTAATACTAAAGCTCCTGACTTCACAGGTACTGTTTCTGAGTGGTATGAGACCCTTGGTGAGACTATTAACGATGTATCCGCACAAATCCACAGAAAAACACTCCGTGGTGGTGCTAACTTCCTCGTTACTTCGCCAGAGGTTGCCAATATTCTTGAGTTTACTGCTGGTTTCCGCGCTAACGTCACTTCTGACGATGCCAAGGGAACTGCTGGAACTCAGCAAGTTGGTACACTCAGCAAGCGTTACGACGTTTATGTTGATCCTTACTTCCCACGTAACCTCGTGTTGGTTGGTCGCAAGGGCAGCAGCTTCCTAGAGAGCGGTTATGTATACGCTCCTTACGTACCCCTACAGGTCACTCCCACCATCTTTGGTGTAGAGGACTTCGTACCACGTAAGGGTGTCATGACCCGTTACGCCAAAAAGATGGTCCGTCCTGATATGTACGGTCTCGTCATTGTGCGTGGTCTTCTAGGCGAGAGTGGTGAATAAACCAATCTAACTTAGATTAGTTATATAAGCCCCGTGCTTCTTTTGAGGCACGGGGTTTTTTTATATCTAAAAACTATTTTGGTCACTAAATTGCTGGTTGCTTGAAAATAACGCAGCCCAATTTTTCAAGATTTTAGTTTTTTAAACTATTTATCATACCTATTAAGGAGGAACATAAAATGGGCAAATCCTATACAAGATGGAAGCGGCGTCAAGACGCAGCTGCCGCAACTACAACTGCCGCTGAAGAAACAGTAGCTACACCTACACCCGCCGTTGTTGAGGAAACAACCAAAAAGACTGCCACCAAGAAGAAATCAACTTGGTCTAGAAAGAAGGCAGACTAATCTGCGATTTAGTTCTTCTCTCACTATTTACTAGGAGGAGAACGATTGCATGGCTTACCCAACTCTAACACCAACATCACAGACCAGTGCTGTTGTTTTACCCTCGGGCAGTACACCAGCAATAGCTGAAGCCGCCTCATTTCCTTTTACAGTGTATACAACAGATGAATATTTCTTATCTGGTGCGTCTGATCAAGTTGCGTATACCTATAGAAAGCTTGGCGGCGATGTATTAGACATTGAGCTTACCAAAGAACAAGTTTTTTCTGCTTATCAAGAATCAGTACTGGAATATTCTTATCTTCTTAATATTCATCAAGCTAAAAATTCTCTTGGAGATATGCTAGGTGCGAAAACCGGCTCTTTCAATGAAGAAGGTCAATTACAAGGGGGCGATGACCTATCTGGTTCTAATGTAGCGCTAAAATTTCCAAAGTTTAGGTTTGAGTATGCTCGACGAGTGGCACACGGTTATGCCACTGAAACAGGCATTGGCGGTGTAACTCCAATTTATTCTGCTAGCTTTTCTACGGTTGTTGACAAACAAGATTACGATTTGCAAGAAATTGTGTCATCTTCAGCCAATACAGATGCAACACAGCCTTATTATGATAAGATTGGCGACAGCAGAATAAACGTTACCAAAGTTTATTATAAGACACCACAAGCTATGTGGAGGTTTTATGGCTACTATGGTGGCTTAAATACAGTTGGCGATTTAGCTAGTTATGGTCAATATGCTGATGATAGCACATTCCAGCTGGTTCCCCCTTGGCAAAACAAAGCACAAGCCATGGCTTTCGAAGACGCCATTTATACAAGAAACAGTCATTATTCTTATGAAATTAAAAACAATCGATTGAGATTGTTTCCTAATGTTGTTTCTGTATCTGCTAAAACGATGTGGATTGAGTTTTTTATTGACTCAAATACTCCTTGGGAAGACGGCACAGGTACTGACAACGGGGTCGAGGGCATAAACAATGTTAACGCCTTACCATTTGAGAATACGCCATACCAAAAAATCAACTCTATTGGCAAACAATGGATTAGACGCTTTGCTCTTTCTGTTTGCAAAGAAATGCTAGGAAACATTCGCTCCAAGTTCGGCGCAATACCAATTCCAGGCGACACTGTAACCCTAGATGGACCAGCACTTATAACCCAAGGTCAAACAGAACAAGAAAAGTTGCGAGAAGAATTAAAAACAATCTTTGACGAACTAACATACACCAAAGTCGCTCAAGGCGACGTCGAACTATCAGATGCCATCAACAGTGTTGAAAAACGCATACCTATGTTGATATTTACAGGATAATAAGCCATGTCTGACAACGAATGGACTCAACCTACTCAACCGCCTCCTCCGTTGTTTCTAGGTGAAAAAGAACGCAATTTAGTAAAACAAGTAAATGACGAACTTATTGAGCGTGTTATTGGTCAAGGTATCTTTTATTATCCTATCAGTGTAGAACACACAAACTTTCATTCTCTTTACGGTGAAGCAATTGAAAAAACGTTCTTGCCACCGGTAAGAGTATATGCGTTAATAATGTGGGAAGGTTATGTCACAGAAACAACTAATTTAGGAATTGATAGAAGACCCTCAATTCTAGTACACTTTCACAAAAGAAGATTAACGGAAGACCAAGATCTTTTTGTAAGAGAAGGTGATTTTGTAAAGTATGGTGATACCTATTATGAGATAGTTCAGCTTAACGAACCAAAACAAATATTTGGTCAAGTAGAACACAAAATGGAAATAGAAGCAAAGTGCATTAAAGCACGCGAGGGTACTTTTAATGCCAAATAATAAAGAATATTATGAAATAGAGCTTTCCACATTAGAAACTATAGACTATGCCTTCTACGATTTTGTTAATGACAAAATGAATGTTTTTGCCAATAAAAACGATGGTTGGGAAAAAGTGCCGATTGTGTGGGTTTCTTCAGAAAGAGCTTTTTTGTCAAAAGAAAATAAAGACTTGAGAGACGATGATGGCACATTAAAGCTGCCATTGATAACTATCGAGAGAACATCCATAAATAAAGATTTAAACAAAAAAGGCTCTTTTTATGGCAATCCTGTTTTTAATCACGACGCACTTCACGGCGGAAGAATTGTTATATCAAGAAAGATTGTTCGAGATAAAACTAATAACTTTGCAGCTGCCAGTAACATTAAAAAACTTGAAGATGTAAATCGAACCCCTGGTAGACAAGCTTATTTCCCGAGCAATAATGAAAAAGTTGTTTATGAAACAATCACAGCCCCTGCACCTGTTTATTTATCTATTAATTACGAACTTAATGTTAGAACTGCATATATGCAACAAATGAATCACTTAACTACTCCATTTGCCACGCTAGGCGGTCATATTAATTCTTTTTTGATTAAAAGAGATGGACACCAGTATGAAACATTTTTGCAACCTAATTTCGCATATGCCAACAATGTGGCAAATTTGAGTACCGAGGAGCGTACTTATAAATCTACATTTACTTTTGACGTATTAGGGTATATTATGGGTGAAGAACCCAATGGCACACGACCAAAAGTTATAAAAACTGAAAATATGGTCGAGGTGAAGATTCCCAGAGAGCACGTTATTTTGGGAGATATACCTGAGTATGGAAAAGGTAAAGGATTTTACCGAGAGTAAATACTAATTACTAGAGAAACTTTATAGTCTTTTCAAAGTTAAAAGGAGAATTAACTAATGTCTGTTGATAAATTTAAATTTATTTCACCGGGAATTTTCATTAATGAAATTGATAATACCGGTAAATCCGCAATACCGGGTGGCGTAGGACCAGCTTTTATTGGTCGCTCTGAAAAGGGTCCAATCCTTAAACCGACCCGCGTTAATTCATATTTTGAGTTTATTAATGTTTTTGGCAATCCTATCCCTGGCGGTGGCGTTAATGACGTAGTAAGAAATGGTAATTATACCTCTCCTACTTATGCTGCATATGCCGCGCAAGCTTGGTTTAGAAATAACTCTCCAATAACTTTTGTACGACTTGGAGGCGTCGCACACGACGAAGCCACAGCAACTACCGATGGACTTGCCGGATGGCAAACAACGGATACATCCCCAAGTAATGATCTTTATGTCAATGGTGGCGCCTACGGCTTATTTGTTGCTAACACTCCAACTCTTTCATATGGTTCTGCATCTATAGCCTGCGATCAGTCTGATTCCAATCTTAGCAATGGCGACAGACTCACTGTTAAGTTAAATGATACTGTGATAGAGGGCGCATCCACCGCTTTCACCTTGACAGCCTCAGTGAGCAATTTGATCCCATACCATCAGTTCACCAGCAAAGGGTTTTCTACTGGCTCCAGCGACACTCAAATGGCAAAAAACATAACTGGTTCACTCTTATTGGCTATAACTGGTAATTATGGCAATGATAATGACTATTTCACGCTTACAGTTGCAGACTCTGCACTGGGTGGCACAGACAATACTGTAGTTATTACTCCAGCCGCCGGTATTCCAAACTCTCTCCCTTCGGTGCATGTAAAAATAGAACCTACAGTTGGGGCTGCATATAACGTTGGATACCAGTTAACCGGTACTCAGGGGTCTGATGGCACTCCAACAGCTGTAGCCACCGCCAACACATATACACAAAATATAGTTGGTTCTTCTTCAGCAAACACAGGTACTCTTGCTGCTGTGTGGTACATTGATCAAAAAGCTAGAATTGGTCTTTCAGGAACGTTCTCTGAGACCGGCGATGACGGAGCAGCAACTAGCACTTATGTAGATAGCGTAGGAAAAGAACAATTTAAAGTTATAATCTCCTCCTCTCTCAAAGGTACCGAGATTGATAGTACTTTTGATTTTACTGACACTAGCGATACATACATACGAAACACTTTCAATACAAATCCAATATTGACAAACGCCAATGCTGTTCTCACAACAAGTAAAGCTTTTTCGCGATATTGGTTAGGAGAATCTTACGAAGGTGCGGTAAAAGAAGCATTGTCTGGAAGCAGTTCACATATTGGAGTTATTCTTCCTTTATTGAATGCAGACAATTCGACAGAAGGTGGTGACTTTAGAAAAGACGCTCAAGACGCAGCCACTGGATGGTTTTTTGCACAAGATTTATCTACTGGCGACACTACTGGAAGTTTTGATGTTACAGCCCAACAAGATCTTTTTAGATTAGTAGCTAGAAATAGCGGTGACTGGGCAGCTAGAAACCTTAAGGTATCCATTAAAGACATTAAAGCTGGCACTAGTGACGGCGCGGTACCATATGGTACATTTAGCGTCGTTATCCGTGATATTGCGGATACTGATGCTCGTGTTAGAGTGGTGGAACAATTCAATAATTGTAATTTAAATCCCAACTCTGAGAACTTTATTGCACGAAAAATTGGAGATTTTTATCAAACCTGGGATGAAGCAGATCGAAGATATAAAGATTTCGGTGAATATGCCAATTTATCTAGATATGTTTATATTGATATGAAGCCTTCCGTAAAAAGAGGCGATACAGATGCCCGATATCTTCCTTGGGGAGTTAGAGGACCATTGAGATTTGCATCATTTACTGATGCCGAAACACCCGTTCAAAAAGCAACTTTCGTTAGCGGCAATTTGGATAGTATGGGTACAGAGCCTACAGGATTTATTGCAGGAAGTACAGATGGATTAGTTACGTTTGAGTTTCCAAAATTACGTCTTAGAATCTCTGGTTCAGAAAACAATCCTGTCGACCCTATGAATTCTTTTTATGGAGTTGATACTACTTTTAATAGTAGCACAGGTAGATATGATGCTAGTACGCAAGACCATCTTAAAATTATGCCAAATGGTATTAATGATTTCACTCCATCTGATACCGATAACACAGAATATTCTTATAACTTTACATTAGACGATATGTGTCGAAAAGGCGCAGTCACTAAAAAGGATTTTGCTTATAAGGTCGGCTCTAGGGCTGATACTGGTCCTGATTATGCAGAGCGAGAGGGTTTAACTTACTTGCGAGGCGAAGGATCTTATAAAGAAATTTTAGATGCCGGTGTTGATAGATTTACAGCTGTTTTCCACGGCGGGTATGATGGTTTGGATATTAAAGAGTCCGAGCCGCTTCGTTTGGTTAATCAAGTGTCCAATGATGACGTAAAAAAGAATTATATGTTTAACTCTGTACAAATGGCTATCGACTCTTTGCGTGACCCAGAAAGAGTGGAATATGACTTGATTGCAATGCCGGGTATACATAATACAACCCTCAATAGAACATTAATCGATTTATGTGAATCGCGTGGTGATTCATTAGCCATCATTGACTTAGAAGGTGATTACGTATCTCAATACGAAACAACTAGCGACGATGAAAGCAGACAAGGGTCTGTTACAAACGTGGTTAATGAAATGAATACTAATATTGTTTCCAATTCATCTTATGCAGCTGCATATTATCCTTGGGTACAGATTAGAGACACCAATAGTGGTGCGGCAGTTTGGGTACCCCCGTCTGTTGCTGCCATCGGCGCTATCTCTTTCGCTCAAAATTCGAGTGAACTATGGTTTGCTCCCGCTGGGTTTACAAGAGGTGGTCTTTCTGCTGGACGCGGTGGTTTACCGGTAGTTGCAGTACGAGAAAGATTGACTTCCCGCGACCGCGATGAATTATATGATAACAATATCAATCCCATCGCTCAATTTCCAGCAGAGGGGATTGTAATATTTGGTCAAAAGACCCTGCAATCATCTGCATCTGCTTTAAGTAGAATTAATGTAAGACGTTTGTTGATTTTCTTAAAACGACAAATTTCTAGATATGCTGCTACAATCTTATTTGATCAAAACGTTAGGGTTACTTGGAACCGATTTAGAGGACAAGTAGAGCCGTTCCTACGCAGCGTTCAGGCAAGATTGGGAATTACTGCCTTTAAGCTGGTTTTAGATGAAACCACTACTACACCTGATTTGATTGATCGAAACATCATGTATGCTAAAGTATTTATCAAACCAGCGAGAGCAATTGAGTATATTGCAATTGATTTTATTTTGACGGATTCCGGCGCCGCATTTGAAGATTAAAATATAATTTGACTATTTATTAAAAGAAGGAGAAAAAAATAAATGTCTAGTTCAAGATTTTGGAGCGATGCATCCGTAGAACCTAAAAGAAGCTTTCGGTGGTACCTCACCTTAGCAGGCGCAAGTAATAACAATAAGATAGAATCATATGCTGTAAAAACAGTGAAGAAACCTTCTTTTGCGATTAGTGAAATACCACACCAGTATGTAGCACATACCTTTTACTATCCTGGTAGAATTACTTGGAATACAATCGATGTTACTTTTGTCGATCCCATTTCTCCTGATCAATCCTCAGTGATGGCAAATATGCTTGTTACTTCGGGTTATACTCCTCCCACGACTGAAGAAAAATCTAGAGGTTCTATGAGCAAATTCTCTTTCAAAGAGGCGATTGGCTCACCTAGAATTACTCAAGTTGACGCAGAGGGTACTGATTTAGAATATTGGGACTTACACAATGCCTTCTTCACCAGTGTAGATTTTGGTCAATTAGACTATTCTTCAGAAGAACTAACAATACTATCTGTAACATTACGTTTTGACTTTGCTACTTTAACTAGCGCTGTTGGCGTTGCACCTCCTTCTCAATTGATACTTGGTAGTGAGTAATGACCAATAAGCCAATTATATAAGTAGGAACGCAAAATGCCTTTTTGGAACGATGTAAGCGCAGAGCCAAAACTATCTTTTAGATGGTATTCTACATTTGGCTATGGTTATCACAACATTCGTACTTATTGTCTGCGATCTTTTCAAAAACCATCTTTTGAAATTGCTGTTAACGAATACATATGGCTTAATGATGTTGAATACAGACCAGGACTAGTTACTTGGAATCCAATCGAGATAGTCATAACTGATGCAGAGAATAAAGATGATAATAACACTTTAAAATTGTGGAATATGCTAAAACTAGCCGGATACCAAAACGGCAATATCAATGCGCCCAGATCAGCACTTGAAAAAAGCTCTTCCACCGCAGCGCTAGGCGGCGATATTCGCTTTACACAAATAAATGCCCGAGGGAACCCTTTAGAAGAGTGGTCTTTGGTTAATCCATTTATATCGCAAGTTAATTTTGGTCAAGCTAATTATGTAGCAGATGAGATAATGTCAATATCATTAACGTTAAGATATGATTACGCAATGTTTAAAACATTTTAAAAATAAAACTATTATATAGTATCAACAAAAAGAGGTAAATATGTCAAGAAATCAAGATAGAGCGTTCAACAACACCACAGATTCTCCTGAAAACACGAACACATCAACGCCACCACCAACACCGGTTGCACCAGATACGCAAATGACAGCAGCAAGTCCTTTTAATTTCGTTGTCCCAACGGAAGTAATCAATTTGCCAAGCGCAGGCAAACATTATCCAGTTGGTCATCCTCTTCATAATCAAACTTCAATAGAGATAAAACACATGACAGCCAAAGAGGAAGACATTTTAACTTCAGCAACGTTGTTGAAAAAAGGACTTGCTTTAGATAAAATGTTGCAAAGCATCATTGTTGACAAAAATATCAGAATAGAAGATTTACTAGTAGGAGACAAAAATGCGTTATTGGTGGCTTCTAGAGTATATGGATATGGTGCAAAATATGATACAGAAGTGGAATGTATGGCTTGTAAGCATGTGTTTTCTACTTCGTTCGATTTAGATAATTTGAAAACGAAAGAAATAATAGATGTAAAAGCTATTACTATGACAGAAAATCACACATTCAAGCTACCATTACCGAAAAGTAATATTGTAGTTGAGTTTCGCTTGTTGACATCTAAAGATGAAAGCGTTCTAGCTAATAACAAGATTGCTGGTTCTTTAAGCTTATTGAAAACCATAGTGGTGTCGATCAACGACCAAACCGATTCTTTTTACATAACGCGAGCAATTGAATCTTTACCCATATTAGATGTTTCAATGCTTAAAAAAGCCTATACAGCCGTTATGCCTGACTTAGACATGACTCAAATGGTAGAGTGTGAAAATTGCAATGAAACTGCAAATATGGGGGTTCCGCTTGATGCGGGCTTTTTTTGGCCTAACCTCTGATTATATAGAAAACATATATGAGCAAATGTTCTTTATGAATTATACTGGAAACTGGTCTATAACAGAGTTATATAACTTGCCTATAGGACTTCGCCGCTGGTTTGTTGAAAGAACCCTTAAACAAAAAGAAGATGAGAGAGCCTATATGGAAAAAGCCCAAAACAAATCTCAAAAAAATCTACGATAGCAGTTTCCATTCTATAAACTATTTATACTTATAGGAGTTTGTAATATGTTAGTGTCCCACACAATAGACTTAGAAGAGTTAAAATCAAATAAAATAAATGAATCGTATGTAGCACAATTTGCTGCAGATATAAAATACCTTTTGTGGCATTTAAATGCTCCTAGTACTTATGAAAAAAGCTTTAGTATCAAAGGTAGCCAACGCGATTTGGATAGATTTAGTGACGTTATCGCTGGTGAAAAAAATTATATGGATGCCTTTATAAAATATGGTCTTGGAGATCCCCGTGTACGAAACAACAAAATGAGACTAGAAAAAGCCATATATAGTTTTGAAAAAGACACCGGTTTAAAATGGCCACTAACATAAAGGTATAACACATGGCTATAGATAAAGAAGCAGAGAAAAGAAAAAAAGAAGCTGAAAAAGAAGCCGAACGTGCCAAATCCTTCGTTGACAATTTAGCTAAAATAGAGAAAAGTTTAGCTGAGAGTATGGTTAAAGTTCACGAAACGATGCAAAAGCGTTTCGAAGACTATGAAGGCATCTTTAGCCAAGAAGCCCAGTTAGCTTCTTTAAATGCCGAAAAGGTTCGCGCTTTAGAAGTTCAAATAGAGAGTGCCAAAAATCTCAAAGCCACCACCGAAGAAGAAGTAACCCAAAGAAATATCCTTATTCAGCAATTACAAGCGCAGCTTGTTCCTCTAAAAGCTCTAGAAAAACAATACGATAAGATAAACAAAGCCACTGAAACTTCCATTAGCTTAGGAGAAAACCTAGCTGAAACGTGGTTTGGAATCAATCAACGCGCCAAAGATGTAGGCAAAGCGCTACAATCTGGCGAATCGATGACTAAAAACTTACTAAAAGTAACAATGAAACAACTCAGCGCTGCCAATCTTATGGGTTCAGCATATCTTAAAGCCTTTGAACACGTAAAAGAAGGCGTAAAGTTTATGAAGGAAAACTACGGAGTATTTGGAAAGCCGTGGGAAGTAGCGAAAGACTTTCACGCTCAATCTAGGCTAACTGCTCGTGACGTAGGCATATTGTACGAGGGAGAGTTGAAAGGCTTTCAAGGCAGAATGGAAACATTGGCAGCGGGTTCTAGATTTACGCGAGATGAGCTACAAAAAACCTATCGCGATATGTTTAAATCATCTGCTGCTTTCCGTCAGTCAAGCTCTAAAGATCAAGATGCTTTAACTGAATTATCAAAAACATTAGAAAGAAGATTAGGTGTATCCGCTTCAGCAACTAGTGGCGTTGTAGAATCTATGATGCTAACTTTTGGTAAAACCAGACCGGAAGTTGAAAAACTATCTGCTAGTTTGGCTGTAACAGCTAAAAACTTAAATATGGATGTCAACAAAGCATTCCAAGACTTAGCCGCGCAAACGAATAATATGGCTAAATTTGGCTTGCCTGATATAGAAAACCAGTTTGTAAGGCTAGCCAAGGTACAAGAAATGACTGGTATTTCGATGGATAGTATGGTAAGCACAATGGAAAAGTTTACTACCTTCGAAGGAGCGTTAAATGCTGCATCAAAGATGAACGCTGTTTTTGGCACCACTATTGATGGTTTAGAATTAATGGACGTGACAATGCAAGAGGGTCCATTGGTAGGATTTATTAAGCTTCGAGAACAAATGGAAGCTAACGGAATCCAAATGGACAAGTTAAATTACGCTCAAATGAGATCTTTAAAAGATAGTTTGGGTCTCACCGAACAACAGATTAGGCAATTTGGAAATGTTAGTTTAGAAAAAATGCAAGAAGTCGCCGCAGGTACTTATAGCGCAGATGAAGCTATGAAGGAACTTCAAAAAGACACCGGAGAATTAGAAACTCCGCAAGAAAAGCTAGCTAATGCTCAAGATAAACTGGCTACTCAAATCCAAAGAGTAGTCGATGCGTGGGAAGGGTTTAAAAAAGGCATATCTGATGTCGCAAATGCGTTCCCAGGTTTAACAATGTTTTTCTCTTCAGGAGGTACTTTATTATTAGGGCTAGGCGCTATGAAACTAGTTGGTATGGCTATAGCTAAAATATTTAGTTTTGCAATTCCTGCTGCAGCAACAGCTGCTGGCGGCGCCCTCACTAAATCAGGCGCTAGCGCTATGATTGCCGCCGGTCAATATGATAAGCTAGCGTTATCAGCCATGAATGCGAGCCGCGCCCAAGCTGCGGGTAGTATGGGCGGCATGGGCGGAATGGGCGCCAAAGCCGCTGGAGCAGGTAGGTTTTTAGGAATGGGACCGTTAGGTTGGGGAATTGCCGGTGTCGCTGCAGCGACTGCCACTGGTATGTACATCGCTGATAATACTTCATGGACGGGTACTGGTTTTGAAAAAGCTGAAGGCACTCGCAATCCATCTAGAGCACAAGCCAGTTCACAAAATCAGACTGGCTTTGCACCGGGAAACAACTTTGTTAGTAAGGCAATACCGCAAGCAATAGTGGGTGACGGACCTTCGGGCGAGCGGCTGCAGAGCAGAACACAAAGAGCGTTAAACCCAGGAGATAAATTATCCACTGGCAGTAGCAATACAGAATTAAAATTAACAGTTAATCTAGTTGGTAAAGACGGCAAACCAATCGAAACTCAAAACTTCGCTCAAAATATGACAGATAGTACCGGTACCAATGGCGACACTATTGAAAGCTATTTAAACGATAAGCTTAGTCTACTTTTTAGTTAGGTTCTATTTATTGTATGCCAATTGGAAGCCAATATCAAAGTTCGTTTAAACGTATACATATTAAAGCATTGCACGTTAGAGGCGCACAGCCCCTATATTTTTCTAGTATTATAACTGATTTTACAGACTCTTGGACACCAAAATGGTCTCCCACCTCTGTTTATGGTCGTATGGACCCAGTTTCTTTTTATAGCGGCACTACTCGCGAACTAACTGTTGGATTTAGGGTGATATCTGATAATGAATCAGAGGCAGCTTTGAATATGGCTAAAATACAAAAGCTAATACAATGGCAGTATCCCACATATGCATCGCACGGCGGCGGCTTAAAACTTCTAACGGCGCCACCATATTTTGAATTCTCTTTCTTAAATATTTTAGGAGGGGGTAGAAAACTACAAGGATATATAAACGGCGCATTACAAATTAATCCTGGCTTTCAAGCAAAAGACCAACCTCAATATTTCAGCGCAGCTGCAGACAAACTCTATTTTTCAGATGTCAATGTCGTTTTAAGATTCCAAGTTTTGCATGCTGGAATGATAGGAAATGTTATAGAAAGCAACGCCGTGCGATTTAAAAACGGTACAGAACACACGGCTTATCCATATGGAAGCCCAGTAACATTACCCGGATCAAATAATGGTGGGCCATCCGAAGGAACATCGGATACAACAATTTATCTAAATCAAACTCAAGCAGAGCAGGATGCGGCGAGTCGTCAGCAAGCCATAAATGCAGCAAAAACAGCAAATGTTCAAGCTGCCGCAGTTCAACCCCAAGGAGTCGGTTCGGGTGGCGGTCCGGATATCACGCGGATTGCCCCTCAAATGAACAACATGCCTGCGGGAGCGCTCAACGAGGGAGCCGACGCGCCACAAATCACTATGGGCACAAAAGCTGCATTGCCGGTTACGAAAGTGTCCGCACCCGACTCTCCAAGAGTGGCTATCACACCACCGGTAAAGGCTCCCTTTGAAGGACGGGATATCAACTACCCCGAGCCACATCCCAACTTTACTGGGGAAGGGTCTTTAGGAGGTGAGAGTGGTGCTGATTATAGTACTGATACATCAACGAGAGTTGCTGAAAAGCAAATCGATCTACTTCATATGAAGATTGAGGCGCGACGTCGGCGCATTGAATGCCTCGCGGATCCCAATGCCGATTGCGGACCCGCAATAGAATAATAAAAGGATAATATTGTGACTATATCAAGATATGACGGAAAGACCAAAATATTAAACACAGCCGACTCTTATGTATCATCTGCTATATTCAGAAAACGAGGTGCTAAGCAAATTAATCATTATGCCACTCCCACTTTAAAGCAGCCTTCCCCAGAAGATATGATTAACATTGAAAGAAATACTAGAGTTTGGGAAACAGGTACCAAATATTTTAATTTAGCATATGAATTTTATGGAGACCCACAATATTGGTGGGTAATAGCATGGTTTAACTTTAGACCTTTAGAGACAGACTTTAGACCTGGAGATGTTGTCGTTATACCTACACCATTAGAAACCGTTTTAAGCGGATTTGGGTTGCTATAATCTTTAAACAGTAAGGTAGTCTTATATGAGTGAAAAAAGCGCAAAACTGCAAGAATTAGAAGCTATAGAATCGGCGGCGGAGGCTACTTATGACGCAGAAAAAGCCAAACTTGAAGAGTTTATAAACCGCCCAGCATCTGGCGGCACCGGTGGAAAACCCCTCATTGCATCATTCACTCTCGCTCAAAAGCAAGCTCTCCGGCATTTTTGGAATACAGGCGAATGGAACGACACGGGTCCGTCAACACTTAAATATTCTGATAAGGATACATTTAAAGAATTAAGAAAGCCTTTTGTGGAGGCGCATGAGGCTTGGAAAGCTGCACTTGCAGACGTCGCGAGCCAAAAAAGCTTAGACGAAGCCGCCGCCGCCGCAGGCGCAGCTGCTGGAGCCGCAGGCGCAGCTGCTGGTTCAACTCCAACATCAACGATAACGACTGCACCAACTGTGGGTGATGCGGTAAAAATGTTATCATATATCGATGATCAATGTTTTTTATTAGAAAAAGCTAAAGTAATATATGAAGGCGCCGCAGGATCGCTACCGCCCCCCCGCACTGGCGCCAATGGCAGCGTAAGACAAATTGGGCTAAAGCCTTTAGACGCTGCTACAAATAGTACAAATCTTAAATATGTTAATAAAATTACTTTATTGCATGAAAAGATTAAAGAGTTCTTTGAAATAACCCCCGCTGAAACGGCGCAATTAGCCCATTATGCTGCCATATATGAAACAAAGAGATGGGGAGGAAATAACACAAGCAAAAAGGCAATATTTAATACAGATCATCTGCGAGATTTTGTGGGGTTTGGTGCTGCAGAGGCAAATATTCTAGATTTTCAAAGTACCGGTAGAAGAACCGGCGCCGGGATACAAAACATCAACATAAAGTATGAAGGAATCGATTCTGCTACATCAAAGATTGTTCTAGTCGACGCTGTATTTTTGTTCCAAGATATAAGAACAATGATGAAAGAACCATATAGGCAACTCTTTTTACTAGCTACAACAGCAGAAGTATCGGGCGGTGAAAAAGCATTTAGGACAATTGACTTTGAGTTGGGGTGGAAGTCCAATGATAAAATAACTGGTGGATTAGGTTTAAAAAATATGGCTTTAAAATTGAAGACGCATATGGTTAAGTACACTTTTGATCTCAAACAAGATGGCTCTATAACTGTTAACGCTCAATATAGGGGGCAGATAGTCGATACCCTTAGTGGACCAGGGGCAAACGTATTAGCTTCAGCAAATAATATATTTTTGCAGATTCGCAATGATGCTGCAGCAGTTAATGATTCTTTAAAAAACCTAGCTAGCAATTTAGATACTCATGGTTCTTCCGTCGTATACCATGGTTTGGCAGAGAAATTAGTAACAAAGTTGTTTAATATGGAACATAGCCAGTCTATCACTGGTGCAGGCACCACGTGGAACACACTGCTGACGAAACCTGTCGGTTTCCACGTGGCGAGTGCCAGCTCGGAAGGTTACGATAAATACCGAAGCTTATTTAGAGAAGCAGTTATGGCACAACGTAATATAATCACCGATAGGCTGGGCGAAGGATGGCACAGAAGTTGGAATAGCCAATCAAAAAGCGCTTTTCAAAACGCAGTAAACCGTGTAACCGACCAGTTGTTAGATTGTTTAAAGACGTCGACAAATGAAACATCAAGAAAAAACTGCATAGAAGCCACTAAAGGCTCTAGTGTTGCTAGCGCAAAAGCAGGCGCCGACGTGATAGCAGAGAGAAAAAATATGATACAGACAGCTATTAATAGTCAAGTTGCTAAAGCAAAAATGGGACGCTTTCTGGCATTAAAAAACATAGCTTTTGAATTATTAAAAACCAATGATATAAAGTATATTTACGTAAAAAGAAAACATATTCGAGAATGGCAACTCGCTGCTGCAGCCCGTACACCAGGATTAGACGGCGCTTTTGCCGCTAGTCACACAACATCCGAAAAAGCATATAATTATGTTCGCATGCATCAAAAGCCTTCATGGTCATCTAGAACTTTTGACAATGATGAATGGCAAGTAATACCTTATGTATTTTTGGGTCAATTATTAGAAAATATATTGGACTTGAAAGATACTTCGTTTGAAACTGGCACGCAAGCTAAAACTTTACGTGAAAATATAGTAGAGCAAGTAGGCAATGCTTTCAATGTAGATTTTGGTCTTGTTTCTTATAGATCGCCCATCAGCGGCGGCGATGGATATACTCCACCCGGCGATAGTACAATGCCCACTATAGACGATTTTCCATTGTATTATCTTCCAATCTCCTTAACAAAATTAAATAATTTTTTTACTCGCGACGTCGTAGCAAAAGAAAGGCAATACTATTCTTTTTATGAGTTTCTTAATAATTTGGTACAAAAATTCCTTGGAGCCGCTTTCTCAGTTTGCGCTAGGGCTTCTTCTAATCAAGGGTTCACGTCTCCTAAAGTCCAATCAGCGGTGGGAACATATGGAGGCAAGATTCAATATTTTTTATATGGCTTTAAAAACACGAGATATGATATTAAAAATGGAAACATTAGCTTTGGAAACTATAATAGTAATTTTAGAAATAAAATATTTCATTTTTATCTAGGAGGTACAGCTAAAGGAATCACGCGAAGTGTAAAAGTCACAGACATCGCTGATGAAAACACAAAAACAGCGATATATTTTGACCCGTCACGCTCTTCAAGTCGTTCTGAAATCGAACCTATGCAAACGGGAATAGGAGCGAGATCCGGTGGCTTTCCTCCTGTTATATTTCAAGCTGATATAGAAACACTCGCATTCCCTTTATTTAATATGGGGCAACTCATATATTTAGACTTAAGACCTTTCATCACAGCAGGAAGCGGACGGCAATTTAAAGCAAATGGCTATTATGGGATTACAAAAGTATCGCACACCTTTACGCCAGAGTCGTTTACTTCTAAAATAAACGCTATAATCCAATATTCTTTAGAAGATCACCAACATCAACGACTTACATCTATAGCTGCCGGTAAGCCGGTAGCCTTAACAGAAGACGGTCAAACGATATCGACTGAAACTCAGAGTGTGATTGATAGCACTGAAAACAAAGCAGCTGTTTTACAGTTTCACGAAGATCATATTAATCGATATATTGACACACTTCATCAACCCGAAGGCACCAAGGACCAATGGGGCACAGATGCGGACGGCAATCGAGTTATTGATGAAAGGGAAACGGATGTTATAATCCCAACTTCATAATCCCGATGTACAAATATATATTTACAGAGAATACTAATTATTATAATGCCTAATTACACACCAGATTTCTTAGCCAATAATACCCAAGGTGCTGCTTCGTTATATACACATAGAAATTGGTATAAAATCAAAACAACCCAAATCTTTCACGAAATCAACAACAATCATATCGATTTATGGTATGATGTACCTTATTATGGAAAAGTTAACCAAAGAGGAATATTATATATCCCTAAACCTAACAAATTAGAGCTTCCAACGGCAACCCAATTGGTAACTTTTGACTTTGTAATGCAGGCATTTCACGAGTTTAGATTTTTTATGAAGCGTGCTATATCTCATAATAAAACCAGCATTGGCAACCTTCTGGGAGATATCCAAGCTAAAGATAGTTTTTTTGATGCCGAAAAAGAACATATGAGAAAAAGCTACCAATTCGTGGAAGCATTTAACAAATATATAGTTGATAAAGAAAAGCCAATATTAGGATTTGAAGCTTACATCTGTGAATACTTAAAATTTGCCATGAGCAGCAAACGCTTAAACACATTATACTCTGTCTTTGCAGGACCACAAACGCCAGTCAATGCCACAGGTTTGGCTATAAATCTTTTACCAAATAAAAACAACAACAATGATAATAGCAAAAATGCGTTTTTCAAAGATTCAGAATTTGCCAAATATATCACCACTGCGGCTAATTTTGGCTTTAGGGTTAATAAAAACGCACCTTGGATGCTTATAGCTGATTTAAATTCTGCTCCGATGAAAAGCGGACGAAAAGTAAAAGCATCAGGCGAATATATTCGCAACTCTGCTGGCGTTTTGCAACAAAAATGGACACATATTGATGGCTATTTGCAACAACATTTTATCCATAGTATAGATAATATGTTTAATAGCTATTATGATCGACTTATATCAACGGCTTTCTCTATGTTCAAGTTTATGCTAATCTATGGGTATAAAGAATATCAAAACAAAATGCAATATTTGATTATTCACGTTCCTTCAGAAAATATGAATGCTGATGTGGGGAATTATAAATATGGAGTTACTGGTACACACTACGCATCATTAAAATATCAAAAGCACTATATAAATAACTATAAAACTTCTAATAGCAATAATACAACATCTTTTGATGCTGATATATCTGATATTAACAATTATCCAAAATTTACTAATAAATTTTTTATAAACTTCTTCGAAAAGATGTTAAAATATGAATTTAAAGTAAAGGAAGATAAGCAATATAGAATATTCAAACGCCGATTAGAAAAACAGAGCAATATTAGCAGTGATATTAGTGCTTTATATGACATATTGGAGCATTTTTATAGCCCAGTAAAGATATTTAATATGGAGACACATAGACCCGATTGGCGTACTCCTAAAAAAAGCTTGACTCCTAAAAAACATAATGTTATGATTCCTAATGAAAAACAAAAACCTTCAATTAATAAAATTGTAACTGAATTTTATACAGGACACTAATGCTCTTCCAAACGTTCGACGACAAACAAAACTGCTTCATGGTATACAAAGAAGCAAAGTTCCATAAAAATATAACACCTACCTGCACCCAAACTTGGTCTTACGCTTCTTATCTGCGAGATCAAGAAGTAGAATATGCGTCAATATACGCTCTAGGCGCCTCTATGGAAGAAGTATGCAACGACAAACAAAAAACAGCATATAACGAAACACA